>Ga0228670_1000367_pt1 | contig 26203 bp, 14 predicted proteins | sample 85DmetaG_FD_182785 | JGI IMG/M metagenome (GOLD analysis project Ga0228670, IMG submission 182785) | Seawater microbial communities from Monterey Bay, California, United States - 85D | ecosystem: Environmental > Aquatic > Marine > Coastal | place: USA: California | collected 2016-10-13
CATTGTCATAAACTGTTGTTTCTATTTCAGAACCCGTAGCATCTCCGTCTACATCTTCAAAGCTAATCTCATCAAACATCTCAAAAAGTCCTTCAACACCAGCAATAAAACCTGCTTTGTCTTTGGTGTTGTTTCTAGCGTCTACAAACGTCATGTCATCAGAGAATACCTCTTTTAGGTAATCGATATTTTCTTCACTTACGTTTTTAAAAAGGGTTTTAATAATTTCAGATCGTTCATCATTGGTAGTTACCGTTCCGTTTGGGCTTTGGCAAGAATACACTGCCACGAGTACTAATAAGAGTATTTTTTTCATATTTAGTTGTTTAGGGCCACTAATATATAAAAAAACGATGAGTTAAAAAGAGGTTGGCTATTAGATGCTTTTATACCTCCGTATTTGTAGGTTGGGTTGTTTTTTTAAGGATATGTCTACAGTTTAAAATTTAGAAATATAATACGTTCAATCTCTAGACGTTTCTAATTCTATAGATTTGATGTAGTTGAGTTTAACGATCTCGGCTCCGTTAAGAGTTTCTTCTATTGAATCTGAAATTTCATCATAAGACAATCCATTTTTCAGTCCAATTATAGTTTTGTTGTATAAATCTGTTAATGAATTTTTTAAACTAATTACATCCTGTTTTTTGCTCAAGCTACCATGGCCTGGCATAATAATAGTATTATCATCGCATAATGCTTCCAATGCACCCAAAAGATCAATTAAACCCTTAATAGACCCTCCATTATTTAAATCAACATAGGGGTACCCATACCTTACAAATGCATCTCCAGTATGGATAATATTATTGTTTTTAAATAAAATCACACTATCTCCATCTGTATGCGCGTTTCCAAAATTATACAATTCTATTTCTTCGCCTCCTAGACTTATATTCATTTTACTCTTATAAGTGACTACTGGTAATGAACTTTTATCATATTTTGGTTGAACAAAATCTTTAATAAAGTCGTAAATGCCTCCATAGAGTTCTGTATCTTCCATCATCCTTTTCTTTGCGTTTTGATGCGATATTATGGGGATACCTTGCTTTCCAAAGGCTTTATTACCGTCTGAATGATCGTGATGAAAGTGTGTGTTAATGATATATTTAATTGGCTTATCAGTAATTTTTCTTAATGAAGTCATCAGGATATCTTCAATAATTTCATATTTATTATCAATTAAAACAACCTCATTATCACTAACAAAAACGCCTACATTACCACCACCTCCAACAAGCATATAGAACTGATCATTAATTTTTTCAATTTCAAAATACTGTACCTCTTTTTTAACATCATTAATTTGATTATTGTACTTGGTAAAGTCAGCATCTTGCGAAAAACATAGAAAAGGCACTGCTAAAAATATAGAAAGGAAAATTAGATTTTTCATTGTAATGGCTTAAGAATTAGTATCCTAAAGTTAGGTTAATTAATTCTTATGTGCAATTAATGAGGAGCCAAGAGGAGTGAAGTCGAACTTTTTTGGTAATGATTTAGTTGTTTTCACAAAAAATTATTCCCAAGGACAAAAAATTATTCTTGGGAATAAAAAGTGGAGCTAAAAGGAGTGAAATCGAACTATTTTGGAGAGGATTTGATTGAACTTATTAACTTGTAATTACAAATCTATATCTATAAATTCATTATATTTATAAAAATTGCAAACCCTAAATTTATTCACCAAAAACACTAATAGTTATATAGCTTTTGTAATCAAATACAAAAGTAATACGAAGCATATCGGATAATTTAGTTTATAAAATAAATAAACTATAATTAAAAATTAATAATCTGAAATTTATTATATTTAAAAAAAAACATGGATGAATCAAATTAAAATAAGTAATTCTTTATTCAAAACAATAGGATTTATGAACTGCGATAGTAGTTTTTATAGGTCTCTTGTAAACCAAAGTTTTCAAAAAAAAAGTTTTGATAACGATACTAGAAATTTTCTTCAAAATTCTTACCATACAGAGTATCTAAATTTAATGTTCACCAAAGATAATTCAGGAGTTGAAATTTTCTCAAAAAAAATTAATTATCAAATAGGAATTGATCATAGAGAAAATGAGGTTCTACTTACTAATATTGATTTATACATATTCAAAAATACTTATGAGAATACAAAAACATCAATCTTTTCTCTAACCTACAAACCTACTGTTAATACCCTTGAAGAAATATCTAATATCTCTAATGATTTAAAAGACCATAACTGCGAAATATCATATAACTCTCAAAAATTTTTATTGAAAGAATTTATTTCCGAATACCTTTTTTTTGGAAATAAGTTTTCAGAAAATAATACATCCCTCGAACAATACTCTGGAAGTAGGTTTAAAAATTATTTAGTAATTGATTTTGAAGATAAATCAGTTGACAGAGACCAATTGTTATATGAATTAGGAACATCATCCATGCTTGGAACAATTCAGGGTAATACTATTTATGCTCCATCGGATTCTTATGTTAAAGGTGTTTTAGAGAATAAAATATCTTGCTTTAAAAATTATGAATGTCTTACTTTATTAGATTCATTTACTGTAATTGGAGCTAATAATTATGATGAAAAACACCCCTACACTTTTACAACTTGGAATGATATTTATTTTTCAATTTATATTTTTAATTTATATGTAAAATGTTCTCTTCAAATTCTTCTGAATGATTTCACATCTGATGCTATGGTTAAACGAAAAGAATTTCAAGAATTTTACAATAAATATTATTTCAAAAAAATCTCATATAATTTTCTTCCAAATGAAATTTTCAAAAGAATTTCAGATTCTCTAGAAATTCAAGAAGATTTAGATTTTATAGAAAATAAGCTAGAAACACTAGCCTCTCAGATTAATGAAAAGCAGCAAAAACAACAAGAATTCCTTTTACTGTGTATTTCAGTAATAGCACTTTTAGAAACACCCCTCCACGTTGATGGAATTAGACAAATAATTGGAATAAATAATATGGTGATATACAATAGTTTTGTATACCCTATTTTGGTTCTTACTCTTGTCATATTATTAATAACAAGATATAGAAGGAAATAGAATTATTTAAATGCAACATCTAGAACCCACATATTTACGATATGTTTACGATGGACTATCTAAGGGTTCAATTAGTTCAAATAACCCTACCTCACTTCCAATTGGATTCATAGGCCTTTTCGAGGACGAGTTTCCCTCCAGTATGCCTCTTGTTGAGCGCATGACCATCTTAAACAGATTAGCAACATGGGCGCTATTAAAAGGCCCTGTTAGCATTGAAATGGTTGCTGAGGTTCTAAATGAACACCCAGATAAAACAAAAGCACTCATAGATACATACTCAAAATGGTTTAATTCACCAGAGCCAGGAAAGTATGTTTTATACCACGACCGCTTGAGGACATACTTACTTCAAAAGCTCAGCAATCATGAGATCCAAGACTTAAATGAGGTAGTAATCTCATATTTAGAGAAGTCATTAGCAGATGAGAGGGGGGATGAGTCAGAGCTATATGCACTAGAGCATCTATCGACACATATGCTAGTAGAATCTCAGTTGGATAATAATTATGAGAGGTTACATGAGTTTGTGAATCGGGATGATCTATGGGAAAGACAGATAACCACATCAAATGAATACAAGTGGAGTCAAAGATCTGTTCAATACGCCATAAAAGAGGGGGCTAGAAGGCATCATGAAATGAATACGTTAAGTTCAACAGTTAATAGTGTTAAACTTATGCAAGAGGAAAAAAATAACATCAACCAAATTTTAAATTTATTAACTGAGGGGAATTACAAAACTGCTTTAAGGAGAGCATTGTTTTTTAGTGGTGAAAAATTAATAACAGTTAATTTTCTGATGATAAACGAGCTATTGATTAATGAAAAACAAACTGACAATTATAAATTAAAAGTTTACAAAAATATAATTGAAATTATAAAAACATGCGATATAGAACAGAAAGATTTCCCTGCGATCCTTATCTATAATTTTTATTTAGAATTCAAAAGACTAAGTTTAGATTACTCTGTTTTGTTAGAAAAATATTCATTTGAATATTATGATATATTATATTTATTAGAATTTGACGGAATAGATATCATTGAAATAGAATATTTAGTTGAAAACTTTATTCATTATTCTGATTATCCAGATATTTATATCGCAATCTCAAAATTTTATCTTGATAAAAATAATAGAACTAAAACTATCCATTACTTAGAAAAAAGTTTAAAGATTATAAGCAAAATACCAGTGTCTTATGGTCAGTATTACAACTTTATAGACAATAATGAGTATCTAAATGATAAAGAATACTACAGAACAATAATAAGATGGAAACTGCTTATTGCATTCATCTATTATGATATTGAACAGTATAATTCTTCTGAACAAATTTTAAATGATATACTACTTTTAGTTAATGAATTTTCAGACGAAATTGAAGAGAAAATAATGGAAAATATAACCATAAGTACTAATACATGGTTTGATATATTCAGTTTATGTTTTCTATTAGAGAAGTATGAACTTGTAATTAATTCAAAATGGTTTAAACACTTTATTTCCTTTAATTTTGATATGATGTATATTAATTCTAGACCGCCCTCATTATTGAAAGTTTTAGTTACTCAAAAAAAACATGTTCAATTTGAAAAATTCATCGAATTATTAAAGGACAATGATTATGATAGAAAAATAATTTGTGAAATGGATTATATGCTTCTACTGTATGATTTAGATAAGATACAAGAAGCAGAAAAAATCAAATCTCAAATTATTGCAGAAATAAATTCTTTGAATTTTGGAAGAGTTAAGTTTGATGCACTAATTTATTTTATCGAAATATTATTTAAAACAGGTAAGTTTTCAAAAGGTAATTATAAGATAGCCGATCAAGTAATTGAGGTTTTCTTTTTAGAGATAAAAAGGCTTAATAATCAAAATTCCAATTTTTATTTCGGCTTAATCAATGATTTAATAAAAACATGTTTCAGACAGAGCAAAACGGATAAAGCTTTAGAAATTTACAGTACTTACTTGTCAGAAATAAATGAAAAAAACAGTCAGGATCCAACACAAAAGCACAATTTTTCAAAAGAAATTTTTAAAACTCTACTGACCCATAATTATAAAACACCTAGTTTTTTAATAGACAAATTAAAGGGAATTGGTACATCAAAAAATTATTATGATTTATATGAAACTATTTTTTTAGATTTTATTTCAAGAGGGTTTATTTATGAAGCAATAATTTTTACAAACAAGTATAATATTAAAAATAAAACATTTCCTGAAATGGTTTATCCTATGCAACAGTATGGAATTGTTTTAAACACAAAATTGTTCTCTGAAATTAAAAATAGTTATTCAAAAACTTATGAGTTAATTTCTACTTCTGACTCTAGAATATACAACTGGAAAGAAGAAATTAAAGTAATCCCATATAAAAATTTAAAAAAATTAGGTGTCAAATATTTAAAACAGCTTATAAGCTTAAGTATTGATAATTGTTATGACAGACACTACAGAGAATTAACGTTATTGGAATTGATGGGACAAAATTCAGAGTTGCAAAATTACTTAATAGATAAATTAAAGGAGAAAGTTCCTGTTTTTGAATATAACAGCAATGATATAACAAGTGGTTATTATCGTTCTGCAGATAATAATTTAAGTAAACTAAAATATTTAAATCCTTCGTATGTTGATATAAATTATTTAATCTTAAACGAACTTTCAATTAATATGAAATGGAATGATTTAGAGCAAATAATTGACAGATTTAAATTTGATTATCATGTCGGTGCTCATATCCCATTTTTTTTAGGCAAACTTAACTCCACAAATGAACTTGTTTTAGAAAGAGCATTTTTTAACATCAAATTAAAAATTTTATTAAATATTCTGACTAGAGGAAATGACATTTCCTTAGTAAATAGATTATTTGAATTATGCTCAAGTTTACCAAAAAATGCAATATTAAAAACTTCTAGGGGGCATGGAAATTTTAGTTCAATTGGTTTTATACAACTTTCAAATGTTTTAAATCAAATTGGATTAACTGAACTAGCCATGAGAGCTATTAATGAAGCATTTATAATTAAAAATGAAGATTTAAAATCTTCTTCACCAACTTACTCTCAAATAATAAAAGTTTTTATACACATTTGTATGAGCAGTTTGGATGATGATCGAATATTAAATGAATTTTCTAAGATCATAACAAGATTTAACTTTTATTCAGATGATTGGAAAAAGGATGAATCACCAGAAGAGTTATTGTTTTTATTTGTTGAACCACTTATTCAAATAGGGCAAACTCATAAAGCAGGTCAAGTAGTAGATATGATTTTAAAAATCATTGAAAAGATTCCTATAAAACATTTCAAAATGCTCTATATAGAAGATGGTATGGAATTACCCAATACCGTGCTAGCTCGAAAACAGAAATCAATTTCAAATATCTCGTATTTCTATTACTTTACAGGTGATTTTAAAAAAGGAGATGAGTATTATAATATGCTTTCAGATGAATTAATTTACGATTCTGATACATTTTATGGTGACACTCATTACCAAGTTGGATTTGACAGAGATGAAATTAAAAACAAATTCAAAAATAAAACCTTCACTATATATGAAAAGGTAATTTCAGAAAACACAACTCTTGAAGAAAATGAATTAGAATTTAACGGAGCAGTATACAAAGATTTAAAGGACAGAAAAATTATGGAATCAAACTTTGATTATTCATTCACAAAAAATAATATAGAATTTCATTTTTTATCAAAAAACCAAAATCCTCATGAATCATTGAGTTATTTGTTTTACAAAGCTAAAATGGCCTGTTTTTTTGAAGAACATAAAAACGATAATAAACTAGACCTTCTTGAGCAAGTAATTGACATCAAACAATGGAGAGAAGTAAAAGTATAAAGTAAATTAAGATTATAATATTATCAAAATGAAAAACGCAGAATTAGAAAAAATCCAAAACAACCTCTTAATTCCCCAAAGAATTAATGATTTAGTCACAGAAGTTTTAGATGAAGACCCTGCTTATGTGGCTGATGAACTTGTTGAATTAAGCGAAGAGATTTTATTACAATTATCTGCAATTGGGATGTCTGTATATTTAGATCAGTCCAATCAAAAGGATGTGTTTAATGATTTCATAATTGATCTTTTTACAACCAAATCACACAGCTATAATGCAGGCCCCCTTTTTAAATGGACTGCTCACATGATTAAAGATTTAGAGGGCGATGATGTTGGTTTAATAAAATCATTTTTTTGGTCAGAAGGGGAGCAAAATGAATCCATTTTAAACCCTGATTTAATTCGTCTATCTGAACTGAGAAATGCTGTGATGCATGGATTTTTTATATTACCTGCTGAGCGAAATCAAGCTGAGGCCGAACATTTAGCATCTTTACTTAAAACTTTTTCTGAAAAAAAATTATTCAAATTAAATCCTAAAAATAAATTTCACTTTTTAAGTTTTGATAAAGATCTTTATTCATTTATTGGCGACTGGACAATTGACCCTTCACAGTGGATTGAGTATTCGAAATGTGATGATTTTGGAAAACTCTCGATGAAAATCCAATTTGAATCCTCTGAGGAATATGAGCTTCATCAACAAAAATTGATTGAAGACGTTGATAAAGATCAGTATAAATCTCAAGCCATTGAATATATAAATAATAATGATAAAGGTGCTCTTGGTATTTGGGGAAGGCCCAATCAAAATCTTAAGGAACATTACGCGACTCTATCTAACAGTTTGAGTAGCAATGACCAGGTTTTAACTGTTTTCCAGTCTTTAGAAACGCTAGGTATTAATTTTACAGCTGACTTTTTAATTAATCGCCTGGTAAGTAAAATTGCTATTTCCCTTGGAGAATCAAAATATTCTAGAAACAATAAAAAGGCTTTAATTCAGCTTAGAAAGAAATGTGATAAGAAGATAATTGTAGTGTTAAATAATATTCACATTGGCCTTTTTAACAGTGGACATATTTTATCGTTGTTTGGTTTGTTTTATGAAAATAACATACAAATTGTAGCTTTTGGGGTTCACCACCCTTATTTAGACCAGTTTTTCAATTCTGTTATTAAAGATTATAATAGTCCTTATCATCCTGATAAGAAAGATTGGGAAATTATTTTATCCAACTACCTTAGATTTAAGGGTCCAAACAGTCAAGTAGCCGATCAAAGAGAAGCCTACGATTTAATTTTAAAAATTACCCAACAAGCTATTTCTGATTTAGAGGAAGGCTCTCTAGTTGCCAGACAATTTGCCGATAAAAATAAATTTCCAATGGAATTTGTTCATGAAGTTTTTGATGCAATTTCTCCCTATTATATCAATGAGCGAAAATCTTTCAAATTAGATGTTATTGATGAACTATATGATTTTCCCAAGGAATTAACTGAAGCCTCTAGAGTCTTATTTTCATTAGGCAGAAGAGATACAAAATTAGAATACCAACATAAAACCCTTAAAGCATGAGTAAATTACCAAAACCCATCAGCAACTATGTTGATCGTTTTCGCCAACAATTCGAAGCTTTAAATTTGAGTGCAGCTTCTAACGAGGTTTATGAAGATTTAATTAATAACAATGCATCTCGATTGAATAATCTATTAATGTCAGGTCTTGGTGCTTGTACTTTAATTCTTAGAATGGGTGCAGTTATAAACTTAGCGAAAAAGCTTAAGGAAGGTTCAGATGAGGAAGATGCTCTGTTGATGAAACAAATCATCGATAATTTGAGAGAAGTTTTACCGAGTGATACAAATTGGAAAACAATATGGAAAATCACCTGTAATACTGATTCAGATTGGTACAAATGTGTTGAGTCGGAAAAAGGTAAACAATCCTTAATAGAGGCTTTTGTTACTTTCAGGAATAAATACGTTCATGGAATAATAGCATTACGAATAAATCATTTAAAAAAACTCATTAGTGGTATCAAAATATTAAACAGAGTCTGTGAGGAAGTTGGGCCGTTATTTGAAAATACTAAAATTGAAATTATCGATGGCAAATATTATTTTTCTGAACCAATCTCTGGGCTTTTTTCAAAACCAAATAAAACAAATTTATATCCATTTGTTCAAGGAGGTTCTGAGGATGGGTTACCCTATATTTTTCAGGGCCTTTATGACAATAAAAAAACAGCTGAATTAATAAGTACATTTTATGGTGATGTTCAAGAGCAGGAGGGTGATGCGCATTATCAAGCCGTATTTGATCCAATGCTTAAATCTCTAAAAGGAGGAGCCGGTCGAGTGTTTGATCACCAAGATATCATTGAGTATTACACAGAGTGTTTTGTAGGAAGGGAAAAAGAATACGCTGCCATAACAAAATGGGTATTAGATAAAACAGCTTCTGAAAAAATACTACCTATTTTCTCGCAGGCAGGTATGGGTAAAGGTGCTTTGGCTGCCAATATAGTTTCAAGCATGAGTGATAAAGAATTTAATATTCCTGTTTTACATCATTTTTGCGGGAGTGGCATGGCCAATAACCTCCATGCCGTCCTTTATCATTTCATTCTCCAAGGGAAAAGAATGCAAATTTGGAACCTTGAAAATTCTGAAACTGCATCTAAATTGGAAAGACTACCCAGTAAGTATCACGAGCTAATCAACTTATTTCATGAGCTAATAGACAATTTAGTAATCACTCGAAAAAACATAAATCAATGTGTTATCATTTTAATTGATGGTTTAGATGAAGCCTCTGTAGCATACTCTGAATACCATATTAAAGATTATTTTTATAAATACGATGATGAGGGTGAGGTTATTGGAAATTGGGAAAGTAAGGCTAATGTGAAATGGATTTTTACATACAGGGAAGGGGTTTATAATTTCCCTGATTTAGAAAATATTTTCAATTTAGATCTTGTTCAACCATTGAACGGATTAAGTGTTGGTTCAATTGAATCTGCGTTAAGTTTATTTAATCCTACTTCGGAATTCATTGACACCATTGCAGAGAGAGGAAAAGTATCATAACTATGCAACAGCTAGAACCTACATATTTACGTTATGTTTACGATGGACTATCAAAGGGTTCAATTAGTTCAAATAACCCTACCTCACTTCCAATTGGATTCATAGGTCTTTTTGAGGATGAATTTCCTTCCAGTATGCTTCTTGTTGAGCGCATGTCCATTTTAAACAGATTAGCAACATGGGCGCTATTAAAAGGTCCTGTTAGCATTGAAATGGTTGCTGAGATTCTCGATGAACACCCGGATAATACAAAAGCACTTGTAAACACATACTCAAAATGGTTTAATTCACCAGAGCCAGGGAAGTATGTTTTATACCACGATCGCTTAAGAACATACTTACTTCAGAAGCTAAGTAATCACGAGGTCCAAGACTTAAATGAAACATTGATAAGCTATTTAGAGAATACACTTGTGAGTAAAGGTCTAAAAGAAGCTGAGTTATACGCATTAGAGCACTTAAGTACTCATATGGCTGTTGAATCACAAATGGGCAATAATTATGAGAGATTACATCACTTTGTGAATCAAGAAAACTTATGGCATAAACAAATAAGTACGTCGAAAGAATATATATGGAGTCAAAAGGCTGTAAGATATGGAATAAAGGAAGGAGCTAGACGGCAAGATGAGATGAAGACTTTAAGAGCAAGTGTGAGTTCTGTGAAGTTAATGCAAGAGGAAGAGAGTAGCATAGAATCGGTCTTAAACTTTCTTGATCATGGTGATTACTCTATATCTTTGAAAAGAGTTCAAAACTGGGGACACCAACGAAAGTTAAATGTATTTCTTCTTATGTTATACGATTTAACTATTGGTCATCTTAATAAAAAATCATTTAAAAAAGAGGCATGTTTTGCAATAATTGAGGAATTAAAAAAAGTAGATTATTCAACGATATCTTGTAATTTATTTCCAACAATTACTATTTATGTAATACACCTAGAATTAAAAAAAATTGGAAGTGAAATTGATTTTATATGGAGAAATATAGATAATGACTTTACAGAAGTTTTCCAACAAACAAATACTTTTGATTTGGAAATCAAAAATTTTGGCCATAAAATATTTGAAGAAGAACATAAAATTAATAAATCAGAATTATTAATAAAAAAATATAATCAAGAACAACAAAAAAACGTTAATGATATTAGAGAATTTAATTCTTTAGCAAAAGAAATTGAATTTCAGGAATTAGAAATTCAATTAGCTGAAAAAAAAATTAAGAAATTTAGTGATCAATTAGATAAGTTGAGTCTGATTTATTCATTTAAAAAATACATATCAAAAATAGATTATGAAGACATTATATCTGTAATTCATTTATCACTAAAGCCAAAAGATTATATCGTTTTTATTGCTCATTTTTTCGATGTAGTTCATCTAAATTATAATTATAAGAAAGGTGAGATCTCCAATAATATCCCAGGTGAATCAATTATCAATAGCCTAGTTGATTCTATTGATGAAAAATATCAAATTAGTGAGGGATTGATACCTGATCCATATGATGAAATTTTTGATAGGTCATTCGTTGATATATTTATTAATGAAATTTCAAATAAATTAAAAACAAATTTTAATTTAAATACAAAATTGATATTTTCTTCAGCATTACGTAATAATTCTAAAGCTCTCACAAAAAAAATATTTGAATTAAAAGGGAATATTTTAAACAAACTAGAATCAATCTCTGGATTAAGAAAACAAAATGGATCTGATTATATTAGACTAATAAAAATATATTATAATATTGATGTAAATAGTAATTTTTCTTCAAAAAACTCAAATTTCCTACAAAACAATGTTCTGAATACTATTAGACAAACGATGATCAGTGCAAATGTTGCAGAGAGTTCTAAATTAGCTTTATACAATTATTATGCCTTAACTTCATTTCGTTTTTTAAATTTATTAAAATCAAAAGAGATAATCATTAATGGTTTAAATACAATAAATCCCACCATTGAAAAACATAAAAAGAGTTTTTTTTCTGAAATGAAAAATAAAACTATTAAAGAGCAAACAGCCTTAATTTTGAGCTTGGATAAAAGTTATAATATAGAAGGAGTAAATAATTATCTGAATGGCGAAATAGGTGGATTATATACTGAAGATAATATTGTAAAAAAACATTTGCTTTTAGAATCCATAGCTATTTTAATAAAATTAGTTTACTCATTTCAAAAAAAATCTAGTGATTATAATGATTTTAAGGAGTTTGCTGATGAAATTTTTAATATAATATATAGAATTATAAATACAATAATTGATATTTTTTATTATGAGGATTTTAATAATATAGATGATGAAACAATTACAAAAATTAATGAAAAAATCCAACCAAATTTAAACCGTGGTGAAAAATTGAATATGAATTTAGATTTTAAATATTATTTAATTTTTAAATACATTGAATTTGACGATTTTTTTAACTCTAAGATGAATAATACGAGCAATTTACCTCGATATAATTTTTTGCCCTTAAGTATTTCTGATTCAATTCCCGAAATAATTAATAAAAATAAAGGAAGACATTTAAAAATTGGATCTTTAATTATTAAAAATAAGATTTTTCTAAATGATGATGTCATTAAATTAATCATTGACAGTTTATTGAATGATAAAAAAATCAATGAAGCATTTGAACTGAGTAAATTTATTTATTCAAATAGTCCAAGTATATATTTTAAAATATTAGAAACTAAATATCCAATTAAAATACCTAAAAAAGAAATTTTTAATATTCTAAATGAGTTAGAAAGTAATTTTGATATTTTTATTAAACATGAATCATATTTTATTGATAATTATATATCATTATATAGTAAAACTAATAGTGTTAGAGCAAAAATAATAATATTTAATATTATTATTCATCAACTGACTCTTATCGATACTGTTTCTTTTTTTAATACTACAGTTTCACTGATAAACAACTCTTTGTTTAATTCAAGAGCTGAGTTGTTGAATCAGTTATTGTCAAGTAGAATCATGGAAATCTTTAAAACTGGTAATGGAGAAATGATAATTTCTGTCATAATGACAATTAAAAAATATAAGAATTTTAGTGAAATTCAACTACTCAAAATATTAAATAAAGCTTCAAAAAATTTATCTATTAAATGTTATATTTCAATCTCTGATTATTTATATAAAAACATTAAAAATTTTGATGAAATTTATGGAAATTCATCTTCATCAATAAATTTTGATGACATAAGGTTTTTTGCTGATTCTTATATCCAATTAGTTAATAGCAATAAAATACTATTTGAGAATATTGATAAAAAAAATGATAATGGTGCAGCCAAAATAGTAGATACCTATTTCAATTTTTATAAAGTATTTGAAACTCTATCCAAAGCTTACAATATTAATTCGGATTTAACGGGTTATTACTATTCATGTTTTTATTCTAAAATAATTGAACTTAATCATGTTATTGAAAGTTTAGTTTTTGATAAGCTTTTGATTAATAATTTTATAGATAACAAATTCATAATTGGAAATATTGACCAAGATTATGAGTTTTTAGATGATTTGACTGGTTCTAATTTTATAACGCAATCAAGTATCAATTTTGAAGAAATGTCTGGATTATTTTTTATTTATTTAAGGGAATCCATGATAAACCAATGGGACCATAATTATTTGTACAATTATTCTATTTTATTTGAGTACGCTATTTTATATAACTTGAACAATCGGTTTGATTTGTCTTTAAAGTGTATTGATCTTATGCCAAAGAAGTTTAAAGATTTAACATTATACTATTTATGCAAAAACTTTACTGATGAAAAAATATTTTTAAAATCAATAAAATCAATAAGTAGTGCATATTTCAAAATATTAGCTTACATAGATGTTTTCAGTTTAAATTTTAATTTAGATACTTCTAAAATTCCTAATAATTTTAATGATTTATTAGAGCTTATTAAAGGGCATTATAATGAGGCTGAAAAGCAATCTTTGTTTCTAAATTTTTACAGCTCTATGCTTGACAATTCAATGAAAAAGGAACAAAAAATTTTAGAAAAAATTATAAAAAATAAATATGGTGATGAATCAATCAAAGGCCTTTCTAAATTAATTGATAGTAATTCAAAGGAAAATATTGAGTTGTTATTTGAAAAAATTAAACATTTTGAAATATGGTACGGAGAAGGGTCTCGCCCTGAACCCGGAAATGCTCAGGGGCATTTCTTTAATCAACTAGATTTGGAAATTTCCATTTTTAAAAAATCTATACATCTTGTATATAATTCAAATGATATTGAAAAAAAGAAATATTTAAATGATGAAATAGATAATTTTAAATATATATGTGGCGACACTGAGGCTGAATTATCCTCTATTGCTCTAGCCAATATATTTTTAATCAGAGCATTAAAGTATTTTTATCTAGGAGAAAATTCAAAATCGATTGCATTATTAAATAGAGGATTCAAGGAAATTAGTATTTAAGATTGAAATTAAGATAAGAACGTAATTAAAATAATGAAAAATTTAGATGTCTTTAGAAATCATATTTTAGACTCACTTCAGCTCAGTAAATACAAGTATCAGGAAGTATTTAAAAAGGCTGAAATAGAGAAAGTTAATAAAGTCAGTATATTAGATAAATATCTTAATAATATTGATTTCAGTTATAACCTTCAAGATATATTTTTTGCAGATCAAGATGAAATTAAAGAACTCTCCCTTGAACTTACAAGAGTTGGAAAAATTAAAGAGGCAATTGATGTAACTTTTGAAATTGAAGATCCCGGATATTTGTATTCACATTTTAATCAGATGTTGAGGAATACAATTGATTATTGTGTTCAAAATTTAGATTTTAAAATTCTAGAAAAACTTTTGCCTATTGCTGCTCACCATATTGATTATAAGTATGACAAAGATTTTCAATATTCTTTTTTAGAAATTGAATTTTATGATGATGAAAATGGTGATATTTCAATAATTGATATGATTATTGAAGGACTTATTGAAATCTCAAAATCTTTTATTGAAGACAAGTTATTATATAACCAAGTTATTGAAGCAATTCTTGAGATATATGAAATATTATCCGCAAATAATTCATTACCAAGTACAAACAGATTTATAAGATACTTGTCTAGTGATATAAAGGAAGCTTTTTTAGATAACGCAGTAAAAAGTAAAATATCAGAATTTATTGAAACTGCAAATAGCATAGAAATTCTTGAATATGATCCGAAAAATGATAGCATAGTATACAAGCAAGCTTTTATAATTAATTCATTTAATTCATCTGAACCTATGGCGGAAGATTGGTATCAAATGATTGAAGAAAACTCTAGTTGGTCAATTAATTCAGTATTAAATTTATCAAACGATTCGAAAAAATTAATAGATTCTGAAGATTTTAATTTATACAACGAATATTGGAATCTTCATTTGCGGAATGGGGGGCAATTTGGAGATAGGCCATATTTTACAAAAAATACAGTCTCAGCTGCTGTTAAGTCCAATATTTTAAATCTACTTTTTTTTAGGCATTGTCAAATAGATGAAGACTTCCAGGCAGAAGAATCAGGATTAATGAGGGAATCTATTAAGTTAGCAAATTCTATTAATAATCAACCTATTAGAAATAGGTCTTATCAATTAATATCTGCCGTCTATGTTGATGCAGCTTGCCTTAAGAATACACAAAATGAATACTTTATAAAGTATTTAGAAAGAGCTATTTATTGGGCATCTGCAGTTTCGGATTTAGGTGATATGGGGTGTAAATGTGGGAAATATAGTGGATATAGATATAAGGGTCTTATTTGTGATAAATGTAAAGATACAGTATCACTCGATGGAGGGCATCAAAGGGATGCTTACAATTATTTATTTAATGCTCTTGATAAAATGGAGGAGGTTTTAGAAATAGATTCGTCTATTTTTAAACAAATCTCAAAATTAGATAATAACAAAAAAAATATTTTTAATTCTTTTTTACTTAAATCTTTATTATTAAAAAGTTATCCTGTTTCATTTAGTCAAATAATAGATGAAAGAATAGTTTTAAGATATAAAGAATCTTCTGTAAATAACTATTTAAATAAAATTAAATCAAATCTAGATAAATGGTCTAATGAAAATTTAATTAAAACTGAGGAGTCCTGGTATACAAACAACATCTCAGAGAATTATCCAAGATATAACGAGCTTATTCAAATTGAAGATGAAGAAGAATGGGAAGAAATATCATTTTTAAAAAATCATATTAGTAAAGATTATGTTTGGGAAGAGGTTTCGCCTTGTCTAGAACAATGGGATATTGATGAAAAAACAAATAAACCGACCAATTATGATTTCAAAGAAAATCTTCAGTTTTATTATCCTACGGGATATAGAAATCTTCCTTTGGATTACATGCTTTTCTCAAAAGAAATTAAACATGAAGATAGTTTTATAATAAGTTCAATAGATAATTATATAAATGAAGAAGCTTTTAATAAAAATTTCAATTTTTCAATTAATATTTTGTTAGAAATATTTTTAAAATTGTTAGAGAAATATTACGAGTCAAATAAAGTAAATTATCTAAAAAACTGTTATTCTGACTTTTTAAAAATATTAAATAATGTGGATAATAATGAAATTTCAAATAAATTTTACAGTGAGATTCTCAAGTTGGTAATAATGAATAAAGATATCTCAAAATATAATTTAGCAAATAATATAATTTTTGAATCAACAATAAATTTATTTTCAACTTTATTTATTGAAAAACACTCATTTATTGATTCAATTAAATTAAGTGCTATATATAAAGATTCTATAGTCCGATCTTTATCAAATTATATGGTCTTGTCAAAACAAAAAGATTTAAAGTCTTCAGATAATAAGATGATTTATCTTACAAATTTCAATAGTTATCCGACAAGTATAAGAACTTTTCTAAATTACGAATTGAATATCGCAATTTCAGAGGATGAAATTGATAAAATTGATTTACTAGGGCAGGTAATTGATATTTCAGATTATCGTAAAATAAAACAAACTTAATGATCAAGCTTGAACCCTAATATCTTCGATATACTTTACAAGGCATCAACAAGTTTATTTAATTTTGTATTTTAACTAAGGAAACAAATATATTTGATTATGAATAATAGATTAGAAAAACTTTTATGGAACACTAGGTATATTACATTATTGGCGGTTATTTTATCAATAATTTCATCATTTTTTCTTATGATTTTAGGAAGTTGGGAGATTATCCAAGCAATTTTTTTTTATAATCCTCTCTTTGACCCTTCAATTTCTAGTAATAATATACTACTGTACAAAATAATATCTTCTATAGATTTATTTTTAATTGCTATTGTTTTAATAATATTTGGATTTGGAGTTTATGAGTTATTTGTTAGTGAAATTGACTTTGCCAATTCAAAATTTAATGAATCAACATTAAAAATTAGAGATTTAGATCAATTAAAAAATAAGATTATTAAAGTTATAATCATTGTATTAATTGTTAAGTTTTTTGAAAAGGTCCTTAAGTTTTCAGATAGTTTTGAAACTACTACGGATATCCTCTATTTTGCTTTGTCTATTCTTTCGATATGTCTAGCATACTTTTTAATTAATAGAAAGTAATTTTTCTTAGTTTAAAAATCTATTTAAAATGAGTTATATCTTTAATGAAAATAAATACAAACATTATGTATTTTGAGAAATTTAGTTTAATTACAGGAGAAAAATAAATAAGCAAACTAAACATATTATAAATGTACTAACTGAGATTTTTAAAGCAGATTTTTCATTTTTCAAAAATTTATTTTTAATTTTTTCATTTTTCTGATATATCATAAGTAATACATTAAATATCACTATTGTAATAATTAGATTATTAATTAAATCAGCTGTAGTTAGAACTTGGCTAGAAATAGCTGAGTCTACAAAATATTTATTTCCAACCGCTCCAAAAATTGCCCCAACACTCAAATTTGATTTGGCATCAAATTCTGACATTGGTATTAAAAAAACAAACCAAGATAAGAGGAGTGATAAAAAAGAGCCTAAAAATAACTTAAAGAATAGCCAAGAGCCCTGCCTGCTTAACACAACCTCAAAAACACCTCTAGACCTAACTTCATTTCTTTCTGTACCTCCCTGGTAATCGTAAATTCCATTATCAAAAGGTTCTATTATTTCAGATTTTATAAACTCTTCTTTGAAAAGAATAGTATCTATAACAAACCCATCTTTTAAATTAGGTAAGTAATCGTTTGAATCTGATAAAAACTTCTTTGAATTTTTTATTCTTACATATGAGGTATCATATTGAGAGGTAAAGCTTAATCTAATTTTTTGTTTATCAAAAGGGTATTTTCGCAAATCCCATTTGTGATAAAATTTATTTTCTATTTCCTTTACATATCGATATTTTTTCACATCCTCATAATATCCATCCCATTCCCATTTTGAGTGATACAAATTTTCTGTTATTTTGTAATCAAATTCGATGAGCGAATATGGCGCTAAATTTATTGTGTCATCTGACATAAGAACTTCATTTTCTTGATATGAACTCCATAATCTTAGCTTAATATCAGCATTGAAGTCAGATTTATTAGTTTCTAATTCGGAGATATCATCAATAAATATTGAGGCATCTATCTCAAGAGGTATCTTAATAGTATCAAAACTTGTTATATCCGAAGGGTTTAATAATCCCCAATATGGATGATTCGAAAGGTTTGTTTTATTGATATTTAGGTTTTGTTTTTTTCTATCAGTACAAGATGAGAGAACAATAAAAACAATAATTAAAAGATAGTAATTTTTCATTTCTAAAAAAATCTTGGAACATCAGGATAGGGAACAAATGATTCAAGAAGGAGATACAAACTTTCTTTGACTAATAGTGAAATTGATATAATAATTGTAGCCGTTAATATAGATACAGCAATATTGTTTTTACTAATTTCTTTAAATTCATTAACATTTTTTGTCATTATTGTAAATAGTTTTACTGACAGAAAATTAATGAAAGCTATTGCAATAACAATTATTACTAAAAATAAAACTGTGTATTTTAGACCATCTATTACTAAAGAACCTTTGTATTCTGGATTTTCAGAAATCATTCTTAATGAATTTAATATGGGTGCTTTTATACCCGAAATTAAATAAGCAACTGAAAACAATACTGAAGAACTAAATATTGAATATGATATATTGTCTATACTAATATTAAATTCTTTTTTGACAAGTCTATCTATTAATTTATAAGTAGTGAACAAAAGTATTACACCAATAATTATTGAAACACCGATTTCTGCAATTGAGTAATAAAAAAGATTTTTATTCATAATTATTTATTTTTTACAAAGCTACATTCCAGAAAACCATCCTAGATGTACTAGGAGGAAGATCACCTAGTTGCCAATTAATATTTGTTGTTTCCCAGGTATAATACCTTTTCCCTTGATGTGTTTTAAATCTTCCTCTAGATGGCAAATTTACTCCAATTATAGAATGTCTATAAAATTCACTATTTAATATCCGTGTATCATATCCATATCTGTTTAAAATCGTATATAAAAATACAGTTCTAGTATCACAATCCCCTCTAAAGTTTTTAATAAATTCAGTTGGGGTATAAAGACCTCCATAGACATTTCCGTCACAATCAATACCTTGATCAATCATATCTTTAATAGACTTACTATTTGAGTATGCATCAGAACAGGATTCAGTAGTTAATATATTATATGGAATATTTTGTACAAAAGTCACTATAACATCTGCAAATTCATTTCTAGAAAGAACTTTTGTTCTTAATATTTGGTCAAATAAATCATAGATAGTATTTAATTTAAGGTTATCATGTTCAATAATCTTTTTATAAAAATACCCCCAAGAGATAGGATTAATATATTTTTTATTATCCTTTGATTTATAAACATCTTTAAGTTTTACACTAACATAACCACTATATTGTCTTGCTTTATTGTCATTCCAATAATGATAGTGAGAAGCAAGTTTCTCAACTTCTTTTTTTATTTCTTTTTTTCTTTCTTTTTTTGGAGAAGACTCATTAGAAAATAAATTTCCAATAAAGGAAAAAGTGGATATTACAATTCCAAAAAATAAGAATGTTAAAAATATCGATATAATTCTTAGAAATATATTTTTCAGAAAATCCATATACTCAAATATAAAAAAATAAAAACTAATTTTTTTTAATAAAATTAATAAAAATCATTCTCAAGAATAAAAAGTTGTTTATAGGAATAATTTTGGAGCAGAAGGGAGTAAAGTCGAACTATTTTGTTGAGGATTTGATTTTTGTTACACAATCTAACCTGTAATTTATATACTATTTTTTATTGTATTTATACCAATTTTAATTTTGATAGAATTAAAGAATTGTGGTATATTGTTTGTCCAAAATTTAATCAAAATGAACCGAATTAAAGAGGTCTTAGAAGAAAAGGGAATAAAACAAATCTGGTTAGCAGAGAAACTTGGTAAGAGTTTCAACACTGTGAACAGTTATGTACAAAACCGACAGCAGCCTCGTTTGGAAATCTTGAACCAAATTGCTGAAATTTTGGATGTTGACATTAAAGATTTAATCACCTCAACCAAGACCTTAAGTTAAATGAAAATTATAGATAACAAAAGTCTGAGGTTATTGAATGTATTGGAATCTTCCATTACAAGTGAAACCAGTGTATATTATTCTGGATCTTATTTCACTTCTTTTTCGTTATTCCACCTACTTCCAACTTTTAAAAAAGTAAAGTCTATTAAATTTCTTTTAAACTTTTCAGAAGATTCAAATCCGACTGTTTTTATAAATAATGAAAGTGAAGAACATTTGAACCTTAATCTAGATAAGAAGTTTAAGATTGAACGGGTTAAAAAGTTTATCAGTCAATCTGTTGAGATAAAAAGTGGTTCAATTGGAAATCAAAACTTATTAATACTGAGCAGTAATGAAAAAACAGTTTGTTATACGCTAACCCCACTAAACCTTGATTCTGTTAGTTTGGGAGAAGTAAGAACTCCTTTTCCAGTATTCATCAATGAAATTATTGACGATCAAAAAGAGTATTTAAATCATTTTAATTACCAATGGAATACTTCTCAAAACAATCTTAAAAATAAAGTTTTAGGTTTCTTAAATACGTTTACAGAAGACTTATCACCTGCGCTATTATACAAGTCAATTCTTAAAGAAATATTCAATTTTTCTCAAGTGGATGAACGATTAGATTCCAAACTGAATAAAATTGGTTTTAAAGAGTCTGCGGTATGGAATCTACTTTACAATTTCCAAAAAGACGCTGTTGTAGGTGCAATAGATAAAATTGAAACCTATGGTGGATGTATTATTGCTGATTCGGTTGGTTTGGGTAAAACTTTTGAAGCACTAGCGGTTATAAAATATTACCAACTCAGAAATGATCGAATATTGGTTCTAGCACCAAAAAAATTAAGAGAGAACTGGTCTATTTATCAATTAAACGACAAGCGAAATATCCTCTCTAAGGACCGATTAAACTATGACATACTGAATCATACAGATTTGTCTAGAACTAGTGGCAATTCAGGGGATATAAACCTCTCCACTATCAATTGGGGTAATTATGACCTCGTAGTTATTGATGAATCTCACAATTTCCGAAACAATCCAAATAGAAAAGATAAAGTCACTCGTTATTCAAGGTTAATGAATGATGTTATTCGTGCCAATATCAAGACGAAGGTATTGATGTTATCAGCAACGCCTGTGAATAACAAAATGAATGATTTAAAAAACCAAATTTCATTCATAACTGAAGGTGAAGATGATGCATTCAATGATTATGGAATAGAAAGTATTACTCAAGTTTTACGTGATGCACAACGTAAATTTAATCAATGGTTTAGTGAAAAAAACCCTGATGAAATTAATGTAAACGATTTACTTGAAGATCTAGGAGGATCCTACTTTAAGATTTTAGATATGATGACCATTGCAAGGTCACGAAAACATATCGAGAAATATTATGACACAACAAATATTGGAAAATTTCCGAATCGTTTAAAACCCATTACTGTATCACCACCTATTGATTTACAAGAAAAGTTCAGCAATATTGGAGAATTGTATGATGAAATCAGCAATTTAACACTCGCTTCTTATACCCCACTTGCATACGTGAGGTCTGATAAACGAGAGGAGTATGAATTAAAATATGACATCATTACTAGTAGAGGTAGTGTTTTCAAACAAATTGATAGAGAACAGAGTTTAATATACTTAATGCGTGTAAACCTTCTCAAACGTTTAGAAAGTTCCATTGACTCTTTTAGATTAACGCTACAAAAACTAATAAATTCAGTTGATCGAAATATTACCCAAGTTGATAACCACAACGGAGGTGAAGTAGATATGGATTTAACAATTACTGAGGTTGACATTGACGATACAGAATTGGAAGATTTATTAGTAGGTGGTAAAACAAAAGTGCTGCTTCAAGATATAGACCTTATAAAATGGAAACAGGATCTAGAATTTGATCTTCAGATTTTAAAAAATTTATATGATGATATTGAGGAGATTACCGTTGATAGAGATGCAAAGTTGAATAAACTCAAGTTGTTAATTCAAGAAAAATTCAACAACCCTATCAATCCTGATAATAAAAAAGTAATTGTTTTTACTGCCTTTGCTGACACTGCAAATTATTTACATAGAAACCTAGAAGATTGGTTGATGCAACAACACGGGGTGTATTCTTCTTTAATTACTGGAAGTGGAACAAACAAAACCAACTTACCGAAATGTAAAACAGATCTATCCTCATTGTTGATTAATTTTTCGCCTAAGTCTAAGAAAAGGAATCAAGTATTTCCTGACCAGACCAGTGAGATTGATGTAATGATATGTACCGATTGTATTTCTGAGGGTCAGAATCTTCAAGATTGTGATTTTTTAATCAATTACGACATTCATTGGAATCCTGTAAGAATTATTCAACGCTTTGGACGTATTGATAGAATTGGTTCTACCAATGATAATATTCAACTGGTAAACTTCTTTCCAAATATGGAGTTGGATAGTTTTATTGATTTGGTTGGACGAGTTAAAGGACGAATGGTAATGCTAGATGTTTCTGCTACGGGAGAAGATAATGTTATTTCAAAAGACCCCTCTGACATGAAAGATCTTGAATACCGTAAAAAACAACTGAAGCAATTGCAGAATCAAGTTATCGACCTTGAGGATGTGCAAGGAAATATATCGATTACTGACCTAACTTTTAATGACTTTAAGATAGATTTAGACAAATCTTCAGACGAAGAGTTTCGAGTGATAGATCAACTACCTAACGCAACATTTTCTGTTGTAAAATCAAATACCGATCAAATTCAACAGGGCGTAATATTTTGTTTCAAAGACACCTCAAACGCCAAAGAAGGTCATTACAATTCAAATATATTGTATCCTTATTTTTTAGTATACAAGAGTTTAAATGGCAGTCAAAACACTAAAATTTCCCAACCGAAGTTGACACTAGACTACCTTCGTAAATTATGTATTCAATCTACTGAAATAGATACAGATACATTTGAAGCATTTTACAGTAAAACAAGCGGTTACAAACAAATGGGAACGTATCAAGAATTACTAAAGTCTGCCATTCAAGAAGTAAATGGAGTACAAGAAGAGATTGGGTTAGACTCCTTAGCAACTGCAGGAGGAACACTCTTTAGTGGTGAGGAAGATTTGACTAAAGACAACATACAGTTAATCAATTATTTAATTATTGAATAGCAATGGAAATGAATTATAACAACATATTTCAGTTTCCCGATCGTTGTTTACTCAACAAACGATTGACCAAGGTTTTCTTTACCAAGAATTTTGATTTGACCTTGTCAGAAAAAAAAGTATTGAATACATCTATTACAAAAATGGAGTGGTTGGCAAGTATAAAACCCGCTAACTCAAACATACCCATACATAAAGACACTGAATATTTGTTTGAAGAAGTGCAACTGATGACCTGCAGGGTTTATGTAGAACTAGAAAAAGTAGTCAAAACAATTGTGAGTCTATTTCAAAAGCACATTCCTTATCAAATTGTATTGATCATTGAAAATGAAACCCACTGGGTAATGAGTACCTGTGATAAAAGAATCAACCAGAACGATGGAAGTAAACGAACCCTTGAAAATCATTTTACAACCTCACCCATTGAAAAAAGTGCTGTGAATAAAACAAATCATGCGTTTGTTGAAACACTTTCTTTTTCTCAACTCAATAAAACAAACTTAAAAACAGTTTATGAATCGTATACAGATTCTATTATACAATTAAAATCCTCGACTTTAACAGGAGTTTTTAGTAAGGAGAGAAAAAAGCGTTCAAAACAAGATTTGGAACACCTTTTGAAGGTGGAATCCATACAAACAGAATTGATTTCTTTAAAAAGTCAATTAAAAAAAGAAACACAACTCAACAAACGTGTTTCCTTAAATATGGAAATACAACAACGAAAACAAGACATAGAAAACATAAAACATACCTTGATCCAATGAGTATAGATAAAATCACACCCCATGATGCATTAAGTCAAAGCAAAGACTTAATTGCCGACAATATAGATAAACTAAAAGCACTTTTCCCTGAAATTGTAACTGAGGGTAAAATTGATTTTAAGGTATTGCAACAGGTACTGGGAGAAGAATTGGAAGAAGAGGAAGAATACTACCGTTTTACATGGGCAGGAAAGTCTCAAGCAAGACGAGAAGCACACAAACCTTCTACAGGTACGCTACGACCTGCAAAGGAAGAAAGTTTAGATTGGGATACGACCCAAAATATGTATATCGAAGGTGATAACTTAGAGGTATTGAAATTAATGCAAAAGTCGTATGCAGGGAAGATTAAAATGATCTATATAGACCCTCCTTATAATACAGGTAAAGATTTTGTTTACAAAGACAATTACAAAGATAACCTCAAAAACTACCAAGAGGTTACAGGACAGATAGATAGTGAGGGAAACAAAACTTCTACCAACTCAGATTCTGACGGACGCTACCACTCTAATTGGTTGAACATGATGTATCCAAGATTACGATTGGCAAGGAATCTTCTCAAAGATGATGGAGTGATTTTTATGAGTATTGATGATAATGAGGTGGAAAACTTGACAAAAGTTGGGAATGAAATATTTGGAGAAGATAATAAGTTGGCCAATTTAATTTGGGATACTAATCATAGTGCTCAAGCTGGAGTCTTTAAGGTTTACCACCAATATATTCTGGTTTATTCTAAAAATGCGGATAAAATATTAACACCAAAAAGTTTAGATAATGACTTGTTTGTAGCTGGTGCAATGAAAACAGAATCAAGCAGGCACCCTAAATCGAAATTTAGATTTCCTGAAGGAACAAAGTTTGAAGCTGATGAGGGAAAGGAATTAAAAGGTATTTGGGGTGCTGCTGAAAAAGTAAGGTTGTGTGAGGGTAGAATGATTTGCGAAGGAGGAAAACTTAAAGAAGATATTGTATTAGAGGCTTCCTGGACGCAAGCAAACCAAATGAAGGAATTCTTTTATGGTGATAAAAGTAATTTGGTTGATAGCAGAGGACAAAAAATCGTTGACTTTTATTTTAATTCGGCTGGAAAGATTAAAATCGTAAAAGAAAGGTCAGTAGACACCCCTCAAACTACTCAAAAATTTGGTTCACAAGGTAGTGTATCAAAAAAATTGGCAGATTTGTTTGATTCTAACCAAAGTCCTTTTGATTCTCCAAAACCTGTAGCAATGACAAGTACTTTTTGTGCTTGGTTTGCGGATGAGAATGATATTATTTTAGATTTTTTTGGAGGTTCATCTACAACCGCTCACGGCGTTCTTTCTGCAAATGTTTTACAGAAACTAAAGAGAAATTTCATCTTGGTTCAACTGCCTGAAGACGTCAAGGATAATCTTGAAGCATTAAAATTAGGATTTAATAAAATAACTGATATTGGAAAAGAACGCATCCGAAGAGTAGTTCAGAAAATAAAAGAAGAGCACCCAGATAAATCAAAAGACATGGATTTAGGGTTTAAAGTTTTTAAACTCGATAGTTCAAATATTAAAAGTTGGGATGGGAATCCTGATAACCTTAATGAGAGT
>Ga0228670_1000368_pt1 | contig 26185 bp, 24 predicted proteins | sample 85DmetaG_FD_182785 | JGI IMG/M metagenome (GOLD analysis project Ga0228670, IMG submission 182785) | Seawater microbial communities from Monterey Bay, California, United States - 85D | ecosystem: Environmental > Aquatic > Marine > Coastal | place: USA: California | collected 2016-10-13
AAATCCAGCTTTAATGTATCTGGGCAGCACCATATAAGACTAAGAATGCGCTACTACCTCCCCAGCCCATGCTCCGCATAGCAGCTTATGGGAAACTGGATTTATTACAAGCCAGATGAAGCTACTTAGCTTAGATTAACAATTCTTATAATTTTTCTTGAGACATTCTCCTGATAACTTCTGAGCTTCTGCTATCTGTGAAGAGGTCATACGTTTGGTGATAATGTCTTTACCTGTGGAGGCATTTTCAATGCCATTTGCTGCTGCTAAATTCCACCACATGTAGGCAAGGACGTTATTCTCTGGCACACCTCTACCCAATGCATACATACCACCAAGATTAGATTGAGCATCAGCATAACCTTGCTCAGCAGCTAATCGAAACCATTTAGCAGCTTGCTTATCATCTTCTGGGACACCTTGGCCATTAAAATACATAACACCAAGATTATATTGAGCAGCAGCCAAACCTTTCTTTACAGCTAATCGATACCACTTAACTGCTTGCTTATCATCTTCTGGTACACCGTCACCATTGTCATACATTAAACCAAGATTAGTTTGAGCATTAGCATGACCTTGTTCAGCTAGAGGCTTCCATAACCTCATAGCGGTCTTATAGTCACCTTTTTTATATGCAGAATAACCATCACTAAAGTCATCACCAAACACAGTTGACGATAAGGTTATTACTAGTAGTAGAGTTGTTATAAGAGACTTCATATTTCATTAAACCAAAAGCAATTTTTATAATTGTTTGCGCTTCCTAAAGTACGATGCACAGCTCTTTTTGTTTCATTGAAGAAAGCAAATTCTTCATCACCACTTGAATTTCTAAACTGCATGGTATCAAAGTCCTTATTCAAAATAGATTTAAATGAGGCTATACCGTCTTTGGTAAATACTGTTTTAGAAACATTCGAGAATGAGCCTTCCCAAAAATCAAATAGAGTTAATTTAGTTCTTAAGCCAAAAAATACTAGACGTTAGTTGAGATACTTTTTCTACATCTTTAGTTTCAGCATAGAGCCACAAGATCGCAATTATTGATATCACTGGGACAAAGGCTAAGAGTGCTCCCGCAAATGTACTTTTCTTTGCTAATTCTGAAATCAATACAATGATGCCACTTGTCAGAACGATTTTATTATTAAATACATATAATAAATCTCTATATCAATATACTGCTAATTGTAGCGCCTCTTATAAGCATCCGCATGGTTGATTTCGTCGGATAACAAAGAATTCTTAATAGACACTTTCAAATAATTTAGCTACGCTTGTAAGATGCATCGAAACGCAAAATTCTTGATCATTTATATGTGTCTAACCCTGCTATTCTTACAATGGAGTGGCATGCATTTTCATGTCAGCACAGATGAACATGCTAGTGAACTACACATCGGTCATGTAAATGCACTAGATTTAGAAGATCATGGACATGAACATGATTCAGATTTTGATGTTTCTTTATTTGAATTGACGGCTAATTGGTTCAAGCAGATTCAAAATACCATTTTATTCACTCTGTCTTTAATACTCTTTGTTACTTAAGCGATTGTTGTTTGGCCACCTCCACATAGAAACACACTTTATCAAAGACATACCTATTGGCGCCCCGTTCTGCGTGGCCCACCTGTCCTGCATTAATCAAACTATTCTTTAGACATACAAGTATCCGCTAGTTGGATACATCGTTGTGTATTTGATTTTACTCGTATAAATCCGAGCAATGCAGGAGTTAACACAATGTTTAATACATTGAGATTATGGAACAACAGATTGGTACTTACACTAGTCTGTCTACTAATCAGTGCAAGCCCACTGACAGTGGTTGCCGAACAGATAATCACTTTAAATACGGCTATTGCTAAAACTTTGGAGAATAATCCAGAGCTTGTCGCACTTGGATATCACGTGCAGATACAAGAAGGCTTATTAGCACAAGCGCAATTAGCCCCTTCTCCTGAACTGAGCCTTGAAGTTGAAGACGTATTAGGAACAGGAAATTTCAGCAATATCAATGCAGCTCAAACTACATTAAGCATTGGGTGGGTATTAGAGCGTGGGATTCGTCAACGCCGTGTTGATGTTGCTTCATCCAATGTCTCTTTTGCTTCCACGAAAATCGAAACCATGCGTATTGATAAATCTGCCAATACCGCAAGGTATTATTTAGATTGTTTGTCTAATCAAGTGCGTTATGACTATGCAAAAGAGGCAGTAGCATTAGCTGAATCAATTGTTGATGCAGTCACAGCGCGTGTAAATGCAAGCAAATCGCCACGCGCAGAACTTGCTCGTGCAAAAGCTGACTTAGCCATGAAAGAGCTTGAGCTAGAAGATCATAATCATGAGTTACTGTCGTCATATCGACGTCTGGCAGCACAATGGGGTGAGACTGAACCACAGTTCACGCACGTAGAAGGTAAATTACTGACACTTCCAAAAACAGAATCTTTTGACAAGCTCATCACGCGGCTAGATCGAAATTCAGAAATTCAAGAATTATTGTCACAACGCCGACTCAATGAGACTCAGCTACATCTTGCCAATGCACAAAGCAAATCTCCCTGGCGCGTCTCGGCAGGTGTGCGTCGTTTTGAACAAGAGGATGATCAAGCACTTGTTTTAGGATTAACCATTCCGCTGACTTATAAGAACCGTAATCAAGGTGAAATAGCGGCGAGACAAGCAGCACTTGATAAAATTGATGCGGATACCCGTGTCGTTGATGTCAAAATTAAAACACAACTATTCATTTTATATGAAGAACTCAAACATAGTTTTCACCGCGCCACTGCATTGCGCGAAGAAGTCATCCCAAATATTAATCAAGCTGTAGACGACTCTAAAAGAGCTTATGAACGTGGCATTTACAGTTTTCTTGAATGGCAAATTGTACAAAAGGAATTACTAGCAGCTAATGCTGAATTAGTCGATGCCATGACCAGCGCGCATTTACATGTGATTGAAATAGAACGCCTAACAGGCGAAAAAATAACTCAATTACATTAAAAAAGAGAAAAATTATGAAAAATTTATTAAAGACAATTCAGATTATTTTATTTAGTTTTCTTATTTACGGATGCGACCATCATGATGATCATAGTGACCATGAAGATGAAATCGTGAAAGGTTCACATGGTGGTCGAATGCTTACAAAAGATAATTTTGCACTAGAACTTTCTATATTTGAAACAGGGGTTCCACCAGAATATCGCGTGTGGGTCACCGACAGTAATCGACCTGTTTCTCCTGATGACGTTGACTTACAAATCAATTTAACGCGCTTAGGAAACATAGTAGATAACATTCACTTTAAACCACAAGGTGACTTCTTGCGAGGAGACACAGAAATCTATGAGCCTCATTCTTTTGTCGTGTCAGTGGAAGCAAAATACAAAGGCAAAACGTATTCTTGGCAATACGATAATTTTGAAGGTCGTACAACAATACTTCCTGATATTGCCCAAGCATTTGAATTACAGACAAGTGTTGCAGGCTCACAAACAATGAAAGAAGTAGTTACATTGTATGGACAAATCGTTATTAACCCTAAAAGCAAGAATGAAGTCAGTGCACGCTTTGACGGCGTTATTCAATCAGTTCATGTATCGCTTGGAGAAAGCGTTAAAAAAGGCCAGCTTCTTGCAAAAGTTGAGAGTAATGAAAGCCTAAATACTTACAATATTCGCGCTCCAATAGATGGAGTTATCACTGAACAGATCGCAAATGTTAAAGAACAAACTAATGGAAGACGTTTGTTTACCATCATGGATACATCAACTGTATGGGCAAGCTTACATATTTTCCCATCAGAGCGTGAACGCATTAAAAAAGGCGCTCACGTTACCGTCACACCTTCAATAGGTGGTCAATCTTATCAAGGTGAAATTTCATTTATTAATATTATGGCTGATGCAAACCAGTCAGTAACTGCTCGTGTTGAGTTAAATAATATTGATGGCTTATTACTGCCTGGTACGCACATTACTGGTCACGTCAAAGTCGCTGAATATACTGTACCGCTTGCAGTCAAACGTTCGGGCTTGCAAAGCTTTCGTGATTTCACCGTTGTTTATGCGCAAATTGGTAATGACTATGAAGTTCGTATGTTGGAATTAGGAAGACAGGATGATGTGTGGGTGGAAGTGTTAGGAGGATTACAAGCGGGTACTCACTATGTGAGTAACAACAGTTATCTCATCAAGGCAGACATCGAAAAATCTGGCGCATCTCACGATCATTAAGGAATACACATGCTGAATTATATTTTAAGATTTTCAATTGAGCGAAGAGGCATCGTATTTTTATTGGTGCTTTTGCTTATTGGTTTAGGTGTTTGGAATTTTACAAAACTCCCTATTGATGCCGTTCCTGATATAACAAACGTCCAAGTGGTGATTAATACAGAAGCACCTGGTTATACCCCACTTGAAGTCGAACGACGTGTCACGTTTCCCGTCGAAAGTACAATGTCTGGCTTACCCAAGTTATCGTATACACGTTCATCATCACGCTATGGCCTTTCACAAGTCATTGTGGTTTTTGAAGAAGGCACAGATATTTATTTTGCGCGTCAATTGGTAAGCGAGCGTTTGATATCAGCAAAAAGCCAATTGCCCACTTCACTCGAACCGAACTTAGGCCCTATTGCAACGGGGTTAGGTGAAATATTCATGTTTACCGTCGATGCTGAACTGGGCGCGACCAATGACGATGGCTCACTGATTACCCCAACCGATTTACGCTCAGTTCATGATTGGATTATTCGTCCACAACTTCTGCGTGTCCCTGGTGTGGTGGAAGTAAATCCTATCGGAGGTTTTAAGAAAGAGATCTTAATTGCACCTGATCCCGCAAAGCTACTTGCTTTCAATCTCACTTATCGAGATATTCTTAATGCAGTTGAACAGAATAATGCTAATCGTGGCGCAGGATTTATTGAACACAATGGTGCTCAATGGTTGATGCGTGTGCCTGGTCAAGCGAATGAAATTGATGCATTAAAAAATATCCTAATACAGACACACAATAGTGTTCCTTTACGCATTCGAGATGTCGCAACAGTTGAACAAGGTCAAGAATTAAGAAGCGGTGCGGCCACTCAAAATGGTCGTGAGGTTGTGATGAGTACGGTATTTATGTTGATCGGCGAGAATAGTCGTACCGTGGCAAGTGAAGTTGCACAAAAATTAGAAGACATCAAAGCAAGTTTACCTTCTGGCATTACTGCAACGGCTGTATACGATCGTACCAACTTGGTAGACAAAACATTGAAAACGGTACGCACCAATCTAGCTGAAGGGGCATTACTTGTTGTCGCTGTATTACTTTTACTTCTTGGGAATTTACGTGCAGCACTCATCACAGCGGCTGTGATACCTATTGCAATGTTAATGACAATCACTGGCATGGTAAAAAGTGGCGTCAGCGCTAATTTAATGAGTCTTGGCGCACTTGATTTCGGTTTGATTGTGGATGGCGCGGTGATTATTGTTGAAAATTGCATGAGACGTCTCAGTAGTGCTAACGACAGTCAAATGAATAACCTCCAAGAAAGACTTTCTATTGTATTTGAAGCCACTAAAGAAGTGATTCGCCCTGCACTGTTTGGTGTGTTTATTATTACCGCAGTTTATATTCCGATCTTTGCATTGACGGGCATTGAAGGAAAAATGTTTCATCCGATGGCCATTACAGTCGTCATTGCATTAATCAGTGCAATGATACTCTCCATTACTTTTGTCCCTGCTTGTGTTGCACTTCTATTTCGCGGCCCTGTACGTGAGAAGAAGAATCCAATTATTATTTTTTCACGTAGCCTCTATAAGCCCATCATCAATATGGCTCTTAAATTAAGATGGTTGGTCATTTCAGCAGCGGTTGCTTTAGTTGGTATCAGTGGATTAGGCGCTTTACAACTAGGGTCTGAATTTATCCCAAATCTAGATGAAGGTGATATAGCCATGCATGCTTTACGTATTCCTGGCACATCGCTTAGCCAAGCAGTGAGTTTGCAAGAAGAACTAGAAAATCAAATCAAGAAAATGCCAGAGGTAGAACGCGTATTCACAAAAATCGGAACAGCCGAAGTTGCCACCGATGCAGTACCTCCAAGTGTTGCTGATAATTTCATCATTTTGAAACCACGTAATGAGTGGCCCAACCCGAATAAACCTAAGTCGCAAGTAGTCGAAGAACTAGAAGAATTAGTCACTCCTATCCCTGGAAATCGTTATGAATTTTTACAACCGATACAAATGCGATTCAATGAATTGATTTCCGGTGTTCGTGCAGAACTTGCAATTAAAGTATTTGGTGATGATTTTGACCAACTCATTGCCTTGGGTGAAGAAATTGAACACGCCATAATTGAAATAGAGGGGGCGTCAGATGTTTCTGCTGAACAAGCAACAGGGCTTCCAGTATTAACGATTGATCCGAACCGAGAAGCACTTGCACGATATGGTATCTCAATTCATCAACTGCAAGAGATTATTGCCACCTTTCAGGGAGGCACAGTTGTTGGTCAAGTATACGAGGGGGATCAACGAGCTGATATTGTAGTAAGACTCCCAGAGTCCATTCGATCTAATCCAGATTTACTTAAAAATCTTCCTATTCCACTCGCTTCTGATAGTTATGTGCCATTAGGCGAATTGGTTTCGATTAACTTAGATATGGGCTATAATCAAATTTACCGAGAAAATAGTAAACGACGTGTTGTAGTAACAGCAAATGTAAGAGGACGTGATCTTGGCTCATTTGTTAATGAAGTCCAGCAAGTTGTCTCTGAGGATATTGAGATACCAGCAGGTTACTGGGTCGAGTATGGCGGCACATTTCAGCATTTACAATCTGCAGTTAACCGACTCTCTATTGTTGTGCCAGCCACCTTATTCATCATTCTTGTTACTTTGGTGGTGGCATTGGGTTCAATTCGAGATGCTTCGATTATATTTTCTGGTGTGCCTTTAGCCTTGACGGGTGGTGTTGCTGCGTTACTGCTTCGAGACATTCCATTTTCAATTTCTGCCGCAGTTGGTTTTATTGCACTTTCTGGTGTCGCCGTACTTAATGGACTAGTAATGGTCTCATTCATTCGAGATTTACGAGCAAATGGCCAAGCGCTAGATGATGCAATCATCAATGGCGCGCTAACACGCTTACGCCCTGTTCTCATGACGGCATTAGTTGCATCATTAGGATTTGTACCAATGGCTTTGAATACGGGAATCGGCTCTGAAGTTCAACGCCCTTTAGCTACCGTTGTGATCGGTGGCATTATTTCATCCACAATCTTGACATTAATCGTTCTACCTGCTTTGTATAAAATTGTGCACTGGAAAAAATAAATGAAACAAGTACAAATCAATACAATCCTAGAACGTCCAAAGTTGTTCAGCTACAGCCAAGACTTTTAGGGGTATAAATAGGGGCACAATAATTTTCAGAATTTCCATTTGTATAAAGGAAACAAACACTTATAAGGTTGGTAAAGTAGCTACCGCCTCCACCAAAACATCTGATGCTTGGTCTACAACGTACTGATTAGCAAGTTAATTTCTCATTGCTAAGAGGTGCGGTAGACCATGCGGAAGACCAAAACAAGTACTCAATCCAACTACACATTCATCAAGCGCAACGTCTTTTACTTCTCGAGACGTGTTCCAGAAGACCTTCAGCATCACTATCAGCGACCCAGAATAGTCCGTTCACTACGCACTAAGCAGCCTGAAGAGGCAGCCACTGCCGCACAATTACTCAGTAATCAGCTAGAGCAGCTTTGGTTTCAGCTGCGGCTACAAAAACAAACTGAACAACTTTCTAGCCTCAGCCAATTCCAGCAGCAGAGTAGCCAATTCACTCTTGAGCAAGCATTGGCTTACTACCTTGAGCAAAAAGGCAAAACTAGAAGTCAGCTATTTCATAAGCATGCCACGCTCTATGTCAGTTACCTACAGGCTGCAGTGCCTAATAAAACTAAACTCAAAGACTTCACTACTAGAGACGCCCTCACCTTTCGTAATTGGCTACAGGCTAAAGGTTTAAGCAATGCCTCTGTACATAAATCCTTTGCCAACATTCGAGCCATCTTCAACTTTGTCATTCAAGAACATGCCTTAGAATTTAGAAATGTATTTAAAGGTATGCAGCTACCAAGCGAGAAGGATGATGCGAAGAAACGCCTACCAATAGCTATAGCCGATATAAGACTTATCCAGAGCTGCTGTAAGGCTGCAGATGATGACATGAGATGGCTAGTTGCACTTATCAGTAACACTGGTCTGAGGCTGTCAGAAGCCGCTGGCTTGATGCTGAATGACCTATGCTTAGACGAAGAAGTACCGCATGTCTTTATTCGCCCACACAAGCACAGACCACTTAAAACTAGAAGTAGTGAACGAGTTATACCACTAGTAGATGCATCACTCTGGGCAGCTCAGCAGATTAAGCAGAACGTACAAGCAAGTGACTATTGTTTCTCACGTTACTGCAACTCAAAAGGCTGTAATGCTAACTCAGCAAGTGCTGCTTTGAATAAATGGCTTAAGGTAGTGACTAGGAACAAGGATTACGTTCTGCATGGTCTACGTCATAGTTTTAGAGACAGACTACGTGCAGTCAACGCACCTATTGAGATGATTGATAGACTGGGTGGTTGGAGTTTAAAGACTGTTGGGCAAGGTTATGGTGATGGGTATCAGCTAGAGCAGATGCATCTTACGATGAAGCTACTTAGCCTGGGCTAACAATTCTTATAATTTTTCTTGAGACATTCTCCTGATAACTTCTGAGCTTCTGCTATCTGTGAAGAGGTCATACGTTTGGTGATAATGCCTTTGTTCGTGGAGGCATCTTCAATGCCATTTGCTGCTGCTAAATTCCACCACATATAAGCAAGGACTTTATCCTCTGGTACACCGTCACCCCTCTCATACATAACACCAAGATTATATTGAGCATTAGCAACACCTTGCTCAGCTGCTAATCGATACCATTTAACAGCTTGCTTATCATCTTCTGGAACACCTTTACCATTGGCATACATAACACCAAGATTATATTGAGCCTTAGCATCACCTTGCTCTGCTGCTAATCGATACCATTTAACAGCTTGCTTATCATCTTCTGGAACACCTTTACCATATTCATAAATAACACCAAGATTATATTGAGCATTAGCAACACCTTGCTCAGCTGCTAATCGAAACCACTTAACAGCTTGCTTATCATCCTCTGGTACACCTTTACCAAAGGCATACATAAGACCAAGATTATATTGAGCACTAGCATCACCTTGCTCTGCCGCTAATCGAAACCACTTAACAGCTTGCTTATCATTTTCTTAGAACCTCCACCTTCATCTACATAACACCAAGACCTACGTTTAGCTTGAATATATGCAGCTAGTTGATACCATTTAACTGCTTGCTTATTATCTTCTGATATACCGTCACCTTCACCATACATGTAAGCAAGAACAGCCTGAGCTTTAGCATCACCTTGCTCTGCTGCTAATCGATACCATTTAACTGCTTCCTTATCATTTCCTGCACTGCCATATATCGCACCCAAAGCAACTTGAGCATTAGCAGCACCTTGTTCTGCTAATGGCTTCCATAATTTCAAGGCGGTCTTATAGTCACCTTTTTTATATGCAGCAAGAGCATCATCAAAGTCATCAGCATGCGCAGACAGCGACAGTAGTAAACTAACGAAGATAGCGGATAGCAATTTACGCACTTTATTTTCCCATATACATAAGTGTATGTGTCTGTAAGGCTACCATAATTAATCTAATTTGCCAGTTAACTAAATGGCACAATAGTTAGCAAATATAATGGTTATCTAGTAGGTAGTATGTCCATTATTTAGGAACAGGAAAACATCGACTACTAACGTGATTGAGTACACAGACAAATAAACTATCACGCTTCTGGTAGAGTGCTTTTATGCTCATACTACTATCACCAACACCAGCAGTACCTACAATCTTATAGCCACTATCTATTAGCGTATAAACAGAAACAGCATTAGCAGAAACATTACCAGAGATACAGAACAAACAACTAACCAACGAGATAAAAGACTAAACATATAAACATCATCCTTTTTAATAAAACGAGAGCCAATATAAAGAAGAATCAAATCTACTTTTAATGTATAGACGAAGTAACTATAACAATTATAAATGCAATACCCACACCCCACCCCATCTAAGATGTGAACGAATAAGAGTAACAAGAGATAGGTATCCCTACTAATACAAGCCAAACAGAACAACAGACAGACATATAACCAATCTGCACAGATTGCTACTGAACACCTATAGCAAAGGGATAGTAGTAGTCTCCACTAGTGATTAGCAGTTAGTTGCTAGTGGAATGATTGCTATAGAACATCAGTAGAGGTATTAATATAAGTAAGTAACAACAGTTAGTAAGTTAGTAGTAGACTAAGACTAAGAGTTAACTAAGAAATAACCATATGGGGAACACACCTCTAGACACCGCATTAGATAAGGTTATTAGCGATACTGGCTTACCTGATGATGAATATGAAAACCATAGGTTTATGGTTAATCTTAAAGTACCAGATAAGCTAAACACTTCTGCTAGTTCTGACTTTAACTTATTACTTAATGACCTGTATGAATCGACTGTAGGCGGTAGGAATAAGACTGATGCTGAAAAGCTAAGAAGACACTGTTCTCTAGTACTTCTAAACCTAGCTGATTGTGCTTTGTATAATAAATGGCTAGTTGTTCATATGAAGAAGGAAACCATTGGTGGTGAAACTGATGATAAGGAATACCATCCTGCCACTTACTTCTATAAGCGAAGCAACATAACTTACAGACCACTATCTGTCGTTGTTGATTATCTTGTTAAGAATGAGTTGGTTGAAAGGCGTAAAGGTGGGAAGTTTAAGAAACAACCAATGGGAACAAGATTGTTTCCTAAGCCTGCACTTAGACAGCAGCTGATTAAGATAGCGCTAGAGGCAGAAGAAGAATTCAAACCACCATACACAAGAATCAATCAGCCTGGTCTAACGACAGGCATACTCAAAGCAGAGCCATCAATGATAGAGATAAATAACTATCTAAAAGAACATAGATGGGCATGCAAAGCACCAGTAACTAGAGTCTATAAAGACACTACACTTAAGTCTGGTCGTCTGTTCACACGATTCCAGAACCTTCCTGCTAATCGTATACCACTTCGTATCAATACTTTGATAGATGATAAGCCAATTGCTGAAGTTGATTTCAATGCCAGTCATTTAAGAATAAGCGTTGGCATGTTTGCAGAGGAAGATGCTGGTGACACACCTTATGAAGATATTGTAGAAATAGCCAATGACTCTAGAGTAGATAGAAATACAGTTAAGTCTTTTATCAATCGTGCATTGAGTTGTAATGAACAGTTGCAATGTTTTAATTCACTCAAGGTTGAATCTTTCAACAGAGAACTATTTGACATAGTTGAAGCTGCAGCATTGAAACGTTATCCAAAGCTACCTTTGTATCAAGATTATGGAATCTACATGCATAACAGAGAAGGCAACATACTGACTGATGTGATGCTTGCAGGAATTAAGGAAGATATAGTCGTGCTACCCATACATGATGCTGTCGCTGTTCAACAAGAACATGCAGATTGGGCACATGAAACAATGAAGGAATGCTGGTGCAGGAATATGCTTGGTGATGATGGTAAAAGGCTAAAAGGCGTACTGCCAAGACTTAAGATAAACGTACCTTGAGACAGTAAAACCAGAACTGCATCCACAGCGTTAAGTTGGCGGACTGTTTACTTGAAGGCAATCTGGCTTAAGTTACTTTTCAGGTTACTTTTATAGTAAGGCAGCATAAAATAGGCGTTCTTGTAGCAATATTATAAGGCTTAAAGTAGTCATTGGTGCCGAAGAGAGGACTTGAACCTCCACGGGGTTGCCCCCACTAGCACCTGAAGCTAGCGCGTCTACCAATTCCGCCACTTCGGCAAGTGCTGGGAAATATCTGGGAGAGCCAAAATGTAGCTAGGCCGTTCACAGATGTCAATTAAGGCACGTATCACTACCCTTTTAAAACGGTTACTATGTAGCCTACTTATTCGAATAAAACACTTTAAGAGCTATTAGCCAACTACATGTCTGAAAACCAAAAGCCACGGCAGGCAAGCGACCCTCATGCCGAACGAGAGGCCGCAAAATACGAACATCCCATTGCAAGTCGCGAATTAATCCTAGAATTTATCTCAAAAAACGAAGAAGCGACTACTTTTGAAGAAGTCTGTGTCGGCTTGCAGGTAGATAGTGAGCGTGACCAAATCTCATTAGAACGCCGCATTCGCGCGATGGAGCGCGATGGACAGCTCATTCGGCAGCGACGTGGCGGTTACACTTCAGCGGCCAAAGCTGAACTCGTGATCGGCAAGATTATTGGCCATACCGATGGCTTTGGCTTTTTACACCCCGACGATAGCAGTGGCTCAGATGTTTTCCTCTCTCCGCACCAGATGCGTGGTACCTGGGATGGCGATCGCGCCAGCGTGCGCATTACTCATGTGAAGCGTGATGGTCGTAGAGAAGGTATGTTGCTAGAGGTCTTAGAACATCACAATGTAGAGGTTATCGGGCGCTATCATGAAGAAAGTGGAGTGTGCTTTGTTCGGCCTGATAACAAACGCTTACATCAAGACATTGTCATTCCGAAGGAGCTAAAGTTTAAAGCTCAGCCAGGACAAATCGTTTGCACTAAAATTGTCGAACAACCAACCAAACGCAGCCATCCAGTTGGTGAAATAGCAGAAGTATTAGGCGATCATATGGGGCCCGGCATGGAGATCGATATCGCCATCCGCAGTCACAACCTACCGAGCCAATTCAGTGATGAAGTTCTGGCTGAGGTCGATGCTTTCAGCGAAGAATCAATCACCGATCAGCTGCCACAGCGAAAAGACCTACGCGATCTGCACTTTGTCACCATCGACGGTGAAGATGCAAAAGATTACGACGATGCTGTCTATTGTGAAGAAACCAAAGAGGGTTGGACGTTATATGTCGCAATTGCTGACGTTGCCTTCTATGTCGAACCGAAAACAAGTTTAGATGATGAGGCACAATGGCGTGGTACCTCTGTTTATTTCCCTAGCCGTGTCATTCCGATGCTGCCTGAACATCTGTCGAATGGCCTATGTTCACTTAAACCGAATATCCCACGCTTATCTCTAGTCTGTGAAATGCAGATCTCGGCACAGGGTGAGCTCGGTGCACATCAATTCTATAAAGCAGTTATTCAATCACATGCACGCCTGACCTACACCGAAGTAGCGGCAGCCATTTGTAGTGGTGAGCGTGAAGCACGTGAAAACATTGGTCAGCTTTGCTCCGATTTAGATAATCTCTACTTACTCTATAAAGCCTTCTTAAGCTCGCGTACAAAACGTGGTGCTATCGAGTTTAATACGACAGAGACTAAGATTGATTTTGGCCCTGATCAGAAAATTGAACGCGTTTACCCGTATATCCGTAACGATGCGCACCGGATTATTGAAGAATGCATGATCACAGCCAACGTTGCTGCTGCTCGCTTCCTTAGTAAGCATAAATTTCCAGCACTCTATCGTGTGCATGAAGGCCCAGCAGAATCAAAACTGGAAGAATTACGAAATCTATTAAAACTTCTCGGCCTCACCCTGGGTGGCGACAACGAACCTACGCCAGCCGACTATGCAAAATTACTGATCGATATCAGCCGCCGCCCAGATGATCGTTGGATTGAGACCGTTTTATTACGCTCTCTAAAACAAGCGATTTACACCCCGGATAATGTTGGACACTTTGGTCTAGCACTCGATCATTACGCACATTTCACATCACCTATTCGACGCTATCCTGATCTTGTTGTGCATCGCGCAATTAGTCATATCCTACAAAAACAAGATATTAATAGTTTCACCTACACGCCAGCTGAATTAGTTAACTTAGGTGAACATTGCTCAATGACTGAGCGCCGCGCTGACGAAGCAACGCGTGACGCAATGAACTGGTTAAAGTGTGAGTATGCACAAGACAAATTAGGTCAGCAGTTTATTGGCACCATCACTAGTGTCACGGCGTTTGGCTTATTTATCGAACTAGACGGTATGTATATCGAAGGTTTGTTGCATATCAGTGGACTACGCGATGACTATTATACTTTCGATCAGGTCCGCTTCGTCCTAGTTGGTGACGTCACTGGGAAACGCTATCGCCTTGGCGACAAGGTCGATGTTGTTATCGCCCGCGTTGATTTAGATGAACGCAAAATCGATCTCGTACTCGCCAATCAAAATGAGCTACAACAACGACCTAAACGGCCAAAAAAAGCAGCTCAAGAAGATAAACCAAAAACCAACGGCAAAAAGAAGAGCAGCGCTAAAAAGAAGAGCAGTACCAAGAAAAAGAGCTCAGCCAAATCAGCCAAATCCTAGATAGCAAAAAGGCTATCAACAGCTTAAAAGTAAAGAAATCATGAGTAAGACTGAAACGCTTCCTGGCATACACACAGTTGCAACCCTACTCGATCGTCAACCTGAGCGAGTGCAGTCGCTGTGGTTAGAGCAAAACAAAAAAAATCCACGTGTGGATGCTTTAATCAATCAAGCCCAATCACTTGGCATTGCAGCACAACCGGTTCAACGCGATAAGTTAGACCGCATCTGTGAAGGTAGTCAGCATCAAGGTATAGCCGCAGTTTGTCTCGCTACCCCGCTACTAGACGAATTTGATCTACTGCAACAAGTTGAACAATCTGACAAACCTGTGCTGTTATTGGTATTAGACGAAGTCAGCGACCCACAGAATTTAGGCGCGATCTTACGCACTGCCGATGCAGCTGGCGTCGATGCGCTTTTAATGCCGCAACGCAACAGTGCCCCTTTGACGCCAGCTGCACACAAAATTGCTAGTGGTGGCTCGATTACGGTGCCAATCGTCAGAACGACCAATCTGGTCAGGCATTTGGAAGCACTAAAAAAACTCGGTGTCTGGCTGGTTGGTGCTGACGGTGAATCAGGCCAGACCTTATATAGTGCAAACCTCGCCTTGGCTACCGCACTCGTGATGGGAGCAGAAGGCCAAGGCTTACGTCGCCTGACCCGCGAAACTTGCGACCACCTCTGCGCTCTCCCTATGTCTGGTGTCGTCGAAAGCCTGAATGTGTCGACTGCTAGCGCTCTATTTCTATATGAAGCCGTCCGCCAACGCCAAAACTAGCTCATTCTAGAAAAACCCCATCAATCGTCGCTTACAGGCTAAAACCAAGCAAATAGCTGGATAGAAAGCCAAATAAGTTGATTGAATCTTAGCCACCCCTCGCGTACACTTCGGCGCTCTTGTGTGCTGATCAGCTCAGCATGCTATTACAATTTGATATTGCTGCCTTGCTTTACCAGTGAACCTGGGAAGCCAAGACCAAAAGGAGCTTATATGCGACATTACGAAATCGTATTCTTGGTTCATCCGGACCAAAGTGAACAAGTATCGGCCATGGTCGATCGCTACAAAACGATGATTGAAACCGGTAACGGCAAAATCCATCGTGTAGAAGACTGGGGTCGTCGTATCCTAGCTTACCCAATCAATAAAATTCTGAAAGCACACTACGTGTTAATGAACATTGAAACCAATCAAGAAACCCTAGACGAGCTTACTAGTGCTTTCCGTTTTAATGACGCCGTACTGCGCCAAATGACGCTAGTCTGCAAAGAAGCGATCACCGAGCCTTCACCGATGATGAAGTCTTTAGAAAAAGATCGTGAACGCAGTGACAGCAAAGAAACTGAAACCACTCCTGCTAGCGAAGAAACCACTACTAACTCGGCAGACACCGCTGAAGTAGTCGCAGAAGCCCCAGCAGTAGAAGCAGAAGCCCCAGCAGCCGATGCTGCCAGCGAGGAGAAATAAGATGGCCCGTTACTTTCGTCGTAGAAGATATTGCCGTTTCACTGAAGAAGGCATCAAGAACATCGATTACAAAGATGTTGAATTGCTAAAAGACTTCATCACTGAAACCGGCAAAATTGTACCCAGCCGTATCACAGGTACAAAAGCACGTTACCAGCGCCAACTAACAACCGCAGTAAAACGCGCACGTTACTTAGCTCTGCTACCGTTTAGCGACCAACACTAGAGGCACTGCCACTCGAAAGTTGGGTGGCTACAGCAAAGCAGTATGCTCAAAAGCCTTGCTAGTTTTATTGTTTCAAGTCGGACAGCAGCATTTGGTGCGCTATTGGCTTTATGTCTATTAGCACTAGTGCTGCCTATCAGTGCGCTGTTAAGTAGTGCTGCAATAATGTTAGTTGTGCTCTATGCAGGAACACGACAAGCATTCTATGTAGCCCTAGCCTGCACGCTGGCCTTAGCGGTATTTACTGGCTTTGCTAGCGCTAATCCCCTATTGGGAATAGCTATGGGCAGTGCGCAATTACTACCTGGCCTACTACTGGCCAGCATTTATACTCGTAGTGGCTCACTCTCGGTTGCGTTGCAAACGGCCGTCGTTATAGCACTAGTAGTCTTTATCGGGATAATGCGTTTATTGCCAGATATTGACCAGATCTGGACGCAATTGTTGGACGAGTTATTGACCGCCATGCAGGCGGATAAAACATTGTCACCGGCACAACTGGAAACAGTCATTAGTAGGCTGGCGCAATTTATGACTGGGCTAGTTATTGGCTCAGCCTTACTAATGCATAGTATTGCGCTGGTATTTGCGCATTGGTTACACGCCCTAGTTCGCAGTAATGACGAGGCGGAGATAGAACATGGCGAGATATCCTTAAGTAAGGTGCTCGCCGTCGCTACGATACTGACAACTGCTGCGGCTTTCGCGACAAAGTCAGTATTTTTAGCGCAATTGAGTGGAATCATCGGCATCCTGTTCTTTTTACAGGGTATGAACGCTATACATACGATCACGCGAGCCATGACAAAAGGCAAGCTATGGTTAATAATTAGCTATCTACTTGTGATTTTCATTCCACAAACAATGCTGTTAATTGTGTTGTTTGGCTTGATCGATAGTTTATCGAATCTGCGTTCGCGCATATCACACTGAATATTACAGTAAGTTATTGAATATAGAGGAAAAATGATGGAAGTCATCCTGTTAAATAAAGTTGAAAACCTAGGCGAACTCGGCGATAAAGTCACGGTACGCTCAGGCTATGCGCGTAATTACCTGATCCCTCAGGGCCGTGCGAAATTTGCTACTGCTGCCAACATTGCAGAATTTGAGGCCCGTCGTGCTGAACTAGAAGCTGAAGCTGCCGCCGCTATTGCTGCCGCAACAGAACGCCAAGCATCATTAGATGGCCTCGCTATCACTATCCCAGCGAAAGAAGCTAGCGATGGCAAATTATTTGGTTCAATCAACAATATCGATGTCCTTGCGGCAATTACGCAAGCTGGTCAAACTGTAGAAAAACGTGAGATTCGCATGCCGGATGGTGCCTTTCGTACCATTGGTGAGCACAGTGTTGAACTGCACCTACACACCGATATCAATGCCACGATTACCGTCAACATCGTTGCTGAAGACTAGTTTAAGCCACGCTATACGCATCTAGATGGCGGAGTCGAATTCCAGCACAGCGCCTAACGCAGAATCACTGCGTACTCCGCCATATTCTTTAGAGGCGGAGCAAGCTGTGCTTGGCGGCTTAATGCTAGATAACAGCAGTTGGGACCAAATCGCCGATGTCTTGGTCGAAGATGACTTCCATCTATTCGACCACCGCGTCATCTTTCGCGCTATTAGTGAACTGGCCTACCATAACCAGCCCTTCGATGTCGTTACCCTCTCCGAGAAGATCAAACAATCGGCAGAATCAGGTTCTTTCAACGCTAAAAACGTCTCCGCATACATCGCCACGCTAGCAAAAGAGACGCCAACAGCAGCGAATATCGTTGCATACGCTGACATCGTCCGCGAAAAATCAATTTTAAGACAACTCGCCAGCATCGGTACCGAGATCGCTGGATCGGCCTATCAATCACAAGGACGAGAAAGCACAGAGCTACTCGACCTCGCCGAACAAAAAATACTCCGCATAGGTGATCAAGGTGCGAGTCGTTACAGCGGTTTTGTTGGTATCAAAGACCTACTCAAGTCGACCGTTGAGAAAATCGACATGCTGTCAGAACAGGACAGTTCCATTACCGGCCTGGCGACCGGCTTTGATGAATTTGATGAGAATACCGCCGGCCTGCAAAAAGGTGATTTAGTCGTACTTGCTGGCCGCCCATCGATGGGTAAAACCTCATTAGCGATGAATATGGCGGAGTATGCCGCTATCCGCAACCAAGGTTGTGTTGCCATCTTTAGTATGGAGATGCCAGCAGAGCAGCTCACTATGCGTATCCTGTCTTCAATTGGGCGCATCAATCAGCAGCGCCTACGTACCGGTAAACTCGAAGACCAAGACTGGCCACGACTCACCAGCGCCGTCTCTATGCTTTCTGAAGCCAAACTCTATATTGATGATAGCGCGGCATTAAGTCCCACTGAACTGCGCGCCCGCGCCCGTAGACTCAAGCGTGAACATGGCCTTGCCTTGATCGTGGTCGACTATCTACAACTGATGCAGATTAATAACAGCACAGAAAACCGCACCAATGATGTTTCTGAAATCTCACGCTCACTGAAAGCGCTGGCAAAAGAAATGGAATGTCCGGTAATCGCCCTTTCACAGCTAAACCGTAGCTTGGAGCAGCGTCCTGACAAACGTCCACAGATGTCTGACCTACGTGAATCGGGAGCCATTGAACAAGATGCCGACCTAATCGTGTTCATCTATCGCGATGAAGTTTATAACGATGATAGTCCAGATAAAGGTACTGCTGAAATCATCGTTGCAAAGCAACGTAACGGCCCTATCTTCAAAACCAGGTTAACGTTCCTTGGAGCCTACACACGCTTCGAAAATTATATCCCCGAGATCTATTCCGGCGAGATGCCATCATGATTCGTTCAGCCCATGCGCTGATACGATTAGATTCGCTGGCCCATAATCTCAAGTTGATTCGTTCGTTTGCGCCTCATTCAAAAGTGATGGCAGTAGTTAAAGCCGACGCCTATGGCCATGGCTTAATTAAAACTGCACACGCCCTCAATCAAACCGATGCCTTTGCTGTCGCCTGTATCAATGAAGCCTTGGAATTACGCAGTGCCGGCATATTGCATCCGATCATTTGCTTGCAGGGCTTTGCTAACCAACAGGAATTACGAGACTTTTCTAACAGTAATATTCAAGCAGTAGTACACAGCGAACATCAGATCGCACTGTTGCGCTCAGAGAAGTTAAAGCAAGGCCTGTGTATTTGGTTAAAGATTGATACCGGTATGAATCGGCTCGGCTTCTCAGAGCAAGAAGCACAGTCAGCTTACCAACAATTAGACAACTGCAGTAACGTCAGCAAAATACGCCTAATGACACATTTAGCGAATGCTGACATGCTGGATGAAGCAAGCACCTATCGGCAGCAGGCTAATTTTGATCAAGCAATTACAGGCCTAGAAAGTTGTGAAAAAAGTATTGCTAACTCAGCCGCCAGTTTCGCCTACCCAAAAACACAGCGCGACTGGATACGCCCAGGTCTAGCGCTCTATGGCATTTCACCTTTTCAAGAGCAACAAAGCCATCCAGATGTCAGCGAACTGAAGCCGGTGATGTCGGTGCGAGCACCGGTGATTGCAATTAAACAAGTAAAACAAGGCGACCGTATCGGTTACGGCGGCACCTATACTTGCCCACATGACATGCGCATAGGCATCGTCGCCATGGGCTACGCTGACGGCTATCCACGCAGTCTAGAGAAAACAGTTCCAGTCAGTGTGCGCGGCCATCTCTGCGATGTGCTTGGTCGTGTCTCTATGGACATGATCAGCATTAACCTAAGCGACTGTGATTGTGAGATTGGTGAAAACGTAGAACTATGGGGTGACGATGTGCCTGTAACCGATATAGCTGAAGCCGCAAACACCATCACCTATGAATTGCTCTGCCGTATCGCAGCACATGTCAGACGTGAATACATTTAGCCATTACCTAAGCTAGTGTGCGACAAGCAAACAAGCGCCACATACGCCCAGACATGCTGTCCAATAATGCATTAAATCTGATCTAAAGTGCACTCCCCTTCTGCAATCTGAATCATGCGCACTTCATCAATAATTTTAATATTTTTCCGTTGAACTTGGATCAGTTTTTTATCTTTAAAACGCGCAATCAAACGACTGATAGTTTCATCCGCCAAACCCAGATAATTGGCAATATCACTGCGCGACATCATTAACTCAAATTCGCATGTAGAAAAGCCACGCTGTCCAAAACGAGAAGAGAGATTGCTAAAAAATATAGCTAGCTTTTGATCAGCGTTACAGCGAGCCAACATTAACAGCATCGTGTAATCCTTGCTTATCTCATCACCCAGCACACGCAATAACTGTCTTTGTAAGCCAGGCATTTTAATACATAGCACATGCAAATCTTTAATTGGAATCTGGCAGATAGTTGATGTTGTCAGGGCGACACCAGAACAACTATGAATTTTATTATCCAGACAGTCCAGACCAAGAAGATCACCTGGCAAATGGAACCCTAAGGTTTGCTCATCACCATTTTTAGCTGTGGTATAGGTTCGAACGGCCCCTGAACGTACGGCATAAATACAGCGCGACTCATTACCTTGATGAAATATTTCATCAGCCTTTTGCATTATCTTACGTTTGCTAATAGCCTCATCAAGCATTAACAAATCCTCTTCTGCCAGCGCGCTAGGAAGACAAAGCTCAACTAACGAGCAACTAGCACATCGACTTTTATCTGCACTTCGATCGTCTTTATCAATCAAACAACACACCACTTCTGCTCGCTACGAACAAACTAATTTAATAATTAATAGGTTACACCAAAAGAAAGAGCTGTCATTACTTTTGTGTTTTATGACCTAGATCAAGATAAGACAAGAAAATTCATCATACCATTTATTTTCCGTATCAAAGACATACCTCATCTGTACTATTTTTTACAGTAAATAGGCTTTCGACTTTAACAGGGGAATAACACCATGGGATTCTTTTCACGTAAGAGCAATAGTAAAAACCAGCCAGCCAAATTGCTTTGCGAGCCAAATGATATTGATTCATTTAAATGTATTTTATTAGCCTCACATAGAAATCTAGATCTTGACATATCATGGTCGGATACAAGCACTCTCGATAACAACCTCTCTAACTCATTAGACCTTGAACAATCTGATCGTCTACCCACCATCGAAGACAACGACATCACCTTAAGTCGAGCAGAAGCCTTGCTTGGCTATCTCAACATCAAAGGTGGCGCGCCAGCAGTGCATCCACGAAAAGCACGCATTCTTGCCCAACAAAATTATTGGATTCAATTGCTTGAAGAAAAACTCAAACCCATGCTGTCAGATATTGATAGCAACAAAGACGCAATGAAAAAAATATTTATAGCAATTGACCAGCAACTATCAAATGGCCCTTTTATTGTCGGTGAATTCACACTGGCTGATATCCATTGGCTAGCGGCCTATAAAGCAATAGAGGAAAGAATCAGCGACAGCCTAGCGCCACTAACACATCTTTCCACTTGGCTAATACATATGCAGGAAAAAATCCCTCACTATTCTGAAAAATTAAAAGCACCTGCAGCTTAGCGTAAGCACGACTCAACTTTAAAAATCGGGAAGAAATTAATATGAGTGATTTATTCGAAAAAATTGCGTCGCAACAAGGTATCACTAACCAGTCACAATATGGCATGTCTGGTGACATGAAAAAAACCCAATACATCCTAGAATTATTGGGCAAAGCTATTGATGCTGATACTTTGAAATGCCTACTCACCGCTGGCGAACAAGGCATGGAAATGAATTCCTATAGCACTGAAACTATGGCACCAGCAGAATTTCAATCAGAGCTTCAAAAAATTTCTCCTTTTGGCATCACACCCTGCCTAAAAGAAGCTGACTTTATGGTCTGTGGCGCCAAGGCCATCCTCGCCTTTATTGATGCACGCGGTTTAGGTTATAGCCTATCACCACTAAATGCTGCTCTTGTTGCGATGCAAAATTATTGGAGTGATATTGCAGTTAAGCAACTTGCACCAATCGCACAATTCTTAATCAATCAAAAGGTCCATGAGGCAGTCGATGAGGAACAGACTGCAATACAAATCAACTCACTTCATCTCTACCTAAATGCCCTGGATGGTCAATTACGAAATAACAAATATATTGTCTGCAACAAATACACTTGGGCCGACCTGCACTGGACAGCCTACATCCATCTTATAGTGATTGCTGGAGAAAGTAATTTAATTGATAAATACAAAAATGTTGCGGCTTGGTGGCAGAAAATTAAGACCAAAAAGAGTCAATGTGGACAGGACTTAGTGGCCTACGATCTACTCCCCAGCCTCGACGATATAAAAACTGGACGACTACAATCTGTCGAAATCCAGGATTACTAAAAACACTATTATTATAAAAACTTAGGGGACAACCTTATGCATAAATTATTCGTTAATCTACGTTATTTTCTTACTCCAACTCTAATTCTATTCACATTGTTGGGTATTGTTGTTGGAGGTGATTGGGTTTGGACAGGTATCGGATTATTTATCGCCTCGATAATATTAGATTATGTATCCAGCGCCATGAAAAATGTTCGTTGCGCACCTCCTGGTCGCGATGAAGATGGTGAGACCTACGGCATTCCTGGTTTATTAAAAGCCATGATGTGGCTGCAGTATCCAGTCTTTGTCTGCCTACAAGGAGCTCTCATCTGGCGAGTCTATGAATATACCAATGGCGTTCCAGTTAGTATAAGTGATTACGGCTGGATCAGCATTCAACATGGCATCAGCGGTCTGCAACTTTATGCCGCCACTGTCTCTGCCGGTATTTACTTGGGCTTGGGTATTATGTTCGGCCATGAGCTTGCGCACACCAAGGGGCCCACTTTTGTCCTAGCACGCTGGATGATGGCCTTAAGTGGCATTGCTCATTTCTGTTATGCCCATGTCTACAATCATCACTTAGAACTTGGCTGTGAAGATGATCCTGCAACATCTCCTCGCGGCAGAAACATCTATGCACATTATCTATTGTCACATTTCGGCCAGTCCCGTTTCCTATTCATCATGGAAAAGCAGCGTCTGCAGAAGCTAGGTATACCCTTTATTTCTTGGCAGAACCGCTGGATTAGAGGTTATGCCATGAGCCTGCCTTCTATTTTCTTCTTTTGGTTAGCCGGCGGCTGGTTAGGTCTTGGCGTGATGGTTGCTAGCTGGGTGATTTCAGCCTTTGAACTAGAAGTACTCAACTATCTCGAGCATTACGGCTTAATCCGTGAGAAAGGTCAGCCAATTGATTACCGCCATTCTTGGGACGTCGCTGAATCACCTTTCACGCAGTGGGGCTTTATCGAAATTGGCCGACAGGCAGATCATCATGATCGTGGCGAGACTCATTTTTGGGAGCTAGAAGACTGTGACGCACCTGATACACAATATGGTTATTACGCCATGTTTGCGATGATTCTAGTGCCTCCAGTATGGGAAGCCTTTATCAAGCCTCGTCTCGCAGACTGGGATAAAAATAGGGCCAGTGAAGGCGAACAAAAGATTGCTGCCAAAATGAATTATAAAGCCGGCTGGCACGACATGGCCTTGTGTGAAAAACCAGACTAGAAGCAGCATAAAACAACTAAAAAAGATCTTTATCTACGGATCAAAACAAGAGAGTACTATGAAAACAAAACTCGCATTATTAGTCATTGCACTATTTACAGGATTGATAGGCTATGGTTGTAACTTGCTCGACATTGGCAGCCATCACCATGAAATTCTATGGGCATTAGGTAGCTCTATCGCCTTCTTAATCACTTTACTCATTGATGTTTGGCTATTCTTCGCGATCGCTGGCGAGGAAGCTTATCAATGGAGTACCTAAGTATTTTGGTATTTAAACCACAATAAACTTCTCCATTAATCAATAAGCGAGGGCGTTCTCAGCCCTCACTTATTGTCTTTTACACAGGCTTTGCAAGCTAAGATGTCGTCTTTGCAAGGTCTCCCTCCTATTCATGAGCAACGCAATATCCCCTCACTCAACCACGGTTAAAGTAATCCGCAGTAAGTTTTTGAAGCAGTCAATGGCAGAGATTAAATACCTCTGCATGCCTTTATTTTGCTATCATCTCGCTCGGCGAAAGCGCCCTGTTACTCAGGCAGTCAAAATCGTCACCTATAGCAAAAATGATAGTTCCTAATACCCATTATATTTTAAGGCCTCTGTTTTGATTTCGACCGCAAACATCACTATGCAATTTGGCGCCAAACCTTTATTCGAAGACATCTCGGTAAAGTTTGGAGAAGGTAATCGTTATGGCCTAATTGGCGCCAATGGCTGTGGTAAATCCACTTTCATGAAGATCCTTGACGGCACATTGGCAGCAAGCTCAGGTAATGTCTCCATAACTGCGAATGAGCGCGTTGGAAAGTTACATCAAGATCAGTTTGCCTTCGAAGAGTACAACGTGGTTGATACAGTGATCATGGGGCACAGCCGATTATGGGAAGTCAAAAAAGAAAGAGACCGCATTTATTCACTGCCAGAAATGAGCGATGAAGACGGTATGAAAGTCGCTGACCTTGAAGTTGAATTCGCTGAATTAGATGGTTATAGCGCAGAAAGCCGTGCTGGCGAATTGCTGATGAGTGCAGGTATTGATGAATCGTTCCATAGCGGCCCAATGAGTGAAGTTGCACCAGGCTGGAAACTTCGCGTACTACTGGCACAGGCCTTGTTTGCAGACCCAGATATCTTATTACTCGATGAGCCAACCAATAACCTTGATATCCATACTATCCGCTGGTTAGAAGGCATAATTGTCGAGCGTAAGAGCACGATCATTATCATCTCGCATGACAGACATTTTCTTAATTCAATCTGCACTCATATTGCAGATATGGATTTTGGTGAACTTCGCATCTACCCAGGCAACTATGACGACTTCATGATTGCTTCAACTGCGGTCCGCGAACATTCACAAAACGAAAATGCAAAGAAAAAGGCTCAAATTGCTGATCTACAACAATTTGTCAGCCGTTTCTCGGCAAATGCCTCTAAGGCAAAACAAGCCACCTCACGCGCCAAACAGATCGAAAAGATCAAACTCGAGGACATCAAGCCATCAAGCCGTGTAAACCCATTTATTCGCTTTACTCAAAATAAAAAAATACAGCGCCAGGCCTTAGTCGTCGAACAACTGAGTCATGGTTATGACGGTGACACTTTATTCAGTGACGGTGGTTTCATACTAGAAGCTGGTAGTCGATTAGCTGTTATTGGTGAGAATGGTACAGGCAAGAGTACCTTTCTACGCTGCTTGATTGGCGATTTAGAAGCAAACGCTGGCGTTATCAAATGGTCAGAAAATGCCACCCTAGGTTATTGTCCACAAGATAGTAATAACGACTTTGATCATGATATGAATTTATTTGACTGGATGAGCCAATGGCGAAAACCACATCATAACGAAGAGATTGTACGTGCCACCTTAGGCCGCTTATTATTCTCCACTGATGACTTCAATAAAAAGGCAACGGTTTGTTCAGGTGGTGAAAAGAATCGGCTATTATTCGGCAAACTGATGATGTTAGAAACCAATGTCTTAATCATGGATGAACCAACTAACCATTTAGACATGGAATCTATCGAGGCACTCAACCTCGCTTTAGAAAACTATGAAGGCACTTTAATCTTCGTCAGTCATGATCGTGAATTCGTATCTTCATTAGCGACTCGCATTATCGAAATAAAGGATCATAAATTAATCGACTTTCATGGTAACTATGATGAATACCTCCTTACCGTTGATGCTTAAGCAGTCGCAAAATCTACCCTTATGAAGATCTGGGTCGACGCAGATGCATGCCCAGTACCAGCCAGGGATATTCTATTTCGTGCGGCAGAACGTACAGGGGTTGAAGTTATATTGGTGGCAAACCAGGCTATTCGCAAACCTCTGTTAAGCAATATAAGGATGCTGCAGGTTGCTAGTGGCTTTGATGTTGCAGACAATGAAATT
>Ga0228670_1000378_pt1 | contig 25854 bp, 27 predicted proteins | sample 85DmetaG_FD_182785 | JGI IMG/M metagenome (GOLD analysis project Ga0228670, IMG submission 182785) | Seawater microbial communities from Monterey Bay, California, United States - 85D | ecosystem: Environmental > Aquatic > Marine > Coastal | place: USA: California | collected 2016-10-13
AATCGAAGCATTTTTCGGCCTAAGCAATGAAATGTAGAAAACAAGAATAAACGAAGTAAAGCTGAATCCATGTTTGAACACAGCTGTCAACAATCCAAGAATTGGTTGTTGTTAACAGCGTTTGTGACCGCGATAGCAGCACCGAAGGTAGTTTGGATGAAGCTACGGAGTATTTCGTAGTTTTCAAGTTTTATTGGTTCAGTCTTGACCTTTTGTATCTTTTGGGTCAAGCCAAAAGATAGGTGAAAAAACATTTTTAAAAAGTCATGATTATTATGGTTATCCCCATAAAAATGTATATGACCCTAAATAATAGTCATAAGTTTTACCTGCTCCCCAATGCGCATCGATAGCATATTGATCAAGAGGGTCGGTAAATGTATCCCAATTATTGTCTGTATCGATGAAATCAGAATAGGCAGAGGTGTCTGTAGTGTTATTCAAAGAATAAGTTTCAATTCCATTTCCTCTTGAATAATCTCTTAAGCGATAGGTTGTAGCATTAATACTATCAGTTATAATGTTTTGTGTGCCGCTATAAACTGTTTCTCCAACACCTTCAGCATAAAAAGCATGAGTTAATTGTTCTGTTTTTATGAGTTCTCCATTCTTTACGCTATAATATTGAACAAATTTGAAAGGAGAATTGATTTCGGAAAGTACCATTTTATGACATAATCCAATAAAATCTCCATAATTAAGGATAACATTTGTGAAGGTATGAATTGTTTTTTTGGATAAATTGTGTTGTTGAATGATGTCTGATTTAGATGTTAAGATTTCTAAATCTAATAGTGGAAGTTGTTGTAAGTTATCGTTAGTGGAAATTATCTTTCCATTTTTTGTATGGGTAATTAAAATAGTGTGTTGAACAGGATATTGGTCATAATACTGTTGGTACTTGAAATGTGTATAGCCTATTTGGTCAGTAATCGAATTGATGATTTGGAAACTGATTGGCGTATCAGGGGAATGTTCAGAAATATAATGTTCTAAAGTTGTATTTTTATTTTGTTCTATTCTTTTAAATTGTTGGGAAAAAGAATTCGATCTTAAAAAAACAAACGATATAATTATAAAAAAATGTTTCATGATATATTTTTAACAAAAGTGAAGTAAATATAAAACATTTGGATTGATTTGACAATGTTGGGGTAATCGATTCAATTTTGAAAGTTACGTTTCTTCTGTTGTTAAAGATTATCTATATCATTAGATATTTTGAAGTAGGATATATTACAAATATAGTTATTTTTGGAGTTGAGTATATTGTTTTTAGGTGTAAACATTTGCAAAATAATTAGTTATGACATTTTTAGTTTGTCTGTGATTATTTTATCGGATAAATGGTTAGGTAAACCCCTACAAACACTATAAATATTGATGAAATTTTACTGATTAATAAGATGAATAAACTAAAAGTTGTAAACCATATTCCTTCCATTGATCTTTTAAGAGGAATAGCTGCAATATCCGTAAGTTTATTTCATTTTGTTATAATTAATAGGTTAGAATCCCCTTCTTTTTTTAAAGACATTTTAAATTTTGGTCATTTAGGGGTTCAAGTTTTTTTTGTAATATCAGGATTTGTAATTCCATACTCAATGTATAAAGGAGACTACTCATTTAAAAAGATGAAAACTTTTTTTAAAAAGAGACTAGTCAGGCTAGAACCCCCTTATATTGCGAGCATATTACTTATTTTTATATTAAATTATCTTTTCTATTTATCCCCTTATTGGCATGAAGAAATAATGGATGTTACATGGACTCAGATGTTATATCATTTAGGTTATTTAAATAGTATTTTTCAGGAAGGTTGGATCAATCAAGTTTATTGGAGTCTGGGGATTGAGTTTCAATATTATATTCTGATGGCTTTTACTTTTTATTTCATTAATCATAAAACGTCTATTTGGCTAATAACTTTTATCATTCTATTGCTCTTATCTATAATCATACCTTTTGAATCCTATATTTTCAATCACTTACCATTCTTTATTATTGGTGTTCTTATTTTTAGATTCTTAACTCAGAAGGACTCTCTTTATGTTTTTTTAGTTTTTATTACAGTAACTCTTGCTGTAATAATTTATAAATATGGATACGCTATTGAATTTTTACTAGCAGCAGTTTTTCCATTTCTATTTTTCTTTGTTTTTAAGAAAACAACTAAAATTGGTCGTTTTTTAGGCGACATTTCTTATTCTTTGTATTTAATTCATATTCCTATTGGACAAAGAATAATAAGGATCGGTTCAGACTTCACTCACAATGTATATACAGAAACACTTTTAATTTTATTCACTTTAGGTGTAACTATCTTTTGTAGCTATGTTTTTTATAGAATAATTGAAAAACCAACAAAAAACTTCACTAAAAGGTTCAAATATAATTAGTTGAATAAGTATGTTTCCTATAAGAATAATAATAGTTAAAAAGTTCAGTTTTAATTTAAACAATAAATAATCATCATTCAGATTGTTTTTTTTATTAATTTTACTTGAAAACTATTTTAGAATGAAATAGTAATGATTATATGAATAAAATTATTGATGTAAATATAAGTTGAGCTTTTACATTATTAAAATAAATGAAAATGAAATTTATAAGATTATTTTTCGGGTTATTTCTTTTGTCACTTTCTTTTACCTCTTGTAAAAAAGCAGGTTGTACAGACTATGATGCATTAAATTATGATACAGAAGCAAAAGTGGATGATAATTCTTGTTATTATTATTGGATTGGACAAAATTACCAAGGAGGAAAAATATTTTACATAGATCGCTCTAGGAAACATGGAATGATTTCTGCGGATTTTGATTTAGATAATACGGAATGGGGGTGTTTTGGTGACAGTATTTTACTTCCAGGTATAAATGAAACTGCTGTAGGTAAGGGAAGTTCTAACTCTCAAATCATCGCTGATGAGTGTGGATACGAAACAGCAGCAGGAAAATGTTTATTATTGGATTCTATGGGGTATGATGATTGGTACCTTCCTTCATTAGAGGAAATGAGAGGTGTAAGCGAAAACCTTGGGAGATTAGGACAAGGGAATTTAGCTCCAGGATATTATTGGTGTTCTTCACAAGTTGGTTCAAGCGATGCCTATTTAATATTGAATGCAAATAGAGCTACAGGACAGGCCGCAAAAGGTATTCCATATCGTGTTCGTCCGGTTCGTTCATTTTAATGTCTTAGATAACGATAAAAATCTTTTTTCAATCCATTTATTAAATAAATGAGCAAACAAAATTGATGTTAAAGTATAAAAGACAAGTAAGATAATCTTACCTATTTCATATTCATGGAAAGATGTTAACCTTTTAGTTATCGACTCTATAAGTACTCCAAAAGGCCAGTGTATTATATATAGACTGTATGAAATACTTCCCAAGTAAGTTGCAAGTTTGAAGGAAATGTTAATTTGAAATAGTATGACACAAAAAGCGAGCATTCCAAACGTAAATCTAGGTATTGAATTTTGATAGAAGCAAATCATAATAGTTAGAACAGTTATTATTATGAATGGAATTCCTTTAATTATATTTTCTTTTTTCAAGAAAATAATGATGCCTAAAAAAAAGAAAGAAGCATGTCCAAAAAACCAGCCAAACCAATCAATGTATTCCGGTTTGTGATGACCAATTAAAAGAATTGAAAGACTTATTAATATAGATAGAATATATTTTTTATTCAAAATTAATGGTAATAATAGCCCAATCAAAACATAAAATTGAAATTCGATTGCTAAGGTCCAGAATATAGGGTTATACCAGGTTGTATTAACCAAAGGAGCTGTAAAACTTATGTTACCTATTATTGCTAAACTATTTAATCCTGGCCAGCTCATACCGTTTATAGGTCGGTTTAGAATTAGTATTGCAGAAAAATAAATACATATAGAAAAAAGCATTGCGATATATGCTGGTGGTGCTAAGCGTACGTATCTTCTGATAATGTTTTTCCAAAAATGATTAATAGTATAGTTTGATTTAGTCATTGAATAAGGGATGATAAAACCAGAAATAACAAAAAATATTTGAACACCATTACCGCCATATGATAAAAAATCAGAAAGCATATTATTATTAATTGTAGGTAGTAATCCATCGCCATAACGACAAAGTACAACACCTAGTGCTGCGATACCTCTTAAAAAATCTAATGATTTAATGTGTTCCTTCATTTTTATTTATTCTATCTTTAGCGCAAAGAAAGGAATAATAATTATAATAATAAATATTAAGTAGTTGATGTAATTTAAAAAACTAATGATAGAACAAAGTAATAATCCATTCTCGTTTTTAAATATTGTTTTATTCTTTATATATGCAATTATTTTGTATTCAGTTTATTCTTCAAAAAAAAAACAGCTTGACAAATCTTTGATAAAGTATTACAATTACAATTACTTCTTTAAAGTTGTTTTGGTTGTAATTTTCGCTGTTTATTATTATATCTCTGTTGGCGGAGGAGACACAGTTGCTTATTGGGATGGTGCTGTTTGTTTGAACAACTTGTTTTGGGAATCTCCATCAAGTTATTTTATCTCACTTCTTAGTCCTCCAAATTCAAATTTATTTTGGTTACATTTTGGGGTGCACAATACAGGCTTGCCTCCTGGTTGGATTTACCGTGAACCTGAAAGTTGGTTTATTTCAAAAGTATGTTCAATCATATCTTTTTTCACGTTTAAAAGTTATTTGGCGGGTTCTGTATTTTTTGCTTTTATAATGGCGAAAGCATCTTGGCGATTGTTTGAGTTGGTGAATCGGTTTAATTTACATAAAAAAAAACACATCGCTTTTGCTGTCTTATTGATTCCTTCAGTAGGTTTTTGGTGTTCTGGTGTAACTAAAGATACTGTCGTGTTACTATGTATTATTTATATAAATGTCAATTTTTTGGAATGGATTTTAAAAATTCCAGGAAACAATAGAAAACGAGTTTTGTTTATTCTTTTTTATGGTTTTTTATTGTTTCACATTCGTGATTTTATGCTTTCTGTCATTGGTGTAGCATTTGGAGTGGTCTTGATGGCACGTTTAGCGAATAAATACAGGGGTAAACTTTTTCAATTTTACAGTTTACGATTAATAACCATAGTGCTTGGTTTTGTGGTATTTGCAACACAAGGGAATAAATTAGCAGAAAGTGAGCAGATTAAACAGGCTGAAGTCACTGCAAATGATTTCGCATCGAATAAAACGTATGAGGGGGCACGTTATAGTATTGGGGTTTCTAACTTCTCTACTTCTGGGTTAATTATAGGTTTTTTACCTTCAGTTATAGCTGGAATATACCGTCCTTTTATTTGGGAAGGTTTAACACCATCTTTGATCTTTAATGGGTTGGAAAGTGTTTATTTTTTTTACTTGACTTGGTTGTTTTTAAGTAAAGATTTTTTTAAAAAAGTAAATATTGTTCGTAAAAATGAGTTCTTGGTCTTTGCCTTTGTGTTTTCTATACTATTAGCATTTATGGTGGGTTTAACATCTGGTTTACTTGGCGTTTTGGTTCGTTTTAAGGCTCCTTTGTTGTCTTTTATCTTGTTAGTCCTCACGGTGAATATCAATCAAGAGAATGATTCTATAAAAGTTATCGAAGAAAAATAGCTTTTCGTCTTATTAATAATTAAATTTGAAGCATTGAATAGTAGAAATGGTAAAAGAGCAAAATTGGACAAAGATAATAACAGCTAAAAAAAGTTGGTGGGATGTCGATTTAAAAGGTGTTTTTGAATACCGAGACTTGATAGGAGTTTTTGTTAAAAGAGACATCGTTTCCATATACAAACAAACGGTATTAGGTCCGGTTTGGTTTTTATTCGGCCCCTTATTTACAGTTTTCACTTACACGTTTGCTTTTAGTACGATTGCTCAAATCCCTACAGATGGTATCCCTGCGCCTGTTTTTTATTTAGCTGGAACTACTTTGTGGAACTATTTTCAATCTTGCTTTAATGGCGTTTCTTCTACCTTTCGAGGTAATGCAAATATTTTTGGAAAAGTATATTTTCCTCGTTTGGTTACTCCCATTTCTATGATGATTTCGAACCTAATGAAGTTAGGGATACAATTGGTTGTGTTTATCCTTTTTTGTATTTATTATTCCTTCCAAGGAAAAGTGGATGTGAGTTTAAATGTATTGTTTTTTCCTGTCGTTATTATCGTTTTAGGCGGGATTGCAATGGGGCTAGGTTTGATTGTTTCATCCGTTACGACAAAATACAGGGATGTTTCTCAATTGTTAGGTGTTTTTATGATGTTGTTAATGTATGCTTCTCCGATCATTTATCCTTCATCTAGTGTTCCTGAAATGTTAAAACCCTATTTAATGTATAATCCAATCTCTCCATTAATTGATTTTTTTAGGTTTAGTTTTACAGGTGCAGGTGGCTATTCTATATATGGTTTACTTTACAGCTTCTGTTTCGCTATTGTTGTTTTGTTTTTTGGTGTACTTTTATTTAGTAGAGCCGAGAAAGATTTTATGGATACCGTATGAGTTTAGCAATAAAAGTAGAAGAGATATCTAAGCAGTATCGTTTAGGTTTAGTTGGAAGTAAATCAATAAAAGATGACCTTAAAAAGTATTATGCAAAGTTAAATGGACAAAGGAATCCTTTTGAAGATTTAGCGGAAGAAAATGATAGAACGACACAAGGTCAATCCAATTACGTTTGGTCTTTAAAGGATGTTTCTTTTGAATTAAATCAAGGAGATGCTCTTGGTGTATTAGGAAGAAATGGAGCGGGAAAGAGTACGCTTTTAAAAATTTTGTCACGCATCACTTCTCCTACTTCAGGTCAGATTAAATTAAATGGTAGGCTTGCTTCATTATTAGAAGTAGGTACTGGTTTTCATCCTGAACTTACTGGTAGAGAAAATATATATTTGAATGGGGCGATTTTAGGTATGCGTAAAGCAGAAATCACTTCAAAACTAGAGGAGATTGTTGATTTCTCTGGAGTAGAAAGGTATTTAGATACTCCTGTGAAACGTTATTCTTCAGGGATGTATGTGCGTTTAGCCTTTGCAGTTGCTGCCCATCTAGATAATGATATTATGATTATCGATGAAGTCTTAGCTGTTGGAGATGCTGAGTTTCAAAAGAAATGTTTAGGAAAAATGGATGCTGGTATCAAAGATTCGGGAAAAACAGTAGTTTTTGTGAGTCACAACATTGCATCAATACAAAACTTATGTAATAAGGGGGTTGTTTTATCCAATGGGAAGTTAACGTTTGATGGGACAAGTAACGATGCTGTTCAACATTACCTAGCACAAAGTTTTAGTAATTCTCTACCAGAAATTATTTTCCCTCTTAAAGATCAAGACATTCAACTTACGAAACTTCAAGTCTTAGATCAAAAAAGCCAGTTGAAATCTGATTTTTCATTGGGTGAACACGTTTATTTAAACATAGAATATAAAGTTAATTCGCCACTCAAAGGTTCTAATATTTGCTTGGTGTTGAAACGTAATGGAATTGATGTTTTATGTAGTTTTGACGGAGATTTAAATGAAGATAATTTGAATAAAACGGATAGGGGGAATTTTCAATACGTGTTAAAATTACCTACAGATATATTAAAAGCAGGTTTATATACCTTAACTTTGGATATTGGATTAATAGGAATAGGTACAATTGAAAAACACGATGAAATAATCACTTTTAAAATTTCAGAGTTAAATCAATTAACTACTTCTAAAGGATATGCTGAAGAAAGAGCTGGGATATTGTACAAACAAATAGAGTGGAATAGAACTTCAATATAAAATAGAAGTTAAAAAATATTTAATTATGAACAATTATAAAGAGCCTAAGGTAATTGCTGAAATAGGATGCAATCATAAAGGGGAGGTTTCCATTGCTAAAGAATTGATTAAAATAGCAAAGGATTGTGGTGCTGATGTTGCTAAATTTCAAAAAAGAACGAACAAGGAATTGTTGTCTGAAGAACAATACAATGCTCCTCACCCAAATATGCATAATTCTTATGGAAATACGTATGGTGAACACCGTGAATTCTTAGAGTTTTCAGTTGAAACGCATAAAGAATTGAAAGAGTATTGCGAATCGATGGATATTGAGTATTCTACGTCAGTTTGGGATGTTACTTCAGCTAAAGAAATTGCTTCGTTGAAACCTAATTTCATCAAAATTCCTTCTGCTTGTAATAACAACTATCCTATGATGCAAGTCTTAAGAGACGAGTATGAAGGAGACATTCACATTTCAGTGGGGATGACAACTTCAAGCGAAGTCGAAGCGTTTATTCAGTTTTTCAAAGAAAAAGATCAAGCTAAACGTTTGGTGGTTTATTCTTGTACTTCAGGCTACCCTGTTCCTTTCAATGATGTTTGTTTATTAGAAATCAATAAATTAATTGAGAAGTACAAAACAGATGTAAAAGCCATTGGTTTTTCAGGTCATCATTTAGGAATAGCTATTGATGTTGCTGCTTATACTTTAGGTGCTGAATGGATAGAAAGGCATTTTACAATGGACAGAACTTGGAAAGGAACTGATCATGCAGCTTCTTTAGAACCAGAAGGTTTAAAGAAAATGATTCGTAATTTAAAGGCTACTCATCAGGCATTGGCATATAAAAATGCTGAGGTTTTGGACATTGAAATGGTTCAACGTAAAAAATTAAAAAACGCTTAATGGCTGTTGTTGGATTTATACCTGCTAGAGGGGGGAGTAAGTCTATTCCCATGAAAAACATCAAGCTGATGAATGGGAAACCATTAATTTATTGGTCAGCTTTAGCCTTGCAAGAATGCAAAGAGATAGATGTTTTTTACGTAGCGACAGATTCAATAGAAATTAGAGAGGTCGTTCTTAATTTTGGATTTGATAAACTAAAGGTGTACAACCGTTCAAGTGAAACAGCGCAAGATACTTCTTCTACTGAAAGTGTCATGTTAGAGTTTATCGAGAAAGAAGACTTGCAGAAAGAGGATACATTTGTATTGGTTCAGTTAACGAATCCTTTTATACAAGCTAATTGGATTTCTGAAGCGTTTATTCAGTATCAATCGGCAGATAGTTTATTGAGTGCATCTAGTTCGAAGCGTTTTTTTTGGAATAAAAAAGGGGAAGCATTAAATTATGATTTTAATAAACGACCTAGAAGACAAGACTTCGAAGGTCTATTAATGGAGAATGGTGCTTTCTATATTAATTCAGTAGCAAATATACAAAATTATAAAAATAGATTATCTGGTAAAATTGCGGTTTACGAAATGCCAGAATATACAGGATATGAAATTGATGAACCAGACGATTGGACAATCGTAGAAGCATTGTTAAAAGCTCACGTTAAGAATGAACCTTCATTTAAATTTGAAGATTATCAATTAATAGCAACAGATGTAGACGGTGTGTTAACCGATGCAAGCATGTATTATACTGAAAATGGAGATGAGCTAAAAAAATTCTGTACGTATGACGGAATGGCTTTTCAACTTTTTAGAGATAAAGGCTATAAAACAGCGATACTTACTGCTGAAAACACACAATTAGTGGAGCGAAGAGCACAAAAAATGAAGATCGATTTTTTGTTTCAAGGAGCAAAAGATAAGTTAACGTTGATGCAAAATTTATGTGATGATTTAAACATTTCGTTAAAGCAAGTGATCTATATCGGAGATGATATCAATGACAAAGCGTTGTTGGAAGCTGTTGGATTAGCATTTAAACCTGCAAATGCTCAGAAAGAGATCATGTCTTTAATTAATGTCCATTTATTGTCTAATAAAGGAGGCGAAGGAACGATTCGTGAAATTTATAATACCTTAAATTAATATGCGGTACATTGATTGGATCTTACCTTTAAATGTAAAAAACACATTAAAGAAATTCTTTCAAAAGGAAGTTCCTGTTGTTTCTAAAGTAGATGAAAAAATAGAAATCAATCCTTTATTGGAAAGAAATAAGGTCTTAAATAATTCTGTAGGGGAAAATAAAACGTGTTATATCTTAGCTTGTGGTCCTTCTATAAATGAAATGGATTTGTCTAAGTTAAAAGGAGAAGATTGTATTAGTGTTAGTAATTTTTTTGTTCATCCATTATACAATGAAATTCAACCAAAATACCATATATTTGCTCCTACACACCCTCCTATTATTGATGAACAATATAACTCATGGATTGAAGACTTTCATCAAAAAACTAAGTTTGAGACAAAATTATTTTTAAATTCTCTTGACAAATCAATTACAGATAATGTCGATGTATCTAAAAATATTTCAAGGTACTATTACGAGTTAACAGATATTATGCCAGATTTATTTGATGATATAGTACTGGAAAAGCCTTTACCCAAAATACAAACTGTAGTACACATTGCTATCTATACGGCAATTTCTTTAGGGTATAAAGAAATTTGTTTATTAGGAATAGACCATAATTGGATATTAAATTATGGTCATTCACAACATTTTTATGAAGAAAAAGATAATTTATTGGTAAAAAATGGTTATCAAGAGTTTAACGACACCTATGATTTAGAAGGAGAATTTAAAAGCTACCTGAATTTATGGCAATTATACAAATCAATTCGATCAAAATTTGTAGTCAATGGATCAGTGAAAATATACAATGTAACACCAAATAGTATGTTAGATGTTTTTGAAAGGAGAAAAATATGAGTGAATTATCATTTAGAGATCTTTTTTATTTACTGAGGAAAAAGATGTTTTCTTTTAAAACAATAAAAGAAGATGAGATTAAAGAAAACGAAATAGTAAATGAAAATATATGGATAGGAGATTATGATAGCTGGGAAGAAGCTTTATCAAACTGTTCTGGTTATAATTCAAAAATAATATTAGAAAAATGCAAACAGTCATTATTAAAAGTTAAAAATAATGAGTATGCATACGAAAGAGATTCTGTTTTATTCTCTAAAATTGAGTATAATTGGGAATTATTGACATCAATACTTTTAAGTGTAAAGGATAATAAAGTTAATGTTATTGATTTTGGCGGGTCTCTTGGTAGTACTTACTTTCAACATCGTTCATTTTTTAAAAATAATCATCTAGATGTGTCTTGGTCGGTTGTTGAACAAGTTGACTTTGTTAATTGCGGTAATGAAAATTTTAAAGATGAGTTTTTACAATTTTATTTTAAAATTGAAGATGTCTTAAAAATGAATAAATCAAATTTTATAATTTTAAGTTCTGTATTACCTTATTTAAAGGATCCATATGGAATTTTAGATGTAATCATAAAAAATAAAATTGAATATATTTTCATAGATAAAACGTTAATGTTTAAGGATGAAAAAGAAATTATAACTAAACAGATTGTACCCGATTTTATTTATAAAGCACAGTATCCATGTTGGGTACTTGATTATAATAATGTCAAAATAAATATTTTGAAAAGCTATGATTTAATTTTTGAGTTTACTCCCTATAATGGTAAAACGGCAATCATGAATAATCAAGTTGCAAATTTTTATGGCGTATTATTCAAAATTAAAGGTTAAATAAAAAATTACAATGAAATATTTAAATTTAGGATGTGGTTCAAATTTTTCCACAAAAGAAGAGTGGGTAAATATTGATTTCATCGAAAAAAAGCCTTATGTATTAGGTCATAATTTATTAAATGGAATTCCATTTAAAGATAATTCGTTTGATTTTATTTATCATTCTCATGTATTAGAACATTTCTCAAAAAAAGATGGAGAAGCTTTTTTGAAAGAATGTTTTAGAGTTTTAAAACCTGGTGGTGTTTTAAGAATTGCTATTCCTGATTTAGAACAAATAGCTAAAAAATATCTGTATTTTTTAGATGAAGGGCTGAAAAAACCTAAAAATAAAGAAATTCGTTTAAATTATGAATGGATGAAAATTGAAATGTATGATCAGACAGTTCGAAATTTCGCTGGAGGAGAAATGTTAAATTATTTATCTCAAAAAGAGATGCTTAATGAAGAATTCATTTATGAAAGAATAGGTGATGAGGGTCGTAAAATAAGAGAATTTCTTAAATCTCTGAATTCTAATGAAAGTTCAGAGAGATTATTTTCTCTTAAGCAAAGGGTTAAAAGTAAAATAAAAAAAATATTAATGAAAAAATTAAATATCGACGAGGATATTTATAAAATAGGTCAATTTAGAATGGGGGGAGAGATTCATCAATGGATGTATGATCGATATTCATTATCTCATTTAATAGAAGATTTAGGAGGAGAAAGTATTGAGGTAAAGTCAGCCTTTGAAAGTAGCGTAGATAAATGGTGTGAATATGGACTTGATGGGAAGTACCCAAATATAAAAAAACCAGATTCGATATTTATAGAATGTATTAAGAAATGATTTATTTCACTACTTTTTTTGATAAAAATTATTTATCCAGAGGGCTTGTTCTTTTTGATTCTTTATCTAAATTAAATGAGCAATATAAACTTTTTCTACTTTGTTTAGATAGTGATGTTTATGATTTTTTTGATCAAAATAAAAACATGTTTTCTGATATTGTTCTGATTAAATTAAGTGAATTAGAAGAGGAGGACTCACTTTTAAAAGGATGTAAGTCAAATCGATCAATTGTTGAGTATTATTTCACTTTAAGTCCATGTTTACCCTTATTTTTATTAAACAAATATAATTTACCACATATATGTTCATTAGACGCGGATATTAAATTTTATTCTTCACCTAAAGTAATATTTGAATCTTTGGAAGAATACTCTATTATTATTACTCCTCATAAGTTTTCGAAAGAAAATTTTAATTTAGTAGAATGGGGTAAGTATAACGTAAGTTTCCAAATTTTTAAAAATAATGCAATAGGAGTAAAATGTTTAACTAAATGGAGGTCTCAATGTATTGATTGGTGTAAAGATGTATTGGATACTGAAAGTAATCGTTTTGCTGATCAAAAATATTTAGATACTTGGTTAGTAGATTATAAAGGAAGTGTAAAAGTTTTAAATGATTCTACTTCAGGTATTGCTCCATGGAATGTAGGTGATTTTCAGATCAATCTTGAAAATGAACAGTTTATGAGTAACAGTGAACCACTCGTATTTTATCATTTCCATCATTTGAAAGCAATTTCGAAATATTGGTTTAGTACTGGGTTCCATATTTATAATGTGAAAGTATCCGAAGGATTAAAGCATTTATATCGGGATTATTTATGTGATGTAGGCAATAAAAACAAATTTTTAAAACAAGATTTTTCAGTTGTTGTCAATTTAAGAAAACCAGACTCAAGAAATTTAAGAGTTAAGTTGTTGGAAGAAAATCAAGTTTTTTTAAAGATACGAAATTTGAATGTTTTCTTTGATCTAAAAAAAACCAATAGATTATTAAAGTTCTTTATCTTTAAAATATATGCCAAAGTTAATAGAAATTAAATCCTTTAAGGATGAGAGAGGAAGTTTGTCTGTTTTAGAGGAAAATATTCCTTTTGATATAAAACGTGTTTTTTATATTTATGATGTTGATAACTCTGTAAGAGGGAATCATAGGCATCATAAAACAATTCAAGCAGCAATCTGTATTAAGGGAAGTTGTATTATTAAAAATGATAATGGTAATAATAAAACTGAATATTTGTTAGATTCTCCTAATAAGTGTTTATTATTATATCCAAAAGATTATCATTCAATGAGTTCGTTTACAAAAGATGCTATTCTTTTAGTTTTAGCATCTGAAAAATTTGATCCTGAAGATTATATTTATGAGCCATATTAAAATCCCTTATGAAGATTTAAAAAAGGTTAACGAACCCTACTTTGATGAGTTTATTTTAAGATCGACTAACGTCATTAAAAGTGGATGGTATGTTTTAGGAAGTGAGGTAAGTAACTTTGAACTAGAATTCTCTAAAGTAAATGATTCAATTTATTGTTTAGGAGTAGCATCAGGATTAGACGCTCTTATTTTAGGGCTACAAGTTTTTAATTTCCCAAAATATTCAGAAGTTTTAGTCCCCTCAAATACATATATTGCAAGTGTTTTAGCAATAATTAAAGCAGGATTAAAGCCTATTTTAGTTGAACCTGACCCGTATACATTTAATATTACCCTAGATGGTATAAAAAAAATGTACACGAAGGATTGTGTAGCAATTCTTCCTGTTCATTTATATGGTCGTCTATGTCCAATGGAAGAAATCATGGATTTCGCTGAAGAGAAGGGATTAAAAGTGATAGAGGATTGTGCTCAAAGTCATTTCTCTTCGATTAATGGTGTTAAAGCAGGGAATTTTGGAGATATAGGAGCATTTAGTTTTTATCCTACAAAAAACTTGGGTGCGTTAGGGGATGCTGGAGCAATTGTATGTAAAGATATTGAGATATTTAATAAGTTAAAAGCATTAAGGAATTATGGCAGTGAAAAAAAATACTTTAATAAGTATTTAGGAATTAATTCTCGTTTAGATGAAATTCAAGCCTGCTTTTTATCTGTGAAATTAAAGGATTATCAAAGTGTTATTATACACAAACGAAAATTAGCTAAAATTTATTTAGAAAATCTTAAAGATATAGCTTCTATTCAGTTACCGCTTAAAGCAAATGAGAATCACGTATGGCATATTTTTAATATTATAGTAGATAATAGAGATAAGTTAAAAGAGTTTTTATTATTAAACGGTATTGCAACAGAAATTCATTATCCTATAACACCAATACAACAAGAAGGTTATCAGGGTTTATTTAAAGGAGTTAATACTCCAATTTCTATGAATATTCATAATAAAACTTTAAGTTTACCAATTTCAATCTGTCATTCAATTGAAGAGATTAGATATGTATGCGAAGTAATTATTAAATATTTTAAAAAGAAGTCTTTAGATGTTTTATAACAAACAAACAATTAAAGTGATTTTGTTTATTATGATTATTCAATTTGAACAATCTTTAATGATTATTAATTTAATAATTTTTAGATGAAGTACTTTATAAGTTTTTTCTTTAGATTTATTTTTGTAGATTATTTTTTTTTCAGAAAGAAAGGACAGGTGACTGTTTTTATGTTCCATAAAATTAACAATAACAAAGATGTTTTTTACCAAGGTATGCCTTCGGAAACATTTGAGAAGTTTTGTTTTTACATAAAAAAAAAATATAAGGTTATTTCTTTAGAGGAATTGAATAGTAAAGCTTTAAGTAATGACTTTTCTTATGCAATTATTACGTTTGATGATGGACATAAAGAGATAATAGAAAAAGCATATCCTATTTTAAACAGGCTTCATTTACCGTTTAATGTTAACATCGATACAGAAATTTTAGAAACTGGAGAACCGCAAGATTTTGTAAAGGTATATGATGTATTAAACAAAACTAAACATCCACTTAAAATTAAGTTACCTTCTTTTGATGTAATAGATTTGTCGGATAAAACACCTTTACAAATTGAGTCTTTATTTACTTCTTTGTTAAGTGAGATGACTAGAGCGAAAAGGAATCTTTTTATAAATGAATTCATAGAATTTACAAAATTTAATAGAGCAGATTTTTCAGCAATGTTATCAAAAGAAGACATAGCGCTACTTTATAAAAATGGAGTTGAAATAGGTTCGCATAGTCATACACATGCTATTTTACCTAATCTGTCAAAAGAAGAAATAGAATATGAGTTATCTCATTCAAAAAACATTTTAGAAGGTATTATCAAGTCAAAAATAACTACTATAGCTTTTCCAAACGGAAAAACAAATAGTGAGGTAGAGGTCATTTCAAAAAAACTAGGATATACTATTTTTTTAGAAACTGAAGATAAATCTAATCCATTAACTAACATAAAATCAGAGGGTATTGTTAGGTTGAAACGCATCAATCAATACCATCAAACATTGAATGAAGCATTGTTTCATACGTATGGAGTACTAAATAAAATGAAATTTTGGAAGAAGTAGGATTAAAACGGTTGTCAAAAGAAGATTTAATCGCTATAAATAAATTGTATCGAAATTGTTTTAATGATGAGATAGTTGATGATTTTTTTGAATGGAAATACTTTTCAGCCTTCCAACATGAAACTGTAGTTGTAGGTTTATTCAATGATGGCGAGTTAATCGCTTCAGGCGCTTTGCTTTTTGAGATGATACTAGATAATGGGAAAGTCTTAAAAACACTAAGATGCACAGATCTTATGACGCATCCAGATCAAAGAGGGAAAGGGGCGTCAAAAAAGATATCAACTGCTTTAAATGAATTTATTCATTCTTCTGAAGTAGATGTAGTTTACACGATGTGCTCTAAAATTGCAACGAAAAGTTTTGCGAAAACTGGATGGAAACACCAAAAAGCAATTCATTATTATTTTAAACCAAGGCTTTTATCTTTATTTAGTAACTTATTTTCAAAAAAAAATAAGAACTTATTTTATAATGATTCGTTGGATGTAATTTGTGACGTGTATAAAAATAAATTTTCAGATGATGAGTTTTTGAAATTCATTGAATGGCGCTATTCAAATTTAAAGTATCACTATCAATTGATGTTTTCAAAAGATAAACAAGAATTTGTAGTTTACACGATTCATAATAATTTTTTATTTATTCTAGATTTAGAAATGAAGCAGTTTTCTTTTTTAAGGTATTTAGATAAGATAGTGATAGATAAAAAAGTAAGGGGAATTATTATGTTATCTAGTTCGAATACTATAAAAGAAATCAAGTTTTCTATCTTTAAGGGGTATTTTGTAAATAAGTTTAAATTTGGAGGGTTAAAATCCATCCTTGATTTTAACATGATTAAAGGAAAGCAACAATTAGATAAAGTTTACAGTTTCAATTATGATGATATATAATCAAATAGAGCGTTTTTTTAGGAAGTATAGTAACCTGAGTAATTTATCAAGGAATGAATATTATGCTTTAGGGGGTGTCATCTTTTTGCTGAAAATTTCAATGGTATTATTAATTAGTTTTCTTGATTGGAAGGAAGGGTTATCATTTTACACGAATGCTGGTGATGATGGGCAGTATATAGGGTATTCTGAAAACCTTTATAAAACGGGAGAATATTTCTATGATTTTGGTAAAACAGGTGTTAAAGATTATTTCTTCAGGATGCCTGGTATTACTTTTTTATATTATCCGCTTCGATTTTTTTTCAATCAAGCGATTACTATTAATCTTGTTGTAATCATTCAAGTTTTATTGTCAACAATTGCAACACTGAAATTTATAGAGTTGATCAATAAATATTTCAAAGTAAATAATTTATTGTTTTTATTTTTCAGTGTTTTCTATGCTTATACTGCATTTCTTGATGCTTCTTTGATGACAGAAAGTTTAGCACTTTCATCATTGTTACTTTGTTTTTATTATTTAGAAAAAGCTTTAAGTGTTGAAATTAAAAAAAGTAGTTTTAAGTTTTTATTTTTTTCGGGTTTCTTTTTGACTTGGATGATTTTTTTAAGGCCATTTATGATTCCTTTTTTACTATTGTTAGTAGGAACTGTTTTTATCAAAAAAAGAAAAGTAATCTATTGTTTTATTTTTACACTTCCTTTTTTATTGATTGATGGGGCTTGGTTATATCGTAATTATAAAAACCACAATGAATTTATTGTATTACAAAATAGTATGAATTGGATTGAAAATGGAAATAAGAGTTTACCAGCTAAGATGAATTTTATTCAATCGTTTGGTTTTACAGCTGTCAATTTTGAAGAAAATTCAGAAAGTACATGGTTTAATAATCGCTTTGAAGCTAGGTCTGTTAAGATTCCTCCCAATTCCATTTTTTCTGAAAGAACTTTTGTAGGGGAAATGACTTTAGACAGTTTGATAAGAGCCAGAGAATTGATGCACAGGGTAGTCGATAAATCGTTACCCCCCAAAGAAAGAATAGCTTCTGATAAAGAGGCTGCAAGAATATTGAATAAATTTGTTTATACGCTAAAAGAAGAAAATCCATTCGATTATTATTTAGGAAATAGAATACGCTTGTTTTTTAGTTTTTTAGAACCTAATACTCCCAAATTGTTTAAACATGGTCCTTATCCCATTAATATTGCAATTTCATTTATGGATGTATTATTTAGTATTTTAATTAAGTATGGAGGTTTAATAGGTTTATTTTATTTGTTTTTTCGACGATATAAAGACCTTACTTATTATATACTTTATTTATCGGTACCTGTTTATTTGTTTATTCTATTTCCAATAGTTTTAAGGTTAGATGAAACAAGATTTTTTTACCTTTCATATCCATTTTTATTAATCTTATTTTTAAATTTACTAAATATACTTAGACTCAAAAAAAATACAGATATATGTTGAAAATTGGAATTGTTGGTTTTGGTTATTGGGGTCCAAATTTGGTGCGTAATTTCTCCAATCAAAAAGATGGTGAAGTAACTGTAATTGCTGAGTCTAGAATTGATCGACATAGTCAGATAGCTAATTTATATCCAACTATTTCTATCGTCAATGATGCTTTAGATTTGATTCAAGATGTTAAAGTGGATGCTGTTGTCATCGCTACACCTGTTTTTTCACATTTCCATTTGGCTAAGGCCGCATTAAATGCAGGGAAACATGTTTTACTTGAAAAGCCAATGACAGCATCAGTTGATGAATCAAATGAATTGATTGATTTAGCTAAAAGTAAGAACTTAGTATTGATGGTTGATCATACTTTTTTATATACAGGAGCCGTTCAAAAAATGAAAGCTTTAATTGATGATCACCAATTAGGTAAGTTGCAGTATTTTGATTCTACACGGATTAATTTAGGGCTATTTCAAGCAGATGTAAACGTGTTGTGGGATTTAGCGCCTCATGATATATCAATATTAAATTTTTTAGTTAATAAAAAGCCTTATAGTGTTAACGCTAAGGGAGTTTCTCACACCAATAATGGGATTGAGAATGTAGCTTATTTGACGGTGAATTATGAGGATGATTTTATCGCTCATTTTAATTGTTCTTGGACCTCTCCAGTAAAAGTGAGGTCGACATTGATTGGTGGAGATCAAAAAATGTTGGTTTACAATGATCTAGAACCTTCTGAAAAAATACGAGTTTACGATACTGGTTACAATCATAGTTCTGATGAAGAAAAAAACAGAATAATGGTTGACTATAGAACAGGAGATGTTTTTATACCTAAGTTATCTAATCAAGAAGCGTTGTTTGGTGTAGCTTATGACTTTATAGACAGTATTATTCATTCAAAAGAACCTTTGGCTAATGCAGAGTTGGGACTAGAGGTTGTTAAAGTGTTAGAAGCATCTCAATTATCTATTAAGAATAAAGGTAAAGAAATTATTATCTGATGGAATTAATAACGTTAAATGATCACACACAAAGTTTGAATAATGTCACTGTTGGTGAAGGAGTGAAAATATTTAAATTTGTTAATGCCTATGGTTGTTCAATAGGCGATAATACAAAAGTGGGTACATTCGTAGAAATTCAAAAAGGGGCTTCTATAGGGCAAAATTGTAAGATTTCAAGTCATTCCTTTATTTGTGAAGGCGTTCATATTGCTGATAATTGTTTTATTGGACATGGAGTAATGTTTACAAATGATTTGTTTCCCAGAGCAACAAATCCTGATGGATCGCAACAAACAGATGAGGATTGGACTTTGGTTGAAACGTTTGTTGAAAAAGGAGCTTCAATAGGAAGTAATGCGACAATTTTGTGTGGTGTCAGAATTGGTGAAAATGCTTTAGTTGGTGCAGGAGCGGTGGTTACGAAAGATGTACCTGCTAATACGGTAGTGGTTGGTAATCCAGCAAAGGTAGTTAAAAGTGAATTATGAATGTTTGATGTTAAGTTATAAATAATCAAACATTCAAAATTAAACATTAAACATTTAAAATAATGGCAGATATAATTAATTGCTTAGATTTAAGCGGTCAGCATGCGCAAGTCAAAAATGAAATTTTTGAAGCTTTTGAAAAGGTATATGCTAAAACTGCATTTTCAGGAGGGCCATTTGTAGAAGAGTTCGAGCATCATTTTTCTGAGTATGTTGGCTCTAACTATGCTATTGGTGTAAGTAATGGTACTGTTTCTTTGCATTTAGCAATGTTAGCTTTAGGTATTGGAGCAGGAGATGAGGTAATAATACCAGCTAATACTTTCATCGCAACAGCTTGGGGAGTTTCTCATGCAGGTGCAACACCAGTTTTTGTGGATTGTGATGCGGATACGTGGGAAATCGACGCATCTAAAATTGAAGCAGCGATTACGTCAAAAACTAAAGCAGTTATTGGAGTTCATTTATATGGACAGCCATTTGATATTGATGTGGTAAAAGCAATTTGTGACAGACATAATTTATTTTTAGTAGAAGATGCTGCTCAAGCTCAGGGAGCACGATACAAAGGAAAAACAGTTGGTGTATTTGGCGAAATGGCTTGTTTTAGTTTTTATCCAGGCAAGAATTTAGGAGCATGTGGTGAAGCGGGTGGAATTTCTACAAATAAGGAGGAATATGCTCAACACTTGAGGTCACTTAGAAATCATGGATCTACTGAGCGTTATTACCATGATGAGATAGGCTATAACTACCGTATGGGGGGATTAGAAGGAGCGTCACTTTCAGTTAAATTGAAATATTTAGAATCTTGGAACAATAGAAGGAGAGCGATTGCGAACAGGTATTACAGTGAGATCACAAATCCAAAAATAAAACTACAATCTGTTCCTTATTTTGCAGATGGAGTTCATCATTTATTTGTTGTTACTGTAGAGAATAAAGAAGCGTTTGTAAAACATTTAGCAGATAATGATATCAATGCAGCATACCATTATCCAGTTCCTTGTCATTTACAAAAAGCATATGCTTCATTAGGGTATAAAGAAGGTGATTTCCCTAATTCCGAATATTTAGCAGCTCATTGTGTTAGTTTACCAATGTATGCTGAATTAACACAAGAAAAAGTTGATCATGTTATAAATGTTTTGAATCAATATTAGGTTAATGAAGATAGATGAGCTATATAAAAAACATTTGATTGATAAAAGTAATATTATTTCAATTATATTGCCTTTATACAATGAAGAAGGGTCAATATGCTTTGTATTAGATGAACTATTTGACTTTATCACAAAATACGAATGTAAATATAAATTTGAAATCACATTTATTGATGATTGTTCAACTGATAATTCAGTCAGAAATATACTAGAAAAATCTAAAGAATCACCACAGAACTCAAGGGTGTCAATTGTAAAGTTATCAAAAAACTCAGGAAGTCATATAGCGATAACAGCAGGATTAAATGTTTCTCGTGGAGATTTGGTTATTATTATGGCAAGTGACGGACAAGATCCTCCTTTTTTAATAGAAAAATTTATACATCTTTGGGGAAAAGGAGAAAAACTAATTTTAGCTTCACGAGAAAAGAATTTAGATCAGGGGTATATTTCTAATAAAATTTCTAAGCTGGCATGGAAGTTAATGAATTGGAGTACTCAAATAAATATGCCATCTACCGGATGTGATGTTTTAGCTTTGGATAGAAAAGTAGTTGATTCATTCAATAGTATGGATGAAAGAAATACGACCTTTATTTTTAGAATTTTATCTTTAGGTTATAGATACATTGATTTTTCATATGTTAAAAGAGAAAGATATGCAGGGAATAGTAAATGGAATTTTTTTAAAAAAATTTCTATATTATTTGATGCTATTACCGGATTTTCGAATAGACCTTTAAGGTTAATTACTAAACTAGGCTTGTCAATTTTTTTGATTTTAGTTTTAAGGTGGTTATATATTTTTCTTAAAGTTTATATTTTTGGAGAGACTCCAACCGACTTATTAATTATTGTAAATACAATTTTAACTTCAACTTCAGTCGTTGTATTATTGTTAGGTATGATAGGGGATTATATTTGGAGAATTTTAGATGAAACTAGAAAGAGGCCCATTTATGAAATTGATGTAATTGAAGGTGAGATATTTGATACAAAATGAAAAAAATAGCAATAATTGGAGCGGGGGAGTTAGGGAGACTTATAATGTGTCATGCTGAAAATTATGAAATAGTCGGGTTTTATGATGATTACAAGAAAGATAAAACCTTTAACAATTTACCTATATTAGGTGATGTAAGTGATATCCAAAAAGATTTTAATAATGGAGTTTTTGAAGAATTAATCATAGGGTTAGGTTATAATCATATGAGTTTGAGAAAAGAAATTTTTGATCAATTTAATTCTAAAATTCCATTTGCAAATATTATACATAAATCTGCTTATATTGATCATTCAGTTAAAATTGGGAATGGTGTATTTATTTTTCCAAATGTTACCTTAGACAGTGGTGTTGTGATAGGAGATAATGTATTAATAAATACATCAGCAACTATTGCTCATCATTCGAAAGTTAATAGCCATACATTCATCGCACCTTGTGTCTCTATAGCAGGTTTGGTTGAAATAAAAGAAAAATGTTTTATTGGTATTGGAAGTATAATAAAAGATCTTTTAGTGATAGCAGAAGATTCAATTATTGGTGCAGGTTCATTAGTTTTAAAAAACACGGAAAAAGGGTTTCTTTATTACGGCACACCAGCAAAAAAAATAAATAAATAAAATTTCATGAAGAAAAATATTTTGATTACTGCTGTTGGGGGAAGAAGTGTAGGGTCGGGGATTCTACACTCACTATTAAGATCATCAGAAGAAGTATCTGAGAGATGGAATGTGATAGCTGCTGACGCAGATCCTTTTGCTTGGGGATTGTATAAAGTTAAACAGAAATTAATTTTACCTTTAGCAAACAGTAGCGACTATCTTAATGTTCTTCTTAAAGTTGTTGATGAGTATTCAATTCATGCTATTGTTCCTGGTTCGGAAATTGAAACTGAAATTTTAACCAAAAATAGACATTTGTTTAGTGTGCCAATAATTGCAAATGATTATTCATTGATGCCCCTAATGATGGATAAGTTTTATTGTAATAAAATAATCAAAGAGCTTGGTTTACCATATATCCCAACATATTCACTTTATGATTTAGATCTTGCAGAGTCAAAGTTTGGATTCCCTTTAATTATTAAGCCTACTGAAGGAACTGGTGGGTCTAAAGGTGTTGTTATCATTGAAAGTAAAGAAAATGCGTTATCTATTATCGATTCTTTAAAAAATAAAGATAAGTATTGTATCCAACCTTTGATTGGAAGTGGAGACGAAGAGTATACTGTTGGGGTTCTTTCAGACAAAGAAGGAGTCATTATTGATAGTATTGTAATGAAGCGAAAGTTAATAGGGCTATCTCTTTTAGATACAAAAATTATTAATCAGAAGAAGGTCAATATATCTACAGGGTATTCTCAAGGGTTTTTCATTAAAAATAAAGTTATACAAAGTTTTTGTGAAAATTTAGCTGTATCATTAAAAAGTAAAGGTCCTTTAAATGTTCAGTTACGTTTATGGAAAAATGATATTTATATTTTTGAAATTCACCCAAGATTTTCAGGTACAACTACGATGAGGTCTGACGTAGGTTTTAATGAAGTAGATGTTTTATTAAGAAATGTATTGTTTAATGAAAAGTTTTCAAGATTAAAATATCAATATGATGTCGCTGTAATTAGAGCATTTGAACATGTAATAGTTCCAATTAAAGATATGCTTTAATGGCTAAAAAGATACTTGTAACAGGAGCAAATGGGGTAATTGGATCTGAATTAACTTCATTGTTATTATCGAAAAAAAACGAATTTTTACCTTTAGTAAGAAAAAAAACAAAGCAAGAACATATAGAGTTTGATATTTTAAAGGATGACTGGAAACTTTTAGAAAATTTATTTTCTGAAGTTGATTCAGTTGTTCATTTAGCAGCTTCAATTAATACAGGTGGGACAGAAAAAGAAAATCATAAGCTTCAAATTATTAATTATGATTTTACAGAATATTTATTAAAATTGTCTGTTAAGAATAAAATTAAAAAAATTATTTTTTCTAGTACTTTAAGTTTTATTCAAAAACCTTTGCCTGAGATGATATTAGAAAATTCAAATATTAACCCAATATATTATTACTCTTTAACAAAATATAAGTGTGAAGAGTTAATTAAAAAATATTCAGCGTTCTATAATATAAATTATGTTATTATAAGGATATCAAGCCCTATAATTTTTGACATTGAAAAAATGCACGATAATTTTTTAAAAAAATGGATTCTTTTATCAAAAAAAGGAGAAGATTTTGTGATTTATGGACAAGGTTTGAGGGAACAAGATTTTGTAGCGACTGAAGATGTAGCACATGCTATTTATCTAGCTCTTCAAGATAAGGAAGTCAAAGGTATATTTAATATTGCTTCTGGTACTTCGATTGCTCTTATAGATATTGCAAAATTATTAGTTCGTAAATATAAAAATTCATTTGAATTAATTGAACAAGAAGGTGTAGATGAACAATGGAATGTTTCAATTGAAAAAGCAAAGTCTGAATTAGGATATTCCCCTAAGTATACTTCTGAACAGATAATAAAAAAAATCATAGAAATTTCATAATTATGAAGATTGCAATTTTAAGTGATATACATTGTAATGTTTTTGCCTTAAAAAATGTTCTCGAATTTATAGAATCAAAACAGGTTGAAAAATATATTTTTTTAGGAGATTATTTTGGATATTATCCTTGGGCAAAAGAAACATATGACTTATTAATGACCGTTAAAGAAGATTCTTTTTTTTTAATTGGAAATCACGATAAATTATTAATTGAGCCCAAACCTTTAAATGTACCTGAGTATTATCATGTTATAGAAGATAATAAATCTCAACTTACATATGATGTATTATTTTGGTTAAAACAATTACCTTTACATAAGGAAATGGAATTTGATGGGATTAAAATAAGGGCATTTCATGGAACACCAACTGATATTTTAAACGGTAGGTATTATCCTGATAATAAAAATAGTTATGATTGGTTTCCGAAAAAAAATGAAGTTATTTTATTAGGCCACACACATTATCCTTTGGTTAATCATATTGAAAATGGAGGTGTTATTATAAATCCAGGATCGATAGGACAACCTAGGGATGGTATTTTGTCTTCTTCATTTTGTATTTTTGATACACTTGAAAGAAAAGTTAACTTTTTTAGAGTTAAATACGATGTGCCTCTTGTAGTAAGTAAACTTGAAGAAGTTAATTGGTATCCAAGAGCTATAAATTCTTTAAAAAAGAAAAAGATTTAAATTAATATAAAATAGATTTATGGTAGAATTAGATAGTAAAATTACAAACTCAACAATTTTAGTTACTGGAGGAGCTGGATTTATAGGTTCTTATGTGGTAGAATATCTTTTAGAACATTCGCCTAAAAAAATAATTATTATTGACAATTTGATTCGAGGAAGTTATGCTAATATGTTGAATTTCAAAGATAATTCGATTGTTCAGTTCATAGAAGGAGACATGAGAGATACAGCTTTATTAGAAGAGTGTATTAAAGGGAGTGATTATGTTTTTCATATGGCAGCACTTCGTATCAATTCTTGTGCTGCTAATCCTTCAGAAGGATTTGATGTGATGTTGAAATGTACGTTTAATGTTGCTGAATTGTGTGTCAAGCATAAAGTTAAAAAAGTGATTTATAGTTCTAGTGCATCTGTTTATGGTTTAGCTCAAAATTTCCCAACTCCTGAGACAGATAATCCGTACGATAATCAAACATTTTATGGAGCCGCAAAACAATTTGGAGAACAATTGTTTAGAAGTTTCAAATTTATGTATGGTCTGGATTATGTTGCTTTACGTTATTTCAATGCTTACGGACCTAGAATTGATACAGATGGGAAATACACAGAAGTAATGATTAAGTGGTTGGATTGTATCAGGGATTCAAAAAATCCTTTAATATATGGTGATGGCTCT
>Ga0228670_1000379_pt1 | contig 25843 bp, 26 predicted proteins | sample 85DmetaG_FD_182785 | JGI IMG/M metagenome (GOLD analysis project Ga0228670, IMG submission 182785) | Seawater microbial communities from Monterey Bay, California, United States - 85D | ecosystem: Environmental > Aquatic > Marine > Coastal | place: USA: California | collected 2016-10-13
AACTTCTTGAAGTAATTGTCATTTTAATTCTATCATAGAAAAGCAATTAGGCATATATTTTTCTTAATAAATAATCTTACGATTATTATATCAGAATATGGAAACCTAATTGCTGCAATTATAAGAATAATAAAAAATTGATGCAAGTAAATCTAAATTAATAGTATAATCTTCTGAATAATCAAGAATAAAAATTTTAATATATTTTGTAAGCAAAAAAACTAGGATGATTTTCATCATCCTAGTTTGCCATACGAAACCAAATGTAAATTTGGTTTTTTGTTTGTAGAGAGCCTTTGATATTTTGCAAAGACTCTCAGGTTGTATATCACTTTGATTTTTGAGATATAACCTTATATTTTGATTCCTCTATTTTATGTAAAAGATGATTTAAAAGTTTGATAGCACGCTTAGAATATCCATTAAAAACAGATGACCCCTCAGTATTATCCAAGCTTTCACCTCCAAATGCTTCACTAAGTATAGACCTTTCTAAAGACGTTAACTTATTATTAATACATTCTATTTCTTCTATAGAAATTTTTAAGCTACCTACATAAACCCTAGGACAACCACCTGTACTCTCAACTTTCACATAAAATGACTGTTTATCACTTAAATAAGCCTCAAAAGTACCCTCGTATTTATAGCCAGAATCGCTATGAAAAGCATATGGTCTTAAGTTTTTTGAGACCAAAGAACGAAATTTCTTTTCTATTTCCCTGATAGGTTTTTCTAAATAACGAGTAAATAAAAAAATTAAACCAAAAGCTCCTAAAACAATAGTAATTGCGGCTAAAATAAGCATTATTACCATGATAATAATTTAAAAAAAGTTAATGAAAAAAACAATATCCACATACTATAGTATTCCCTATAAAAAGAAATAAAACATTGTGAATGAATATAATATAAAAATAAAATTGAAAAAGTCAAGTAATTGTGCAAGAAAAAACCCAAACTTAAGTTTGGGTTTTTGTAATTACGAGAGCCTTTGATATTTTGCAAAGGCTCTCTAAAGTTAATCATCCTTATTTATAATTTTACAATTATTTTTTTTGATATATGTAAGTATATAGGCAACAAATTTTGGAATATACTTCATATCAGGATCCTTATGCTCTAATCTTAGACCAGATTTCAAGTGATCAGTTGGAAAACCAGCTGACTTCAATATCTGAAGTTTATCACTACCTATATTCGCAATAATAGAAACATCAACTAAATTGACAATAATAAAAGTACTTGAATCAGCTATATAGATTCTATTACTATCTATCTTTACTTTATTCTTATCATCCATTTGAAACTCTACCATGAAATTATCAAAATCTGGTACATTACCATTTAAATCAGTAGTATACCCTTCTGAAGAATCAAGAATAAATCTCCTAATATCTGATTTTACTGACTCAAGAACTTTCGTATTTGTTTGTGTAATTCGTTTTTCCATAATAAAAATTAATTTAAGTTAATGAACAAAACTTCAATAGTATTTTTATAAATACACATTTATAAAAACTTTAAACACTAAAAAAGTATATATACTATATATAATATATATACTTTGTCAATTTTTTTATTCATTACCTTAATTCTCCTAATTTCAATTGTGCTATAGATCTATAAAGCAAGTCTTCTGCTTCTATAAACTTCTCCATATCTACCTTATCTTTTGAATCTCTATATTTCTCCATAAGTGCAATAGCATCCAATCTCGCTCTCTCTGCCTTTTCAACATCAAGATCTGCTACATCTACCAGCATATCAGCCATGATTTTTACCTCATTGTTACTTACTTCGGCTACTCCAGATCAGATAGCAAAATCATCTCTTTTTTCTATTTTGCCATCCATGTAAGTGATATACATCGTTGATGGCTTCATATTCGTCAAAAGAGGAACATGGTTATTGAGAATAGTGATTTCTCCACTCGTGGTCATCAAAGTCACTGACTTTACGTTGTCAGATGAAAAAGATTCTCCAGCAAATGATAATATTTTTAATTTCATAAAGTTTAACTTATTAATTTCTAATTCCCTCTTTTACCGTTCCTTTAGAATTAAAGCAAGGGGTTAGGGGATGGATTATTATTTCTCTTCTTTCGCTTTTTCATATGCAGCTTTCACCTCTTCCATACCAGCTTTATACATAAAGTAGCTCTCAGGTATATGATCTACTTCACCATCTATAATTTGTTTGAAACCAGCAACAGTATCAGAAGCTTTTGCATATACTCATGGAGTACCTGTAAACTGTTCTGCTACAAAGAAAGGTTGAGATAAGAACTTTTGAACTCTTCTCGCTCTTGCCACCGTACTCTTATCTTCCTCTGATAATTCATCCATACCAAGAATAGCAATAATATCTTGAAGTTCTTTATATTTTTGAAGTATTTTTTGTGCTCTAATTGCTACATCATAATGCTCTTCTCAAACAATCGTTGGATCAAGAACCGTTGAAGTAGAATCAAGTGGATCAACTGCTGGGTAGATACCAAGTTCAGCAATAGATCTGTTCAATACTATCGTTGAATCGAGATGGGCAAACGTTGCAGCTGGAGCTGGATCTGTTAGATCATCGGCAGGTACGTATACTGCTTGTACTGAAGTAATAGAACCATCTTTAGTAGAAGTAATTCTTTCTTGAAGTGCACCCATATCTGTAGCTAGTGTTGGTTGGTATCATACTGCTGAAGGGATTCTTCATAGAAGTGCTGATATCTCTGAACCAGCTTGAGTAAACCTAAATATGTTATCTACGAATAGAAGTACATCTTTCTTTTCTCTATCTCTAAAATGTTCAGCCATAGCTAGACCAGTCAATGCTACTCTCGCTCTTGGTCCTGGAGCTTCGTTCATTTGTCCAAATACCATCGCTGTTTTATCAATAACTCATGATTCTTGCATTTCGTGGAATAGATCATTTCATTCTCTCGTTCTTTCTCATACTCATGCTACTACTGAATATCCTCCATGTTCTGAAGCGATATTATGAATAAGCTCTTGCATGATAACCGTTTTACCAACTCAAGCTCAACCAAAAAGTCCTACTTTTCATCATTTTAACATTGGAGCTATAAGATCAACTACTTTGATACCCGTTTCAAAAACTTCAGCTTTTGTTGTAAGGTCTGCAAATAGAGGAGCTTCTCTATGAATAGGATCTTTGTATTCTGTTTTTGGAGCTGGTTTATTATCAATAGGGTCACCAAGAACATTAAACATTCTTCCAAGTACTCATTCTCATACAGGTACACTAATAGGACTTCCAGTAGCTTCTACTTCAATTCCTCTTTTTAACCCCTCAATAGGGTTCATAGCAATAGTTCTCACTACTCCATCACCAAGTTGTTGTTGAGTTTCAAGCACAATTCTTTCTTTTGTTCCCTTTACTTCAAGAGATTCGTAAATAGATGGTACATATCCTCCATCAAATTGTACATCTATTACTACTCAAACTATTTTTGTTATTTTTCCAATTTTCATATTTCCTAAATTATAAGTTAAAAATTAAATATGTTTGTTATTATTTTTGTTCGTCCATTGCTATATTACTCAGCCTATCAGCCTGTATATTATCTTCCCTTCTAACCCAGTTATAGATCATCTCAACTTTGGATTCTCGAATCAGTTCCAGTATATCTGTATTAATGACTCGTAATTCATCTTTCTTTATCTTCCATTCTCAGTTCAGCTGATGTATCACCAGTTTAGAATCCATATACAACTCTATCACCAATGCTCCCAATTCAATAGCTCTTTTAATTCAAAAGTAAGCTCATAAGTACTCTGCTTCATTATTTGTTTTTATTCATAGGTTTTTATACCTTTTCTCTATCTCCTTTCCTTTTTCATCAACAATATATACTCCAAGTCAGGAATTTCCAGGGTTCCCCCTACTTCATCAGTCTGTATATACTTTTAGTTTCACTATTTTATTTCCTTATCCATATAAATTTTCATTTCATCATCAAAGGTTTCTGGCTCTACTTTTGTTTTTTTTGTTTCTTTTTTCCCTATGTCTTTATATATTTTCTTCTCCTTTCACTTTTGTTCTTCTTCATCAAAATTACAAAGTCATATATAAAGATATCTTCTTGCAATAACTGTAACTATCAGTACCAGTACGAGTATTACTATCTGTGTCTTGAAAAATACTGGATCATTTACATCTGGTATTGGTTTTCATAACACACTTAATATTTGAGGAAAAACAAAAGAAAAAGTAAGAGAGACTACCAGTACATAGAATACATATAATAATATATTTAACACTATTTTTGGAAGAATTGGAATATGTTTCATAATTTTTAATAGTTACATATAAAATTATACTTATTTTAATGTTTTTCTTTCAGTTGTAAAGTCTTGTTCTTCCCCCCCCCTTCTAGAGAGAGATTACGCTTCTTTCAAACTTTCTACTCCAGCAGTAATTTCAGACACTTCTCTGGTAATCATTGCCTGACGAGCCTTGTTGTATTTAAGAGTAAGACTCGAAGCAATACTTCCTGCATTATCCTTTGCAGCTTTCATCGCAACCATACGAGATGAATGCTCTGAGGCCTTTGCTTCTAGGAGTAATCCGTGGAAGATCATATCAAGTATTATAGGTACTACCTCCATAGCGAGAGTAGATGCCGTAGGCTCAAGCTCATAGTTCGTAGGAACGATCTCCAGTTCCTTCTCCAGATCAAAATGATCCTCAAGAACACTCGTTAAGTATTCTTTAATATCTTCTGAATCAATTGGAAGGGATATCTTTGCTACTGCTACTTGCTTAATAGTATTTACATAGTAGTTATAAAAAACTACTACTTTTTTATACTTTCCGCCTAGGAATTCATCTCTCATTAAGCTCGATATTTCTTTTGTGAATACTCACTCTACATTATCAGTAAATTCTCAAGAAAAATCAGCAATAAGATTATTTCCAGTTCTTGCAACAAAGTTTGCTGCCTTCTTTCAAACCGTTATAAAATCAAGTTCTTCTCATGTTTCTTTAATATAAGTGTTTACTTTCTTCATTACGTTTACATTGTATCCACCACAAAGACCTTTGTTTGAAGTAATTACTACTCATAGAGTCCTATCACCCTTTCCTTCAGAAAAGAGAGGAAAATCCTCTAAATACTCCTCTACTTTCAAGAATATCTTCAACATCTCGAGTGTAAATTCTCTTTTAGAAAGAGCAAGGTCACTTGCTTTTTTCATCTTTACGGTAGAAATAAGTTCCATCGCTTTGGTGATTTTCTGAGTGTTCTTAATAGAACTTATCTTTCTCTTTATTTCTTTAGCATTTGCCATAACAAATTGTTAATTATTTATAAATCTCAACTACCTTATTAATAAGTTCTATTAGATTTTTTTCAGTATCTTCTGTGATTTGTTTTTCTCTTTTAATACTCGTAAGTATTTGTTTTTCATCATCTAAAGCATGATATAAATCAGCTTCAAATTTTCCAACTTTTGTTGTATCGATAGTATCTAGGAAACCTTTTGTTCCAGCATATAAAGCACATATTTGTGCCTCAACAGCAACAGGAGCATAGATACCTTGTTTCAAAAGTTCCATCATTCTTGCTCATCTATCAAGTTGTTTTCTCGTTTCAGGATCAAGATCAGAAGCAAATTGTGAAAATGCTTCGAGTTCTCTATATTGTGCAAGATCAAGTTTCAAAGTACCAGAAACTTTCTTCATCGCTTTTATTTGAGCTGAACCTCATACCCTTGAAACTGATAGTCATACATTGATAGCTGGTTTTTGACCAGAGTTGAATAAGTCAGATTGTAAGAATATTTGACCATCAGTAATAGAAATTACATTCGTAGGAATATATGCAGATACATCTCAAGCCTGTGTTTCAATTATTGGAAGAGCGGTCATAGAACCAGCACCAAGATCATCATTTAGTTTTGAGGATCTCTCTAAAAGTCTAGAGTGGAGGTAGAATACATCTCATGGATATGCTTCCCTTCCTGGTGGTCTTCTTAGAAGAAGAGACATTTCTCTATATGCATTTGCTTGTTTCGTAAGATCATCATATATAATAAGTGAATGTCCTTTATTAAACATGAAGTACTCTGCCATAGCACATCCTGCATATGGAGCAAGATATTGCATAGCTGCTGGATCAGAAGCAGAAGCAGAAACTACAATCGTATATTCCATAGCTCCTCTTTTTCTCAGTTCTTCTACGATTCTTGCAACCTTTCCTTCTTTTTGACCGATAGCTACATATACACAAGTAACTCATTGTCCTTTTTGATTCAAGATAGCGTCTATTGCTACTTGAGTTTTTCCTGTTTGTCTATCACCAATAATAAGCTCTCTTTGCCCTCTCCCGATTGGAACAAGTGCATCGATTGCTTTCAAACCAGTTTCAAGTGGTTCGTGTACTGATTTTCTCGCCATTACTCATGTAGCAACTCTTTCTACTGGATAGTTTTCTTTTGATTTAATTTCACCAAGACCATCTATAGGATTTCCAAGAGCATCAACTACTCTCCCTATAAGTGCTTCTCCAACTGGAACTTCAAGTGTTTTTCCAGATGACGTTACTTTTTCTCATTCTTTAATAGTATTGAAACCACTAAGTACTACTATTCATACAAAATGTTCTTCCAGATTTAGAGCGATACCTGTTGCTCCAGATTCAAAATCAACTACTTCGTTATATGCAACGTTTCTGAGCCCAGAAACCTTTGCTACTCCGTCTCATAAATAGAATACTTCCCCGATATTTTCTACTTCTGGATTCGTATCCGTAGAATCAATCTTGTTCTCTATTTCATTTATGATACCTTTTAATATATCGTTTGACATGCTTATGAGTTTAAAATTTAAAATATATTTATTTGTCTCTTATTTAGAATACCTTTCGCTATTATGCTATAAGCTTTTCTATTTTTGAAAAACTCACATCAACCATAAAGTCATCTTTATACACTTTTACTCATCACTTTAGGTTTTCCTTTGGTGTAAAAACTATTTCTGCTTCGTTTACTTCTAAACCAAAGCTCTTTTTATAGATTCATAGTGCTATATCTCTTGCGAGATCTTTTCCAACTGAGGGAAAATATTCAACTAATAGTAGGTGTTTACCTTCCATATTTCTTTTGAATAATGCCACTCATCTCTTTCCAAGCTTACTTCTCAAATCCTTATATGTTTTTACTTCATTTAATAAATTCTGTAAACTTTGTAGATCAAGTGTATCTATATTTATTTTTTCCATAAAAATTAAGGGTTAATAGAATTAAGTTCTTTTTCCATAAAGTCTTTGTTTGCTTTCTCTGAAGTAAACAGTTTTGCATTTAACTTCAAAGATAGATCAATTACTTTTGATTTTATACCACTCATCATAGAAAGTTTTTCCTTTTCTATATCTGCTCTTGCTCATGAGATAATACTATCTGCTTGCATTTCAGCTTCAGCAATTACTTTCTCTTTACTTTTTTTAGCAAGGTTTGCTGATGATTTTTCAATCTCACCTGCTTTTTCTCTTGCTTTTACCAGTATTCCATCAGCTTCTTCATCTGCTTTTTCTAGTCTTGCTTTTACATCAGATTCAACATTATCAATTTTTTCTAATTGAGTCTTTCTCTCGCCAATAAGCTTTACAAGCTTATCTCATAGAAAATGTTTAAAGATGAAAAACAAAGCTCCAAAGTTTATGATTTGAGCAATTATTACTCATAAGTTTAGATCGTCCATAATATCAAATTAGTTTTTAAAAATACTGAGAGACCCCTCCCAACCTCCCCTTATTAAGGGGAGGAGTTTTTATCCCCCTCCTTACTAAGGAGGGGCTAGGGGAGGTCTACCCTAAAGCCTTGAAAGCTATAATCAAACCGTAGATTGCTACTACCTCTATAAGAGCAACAAATAGTACCATAAATGCCATTATCTTTCATTTAGTTTCTGGTGACTTATTCATTGAGTTCATCGCCCCCTTGATCAGTAATCATTCACCAACTCAAGCTCCAAGACCTGTTAATCAAATAGCAAGACCAGCTCCGATAGATGCCATAGCATTTAAACCTTCAATTGATAGGATTTGAAATGAAACGATCAATGCATAGATCGCAGCAGATTCTACTAATGCAACTCAAAGAATAGAAACAGTGAGAAAGAAACTGATCATTTTTGGATTTCTCCCCATAACGTCCAAAGCTTCTTCTGATAGATATCATCTCCCAATCGCTACTCAAATTCAAGCAATACCGATAGCAAGACCAGCTCATAAGTGTGCAACTGATTCTGTATCGAACCCAATAATTTTAAATGCGATAATCAGACCATATATTGCAGTTACTTCTACAAGTGCTACAAAAAGTACCATAAATGTCATTATTTTTCATTTGATTTCAGGATTTCTTTCCATCGCTCCAAGAGCTCAGGCTATCAGTACCCCTTCTCACCAACCTGCTCATAATCAAGCAGCTCAAATGGCGATTCATGCTCCCATTGAAGAGAATAAACCAAGTGTTTCAGAAGCGAGGAGTTGAAATGCAACTACCAATCCATATATAACTGCAGACTCTACTAACGCGATACCAAGAATAGTAACCGTTAAGTAAAAAGTAGTCATAGCAGGAGTTTTTCAAATAACCTCCATTGCTTTTTTAGCAAGTATTCATTGCCCGATTGCCACTCAGACTCCTGAGAGTCCTACTGCAAGTCCTGGTCATACGTAGCTCAATAATTCCATATGTAAATAAATTTAAAAAATTAAAATGTTTTATATTTTCTTCTCCTTCCTACGAGGGAGAGGTTTTAGTTATTCCGACACCTTCGCTACTTTTATAAAGATAGCTACTAAGAGTGGGAAAACTAAAGCTTGTATCAATGCCACCAATAATTCTTGTATATATATTATAAGTGGTATTATTACTGGGAATTCAATACCTATAAGTTTTACACTTAATACTGACACGGCTCATACAAGCATTGCTAGCAATATTCCTCCAGAGGTTACATTCCCAAACAACCTAAACGAAAGAGAAATAAGCTTTGCTCAATGCCCTACTATCTCTAGTACTCATAAAAACAATGAGATAATAATATCAAAAGTTTTAATGATGAGGAATAGAGGATAATCTATAAATTTCGGTAGACTTCCAAGTTCATATGGAATATACCCTTTTCATAAAACAGGAAAGTAATCATAGGCAAAGTGCTTCAATCACAAGTGTTTAAATTGTTCAATAATCATAATCACTACTCATATAATAGCCATAGCAAGATTGAAATTAATATCTGCTGTTGGTATCTTTATATAGTGTTCTAAACCATGTCCAAATATTGGAAGGAAAAATTCCAAAAATACTCCGAAAAGATTTGAGATCAGTATAATAAAAAATAAGATCGTTATATATGTTTTAATCCATTGTTTTTCTCATTCTCAAAGAATTTCTTCAAAAAATTCATATACCTTTTCAAAAGCAAAATCAAACAATACAACTGGACCTGATTTTGGAAATTTTTTGAATGCAATAATAATGAAAATTATAAGCAATAATTCTATCAAAATTCATATAATCACTCAAGGGTGAGCATACATACCCAAAGCATCTGTTATTAGCTTATCTAAAGTCATATTCATAAATATAAAATACTAGAAATTTTTAACGCACACGAGTATATAGAAACTTAAATAAAAAGCAAATTAAATTTCATGGTTTTTTTTAGGAACTTCTTCACAAGAACTAGGTTCTGCTGGACCAGAAGTATTTTTTAATGGTTCTTCTTTTATTTTTGGCTTACATACAATATTAGTAAGACTTGGCAATTCACATACTTCTCACATTACAGTATCCATAGCTCCTTCCTTTCATCCATTTTTTGTCATCTCCTCTGTTACTTCCCAAGGTTTTCAAAGTGATACTCAGATACTTCAAAACCAAGGCATCTTTCTCCCTTTGGGAAGTATTTTTTCACTTCCTGTTTGACTGAAAGCTACTACATAATCACCTGGTTTAATAAAAACACCAAATAAGTCTGGAGAACAGTATTTAAGCTCTATGCTTCCATCAGGCATCTCATTTGATCTTGATCACTCTGGAGCTACAACAAAAACTTCATTTTTCGTTTTATTATAAGTAATTTTTTCTCAAACCGCCCACTTTACCTTGTCAATATCTCAAGATATAATTTTACCAGTTTTTAATGTTTGTGGTATGAGTTCTCTCTCAAGCCCTTCTGTTTTTATAGGAGTAGTGTTCCTCGATGGAAGAGTCATCCATAAATTTCAAATGGTTTTTACTCACCAAGCAATAAACCAACTTGAAAGGACTCTTGGACCACATATGAAGTTCCAATTCCCGGCAATTGATTTAAATCAAAGCTTCATCATTGCATACCTCGGCATAACGGCTCAGAGGTATGATGGATGAGGTATCACTATAAATACCCTTTTCCCCTCTTTTTTTAGCTTCTCAATTTCTGCTATATTTTTTCCAAAGTCTGTATTTTCTCTTATATGTGCATTGATTCTTTTCGTATGGGCTTCCTTTTTATCTTTACGTTTTTGCTTTGTTTTTTTATTCTCTTTTTTTGTTTCTTTTTTTAACTCCTTATAAGAGGTCTTTTCTCAGTTTTCACATAGAACAAATATATCCCTCACAAACAAGTCTAGCAGACCGTAAATTCACGCAGAGTCATTCTTCTCAATAATTGAGCGATTGACTTGATACTTCTTCCCCATAAATCTTTCAAAAAATGTGTGAAACTCTTTTCCTATATTATTCTGTTTATAATGATCTAATAGATGAAGAGGTTCACGTATATTTTTTAAGATAGGTCAAAATTCTTTATTAATTTTCATATTATCTTTCAGAGTTGCAAGCATCATTTTAAGGGGAATTTTTAGTGGGTGTTTTGATATTTCCATTGAATCGGTGTGGAGCATAATGTCTTTTACTTTATCTCATACATGTACCCTGTATTCCTCCATCAAAAGATCCATTTGTTTTTTTATACCCTCAGTTTTCTTTAAGCATTTCTTTTGACTGGGAGTTAACTTCTTATTTTTGTATTTATCATTCGAAGTAATTTTAAAAATAATTGATCTTATTCTACGAATACAAGATTGAACCTTTGAAAAATGGAGCCCCTCTTCGGAGAGTTCCAAAAGTGCCTCTTTAGACTGTTGTTCTAAATCCTGTTTCTTTCTTTCGTACTCTTCTCTATCACCATTTACATGTACATCCATAATTAATAAAAAGATATAAAATTTTTATTATTTATATCTTTTTTTAATGAAAAAGCAAACAACTAAGAAATAAGAACAGTAGAGTATCTTTTTTATTTATACTCTACTTTCTTGAGAGTAGTTCGCCTAGGCTTCTATTTTTTTATTTCAATTCTAATTCATACTTCCCTTCTCCTGTTTCTAAGTCAGAAGTACTTATTTTATTATTACTCACAGCATATGCATCATTTCCTATCCATAATGCCCTACTTACAAAGCTGTCTCTGAATTCCCAACTCTTGTTAGAAATATATTCTCCGAGAGTAGAATCAACATAACAATAGTTTGGTACATATCTTGGTCTTGATGATTCACAGTATTCTCATCAACCTATAAGTTCTCTACAACTAGATTCTTTTACTGGAGCTGTATATTGTGCACAGTCTTTATTCCTTTTTTCCTCTAAACCAGCTCTATCTATATGAGATACCGCATACTTTTTCTCGATTCCAGTATCCTTATTGATAGTGATACCAAATAATCATTGAGCAAAGTCTTTATGAGTATAGTAGTTTTCTTTATCATTTATATAAGTTGTAGCTGGGATCAGAAGTATATTTTTTGCTTTATTCCATACAAATGCTCTTGGATTACGGAGTGCCGGACTATCACTTCCATACTCTCCGAGCGTCAGAGTATGAAGTTGTTTTACGATAATTCATTTATAGTCTCATGATTCACATTTTGCTTTTTCATCCTCATCGAGATCAGTATCACCACATTTCTTATCATAGTTAATTTGGTATAAATCAACCTTAAGACCATTATTATAGGTTCCACCAAATTTATTTTCTGCTGTATCATATCCAATACCTATTAAGTGATTATCATCATATGGATGAAGATACGTAGAGTATCCAGGTATTTTAAGTTCCCCTAAAATCGTTGGATTCTCTGCATCTGATACATCGATAGCAAAGAGTGGATCAACTTGTTTGAAGGTAACGAGAAATAACTTATCTCCTATAAACCTTGAAGACTTAAATTCTTCCCCAGTTCATAGATTATTCAGACTTCCTTTTAATTTCAAGTCCTTATCAAGGATATAGAGATCTGTATGCCTATCACTCTCCTCTCTTCACCAGTTATTCGTTTTTGTGATAATCCTAAAATTTTCTTTATGTTCATCCATACTATACTGAGTGAGGGGAGCTCACGGCACTATTGTAGAATCTTGGTAACTGAGATCATTCCCATCTATATTTATCTTATGAACGAGAGTGTTTTGTCCTCTTGGATACCAAGGGAGAATACAATATGCTCAAGCAGGACAAGAAAATTGATTGGTTTGATATATGTTACTGGTAAGATAGAGGCTATCTAAACTCATATATATTTCTGAACTATCTCCAGCAATTACCTTTGTTTTTACTTCTTCTGATATATCATTTATATTCAAAATAGAAATGATGTTGTATGAAGGTGAAAAATCAAATTGTTTTAGAGTTTCAGCATCCGGAAGTGCATACTCTATATCGCTACAATTTGCAGCATTTCCAGCCGTTACTTTGTAGGGAAGTTTTTTATTCTTTATCTTCAGGTTTTGTTCTGAAGTTTTACTTGTTTTTGTAATATCTATTCTCTTTGGAAGAATATTATCGATATCTATGTCGATATCTTCTTCATTTTTGAAAGTATAGTATGGAATATCAAATCTGTTATTACTTATAATATAAAGGTAATCCCCTATTTTTCTTGATTTTCTTACATCTCCATCAGCTATATAGAGCTTCGTAAGTTTTGGAGCGGTAATATCAGTGGTATCAAAAACGATAGTATAACTCTTGGTTGCTCTATCTACCCAATATCCTCTTTTAGAGTAATCGGTATTTGAGTACCCTGTTGAGAGTATCACGAGTCTATTTTTTGCAATATAGAGTACTGGGTTGTTAAATGTTTTTGGAAGTTTAATTTTCTTTACTATCTCTAGTTTTCCAGCAGTAACAATATATACGTATCTATCTTTGCTATTGAAGTAGTATACATATTTACCATCTGTTTTTATAACATCAGACTCATCCACTCCTGATACTTGAATATTTGTTTCTGAAAAGTCATCACTTCCTCCTCATACTGACTTTGCAGAAGAATCACTATCAGCTTGTACTGCTGATTCTTCCATAACATCATCTACCATCATTTCAGGCCCTCACAAGCTCCTATATAATACTGGATAGTTAAATCTTTGTTTGTTAGATTTCCAATATTCCTTCACATAGTTTCCCATAACATCTTCTAGGTTTTCACAGCTTTCAAACTTCTTCATTTTGAAATCAAACTCTAGTGCTTTCACTGTTTCTTTTTCTAGTTCTTTTATAATCGAATCATCTTCAACAGCTGCAAAAACAGAAGAAAAAGATAGAAGCGATATAAGAGAAAGTAAAATATATTTTTTCATAGTCCTCAATATTAAAAAATAAAAATATTACACTACACTTCTTATAACAAATAAACTCACAAAAGGTGACAAAATTATTTTAATTCTTTTTCTCTCAATTACAATTTTGATTCAAATAATCACCTAAGCTACATTCAATAGTATCTCATTTACAAGAAATACTTTCTTCTTCCTCAATGATACTTCCACTAAAACTGGTACAGAAATTCTCAAAATCAGAAATATTTTGATTTATACTTGATTCTGGAACTCATTCCATATCATCAGAGAATACATCAGCTTCGAATCATCATCCTAATCCCTTCATTTGCAAAGAAGATTCTGAAATACTTGGTATATCCTCACCATCTCACAGAATATCTATAATCTGAGTATCCTCTATTTTTAGAGTTTCAACTACTCTATCACTATGGTCATTTTCTACGGGTAGCGATTCTTCTTTCATTGCTGGGACGATAATATTTATTTTTTGGGTTGGAGCTTCTTTTGTTTCTATCTTTAATGGGACAGGAGTACTCTTAGTTTTCAAAGTATTTTGTTGGATTTCTGCTTTTTCTACTTCCTCTAAAAATATGTCTTCAATCGTTTGTATTTCTTCATCTATAAGTGTTTTCTCTCTGATAATATCAATATTTGCTGGTTGTTGTACAAAAAAGGTGTCATCAAAAGAATAGAAGAGAAAACCAAAGACGAATACCGCACTCGTAATCGGAACCAAAAATGATAGAAAACTTGTTTTTGGTTCTCTATTCAAAGATATAATCGTTTCTAATTTTTGTTTCAGATTTTTTTTGAACTTTGAATCTGGCTTAATATCAGGCTTCATTTTTATCAGAAATTCAAGAGCGCTTTGAAACTTCTTCTGGTTTTCAGAAGATATATTTTTTCATAGGTCTTGAATGATTTCTTTTATAATATTTTTCATAAGAGGTTGAGTATTAAAAATCCGAAAAAGATGAACTGTGCACTGATGAGAAGTAGAACTCTTGAGACTATTTTTTTGCAATTTGATACTGACTTTCCAGTCATTTCTGCAATTTCTTTGTAACTCAAGTCTTCCCAAATTCTCAACATAATAATTTCTCTGTGTTCTGTTTGTACTGTTTTCAGAACAGAAAGCACTTCTTGTAGTTTATTCTTATTATCAAGGTCTTGTCAGAAGTCTTGGTGTATTCCAACATCTAGGTAGTCTCATATATTTTCATCTTCCTTATTTGCTTTGTAGAAGTTTATAGCTTTGTTATGAGCTATACGATAGAACCAGGCATTTACATTGGACTGTTCATCTATATGAAAGGTATCTATTTTATCCAAAGCACTCAAAAAAACATCTTGCGTGATATCCTCAGCAATCTCTTTTGAACTGGTTTTGAGATAGATGTATTTGTAGATCTTATCTATGTACTTGTCATAGAGTTTTCCAAAATACTCCTTCTCTCCAGCAACGCACTTCTCTATAATTTCTATATCTTTCATACTTGTTATAACAATATAAAATGAAAAAGGTGACAAAAAAAATAAAATATATTAATGATGATACTTTATTCCCTTTTTAATACAACTAGCCCTATATACTTGTTCCAAAAGCATCATAAGTGCTTGCGAATGTGGAAAGGTCATTGGCGAGAATGAGAGTTTCGTATCTATTTGGTCTCTTAATTTTTCATAATCAACTCCATAGGCTCCTCCTATAATAAACACTATACCTGAATGCTTCATCTGAGAATTTTCAATGAGCTTTGCAAAGTTTTCAGTAGTAAGTTGTTTTGAATCTATATATAAGAGTACTTTGTACCCTTTTTCTTTTTGTAAAACTTTACTCAGTTTCTCTGTTTCTTCTTTGATAATTTCATGAGATTCTCACCTCTTACTCGGTTTTATTTTCTGAAAAATAACCTCTTTTCAGAGTCTTTTCAAAAACTCGTTAATAGGTTGTTCAAAATGTTTGAATGAGTCACAAGGAGTGATTATTTTTATCATAATTGTATATACTTATTATTCATAACTTACTCTTCTACCTGTTTCTTCCAAAAATATGAATACATATTTTTTCACCCTACCAACTCTTTATGGGTTCAAGAATCTTTTATTTCTCAATCTTCTAAACAATATATAAGGTCAACCTTTCTAATAGTTGTCATTCTATGGGTGATAAAAATAACTATTTTATCTTTTTTATATTTTAAGAGTTCATTCATCACTAATCCTTCATTTTCAGCATCAAGCTGATTGGTTCATTCATCCATTATCAAAACTTTCTTATCTTGTAGAATAACCCTTATAAGTGCTATGAGTTGTTTTTCTCATCAAGAGAAATCATTATCGTATCATATTTTACTATCGAGTCAGTTTCTATTTTTTAGTACCTTCTTTTTTAATCAAAAGTTATCTAATAATTTTAGAACAAACTCATCATCATACTTTTTTGATACTCACAAGAGTAGGTTTTCCCTAATCGTAAATCCCTCAATAACATATGGGATCTGATTCACAACTGATATATTATTTATAAAAAAGTCCCTTTTGAAATCTTTTAATTCTTTGCTATCAATAAGAATATTTCACTTATAATCATTAAAGTAATTCAAAAGGAGAGAAATAAATGTTGTTTTTCATGCTCCATTTTTTCATACTATTCAATAGGTTCTCCCCTTTTCAAAGATAAGGTTTATATCTTTTAGAATAAATGGATTGATTACTTTTGCTTCTTTTTTGGCTTCTTGGATCATATGAAGTTCATCTTTTTCAGAATTTGTTTTATCTCAGGAATAACTCTTAATTCTATCTTCAATTATCTTAAAATACTTCAGCTCCTCTTTTGCAAAATTTGGATAATGAAAACTCATATTTTTGATTTCTATTTTTTCTATATTCTTTCAAGAAAAAATTTTGTCTTTTTTTATTTCAGTAATATCTAAAAAAAGATTTAGTTTCAATAAATTATCAGTAAAATCATTCAAATTAAACTTTAAACGTCTGAAGAAAGTAAGTACTTCATTTATCCTTGAAACATACAGGAGTGCCAATGTCATAGTCCCAAGAGAGGTAGATCCAAAAAATATAGAAAAACCAACTATTATTTTTACTCATATTTCAGATATATTTTCCATTATAAAAGAAAATATATTGAGAGTAAGCACTCTCCTTTGGATTGATTTCATTTTTTTTCTGAGTGCTTCATTTGCTTCATTGTAGGTATCAAGAACCAGCTTAAATCCTCCAGAAGCCATTAAGTAACTAAGGTTTTTTTGCATTTGGTCAGTAAGTATCCGTATTTTTTGGGTATACCTATATTTCTCTTCAAAACCTCCTTTCTCTTCATGCTTTTGTTTTATTTTTTCTAAAAAATAGATGATGACAGAACTAAAAATCAAAATAATAAAAATCCAGATGTTAATGAGTGCCAAAACAGTTACCACTCAAATAACAACAAAGGTATTTGAAATAAGATCTCAAACAAACCTTCTCATCCAATCTCATATTTGATCAGCGTTTCCAATGATATCTCAGACAAATCTTTTATTCCTAGAGTTAAGAAATAATCATGGATCTACTCATTCTAATCTTTTGTACAGTGCTTGAGAGTAGTAGTTATCATACATTTTCACATAATCATATTGAAAAAAATCAATAAGCGATTTTACAATATTTTCTAATAATTTGAATCAGAATATTATGAATAGTATAACCAGAAATATATGAAAACTATTCAGTTCAATAATTCCGAATAACTGTTCATTTCTTTCTACTAATTGATCGATTTCAAGTTTCGCAAGAATTGGAAAAAATACATAAAATATTCCCTCAAGGATTTTTCAAGCAAAAAAGACATAAAACATACTTTTATGTCATTTGAACGAGTTCCAAATAAACTGTAAGGGTCTTTTGTATATGATCATCAATTTTTATAATGCAACTATCTGAGCCTCCTCCCCTCTCTTTAATAATTCAAAACCTCATTGCTCTAGGGTCTTTGGTGAAAATACTATTCTATTCGGTATTCCGTAGAGTTCACAATCCCCAGCTTTTTGTCAGAATCACACCTTCTTACCCATTCTATCATCGAGAATCACACTCTTTCATTTCGATTCGAGCTTCAAAGCAAATTCAGTTGCTTTTTCTATATTCTCTTCTCATATGACGATAATATAATAGTCTGCTGGAGCGACACTCTCTGGCCAAGCGATTCCTTTTTCTGTCATACAATATTCTGCTATTACTCACATCAGTCTTGATATTCCTATTCCATAACATCACATAATTACTTTTTGTTCTTTGTTATCAGCACCCAACATTTTAAGTCCAAATGGATCGGAGAATTTCGTTTCGAGTGGAAAAATATTTCCTACCTCTGAAGCCTGTTCTATCCTATGGTCTTTGCTTTTACATTTCGTACATACAAACCCTGATTCGTCTACTATTTCTTTATTATGTGCCGTTCCGCACTCATCACAGATATATATTTCATCCTCTCAAATTGGAAGTACTACCTGAAATTCATGAGAATATTTATCAGTAAATACTCATCCATCAGCAAGAGTAACGTAAGTATCTGATAGGAGTTCTAATCTATCAAATACTTTTAAGTATACTTTCTTCATTCCTTCATAATATTCTGAAAACTCTGTATCATCTATATGGAAACTATAAGCATCTTTCATGAGAAATTCTCTTCCTCTGAGCAATCCAGATTTTGCTCTTCTTTCATTTCTATATTTTGTTTGAATTTGATATACACAAGCTCAACTATCCTTATATGAATTAATAAACTCTCACATAAGTGGTACCACTATCTCTTCATGAGTTGGGTTGAGTCTATAGTTTTTGTCATTATGAGTAGGAACCTTGAAATATTCCTCTATCTCTGCTCTTCCTGTCTTTTCCCAAACATCCATTGGAGAAAGTCCAGAAAGGAGAACTTCACTCGCTCCATAATTATTCATTTCCTCTCTCACTATATTCTCTATTTTTCTCAGAACAGTAAGTCAAAGAGTAGTATAGTTATATACTCCAGCCATAGTTTGTCTGATAAAACCTGCTTGTAAGAGTATTCAAGTCGAAATATTATCACTTACTTGTGGTCTTGTTTTGAGTGTTTTTATTGGAAAGTTAGAAAGTTGTATCATTCTTCATAGTTTTATCAATTAATTGCGTCTATATTAACAAGTTTCGGCATTTTGTAAAAGTTATTTTACTATTCTACTCATCTGAACATAGTTTTACTCAGACCTCATTGAAATGCATCCTGTATAACATTTTCTTTCTTTCCATTTGCAAGTATACCCCATATTCCCTCTTGCATTACCGAGCGGAAAGTTTCCATTTTTGACCTCATTCATCCCGTTCCATAACGAGATGTTTCAAGGTGAATATACTTCATAAGTTCGTCCATATCTGTATCATTGATAGTAGGAACCAGCTTTTGATTCTCTTTTCCATAATTGGTATAAAAACCATCTATATCTGAAAGAATCATAAGAATTCTAGCATTCACTCACTTGGCAATGAGTCCAGCAAGCTGATCATTATCTGAAAACTTTAGATCAGCTAGTTCCTCACTAGAAGTAACATCATTTGCGTTGATAACAGGCACCTCATCTTCTTCTATATCATTTAGTAAATCCAAAGTCCACTCCTTGTTACCTTGTAATTCTAAATCTCTATGAGTTAATAATGATTGAGAAACAAAAAGTGGTTTTCTGTTAAATAATTCACTATTTTTTTTAAATGAATCACCATATGCATTCATAAGTATTGGTTGTCATATTCTAGAGCATTTTGCTTGATCTTTTGGAGATAGTGTACCTTCAAACTTTTTTCATCTTTTTTCTAGAAATTTTCTTCCTACAGCTACTGATCAAGAAGTTACAAGTAACACCTTTCTTTTCGGACTCCTAATACAAGCAATACCATCTACTATGTTTTGTACCACTTTTTTATTAATTCATGTTTCTTCTCAGTACAATACATTTGAACCAACCTTGATTACTACATTATAATCACCAGCCCCTTTTATTTGATTATTCATAATTTTGACTTTAATTAAATACTATCAAATTAGTATAAATAATATTTAATTAAAGTCAAAAAAAAGACCCTCATATGAGAAGTCATTATTATAGATGTTCTTTTCTATACTTTGCTAAGAAATCAATCAATTCTTCATCTGTTCCTCTTCATATAATTCATAAAAATCTCACTTTAAAAGATCACAAAGATCTTTGTGAAATCACATCTCATGCTTGATCAAACACTTCATCATTTTCAGGAATTTCCGGCATAATTTATTTTTATATTTATATTGATACCCTAACTTTACCATACTTTATATATTTTTTCAAAAATACTTGACTTTTTATGTAAAAATAGGTATATTTACGTTCCACTTCTCTATCTCAAATATATTATTTGATATATAGAACTGTTCTTTTCCATTCTTTCTTTAACAACTTTTCAAAGGAAATTGCTATGACGCGTAACAAATTTAAAAAAGAATTCAAAAAAGTAGTAAACTTTTTTTGCCAACACCTATCAAACACAGAAGCAAGCAAAATCAAAGCTATTAAGTATATTTTTTTACAAAAACTCTCTGAAATTCCTCAAAATAAGGAAAATTTACATAAAATAAAAAAATACTTTATAAAAATTATGAATAAAATAAAACCTTACGGATCATTTCATCAAAAAATTGAAAAGCTGACTCTAAAAATGAGTTAAAAGAAAAACTATTAAGGAATATACCTCGTTGGTATATTCCTTTTTTTTGTGTAAAAATATATAAAATTAGCACCTGATGTAAAAAAGTGCTAAAAAGTTTTGACTAGAGGAAAAAATTTGATACAATAGTTATTAATACCCCCATCCCCCTTCGGGTACTTCCCCCTTACAGGAGGAAGAAATAGAAGGTTTTATACATTAATATTAAAAACTATGTGAAAAATTATTTGAATCGACTTATGAACGACTAACTCTTGTGTGGCTTTTATGGAAGGTTGAGAAGCAAAGGTAATACCAAATGCTGAATGAAATAGAACAACTCCAAGTATTGTCGCTCATAAAGATAGTAATATAATAGTAGGTACTCCTGCGAAAAGACAAGCTATCACGAATCCTGCTGGAACTATCTTTTCTGCAAAGAGATTTATAGGGAGAAAGTTTGATGAAGTAAAAGATGAGATTGCATCGGTTCCATACGAAGTAGTAAAAGGTAAAAATGGTGAAGTACTTATCAAATTTGATGGAAAAGATGTAAGACCAGAAGAAATTGGAGCTCACGTTCTTATGAAGCTCAAAGAAGATGCTGAAAAGTTCTTAGGAAGCAAAGTAAGTGAGGCTGTTATCACGGTTCCTGCATACTTTAATGATGATCAAAGACAAGCAACAATAAATGCTGGTAAGATTGCTGGACTGGAAGTAAAGAGAATTGTAAACGAACCAACTGCTGCTGCCCTATCATACGGAGCTGGGAAAGGTAAAAATGAAAAAATTGCAGTCTATGACCTATGAGGTTGAACATTTGATATATCTATATTAGAATTATCAGAAGAAGGTACTTTCGAAGTACTCGCTACTAATGGTGATACTCATCTTGGTTGAGATGATTTTGATAAAAAAATTCTTGATTACATCATAGATGAATTCAAAAAGGAACAAGCTATCGATCTAAGAAATGATCCAATGGCACTTCAGAGAGTAAGAGATGAAGCTGAAAAAGCTAAGAAAGAACTCTCTTCTACGACTGAATATGACATTAATCTTCCATATATAACGGTTGATTCAACTGGTCCAAAAAACCTTGCTATGACTATTACGAGAACGAAGTTTGAAGAACTTGTTTCTGACTTAGTAGAAAGAAGTATAGAACCATGTAAAAAAGTATTAAAAGATGCTGGACTTTCAGCAAATGAATTACACCAAGTACTTCTTGTATGAGGTTCAACGAGGGTTCCTCTTGTTATATCAAAAGTAGAAGCATTCTTCGGAAAGAAACCAAATGCTGGTATCAATCCTGATGAAGCTGTTGCTATGGGTGCTGCTATCCAAGCAGGTATCATAGGTTGAGATGTTACTGATGTTCTTCTTCTTGATGTTACTCCTCTGACTCTTGGTATAGAAACTATGGGTTGAGTAAGAACAGCGATGATTACTAGAAATACTACCATTCCTTCAAATAAGAATGAAACTTTCTCTACTGCCGTTGATAATCAACCAAGTGTAGAGATCCACGTTCTCCAATGAGAAAGAGAAATGGCTGCTGATAATAAGTCTCTTGGTAGATTTATGTTAGACGGTATTGCTGGAGCTCCAAGAGGAGTCCCTCAAATTGAAGTTCACTTTGATATAGATGCAAACTGAGTATTAAAAGTAACTGCAAAAGACAAAGGAACTGGAAAAGAACAGCATATCACTATTCAGGGTTCAACTGGTATGGATGAAGCTGAAGTTGATAAACTCGTAAAAGAAGCAGAAGAGAAAAAAGAAGAAGATAAAAAGAAAAAAGATTGAGTAGATGCAAGAAACCTAGCTGATGGAACGATTCATCAAGCTGAAAAGACTCTTGCTGATAATGCTGACAAAGTAAAGGATGAAGATAAGACAGAGGCAGAAGAAAAAATAAAAGAACTCAAAGAGGTTCTCGCAAAAACTGATGCTACGAAAGAAGAACTCGAAACAGCTACTAAGCCTCTCAACGATGTTATGATGAAAATCGGTCAGGCTATCTACGCACAACCAGGTGCTGAAGGTGCTCCTGCTGACTGAACAGCTTCTGAAGAGAAAAAAGATGATGATGGTGTGGTTGACGCTGAGGTTGAAAAAGATTGAGATGATAAAGATGATGATAAGAATACTACGAGAGTATAGTAAGAGAGACTCCCCTGAATATGGGGAGTTTTTTAATAATCTATTTCTAGGTATTTCTATAAGGGGAATTATTCTATATAAGCTAAAATATTGCAAATATATGAATATAATATAGTATAAGAATATTATTATTAACTCACAATTACATGAATACAATGAAAATGTTTTTACACTTGTTTCTTAGTATTTGTTTCTTATCCTCTTGTTCCGACTCAAGCAGTGTAAAAGAGAATATCATAAACAATATTCCAGATTGAGAAATTGTACAACAGTTAGAAGATAATGAAACTAGCACACAAGTAATACTTCCTAAAGAGTTAAATACAAATAAGGCAAAAATCGATACTGTAAACAATATTTTAGAACAAGTAATTATTGAACCATTAGAAGATATAAAAAGCAATGTTATTCATAATTTTCCAGAAATTAATACACAAATAAAATTTCCTTCAGAATACGGAATGATTCAACTTACAAATGATACTATAAGTATCCCTACATTTAGATATTCTTGAGAAAAACCTATTACTGAATCAGAAATATTTTTCAAAGGAGTGAATTTTTCTCTATATATTGAAGATGCAAAAAGTTTTATAGATAGGATAAATAATTTAGATTTTAGATTCATTATACCAGATAATGAAAAAATAGCTCGAAATACTCTTATAGAAATGTTAAAAAATCCTGAACAATATATAGAAATAAATGATGATATATGTAAAACTATTCACTTAGCTGCTTTAGGATGAGCACGTAAATGTTTTATCCCAAAAATCGAAGAAATCAATTGAAATATTTATTTTTCTTATCTACTTTTTAGTTGGTATTGAGATTGGTGATTACGTAAAATATTCTTTACTTTTCAAGATGATAAATTTATCAAAATTGAATTACCTCTTCAAAAGCATTATCAGCATGAAGTTATAGTAGATGATGAGAAAATTGACGAGTGGTTATACTGAAACCATCATGGAATAAATTGGGAAAACTTTGAAGATACAAAAAAAGAAAATCTTTATATAGATAGTGAGAAATTACAGCAAACTACAAATACAGTTCTTAAATTTTTAAAGTCTATAGAAATAACTACATTATCACAAGAAACATTTATCAGCAATGAGAAAAACCTTAATGAGTATTTTCATTCTATTGATATACTAAAAGAAACAGACGATGTAAAAATACTCCCAGAATATGCAAAAAGTAATTATAATTATCTCAGAAATCTAGTAGCAAAGAATATATATACTCCGTCTCAAGTTCTCATAGAAATGTATGAATCAGAATCTCAACAAGATGTTCTTGAGTCAATAAAATATAATCCAAATACTCCAGAAAAGATTTCAAATAATATTCATGAAAGAGATGGATTATAAGAATATAAGTAGTCTAAAAATCAACTATGAATAAAACCACCTACCACCAAATAATCCAAGAACTCTCAGAGTTCCCTCATAACCCAAAACTCCTGGCCGTTACCAAGTACTCAGATATTGAAGAAATAAATGAGGCAATAGAAACTGGAGTCGAGATGATATGAGAAAATAGAATTGAAAGTGCCAACGAGAAGTTCCCTCTTCTACAATGAGAAGTCGAAAAACACTTTATAGGAACCGTTCAAACAAAAAAGCTCAGAAAGATAATTGAGCTTTTTGATGTGGTAGAATCTATCGGTAATATTAAGCAACTCGAAAAAGTAGAGAGTATAGGAAAAGAACTTAATAAGGAAATAAGAATATTTTTGCAGTTCAATATCTCAAACGAAGAACAAAAATCAGGATTCAATATAAATGAAATTCCTGAAATAATAGAAGTGTATAAAAACCTTGAACACACTCAGATTGAATGAATTATGTGAATGGCATCTCAGAGTGAGGAAACTGAAGTCAGAAAGCAATTCAAGCAAGCAAAGGATATCTTTGAAACTCTCAAGAAAGATATTCCTTCTATCAAGGAACTCTCGATATGAATGAGTCATGATTATATAATAGCACTCAACGAGTGAGCCACTATCGTGAGAATTGGAAGTAAAATATTTAAATAAAATTAAAAAAATCCCCCTTCCTTTCGTATGAAAGGTAAGGGGCAAGGGGATGGATTATAAACCTCCTCTTTTTTTATTTCTTAGTCGTCTTTGTAGCCTTTACTATTTTTGTAGTCTTCGTAGCTTTAGGTTTATCAGATTTTATAGCCTTTACTGGAACTACTTTCGCAGGAGCTTTCTTTATAATTGTTTTCTCTGTTTTTAAATCAGAAATATTTGCAGACCTCTTTCTCTTATCACAATACGGACATACCTTCAATCTCTTACTTGCTCTCCTCTTACAGTTTTTACAAACCTCTGTTCTAGCAAGTCTTATGAGGTAGAGTAAGAATATAAAGAATAATATTCATAACATAATCCTAATAACATACATATTCAACCCAATATATTTCTCATTATATGATATATTGAACTCTTTAGCTGAATTGAAGCTTACTACTTCTCACGAAAGTTTTTTATATTCAACATCAATAATTGCCTTTATTTTTTTATTCCCAACTCTCTCTAATACCTTTTCCCAAAACATTATAAATGGTCTCTCTTTTTGGTTCTTTAGAGTGTAGTACTGTCCAGGAGTCAGGTATTTTATAACCTCATTTCCATCTTCATCAAATCACTTATAACTAAATCATTCCCAATTTGAAAGGAATTCCCTTGACGTACCAGGAAGAATATTTCCTCATAGATTATTAATAGGAATATAATCTACAATCTTTTCTCAAGTAACGGCACCATCCTCATCTATTAATATTTCCTTTCAAACTCTTTTTAACACATTTCCATCCTCATCTACTAACTTCACCTTTCAAGTAGGTTTTACATGAGTATTTCATTCATTTACAAAAGGTATTTTAAACTCAATATCAAAATCTACATCTTCAATATTCTCTCAATCTTCAGCAGAAGATAAATCTCAACATTTTTCTTTATATCTATCTTCATATCCTCCCTTATATTTGTCAGGAATGAGTTTTCAAAAAGAACAAATAATCTTTAGACCTGCATCATCTAAAATATTTTCAGACTCTCACTCATCTCAAAGCTCATCTTCTGGTAGCTCTAAAATAGCTCAAGAGCCATCCTGAACTGATACTCAATTTAAATGAAGTTCTTCTACTACTTCTCAAGTTATACTAAAAATGTTTTGCTTTCTTAGTAAAAATAAGTATAATACATTGGTTAAATAACCAATATAATTATGTTAAAAATAAAAGAATTAGAAAAGAGAGAGAGAAATGAAAAAAGTTGAAAATCTGTAAAAAGATTACAATGTATAAGATTCAGA
>Ga0228670_1000381_pt1 | contig 25765 bp, 23 predicted proteins | sample 85DmetaG_FD_182785 | JGI IMG/M metagenome (GOLD analysis project Ga0228670, IMG submission 182785) | Seawater microbial communities from Monterey Bay, California, United States - 85D | ecosystem: Environmental > Aquatic > Marine > Coastal | place: USA: California | collected 2016-10-13
TCCCATCTTCATTAGCTAAAAGATGATCAGCAGCTCTTTCTGGGTGAGGCATCATTCCAAATACATTTTTATTTTCATTTGTAATACCAGCAATATTTAATAATGATCCATTAGGATTAGATGCAGCATCTAGATTCCCTTCTTCGTCACAATATTGAAAAATAATTTGATCGTTATCTTGTAACTTTTTCAGCACCTCATCTGATGCGAAAAACCTTCCTTCACCATGAGCGATAGGAATTTTGTAAGCTCTATCTTCAAGCCCATTTGTAATTGCGCCAGAATTTGCTCCTGGTTTGATGAAAGAATTCTTGCAGATAAATTTTTGATTATCGTTATGCAGTAATGCTCCTTCTAACAAACCAGATTCAGTTAAAATTTGAAATCCATTACAAATTCCAAGAACATAACCACCGTTATTTGCATGTTTAATAACTTCTCCCATAATTGGCGAAAGTTTTGCTATTGCTCCTGAACGTAAGTAATCCCCATAAGAGAAACCTCCAGGCAAAACGATAAAGTCAACTCCTTTTAAGTCCGTATCTTTGTGCCATAATTTTTCAACTTCTTGTCCTAAAATATCTTGAAGAACATATACCATATCCTCATCGCAATTAGAACCAGGAAAAGTAACTACACCAAATTTCATAGAATAATATTTTTGTAAAAGGAAAATAAACTCCTTATCATAATTTCACACCGTAAAAATAGTAAATATAAGGAAGTAAAATGCGCTAGATTTAAATTATTTGTTGGTTATTTTTCAACTTTTTTAAAGGAATGTTCCACTCTTTTCAGTATTCTTTTTATCTTCAATTTGAATTTAACTTAAAATCACTTCACAACATTCAAAATTACACCTCATGTTAGAAAAAGTAAACCTCGAAAAAGTACTATTTTTAGATATTGAAACAGCGCCACAAACCTACAAGATAGAAGATCTTGATGAAACGAAAAAGAGTCTTTTTAGCTCGAAAACACGTTTTATTCATCAAGGAGAAGAGGCGGCTTTGGAACAAGCCTACAACGATAGATCAAGTATTTTCGCTGAGTTTGGTAAAATCATTTGCATTTCAGTAGGATTTGTTCACCACAATTCGATAGGAGAAAAACAAATTCGAATGAAGTCTTTTTATCATGACGATGAAGAAACCTTATTGAAACAATTTGTAGAGTTATTGAATAACAATTACAATACTCCTTATCACATTTTATGCGGACATAATGCCAAAGAATTTGACTTCCCTTATATCTGTAGAAGATTACTTATCAACGGTATTAAATTACCAACTATTTTAGATATCGCAGGAAAAAAACCATGGGAAATTAGTCACTTAGACACTATGGAATTGTGGAAGTTTGGAGACTATAAATCGTTTACTTCCCTTCCTTTATTGTGTAATATCTTTAATGTTCCAACGCCAAAAGATGATATCTCAGGAGCTGATGTAGCTAGAGTGTATTATGAAGAAAACGACCTTGAACGCATTAAAGTTTACTGTGAAAAAGATGTTGTTGCTTTGATTCAAGTTTTTCTGAAGTTTCGAGGAGATGCTTTGGTGGAGGAAGATAATGTGAAGTACTCGTAAATTTTGGTTGGTTTCGAGAACCTCAACCAACACGAGAGTAAAAGTTTAATAAATGAATAAAAGATGAAAATAATAGCAATTTTATTAATGATAATATATCCATTAATTGCAAATAGTACATTACATTTTCCTAATTCAATATACAAAGTTGAATCTGAAAATGGTTTATACGCATTAATAAGTATTCCTCAAAATTTATATGGTGGTAATCAAGGTGAAACAATAATCATAAACAACCAAACAAAGGAACAAATCTGGAACATCAAAGAATACATAAAGCCTGGTACCAAATTTATCTTATCAAATAATGGAGAATATTTTTATACTTTAAATATATATTCATATGTAAATCAAAAATCAGAAAGTCCAACTATTTTTAGATTTTTTTCAATTAATGGCATTTACAAAACCTATGACTATGAACAACTTTTTGGATACAAACTTGAAAAAGATATTGGAATATCAACACCAATTTTAGGTTATTATATCAATGATAGAGCTATCACATTATTGTCAGAAAAAAATGAAAAAACATCTATTGATTTAAGTAATTTCAGTTTATCAAATAAAAAAAGAGTCAGAAAAAATGACTTAAAAAAAATACAAAAAATTGACCAAAATAACATTTTTAAAGAATTAAAGACACAAGAACTTAAATTAGAAAATCCTAACACAATTTTTTTTGATGAAATACTCAAAGAAATTTCAAAATATTATGATGTAAAAGAATTAAGTGATAAAGAAAGTCTCGAAGTGGCTTTCTATTTAACAATAAATTTGAAAAATGGAAAAGCAGAGGTGTTAAATTGTGAAATTATATACAAAAAATCACAAGGGTATGAATTTGATAAAAGCGTATCAAATGATATTTCAAAATTTATTGAGTCATTATCTTTTAAAAAAATAAATCCTTATAATTCTGATACTTGGATGTATACTATCAATTATTATTTAAAATAACTCCATAAGAGGATATTAAGAGAACACTTCTCTCAAAGTGAATACTATTCTTCACTTTAAACAATTCCATCTTCTATTCCACATATCCAAATCTATTTAGTTTTTTTTTACTATTGTGATATATATGAATGGATATATTAGTTGTCAGAATATTATTAGATTTATTCAAATAGTCATAAAGAAAATTTCAATCTCATCAAAATCAAACACCAATCCTATTCCCTATTTCAAAATATAGGTCTATTTTTGTACTATGAGCGAAAGAAAAGGAATAGCAATTTTAGGATCTACTGGTTCGATTGGAACACAAGCTTTAGAAGTGATTGAAGCTTATCCAGAAATGTTTGATTTACAAGTAATCACAGCGCATTCTAATGCTGATTTGTTAATAGAACAAGCTATAAAGTTTCAACCTAATACGGTGGTTATAGGTGATGAAACGAAATACGAGAAAGTAAAAACTGCCCTTTGGGATCATGACATTACCGTTTATACCGGAGTTGAAGCGCTTTCGCAAGTAGTTGAATTTCACGAAGTGCATACGGTCTTAACTGCTTTAGTTGGTTATGCTGGTTTGAAACCTACAATTGCTGCTATTCTAGCTAAAAAAACAATTGCGCTTGCAAACAAAGAGACCTTAGTAGTAGCTGGAGAATTGGTAACGAAACTTGCTCGTGAAAATGGAGTAAACATCTACCCAGTTGATTCTGAACATTCCGCTATCTTTCAATGCTTAGTTGGAGAGTTTCATAATAAAATTGAAAAAATATACTTAACTGCTTCTGGCGGACCTTTTAGAGGTTACACAACTGAACAATTAAAAACAGTAACCCTAAAACAAGCATTAAAACATCCAAATTGGGCAATGGGGGCTAAAATCACTATTGATTCAGCTTCAATGATGAACAAAGGATTAGAAGTGATTGAAGCAAAATGGTTGTTTAACCTAAAGGCAAAACAAATTGATGTAATTGTTCATCCTCAGTCAATTGTACATTCCTTGGTTCAATTTGAAGATGGAAGCATGAAAGCACAAATGGGGTTACCAGACATGAAACTTCCTATTCAGTATGCTTTAACTTTTCCAGATCGTTACAAAACAGATTTTCCTCGTTTTAATTTTATGGATTATCCTCAACTAACATTTGAACAAGCAGATAAAAAAACATTCAAAAACCTTGAATTAGCTTATCGAGCGATGGAAATGGAAGGAACTGCTGCTTGTATATTGAATGCAGCAAATGAAATTACAGTCGATGCATTTTTAAATGAAAAAATTTCATTCTTGGATATTTCTCGTATTAACGAAGAAACATTGAACAATTGTGTTTCAAAATTAAACCCAACATACGAAGACTTTGTGCAAAGTGATGCTGAAGCAAGAACTTTTGCACTTTCACTTATAAAATAAATCATATGGTTAAGTACCTTTTTATTGCGCTACTATTCGTTGGCTGTTCTACTCCGGTTAAAAAAGAAAAAGTAACTGATGTAAAGTTAACACTCAACCTAAAACAAGCTGAACGTTTGGTAAGTTTGCCTTTAAAGTGTGTTCAACAAGAATACCCAAATAAACTCATGCAAACCCTAAACGACAGTTCAGATCTGCTTTCTCCTGAAGTTCTTCACCCTGCATTTTACGGTTGTTTCGATTGGCACTCCTCTGTTCATGGACATTGGCTGATGGTCACTTTACTAAAGAGGTTTCCAAATATCAAACAAGAGCAAGAAATTAGGAACAAACTGAACCAACAATTAACGAAAGAAAACATTCAAAAAGAAGTTGCTTATTTTAGTCGTAAATATGCTGGTTCTTTTGAGCGAACTTACGGTTGGGTATGGCTATTAAAATTACAATACGCTCTTTCTACTTTTGAGGATAAAGAAGCAAAAGTATGGGCTAAAAACTTACAACCTCTATCCGATCTAATTGTAGATAAGTACATGGACTTCTTGCCAAAATTAAATTACCCTATCCGAACGGGAACACACTCTAACACTGCTTTTGGGTTAACATTTGCATACGATTATGCTTTATTGACCGCTAATCAAAAATTGCAAAACCTCATCATGAAGCGAGCAAAAGATTTTTACTTAAACGATAAAAAATCACCAATTGCGTACGAACCAAGTGGATATGATTTTCTTTCACCAACATTAGAAACAATGGACTTGATGCGAAGAATTTTATCAAAAGTTGATTTTTATAATTGGGTGAAAAAATACCTTCCACAAATTCTATCCAAAGATTTTGAATTAGAAGTTGGAAAAGTAAGCGATAGAACGGATGGACATTTAGTACATTTAGATGGAGTTAATTTCAGTAGAGCTTGGTGTTTGTATGGCTTAGCTCATCATGATGTCCGATTTAAACACTTAATACCTTTAGCAGATAAACATTTAGCCCATTCTTTACCTTCTGTTGTTGATGGCGATTATATGGGAGAACATTGGCTGGCTTCTTTTGCATTACAAGCGTTGATTGAAAAAGAAAGTGGTGCTTATAATATTAGTAATAATCTTTTGGTGAAGGGGAAATAATAGTGAAGTGGAAGGAATGGTGAATGATTGATTTTTAATGGTTAATTGGTTTGTACCATTAATCATGATGGAAGATTGCTAAAATTTAACCCGCTTTTGTACATTATATCAAATCAACTAGTAAGCTAATTACATCCTAACTAAACGCAAAAAGCCTCCCATAAATGAGAGGCTTTAAAAAAGTGTATTACTTTAATCTATTTCAATCCTACTTTCTTTTTGATATCTTTAGAAATACCATCTTTATGTAAGAATACATTGATTGTTTTGTATTTAAAGTAGTTTTCAGAAACGTAGAAGAATCCTTCTGGGTAATTCCCTGTTCCCCAAGAATTTTTCACTAAGAAATAGTTTTTACCATTTTGATCTGTGTACAACCCAACGATGTGCATTCCGTGATCATCAGTCGTTGTTTTGTTATCATACCCTTCTTGACGAATCTCAGCAGTAATTTCTAATTCTTTTACTGGCTCTAGGAATGCATTTGAAATTTTATCAGCTCCTGCATCCGAAAAGTTTTTGTTGTCTCTTCCTCTAACTTCAACAGTTGAAATATCTTCAGGAACGATTGCGATACCATTTTTAAAACTGAATCCTTTTTCAGAAACATCAGCTCCCCATGCAACAGTATATCCTTCTTTTAATGCATTTACAGTTACATTCATTAAATCATCTAAATTTACATTGTAACAAGTTCCCCAAGCCCAATTATCTTGAATCGCTAAGTGACATTTAGAGTTCATTGGGTGATTCGTAAGTGAAGTTACAGAAACATAATCTTCCATATTTAATTCTAATGAAGAAGCAAAAGATTTTGGCGTGTATTTTTTACCATCGTACTCAAATTCAGTAACATCTTTACCAAAATACGCATCTAAGATTCCATTCATTGCAGGTTTCCAAGCTCCTGTTAATGGCTTGTTTCCTTTACGATCAATGTATTTTAGTAAACCTTCCATCGCACCATCTAAAACACTAAACATTTCGCTATGGTTGTATGTTTCTTGCCCTGGTAATAAACCTGTGTAAACAGATTGAGGAACGATACCGTAATTTCTAATCACATAAGGAATATCGTGAAATGCTCCACCTTGAGAAAAGTTAATTTTTCCATCCATACGAACGTATTTTTCAGCTTTTCCTTCGTATGCTTTACGAGAGATATACATTTGAGAAAGAATTGGTGCATCTTTCATCCCTTTTCTCATTAATTCAGACTCAAAGAAAGATAATGCAGAAAAGCTCCAACATGTACCTGTTCTTCCTTGACTTAAAACTGGAGTAGCATCTAAATGCGCTACTTTTGTAAATCTGTACTTACTGTTTTCAGCATTTGTTATCGTATCTTGTGCTGAAACTACAGCAACAAAACCAATAAATAAGAAACTTAGTATTGTTTTTTTCATATTTAAAAAATCTTTTAGTTTTCTCAAATATAAGCATTGTATTTATTCTATTCGATAACTTTTCTTCTAGTGGTGAAAATCAAAGATGAATGGTTTTGGTAATGGTTAAATTGAAAAACGGTTTCAAATTACGAACAATTCTGAGGCGATAAAATCCGCTTTTAGCTTTCCTTCCTGAGTTAAACGAATGTTGCTTCCATCTTCAGTTATCCAGCTATCATCAATAAATTTGTTTAATGTAGTTTGAAACTTTATTGGAAAAGGAAAGATTTCTTTTAACTTTTTGGTATCTACACCGAATTTCGTTCTTAGCCCTGTCATTAATAATTCGTTGAATTGGTTTTCTTTAGATAAGATTTCTATTTCATCCCATTTTTCATTATTAGCAACTTTCTTTATGTATTGCTGGTTATTAGAAATATTCCAACTTCTTGAAGTCCCATTAAAAGAATGAGCAGATGGACCTATGCCTAAATAATGTTTACCAAACCAATAGTTTGAGTTATGAACGGAATGTTTACCCGGTTTAGAAAAATTAGAAATTTCATACTGTTCCAACCCATTTTCAGCCAAAGTTTCTATCAAAAGGTTGAACTGATCGCTTTGTTCATCTTCTGTTGCAGGTTTAATTTTATTATTTTTTACCATTTGGTGCAAAGACGTTTTTTCTTCCACCGTTAAACAATAAGCTGAAACATGAGGTACGTTCATGTCGATGACATGTTGAATATTTTTCTTCCAATCTTCAGTAGAAAGGTTTGGTAAACTATAGATTAAATCAACACTTAGGTTATCAAATCCAGCTTTTTGCGCCAAAGAAACGCAATTTAAGGCTTCAGAACTATTGTGCGCACGGTTCATCCAACGTAAATCTTCTTCTCGAAAAGATTGTAAACCAATACTTAATCGGTTAACTCCTATTTCCTTCCAGTCTTTTAAATTATGTTCGTTTATATCATCTGGGTTTGCTTCCACTGTAAATTCAAGGTCTACACCAATCTTAAAAGTGTTTTGAATCGTATTTAAAATCTTTTCAAATTCATTTTTTGTTAATAAACTCGGAGTTCCACCACCAAAATAAACAGTTTCAATTGTTTGATGAGCTAAGTAATCTTTTCTATAAATAATCTCTTTGCAAATTGACTCTATCATCTCTGTTCTGTACTTATGAAAAGTAGTACTAAAATGAAAATCACAATAAGAACACTTCTGTTTACAGAAAGGAATATGCACATAAATACCAGCCATGTTTGTAAAAGTACATAATGAAACGACAAAATAGAAAATTGAAATTAAATTTTCCTTAACTTCGCTTCCGTGGTTAAATTATTTTTAAGTAATCGTTCTATTGTACTCTTTCTATTACCATTTGTAATAGTTGCCTACATATTATTTAATCATTATTCCGACTATTATCTTTTCTCAGAAGTTTCCAACTTTGGTTTTTGGGGTACAAACATTGGATTTAACTCTTTTTATTCGCAACTATTTGCGAGTCTTTTAGTGATTGCTAATGCAATTGGAATAAACGCCATCTTTAACTGGAACCAATTTTTGGAAAGAAATAGTTTTATGCCTTCTTTACTTTACGTAGTATTGATGAGCTTTTACCATTCTTTTTATGAAATTGATGGTTTATTAATTTCACACACCTTCTTAATTCTTAGTTTATACCAATTATATTTTCTGAGACAAAACGAAGATGGACGAAAATCGGTTTTTAATGCCGCTTTTTTTGCCGGAGCAGCGTCTACTTTTTATCCCCAATTGATCGGTTACCTTCCTTTTTACTTTTTAATGATTTGGAGTATCCGTCCATTTATCATTCGAGAAACCATATTATGTATAGCGGGATTTATCGTTCCACTAATTTATGGAAGCTTTTATTTAAAATATACAGGAACATCAATTGACACTTCTCTTTTCAGGGTTTCTACCAATTTTCAACGACAACAGTTTGACTTTTTAGTAACTTCAGGAATCTTCCTTTTATCATTAATCTTGAGTTTTGTAAGTATTCAGGCACATATAAAAAAGAGTTCCATACGACTAAAAAAACTAACCCGAATCCTTTGGTGGTTTGTCATCTCTGGTTTAATTATCGGTATTATAGACTTTATTATTTACAACCAGATTCAACGATTTAGTTTAATCATGATTCCTTTGGCATTCTTTTTAACGTTCTCTTTTTCGCATAAAACGTTAAGCGCTGTAGCCATCGGATTATTTTACATCACCCTAAGTTATTCCTTCTTAAAATTCTTTTTATAGCTTTTAATCGCATTTTTAAGTCTATTTTTTCGAAATTATTGTATTTTCGTATCTACTAAAGTACATACAGATGATACCAAGAGTTCAATACAAAGACTTAAAAGAAAAGATAGCAAGCAACAAATTATTATTGGTTAACGGTCCGAGAGCCGTTGGAAAACAAACGATAATAAATGAAATTTTATCTGCTACTGGGTTACCTTTTTTGGAATTAAACGGAAAAGATAAGCCTACTAAAAATGAATTTGAAAACGTAGACTCTAATTCTCTAAATGCCATTTTTGGAGGTCATCGTTTTATTGTTATTCACGAAGCGCAATACCTTGAGAAGTTACAAACCATAATTGAAGAGGTACTTTCCAGCGATTGGAACATTACTTTAATTTTAGCTTGTTCCTACGAACCAGTAATGGACGAAGTGCTAAGGGAAGTTTTACAATTACAGGGATTGGAAGTACAATTAATGCCTCCAACTTTTTATGAATTGGCCCAACATAATGGATTAACCAATGAAGAAAAATTACTGGAACAACGCTTAATTTACGGAAATTATCCTGCAGTAGTTACTGATTTAGATAACGCCGAAAACACTTTAAAAGAACTTGTTGAAGAAGTGATTTTTACGAATCTAGGTGTAACCGATAGAATCAATAAAGGAGATAAATTAACGCGAATGCTACAATTATTAGCATTTGAAGTTGGTAATGCTATTTCGTATAATGACATTGGAGATCGTTGTGGATTAGATAATGAAACAGTTGAACGCTATATCGACTTATTAGAAAAATCATTTGTATTGATCAAGCTTCCTTCCTATTTCAATGAGAACCGTTACGAATTGAAAAAAGGACACGTGATTTATTTTGTTGACAATGGAATTAGAAACGTTTTAATCAACAATTTCAATCCAATGATTTTACGCAATGACTGGGATCAAATTTGGAAAAACTGGTTGGTGTCAGAACGTATCAAATGGAATAAAATGAATCAAAAAGAGGTTTCGTACTTCTTCTGGAAAACACATACCAAACAAATCATGGACTTCATCGAGATTGAAAATGGCAACGTAAGTGCTTACAAAACGTCTTGGGAAAAAAGAAAGAAAATGAAGTTCCCTGCAAGTTTTATAGAAGCCTACCCAGAAGCTAAAACGTTTACATTGAACCGTTCGACTTATTGGGGTTTTTTGACGAAGAAGTAGGATTAGATACTAGATTTTAGACATAAGACTGAAAAATTGATGTTAAAAATGAAAACTAGCACTAAAAAAATCATCAAATTAAGTATTGTAAAGTCGTTTATTTTTTGCTTGATAATGATAGCTATTGATTATGCTCAAGGGGAAACATTTAAAATGTCTAAATATTTGTTTCTATTTCCTACATATGCAATCGGAATAGGACTATTAGATGTATATCTCTTAAAGAAATCAGAAAAAGAATAGTAATAATAAAATTAGACTAAAAAATTCAAGATAAAAGACTTTAAGACGGAAGAAAAGGTATTGAAAAAACATCCACATCAACAGTTGTCAGAAAGCAAATGCGTAAGATTGATAGAAGTAAGTGGAGTGTATCCCTCAAAGTGCGGCTTAAAATTCTCTTTAAAAATTCGTTTATTTTTACTAAATTCGCTACTATGGAAATAAAGTTTAACTCAAAAGAAGAAAGCAATCGTTTACAAGAGTTAGCGTTTTTGGCTTTAACTCCAACTGAAAGGGTTTTGCATTTTTTTAAATTGAGTCAACAAATAAATTTATTTCCAACTGCTTCCCCTAAAAAAGACAACTCTAATTTTATTATCGAAATCTATAAATCAAATGATAGAGAATTGGGATAATGAAATCATTCAATTTTTGACATTGTGTACAAAACACAATGTTAGAATGGTTATGGTTGGAGGTGGCGCAGTTAATTTCCACGGGTATCAAAGACATTCTTCTGATGTTGATTTTTGGATTGATATTTTACCTGAAAATCTAGAAAATTTACGTAAAGTATTGGTCGATATGGGGTATACCTTGGAATATTTTCCTGAAAGTGTAAAATTAGCAGAACAGAATATTTCATTAAAATTTACTCCTACTAGTTTAAACATCGAATTAATTACTTGTTTTTCAATCAATAAATCATTTGATGCGGCTTTTGAAGAAGCAGAAAAAGTAGACATTGATGGAAATTCAGTAGTTCGTTGGCGTGTCTTAAATTTTGATGATTTAGTAACTAGTAAAATTAAATCAGCAAGACCAAAAGATTTATTAGATATCCAAGAATTAATTAGGGTTAGAGATAATAAATAATGAAGTTGACGATTTCCGAAGCAATTCGCTATCGATTAAACTACTTCGGTACGAGGGAACTAGCTAAACCTTACTCAAACTCAATCAGAACAGTTCCTTTATCTACGATATCGTCTTGTTTGATGTGAATTGCTTTTACGGTTCCTATACCTTCTGCTTTCAGTACATTTTCCATTTTCATGGCTTCTAAAGAAAGGATGTCGTCACCTACTTCTAGTTCATCTCCAACTTTTACAGCGATGTTAACGATTCTACCAGGCATAGGAGCTTCTAATTCTTTTAGTTTTCTCACTTTAGGAACATCTAATCCCAAAGCACTAATCAATTCGTCTAGCTCTCCTTTTTTCTTTATTTCGAAAACACGGTGGTTAATCTTGATTTTTAACTTATGGTCTTCCGATTTTTCTTCTAATATTTCTCCAAAAAAATCTTTACCGTTGAAGGTAAGGGTAAAAAAACGTTCATCGTCCCACTTGATTACTGCTCCCCCACTACTCTTTGTTTCTTTTTCGTCAAATATCCAAACTCGGTTTTCCATTGTAGTTTATTTTTTACAAAAATATAAGCTTTTAGCAATAACTGTGTGATAACTCTAAAAATATTTAAAAGAAGGCTTGAAAAATATAAATTTTGATTAAATTTAATAAACCAACCTATTTTAAGTTATGCCTAATACCTATACCCAAATTCACGGCACAGTTAAAAGTTTGGGGACTAACCATTTATTTTTCTTTATTCCGATACTTTTTTGAGCTGAAAAAAGTATCCAAAAACAGCTTTTCAATTTTACAAGGAACTTTTTACGTTCCGTTTCACTCCACAAAAATCGCGGATAAATGTTGAACTACATGCTTTTTTCCTACATCTCCATTACATTACGATTTGGAACGCAATTTCGTTCCATTTACCGACTAGTTCTGTGCAAAATTGGAATTACCGCTTCGAAGTTTGAAATTATAGATCTGTTTTTAAATTTCAAACTTACTAAATTAAGAACTGATTTGAATTTAGATTAACGTTTTAAATTGATGTAAATTAGATAGTTAAATAAAAAAGGTAAAAATATTAAATGCTAACGAGACATAGTAATCGAAGCATTTTTCGGCCTAAGCAATGAAATGTAGAAGAAAAAGCACTGCTTTTGAAGAGAATAAACGAAGTAAAGCTGAATCCATGTTTGAACCCAGCTGTCAACAATCCAAGAATTGGTTGTTGTTAACAGCGTTTTTGACCGCGATAGCAGCATCGAAGATAGTTTGGATGAAGCTACGGAGTGTTTCGTAGTTTTCAAGTTTTATTGGTTCAGCCTTGTCCGTCAGCTGACGGATTCTTTTGGGTCAAGCCAAAAGATAGGTGAAAAAAAATATATACTAATATACTTTTCTCCCTAGATATTTTGATTGACCCAAATTCACATTCAATTTGTTTTTGCTGTCAAAAACAGAAAAGCTGTAATTTACGTTTCTTGGAAAGAAGAATTATATAAATATATCTCAGAAATAATTTCTTCCAATTCTCATAAAGTTCTTGCTATTAATGGGGTCGAAGATCATATACATATATTGATCGGCTATAGACCTACTCAAGCTATGTCTGATTTGATACAACAAGTGAAGCAAAGCTCATCCAAATGGATTAATAACAAAGGATTCCTAAAGTCAAAATTTGAATGGCAACAAGGTTTTGGTGCTTTTTCTTATAGTAAAACTCATGTGGATAGAGTTATCAATTACATTAATAATCAAGAAGAACATCATAAAAAGAAAGCCTTTTTAGCTGAATATGAATTGTTTCTCAAGAAATTTAATGTTGACTATGATAAGAGGTATATCTTTAAAGAGTTGGCATAGATAGATGCCTAAAACTCAATATAACCTCTACGAGGTAAGAGATACATATACTTACCTTGGGTTACACAGATGAAGTCTCTACGAGACTAGCACTATAACCAATACATAAAAAGTAAGAACTAAGTTGATGCCCCAAGTCCCATAGGGATGATATCTTGGTAACTAGCAACAGATACCTAAAACTATAACCAATATATAAAAAGTAAGAACCGAGTTGATACCCAAAGTCCCATAGGGACGATATCTTGGTGCTACCACACTTTTATAACTTGTTTTTATAAGAAAATCCAAAATAATTTGACAGTTTTGTATAAACATTAATAAAGAATTTTAGACTCTATGAAAATTAGTTTTTTATTTATAGCGATTTTACTTTTTGGTTGTAGCAACTTAAAGCAAGTAAAAGCAACGAGTGAAACTCAAAGTGAACCTACTGTTCAAAAAGAAGTTGTTGAGAAAGTTGAAGTAAAAGAAGATGCCAATATATTAAATCAAAGGCCAGTATATAGAGCTGCTAGAACAATTAAAACAGACCTTATTCATACCAAGCTGGAAGTGAAATTTGATTGGAGCAAAAGTTACTTGTTGGGTAAAGCTACCATTTCTGCAAAACCTCACTTCTACCCTTCTGATAGTTTGTATTTAGATGCTAAAGGGATGGAAATAAAGTCTGTGAAAATCGGCGAAAAAACACTTTCATTTGACTATTCAAACGATGTAATTGCTATTCAATTGGATAAAGAATATACGAATACGGAAGAATATACTGTTATTATCGATTACATTTCGAAACCAGAAGAAAGAGAGACTGGTGGAAGTGAAGCAATTACTTCCGATAAAGGACTTTACTTTATCAACCCATCAAGAGATGAAAATTCAAAAATGCCTCAAATTTGGACGCAAGGCGAAACGGAATCAAGCTCCGTTTGGTTTCCAACTATCGACTCACCAAACAGTAAATCCACACAAGAAATTTGGATTACTACGGAAACAAAAAACACGACTTTATCGAATGGGAAGTTAGTGAAAACAATTAAAAATACGGATGGTACAAAAACAGACATCTGGAAACAAGAACTACCTCACGCTCCATATTTATTCATGTTAGCCGTAGGTGAATTTAAAGTTGTAAAAGATTCTTATACCAAACCAAATGGATCGGTAATGGAAGTAAACTACTACGTTGAACCAGAATGGGAAGGAAATGCAAAAGCAATTTTTGGAGAAACACCTGCAATGATCGACTATTTCTCAAAATTATTAGGGGTTCCATATCCTTGGGATAAATACCACCAAATAGTTGTAAGAGATTACGTTTCAGGTGCAATGGAAAATACAGGAGCTGTAATCTTTGGAGATTATGTTTACAAAACAGATCGTGAACTTTTAGATGCAAACGACCAAGCAACCATTGCACACGAGTTGTTTCACCATTGGTTTGGAGATTTAGTAACAGCAGAATCCTGGTCTAACTTGACCTTAAACGAATCTTTTGCAAACTACTCTCAATACCTTTGGGATGAACACCGATATGGTAAAGATGAGGCTGCATACCAAGCAGAAATAGTGGAGAAAAACTATTACGAATCTTCCAAAGCAAAAGGATACCATAACCTAGTTTGGTTTGATTATCCTGTAAGAGATGATATGTTTGATGCTCATTCTTATAACAAAGGAGGTCGAATTTTACACATGCTCCGTTCTTACTTAGGAGACGAAGCATTCTTCAAAGGAATCCAATTGTATTTAACAGAAAACAAGTTCCAGGCAGCTGAATTTCATCAATTACGATTAGCTTTTGAAAAAGTGTGTGGGGAAGATTTAAATTGGTTTTTCAATCAATGGTACCTTGGAAGTGCACACCCTATTTTGGATATTGAACAAAAAATTAACTTGGAAAATTCTACGGTTGAAGTTCGTCTAAAACAAAGTCAAAACCTTGAGTTAGCTCCAATTTTTAAGCTACCTATGCACGTTGCGATCTTCGATTCACTTGGCAAACATACCTACCCTATCATTTTCGATAAATTAAATCAAACGTTCACTTTCCCTTTCAAACATAAATTAAACTGCGTGGTGGTGGATGATCAAGAAATGCTATTGGCAAAGAAAAGGGAAGAAAAATCAATAGAGCAATTCGCCTTCCAATATTATAATAGTTCAGAATATAAGACTCGAAAAACGGGTTTAATCCGAGGAACAGAAAAAAATAATAAAGCGAAAGATCAATTAATCTTAGACGCATTAGAGGATCCATTTTGGAATATCCGCCTAACAGCTATTCAACTAGCAGATAAGTTGAGTGATGGAGCTAAAAAGCAGGGTATTGATAGAATTAAGTTAATGCTTGAAAATGATTCCAAGTCTCAAGTGAGAGAAGGAGCTATTCAATTTTTAACCAAAAACGTAGACCCACAATTAGCACAAACGAACTGTATTGAAAGTATAGAAAATGATTCATCGTACCTAGTTGTTAGTGCAGGCTTAGTCTTTTTAGGTCAAATAAACCCTGAAGAAGCTTTATTAAAAGCAAGAAATTTAGAAAACGAAAGTTCTTCTTCTTTAAAATTAGCAATTGCACAAATCTATGCTGGTTTTGGTGAAGAAACAGAATCTATATTCTTTCAAAATGCGCTTAAAAGTCAACGATTAAGTGCCTTAGATGAAGTTGGTGTTTTAAGTTCTTATTCCATGTTTTTAGTTCGCCAAGATCTAGAAACAATCTCTAAAGCTGTTCCAGCTTACGAATACATCTCTAAAAATGGAGGTTATTATTCTAAAATGTTTTTCACGCAAAACATAGATTATCTTCAACGCCACTTAACGGAAAAATTGGTAGAATTAAATGCAATGCTTTCCGTTTACGAGAAAGATAAAAACGAAAGTGAAATTGCTAAAACAAAAAAGGAGATAGAAGTTTGTGAGAAATTAGTTGGTGATTTTAAGACTCTTATTCAGTAGTAGAACATCAACTTATATGGACCGTAAATTTTCTTAAATGATAAAAGAAAATTCTATAAAACTTAGGTTAATAAGTTTACTTCTTTACTTCATTTAAGATTCAAAAAAAATAGGCTATTCTTTTTGAATAGCCTATTAAAATATAAAATAAGGATTTAATTCTATCTGCACCGCAGTAGCTTGAACGAACTGAGCTGCTGTGGAAAGTTTAATTTACATTCCCCAAAAAATTATTCAATCGTCTTAAAATAGATAAATACCATCATTCCTTCTTCTTGTTCTGAATCAAAGTTTGATAAAAGTTCTAAAGCTTTAACAAATCCACTACTATTTTCTTTAATCTTTTCAACGGTTTCAATGGTAACGTTTTCTGATTCTTCAGATCGTTTTTCCGTTGTTTTCATAATGAAATCCATTTCAATGTTAGAGCCATTTAGAAAAGTACTCGCTTGAGATTGTGCTTTAACTTGTGCCACCCTATTGATAAGCGAACTACTTGTATATTTCTTTTTGTCTAAAATGACTACAGAAATTAAATAGTTGTTTTCATAATCTTCAACCACTTTTACTCCTGTATAAGGAGAAGAGTTATACATTCTTTTTAAGAAGTTAGTTAAACTTGTTTTTTCTGAATTATAATCTTGAGAAAAACCATTTAATGAAAAAGCTAAAATAATTAGCCCAATAAATATCTTAATCATATTTTTTTAGTTTTATTACCTTACAACTGCTCCTCGCATTGAGATTAATTCGTTTGAAATTATAATATTCCTACTACTATATCTTGAAAATAAATCTGCATCATTATCCCAAAAAGTAGCTATGGCTTCGTATTCTTGTGGCATTCTATTTTGTAAAGCCATTCTACCCTCATATTTTCTGTCTAAACGGATATTTTCTTCAGTAGTAATAATGAACACTTTATTTGCTCGTTCCATCATATCTCTAAAAAGTTCTTCAGAATATTGGTTGTTATGTTTTAAAGCCTTGATATAACTAAAAAGAACTTTCATCGGAATCACATGTTCATATTTAAAAGGATATTTCTTTTTAGCACCTTTTAAAATAGGTTGTTGAGTGTATAAACCTTCATTATTAAGTAAAGTTAAAGCAGCTTCACTCACACCGTATCTTTCATTTTGTAAAGAGTACTTTGCCATGTAATTTCTAATGCCATATGCAAAAACTTCATTTTCTAAACACTCAATAGGTGTAGTTGAAAAAATCTTATGCAATAAAACTAATAATTCTTCTTGTAATTGCTCTTCGTTCATAATTATATTTTTTTTAATTTTAAAAAGTTCTAACTGCTCTAACAACACCAGTACTACTTTTCTTTTCAGCATTAGACCCTCCAACTCGATACATTTCAATAGGGCCTCTTCCGTATTGTCCTTTTGGAACTTCAGAATTGGTCCAATAAGGATGGTAACCACCAGTATAAAGCCCAACTATTTTTTCACTATTATAACCTGAAATTAAATACATAGAAAGTTCCTCTTTTAATGGAAGACGCCAATCATCATATCCATTTAAAACTAAATTATCACATGTAGAATATGCCGTGTAATAATTAACTTTAATTGGAGTTAAATCCATAACAGATATTACTAGACCATGCCCATTATTTTCTGTAAGTACTATACCTCCATGTTTAAAAAAAGAAACTACCCCTTTTGGTTTTATAGAATATCCCGTTGTTTTTTCTAATTGACTAAGACTTTTACGATGGATGAATCTAAAAGTCGCCACTTCAACTCCAGAAGTTGGAAATTTTAAATAATTTGATGTTGAAAAACTTAAATTATAATCTCCTTTTTTATTAAACCTTTCCTCTTTACCTGAATCATATATAGTAAATAAGTTAATACAATCCTTCCATTTTTTAGCAATCATTATTATGCCTCTTGAACTTATTTCTTTTCTTAGATAATATTTATGAGTTTGTCCATTGTATCTGATTTGTACTGGAAATATTTTCTTGTTTAGGTTATTATAACTTTCAATTTCTGCTTTCGATAAACTTAAAGCTGAAAGAGTTTTAATACAATAATCTGCACAAAAATCCATGTTTTTATTAGAAATGGCTTTTACTGTTAGTGGTATATCCCATAATGAATTTAATGAATTTGCTGAATAAGGGTCACTAGTTTCAATAGAGTAATCAAATGCAATTTGCATAGGTTCGTGTAACAAGCCAAGCATTTCAGATATAGTATTAACTTCACCTTCCTCATTTAATTTTTGCTGTTTGATATTTAAAGCAAATAATCCCCCATTAATCTCAACTTCTATACCTTTCGATTTTACAAAACTTGTTAACTTATTGACTGATACTATTGCTTTTAAGTTTACCACCCACTTACCATCAGGAAACTGCGTTTCATTTAAAACTTCATATGATTTAATATTACCACTAGATACAGACGTAATTTCATCATTAATTAATTCATCATTAAGAATCTCTGTACGAGATGAAATAAATGCACCAAAAGCTTGTTCGATTGCTGATCTTAAAGCTACTAATTTTGCTTTCTCAATTGTTAATCCTTCACCAATAACAGTTAATGTAACGTCATCTTGATTTTCTTGACCAAATAATTGTGTATTGTTAAAAAATACAAATGCTAATAAAGTAATAAATAATGTTTTCATTTTTTGATAATTAAATTTAATAAACTGGTTAATGCTTTCAACACCTCTACTAAAGACTCTAAGTATGGGATAATAAATATTTCTAATTTCTATACATAATAGTTAATAATATACTTAATAAACCCAATAAACTTTGTAGTTTGTTTGCACTTTTGGTTGGTTACGAGCATATTCAACTGAGACTTCTTTGTAAGCATTTATTCTGAGCTTTTCTATCTCTGTCGCATTTTTGGAATTTTCAAGAGCAAGTTCATGCTCTCTTTTGTTTTCAATTTCTTGTCGTTTAATCCTTTCAATTTCATCTGCAGTTAATTTAGCCTCAACTTTTTTATTGAATTCTTCTACTTCAGAAAAACAAGATGCGTTTTTATTTATTTTTAATAACAAATATTTAATTTGTTCAGCACCATCTTTATTAGGAGCAGAAGCCCAAATTGTTTTTGCTTTTACTAAAAGTGATTTTCCCTCAGAATCAATTTTTGTTTTATAAACAACATCACTCTTCTCCAAAGCTTTAGTATAGCAATCATTGCAAATATTTGGAATTGACATGAGCATGTATAATGCTTTATCGTAGTTCCCTTTATTTACCATTGAACTAGCTTCAGTTATTAATTGATTACAGTTGGTTTCATAATACTGAATGATCTTGTTTTTAGCGGTTGTAGTTAATTCTTCTAATTGAGTTGATTTAGTCTTAATTTTCTTAAAAGCATTTATAAAAGCTTTGTTTTCATTTGTCCCCACACCCTTTAATGAAACGTTATAATTACTATATATTTTTTCCTCTAAAGCGTCTCCAATAAAAAAAGTAAGGTCGATATTTTGTGCAATCATTTGAGGTGGACCTGCAATAATATCTTTAGTCCCAATGTTAATATTCACCGTAATGATAAATCGAGGTTCAAGCGATGTTCCTCCCATTCCATAATTCGATGAAATTTGATTTAACTTGGTTGTAAGTAACGATTTTACATCTGGTGTTAGCTTTAAATCTTCAGGTATGTAAGAGTTTAAAGTTATCCTTCCAAAATCATCTAAGTTTTGAGAGAAACTAAAAGTTGAAATGAGTAGTGTTGTAATTAAAAAAATCTTTTTCATTATTATCTATTTTTCACCAAGTACTAAAATTGCTTCGCCTAATCCTCTAGTCATTAACTTCACTTCAAAATTGTATGGTTCAGCTTTTAGCACTTTTCTTAATTCCTTTATGAAAGCTCTAGAATCTAATGGTCTCCCTTTATCATTATACACTGGTATTCTTACCTGTTCGAATCGCATGTAATTTTCAGTTACATCAGTTAAGCTATACCTATGTGAAACTGTATTTTCATACATCCATGTATCAATAATATCTGAAAGTTCTTCACCATCATACTCTTCTTCCAAATCATATTCCCAAGAATCCCATTTTTTAATGTAAATAGAAACTTCTCTACCATTTGTGAACAAATCATCAAAATGAGCTTGCAGTTGAGTTGAAAAAGTACTAATATGACTTTCAACTGCTTTTAGTAGTAATTCTGGAACAATATCATTAGATGCCTCACTATTACCTGTTGATGATGCAATTCTTTTACCAGTATATGAATCTAAAGCTTCTAAGGTAAAGGAAACTGATTTACCGTTTGATTCTTTATTTACTTTCCACCAAATTTGAACTAGAATATCTGATTTAGCAGTTTTTTTAAGCATATCTAACGGACTTTCAGAAATGCTTGAACCACTTGTTTTACTTTCAGTCATATTATCCTCAGCTCTTCTAGCTTCCAATAGTTTAATTTCTTGCTCAGCATCTTTTAGTGGGAAACCTTTATCAACCATCAATCCTCCAATCTTACTAATAACTTGTCCAAGTTCTGTATCTTCTTGGAAAGCTTGTTTGTAATTAGGTACTTTTTTTTGAGTTCCTTGGTCATCATAAGTTGACATAAAATACCTTTGCTCACACCAATTATCACTTGGTAGAATCATAAGGGTAGGCTTCTTTGCTTGCCCAAATATATTTCCGAAAAAAGAAATATTGATTAAGAATAGTAATACTATTTTTTTCATTTTTAATTTATTTTATAATTATAATTGAAGGTGATAGAATATCAAAAGCCTTTGTTAAGCGGTTTTAAAATTTCTTTTTGAATTAAATATTTTTCAAGTTCTTGTAGTGAGATTGAAATTGTATATGTAGGTATGTTGTTTTGAAGTTTTACTCCTTTGCTTTCATCTGCTTTGGAAATAAGATTTACATATTTTAAATAGTCACCGTTCTTTTTAAAAAAAGAAGCTTCTATTTTTGAAAATTTTTCTTTTGCACTCATTGAATTTAACAATGGTGATAAATTGTTACAATTACTTCCTACTAACCCTTCTTTTAAAATCAAATCTACACCATCTTTTAGGGCATTTTGAAACTTATAACTTACCCCTTTCTTAAGTGACCAAATTTTAATTTTAGTATTTGTTCCAACAGATAGGCATTCATACTGATAGTAGGTATTTTTAGATAAGTTGAACGAATAAAGTAAAATGAAAATGGTTCCTAAAATACTTATAGCAAGAATACCTCTTCTAAATTTATGGTATAAATTATAGTTCAAAATTTAATCGTTTTAGTGTTAAATCAAGTTTATTTCTTTTATTTCCCACAAACATAAAAATTATTTCTCAAATATGTAACCATAACGTAATTAATATTACTCATATAAGTTTTCAATTTTGTGTTATGCAACACAGAGGGGAAATCGTGAAAAAAGCTATTTATCAAAGTGGTATGCCAATTACTTTGATTGCTAATAAAGTTGGTAAAAGTAGAAGATGGGTTTATCAAATGTTTGAAAATAGTAACGTTTCTTTAGACCTTGTTTTACAAATAGGAGAAATCATACATCATGACTTTTCAGATGAAATACGTGAAATAAATTACACAAAAGGAAACCTTCAAGATAACAGTATCCCTGTTTATGGTAAACCTGAAAATGAGGAAGCTGAATATTGGAAAAATAAGTATTTGAAATTGTTGGAAGAATACAATGAGTTGCTTAAAAAATAATGGTAACTTTTAGTGTTTAATTTTTAATTTCTTTCACAATAACTTATTTCAACTCCCTACTTGAACTGTGTAAAAAGATCAATATTTAATTTACCATTTAGAAATTAAGGTAATTAATTCTTAATACTTTAATTACATCAACTGAAGCTTAATGGTGAAAATTAGAAAATTCTATTAGTTTCCTCATCAGCTCGTTAACACTTCCAGCTAATGCGGTGCTTGAAATTATGGGTTTATCTAATGTATTAAAACAAAAAATGCCAACTAAAATTAGTTAGCATTTTTAATATTAAATCGTTTTAAGATTAACCTCCGAACATAATACTACTTCCGTAAGGACTATCAATTGGATTGATAACCACAGTAGGTATCTGTGAGGAATTCATGATAATATGTTCTTCATGACCAGATGTTAGAGCTCCAAGAACACTATTCTTATTAAGGTTCATGATAGCAATTAAATCCGCATCTATTGTAACTGCATGTTTTAAAACTTCTTTCTGAAAGTTACTTGTAGTAGCATGTTTTGCAGTTACTTCAATTCCTCTCTCAGAGAAAAAACGGTTAGCAAATAAAATATTAGCTTGTACTTTTTTCTTTAAAAACTCATCTGTTTCATGAGGAGTTATAACGTGAACACGAGATTTAAAGTAAGTAGCAATATTAGCAACAATCGCTAATTTTTGTTTCGTCTCTTTATTTAAATCCAAAGGAACAACAATATCATCGTATCCAGTATCTTTAATTCCTTTTTCTTGAACAATAATAAAAGGAACATTAGAATTAGTAACAACTTTTAAAGCATTACTTCCAGTAATGTGTTGCCATCCAGTAGTTCCATGTGTACCCATGAAAATCAATTCTGCATGATGCTCTGCAGCAAAATCACCTATGTCTTCAAAGATATTACCTACTCTTACTTTAGCAATCAAATTAACTTCAGGATCTTTTGTAGCAATTAATTTATTTAGCTTAACCTCAGCATCTTTTATATTTTTTTCTTTAGACACAACGTGAATAACATAAATTTGAGCTTTCAATGGTTTTGCTGTAGCAATTGCATGATTTAAAGCATTTTCAGCAACTTCCGTGAAATCGTGAGGAACAATAAATGTCTTAGTTTCCATAAGTTAAACCTTTTATTTAATTTTTTGTAGTACAAAAGTAATCATTATCAAAATCAGAAAGTTATAAAAATAAAAATCTTTTTTAATATTTAAAATAAACTTAATACAGATTTCACATACTTTTTTTAAAAAAATTGGATTTTTGGACTTGTATAGTCGTTGTTATAAAATACTGATGTACAATGAAAAACATCCTGTCTAAGATAGGTCTTAAATAATATTAACAAAAGATTACAAGATGGCAGTAATAGGGAAATTGTTAAAAAAAACGAATGAAATCAGCTACAAAAAAATATTTAAAAAAGGGAAAGACTATAACAATCAATTAAGAACGCTGTATAAACTCCTCGATAAGGCAAAATTTACTCGATTTGGTAATGAATACCATTTTGAAGGAATCGTTATTAGTGAAAAATTGGTAGAAGATTTTCAACAAACTGTTCCAATTACCTACTACGAAGAATACCATGATAAATGGTTAGCTGCAACGATAGCAGGTGAAAAAAATCACACTTGGCCTGGAAAAATAAACCATTTTGCACTTTCTTCAGGAACTACCGGATCTAGTAGTAAAAGAATCCCTGTTACAAAACAGATGATTCGGTCTTTTCATAAGACGAGTATGCACCAAACCTCTACTTTTTATAAATTACAGCTTTCAGACAAATTCTATGAAGCAAAATTTTTAGCAATTGGAGGTTCCACAAAACTAAATAAATGCAATAATCGTTTTGAAGGAGACTTGAGCGGAATACTTAAAAAAAACACTTCTTTTATTTTTCATCCATTTACAAAACCAAACAATAATATTTCTAAAATATCTGATTGGAATAAAAAAATGGATCGAATAGTGGAAAAAGCACCTTCTTGGGATATCGGGATTATTGCAGGTGTGCCTAGTTGGTGTATTATGGTGATGGAAAAAATTGTCAACCATTATAAACTAAATAGTATTCATGATATATGGCCAAACTTAGAAGTTTACCTTCATGGAGGAGTATATCTAGATCCTTATAAATCGAGGTTAGATAAAATACTTGGTAAAAAAATAAACTTGTTAAACACATATTTGGCAAGTGAAGGGTATTTCGCTTACCAAACCTCTGCTGAAAGAGAAGGGATGCAACTTCTTCTAGGAAATGGTATCTTTTATGAATTTATCCCTTTTAACCGTGATTTTTTTGATGAAAACGGAAACCTAAAAGACAAAAAAACAGCTTTCAATTTGAGTCAAGTAAAGAAAGGGGTTGATTATGCAATGGTTATTACTACAAATGCAGGACTATGGAGGTATATGATTGGAGATTTAGTTCAATTTACCGACATTGAGAAAAATGAGATTAAAATCACAGGAAGAATTAAACAATTTTTAAGCCTTGTAGGGGAACACCTTTCTTTAGATAACATCAATGAAGCAGTGAAATTAGCTGGAGAAAAATTAGAGCTTGAAATAGATGAATTTTGTATCGCTCCTGATGTTGAAAATTGCATGCATGAATGGTATATTGGAACAAATCAAAAAGTAGAAATAACAAAGTTGATTTCAAAAATTGATGATAAGCTTCAACTTCTTAATGACGATTATAAAACTTGTAGAAAACATAACCTCAATATGCCAAATATTCATTTGCTTCCTCCCCAAGTTTTTTATGACTTTTTGGAAAGAAATGGAAAAACTGGCTCTCAAAATAAATTTCCAAGAGTATTGAATCAAGAACAAGCAACAAATTGGAAAAGCTATATTCAGAAATACTAAACTGAGGGGACTAAAGAATTTCTCAATTAATATTGAATTTTCTTATTGTTTAATAAATTTTAAACCCCTAAAATTGCTTTTAAATCTTTTAAAATAATTCAAATCTGACTTCAAAAGAACAATTGAACTCAGGTTATATGCAAATTACACTTTCAAATATTAACTTTGCCCTAAATAATTAAATAAGGAAAAATGATAAAAGATTATTCTATGACTGCTCAGTGGTTAGATAAATGGCTAATCGATACTTTCAATATCTCTACAGATTATGTAATTTTCTTTAAGTTACCTATTCAAGTAATTGGTCTTTTGATCATTGCTTATGTTTCTTGGATTTTAACAACCAGAATTGTTGTTGCATCTGTTCATCGTTTGTTTTTAAAAACAAAATCAACTTGGGACGATTTACTAATTGAGCGTAAAGTTTTTGACAAGCTTGCTTCTGTTGTCCCTTTTGGAATAATCGCTATAAGTGTTCCCTATATCTTTTATGATTTTCCTGAAGTTATCAAGTACACGGTTATTTTTTCAGATGTTGCTATAGTTGCTGTTGTAATATGGAGTATTAATGCAACTCTTTCAATCATGGAAGAGATTCTTTCAGCTTCACCAATTTTCAAAGACAAACCTATTACAAGTTACTTACAAGTTCTTAAAATAGTAGTTTATTTCATTGGAGGAATTCTAATGCTTTCTATGCTTCTAGGGAAAAGTCCGTTCTACTTCTTAGGTGCTATGGGAGCGATGACTGCTGTTTTATTATTAGTGTTCAAAGACACCATTTTAGGTTTAGTAGCTAGTATTCAGATGTCTGTTTACGATATGGTTCGTGTAGGTGATTGGATTTCAATGCCAAAATATGAAGCAGACGGAGATGTATTATCTATCAATTTGAACACCGTTAAAGTTCAAAACTGGGACATGACCATTACCACTATTCCAACTTATGCTTTCATTACAGACTCTTTCAAAAACTGGAGGGGAATGACAAATTCTGGAGGAAGAAGAATCAAACGATCCATTTACATAAAGATGAGTAGTTTTAAATTTCTTCAAAAAGAAGACATCGAAAGGTTAAAAAACTATCGAATAATAAAAGACTACTTGATAGAAAAAGAAGCCGAAATTGAAAAACATAACGAAAGCGTAAAAAACAATTCGGATAGTTCTAAATTAAACATTAGAAGGCTTTCCAATATTGGTGTTTTTAGAAAATACATAGAAGAATACCTTCAAACAAATGACCTAATTAAAAAAGATATGTCATTAATGGTAAGGCAACTAGAACCTTCACCAAAAGGTTT
>Ga0228670_1000389_pt1 | contig 25458 bp, 45 predicted proteins | sample 85DmetaG_FD_182785 | JGI IMG/M metagenome (GOLD analysis project Ga0228670, IMG submission 182785) | Seawater microbial communities from Monterey Bay, California, United States - 85D | ecosystem: Environmental > Aquatic > Marine > Coastal | place: USA: California | collected 2016-10-13
CCTCCCCTGTAAAATCACCTGTACCTACAACAGTTAAACTACCGTCTACAGTTGCATCGTTATCTACTTGTAAGTCATTTCCAATTGTAACATCAGAAGGTTGACTTATAACTATTTTATTTGCTGTTGCTGATTGTGCAACAACTATTTCACCAGCTGTTCCTATAAAGTTAACTGTTGAATCTATAACTCCTCCTGAATCTACTAAATCTACATCAGCTCCTGCTGTAGCATTTGCTTTTGAAACAATACTATAATCATCTCTTGGAAGTGTAATGGTTTTAACATTTATTCCTGTAACGTGACCTGTTGTATCTCTTGTAACAGAATCAACTGTTGTGAATGTTCCTCCTGCTGAAGGTGAACCTGTTGATGTGGTATCTGTTTGAGCTTGTAAGTCGTGAACTATATTTAAAGTTCTATTAGCAGCTATATCGGTAGTTATTTTTAATCCTCCTGCAATATCTACTGTTTCTCCAGAACTTACTGATTCAGGAGTTCCAGAATCACCAGTTAATGTCCAGCTTACATAATTATCAACTACAGCCCAAGCATTATCACCTCTTAAAAAAGTTGTATTGCTTGCAGTTCCTGTAGCAGACAAGTCAGCAGTTATAACAACATTACCTGTTGTTTTTGATGTTGGCGTAAGATTTATAAATGTACCGTTTGTAGTATTAATAGACTCAACCGCACTTGTAGCACCTACCTCAATCCAACCTGGAGTTGGTGAAGCTGGAACTGGTGGGTTTTGAGTATCAGCAACATATTGCTTTAACGTGTCGGCAGATGTGTTGAATATAATTTGACCAACTACACCTGTTGCAGGATCAGTACCTACATTTTGTATAACTGCCTGGTTTAATTGATTCTGATTAAGATCAACTGTGTTTAAATATTGTATTGCCATAGTTTTTTAATTTAAATATGCTGTTCCAGCAAACGGTGCTGAAAATGTTAATGTCACGTTGTTTATATCGTTATATGTATATTGTCCAGTTACAACTGTTCCTGCACTATCAATTACTGTTATAGAAGGAAACTTTCCTAAATTATGCTGTATACTCCAACTCGTAGAAGGAACTCCTTGTACATAAGTAAAGTGTAAATCACCATCCCCTGCGTAACTAAGCAAAGATATGAAATAATCTTCACCAGCAGTCAAGCTCCCATATCCTGCTCTAAAACTTAAATCTATCTGATATTCATCTTTAACACCAGACGAAACAGCTGAATCCCATGAGTATATAGCCCAGTTATTTAGATCGTCACACTGTGTTAACAATACATCTGAATTTAAAAGAGCTTTAGTTATCCAGTCACCTAAATCTAATACAGGACTTCTTAAGTCATGAGAACTTATATTAAAAGTTGTAATAGTATCTAACGCTTTTGAATACGGTCCACCACCTGTAAAAGATAATGTTCCAGTTTCATAACCTGTAGTGTCATTGTAAGTATAACGTAAGTTTTGATCCTCTCCACCTTTTTTGTTAATAAAATCAGCAACATCTTGAGCTGTGAAATTTCTGGTACGCATTTGATTCTGAGAGTCAGAACCTATCCATTTATCTGCAGCTACAACAGGAACAGTTTTCTTGTATGTACTTATTCTTGCCATCTATATAAGTTATTTTTTACAAACACAAAGTTAATCTTTTTTTTTGTAGTTTATTTTTTAGAAATATGTATATTTTGAGATATCTTCTCTGCACTACGCCCAATAACATAACCGCCTATACCTAATTGTAATAAGTTCCAAAATTCATTTTCTAATTCTGGAATTTTTAAATCAAATAAAGGAGCTAAAAATTTTACATATATAACAATAAATCCAAAAGCTAACATTAATATAGGCCTCCATGATCTTTGCAACCAATTACCTTTTGCTTCAGCTAAAATAATTTCAGTTTGCATTTTTTGTAACTCTAATTCTTTTTGTATTAGAATTTGCTTTATAACATTTTCAGCTTTTATTTTTTCTTCTTTAGAAGTAAATAATTTATCTAATCCACCTAACAAATCCTTAACAACAGTTCCACCGAACCAATCTATTATTTTTTTCATTTTCTTGATTTTTTACCAGAACACTTCCATCTTTTACGAGACAAATTGTTTGGAGTATTAGGATCACTTTGTTTTTTCTTAGATAATCTTTTCTTAATTCCAAAACTACGTGCGCAATAAGAATCACCTTTAGACGTTCCAGGCTTTACTCTTGGACCGCCGCCTCTTGCTCTACCTGCTTGTCCATAACTAACTTTCTTTCCAGAAGATGTTATTTTTACTTTTGCTTTTCCTTTTCTTGGTTTTGCCATTATAACTTATCTCTCTTTTTTTTCATTCTACTTTGAATGAACTTGCCTCTTAATTTAGAAACTTTGCTGGTTTTACATTTACCTCTTTTACACTTAGACAATGTGTAAGTACCATCTTTGTTTTTTTTAATTTCTTTAAAAGTTTCAGTTGATTTTCTATTTTTAAGCTTTGATTTTACACGACTAATACGGTTACCATCCATGCTTGTATCATAAATAGTCTCTTTCGCACTTTCAGTTGCCCTGTTTTTTTTAATTTTTTCTTTAAGCTCAATTTTTGACTTAATTCTTGATGCTGGTATTTTTTTTGGATCTGGCATTATTTCTTCTTTTTCATTTTATCTCTATTTTTTTTCATTCTACTTGTAATAAATTTACCCCTTAATTTAGAAACTTTTCTGTTTGTACATTTACCTTTTTTATTACACTTAGACAACGCATAAGTTCCGTCTTTGTTTTTTTTAATTTGTTTAAAAGATTCAGTTCCTTTACCTTTTTTATTAGTCTTCATTTTTACACGACTAATTTTAGTATCATCCATGTTTGAAACATAAGATTTGCTTTTAAAAGTTTCAGTATTTTTACCTCCCTTTCTACCCTTCATTTTTACCTCACTTCTTTTAGTTACCTTAAAAGAGCCAGGCACTTTTACATTGCTTTCACCTTTAGTTTTTTTTGCTCCCTTAGCATAGACTATAGTTTTTTTCTTTTTTGGATCTGGCATTATTTCTTCTTTTTTAAAACTTTAAGTTTAAATGGGTATTTATCTTTCGGGTCATTGCTCTTAACAAGTTGCTCTTTAACTGCTCCTTTTAAATTCCTTTGAACTACAAAATTTCTTTTATTATTACGCATTCTTTCTACCATACCTCGATTGTTGGTTTGTATTGCAGTTGATACTGTATCTAAATCCTTATTAAATGAAGGAAAAGTTCTTTTAGACTGTTTAACATAAGCCTTCATACACTTTCTATATTTTCTACCTTTTAATCCTTTACAACTCATAATTATTTCTTCTTTTTAGGAACACAATTTGGAACTTTCTTTCCGTTTTTAGTTTTAGTACCGTATGCTATAAATCCTTTCCAGCATGGGTTTTTCATTTTCTTTTTAGCCATAATTATAAATTTTAAATATTACAATATTCTGTTGTTGCATCAAAACTTGGGCATGCTTTAGCAGCAAAGTCTCGATGGGAATGAATTTTTGCATCTGGATACATTTTACGTAACACATGCAATAATTCTAACAATGTTTCTTTTTGTTCTGGTGTTCTTGTATCTTTTGCAGGATACTTTCCTTTTGAATCTTTTTCAGACTCTACTCCTCCCACATAACAAATCGATATAGAGCTGCAATTCAAACCTTTTGTATGCGCACCGCATTTATTTATCATTCTTCCAGTCTCAATAGATCCGTCTATTAAAACTAAAAAATGATACCCAATACCTTTCCAACCTCTTTTTTTATGCCATCGATCTATAACCTCAGCATTAATAGAGTCATCACCTTCTCTTGTAGCAGAGCAATGAATGATAATTTTTTCAACTTTTTTCATAACGTATATGTAAAAAAAAAGACACAGTTGTTCTGTGTCTCTTATTTTTTTAATTAAGATTTAGAACTTTTTATTTCTTTTTCTTATCTCTTCTATCTTTATCTAACAAATACCACTTTTGTGCAGTATACCCCACACTTAAAAGTAATAAAATAATTTTCAAGACCATATCAAGATGTGAAAAAGATAGGGCCAAAGACGTTGCGTTTAATGCGTATAATTTTATATCTGACATATTAAATTCCATATTACCAAATTGCTATACAATTATTTTGAACAGGTGTGTCTGTACCAGTAGAATACAATTGTAATACTTGAACTGGTAAATAATGTCCTATTGGAAAATTTGTAAATGTTACAATACTTCCAGCTACTGTTTTTACTTTAACATCTTGAATTGATTCATTGAAGTTCATTCCAGGATCATTACTTCCAACATATAACAAACATCCTTCAGACGAGTCTATTCTTGAAGATCCATTTGGTCCTCCTAAAAATATAGTATATGTTTTTCCAGATGTAAAAATATCAGCACTTAGTTCTAATGTTGTTGTGCTTTCTACAGCAACTACTGATGCTGATGTTTTATCGGCTGTATTATATACAATGTCTCCGACAGATGCGTCATTGAAGTTTCCGAAAATAGATACTAATTTATTTGTTGATGTTGCTGATGCTGTTCCAGATAGTACTGGAAGGCTTGGTGCTGGGATTGGTAATGTGTCACTGGCTATTATTTCTAATGCTACTCCAGTGTTTACCGTAATTTTTGGATATGCCATTTCTTTTTTTTTGAGGGTTAAAAATCTCGTTTATTTCTTATAAGGAAACATTCTATTTAATGTATCCCTACGTTTGTTGCAACCACAATCACCTTTTGTAACTGTGTCTACAACTTTTTTTATTCCTGTTGCTTTAGTAAATTTCTCTACTGTATCTCCAAATCCTTTTGACCTGTTATTTTTTTGCATTCGAGTATAATCTTTCATTTCTTACAAGTACATAATTTATTTGGACATGAATTAACGCTAAATAATAATTTAGATACTCCATAGTTCCAGGCACATTGGAATTTACACCACACTGCCTGCATCCATAATCCTACTTTTACTAATAATCTTCCCATTGTATTCAGCTATTAATTTTGGTATATTACAAATATACAAATATTTATAAAAACTTTTTTAGTTCTTAGTGTTACGATCTAATCCTCTTCTTCTGCTGCTTTGTACAGCTCTTCTTTTTTTGGCAACCGCTCTGCGGTTTTTAAAATTTGTAATTAATTGTGTTGCTTTTTTCTTTATCTTAGATGGGGAGTTTTTCTTTTTATTTGGCTTAGGTGTTTCTTTTTTATTATTACGTGACCTACCAGCAACGCTATCAAATTGGCGCTCCATCTTTTCCTTTGCTTTCTGAAATCTCGCTTTTAACTTAGCACACTGTTCTGGTGTATTACCAGTAACATGCTCTCCATTAAAATTATAACTACATTTTCCCATGAACTTATCTTTGTATAGGCCCTGGACTTGTAATATCAAGATCACTTAGTTTTCCAAAACTTGAGTTACGTTTTTTATTTGACGATTTCATTGCGTCATAAGCTTTTAACTGCTTTGGTGTTCTTTTAACCATCTTGTACTTACACTTTTTTTCTCCTTTTTTGTTTGTTTTACAAACTTGAGTTCTTACTCTTTTTCTTTTTGGATCTGGCATAACTATTTCTTTTTTTTCTTAATAACCTTCTTCTTAACTACTTTCTTTTTTGATTTTGGCCTTCCAACCTTAGAACCGTATGTTCCCATTCCTTGTGGCATAACTTATAATTTTAATTAATTATTTTATCTTTACAAATATAAAAAATTTAATTTAATGAAGTTTAAGGGAGTCTATCCAAGAAAAAATACTACACGAACATTACCTGACCATGACTTTCTAAAATACTGGAGAGTTATAAGGTACTGGGTAAAAGCTAAATACGGACTTGGTACTCCAGACTTAGAGATGCTTTTGTTTTTATATAGCGAACAAATATTTAATAAAAGCCAATTCAAAGAGTACGAAGAAATAATGTCCTGGGACGTAAATCGTTTTGGTAAATTATTAAAAGAAGAGTGGATTCACGTATGGAGAAAACGTAATGGAAAAGAAGCCACACTGTATGAGCTTACATACAAGTCTAAAAGAATAATAAATACTATTTATAAAAAAATTAATGGAGAAGAGATTGCTGAAAGTGCTGCTGTAAATCCATTGTTTAGAAACGATGCATCATACATGGATAAAGTTTATCGAAATATGATTAAAGAAATGAATAAAGAAATTAGAGAACAATAACTACATCTCGCTCCTGGATAATAGTGTAAGGCTCTTCATCTATCAACATAGTAAATCCAGAATTCTTATCGTAATAAATAATATCTTCTGGTTTAACAACAGAAACATCTGTCCCTGGCTTGATTACAGATCCTTTTCTATACCTAAATTCATCAACGTCTGTTGCAGACAACAATAAACCTGAAGAGGTTTTAATCTCTTCCTCTATGGTTTTTATTACAATGTACTTTCCAACTGGTTTCATAATTTATTCTTTAGCTCGCGCGTGTGTTATTATTGCATTAGTTGTTAAAATAGTAGTAGCTACACTTACTGCATTTTCAAAAGCAGTCTTAGTTACTTTCAATGGATCTATAACACCCATCTTAAAAAAGTCTCCATACTTTTCAGTCTTTACATTGTAGTCCTCATTTTTTTGTATATCTTCATGAGGATAAATGTCTCCATATTTTTTTCCAGCATTCTCTAAAATTTGCACAGCTGGAGCTTCAATAGCATCTGACAAAATTAGAAACGCTGTTTTCTCATCATCGTTTACTTTAGTCATAAATACTTCTTCTATTTTTCTTTGACAATTTAATAGTGCCATTCCTCCACCTTTTACAATACCTTCTTCTAAAGCACTACGGACAGCACACACGGCATCTTCAACCCTGTCATACTTTTCTTTTTGCTCTACATCAGAATTACCTCCAACATAAATAGCTCCAATAGATCCAGACAAACTTGCAATACGCTCGTTTATAAATTCTTTGTCTGCAACTAACTCTGTATTCTCCTGCTGTTCTTTAAGATCAGAAATTCTTTTTTCTATCTCTTCAGTTATTTGATTATTTTTAATAATAACCGTTTGACTTTTTCCTGAAATAATTTTATCTGCATGACCAAGATCTTTCATGCTTAACAGACTTAAATCATCTCCAGTCTTTTCTGAAAAGTATTTCGCCCCTACCGACAACGCAATGTCTTGCATAAGCTCGTGTTGTTTATATCCAAATTGTGGAGGTATAATATTACATAACTTAAGTCCGTTACGCACCACGTTTGCCGCCAGGGTGTTCACAACATTGACTGAGCATGGACCAATGATGAGAAGCTTTTTGTTTTGCTGAATGATTGGCTTTAATATACTTTCTATTTGTAGAATGTTACTTATCTCCTGGTCACAAACTAAAACCAACACGTCTTCTAAAACTGACTCGTCATTTTTTTGGTTTGTGATAAATAAGTTTGAAGTATAGCCTCTATCAACTTTTATTCCGTTTGTAACAGTTGCATACGTCTCATGGTTTTGAGAACGCTCTACAGTAACTATTCCATTTTTGCCAACCTTGCTATATGCGTCAGCAATTATTTTTCCTAAAACTTTATCGTTGTTTGCTGAAATTGTTGCAACATCCAGTAGTCTTGCTTTAGTAATTTTTCGTGAGTTCTTTTTTAATTCTTTAAGAATAATTTTACTGAATTGGTTTATTGATTTCACAACCTCAGTTATATTATTCTCTTTTGATAAATTTCTTTCTCCAGCTTTTATAATAGCCTCGGTTAATACAATTGCTGTAGTAGTTCCATCCCCAGCTGAGTTAGCAGTCCTACGTGCTGCATCTTTTAGCATTTGAACCGCAAGGTTTTCTACAGGATCATCTAAAAAAATAGAGTTAGCAACAGTTACACCATCTTTTGTAATTGTCATACCTCCGATATGTTCAGGTGATTCTATTAGAACCGTTTTTCCGCGTGGGCCTAACGTACTCTTAACTGCTTTAGAAATTTTTGTAATCCCTTTGATTAATTTATTTCGACCAGGTTGATCGAACTCAAGGTTCTTTGGAATGTAATTGCTCATTATATTAGATTTAATTTAAGCAAATATAGTAAAAATATATTTATACTAAAATAAAAATGCAATGTCGAATGTCGACAAAAGTTCCCCACTTACTCTTTATATATATTTCTATTCTTCTTCTTTTTTTATATATTATTATTCTATTTATTATTGACATTATCGACATTAAAAGAATAAAGAACTAAGAACTAATAAGTTAGCAAAAAAAAGTCGACACAATAACTGTCATAAGAATGTCGATAACAAACACGCTTTAAAATACAAAAATTAGTTACTGACATTTTACTGACACAAATAAGTTATTTACATTTTACTGACATAAATTAAGGGATCAAAATAAAAAATATTATTAAATTTTTTTTTGGGTTCAGACACTTATAAGTTTAGGGCTATAGTAGCTTATACAGTTGTGGTTGGCCTGAGGAAAGTCGTTTTTTTCTCAGCTTGTCAGAACTTTTCAAACTTTTTTGTTGGATTGTTTCAGGATTCCTTATGACCAGCTCCAGCTCCAGTGCTGCAGCTCCAGTAATAGCTGCAGTATCTGTGCTGTACTGCTGTTGATTACAGCTTTGATTAGCTGCTCTGCTCCAGTGCTGCCTACCATCCCCCCACAGGGGGAAAGAAAAGAAGAAGGAGAGACCCTTCTCTTAACCCCAGTACGGATGTCACACACCCCAAACAAAACATAGTTAAAGCTTTCCAGTTAACATGTTAGTAATACGCAAGTAAAAGTATTAGAGAGTTTGTATAAAGTATATAAAGAGAGTTGAGTGCTGGACAACAGGAGTTACTGACAAGTTATTGACAAGTTATAGTAATATTAAAGTATAATTCCTTATATTTACAGCATGGGAGAGCTAAATATCATAGAGAAATCACTTAACACGCTGAGAGTCAGCACGTTATCTCCTACAAATCATTTAAATTCAACTACAATGAAAGAATCAAAAACAGTAATTAAGTATGTACGTATCGACTGTGCATTAATCAAGACAGCACAAAAGCTGTATGAGTTAGACCAAGTAAAAAAGAATGTAATAGCACTAAGCTATTTTGTAACATCTAATCCATTTCAATAATGAGTAATATGATAGCATTAAACAAGAAGCACCAAGCAATAGTAAACAAAGCAGTGTACTGGTTAATCCAGCATAACGAGGCAGATAGACAGCGTAACATTGCTGACAGTGCTGGTAACGAAAAGAACTACAAGTACTGGGACAAAAGATGTCAGAAGACATTTGACAAGTACGAAGAGTATACCAGTGAACTACCAGCAAGAGAGGTAAAACAAATCGAGAAATCAGAATTATATTAATCAATTAAAAACTACAATTATGAGCAATTTAAACAAAGCACCAAGAACGTGTATTATTACTGGAGCAGGAATGTATGAAGGTTTCCTTCTTCACAATGGAGAGACCATTAAAGAAGAGTCAAGTCTATTACTATGGCTAAAGGAAAACCACAAAGAAGAGTATATTAATTATGATTTTAAAAATGACAAAGAAGTGTGGTATTCTGATGAATTTATCTTAGAAGATGCACACGAGCAGGAGCTGTACATATGGACAGAATGGTATGACGAGTATGACGAAGCAGAAGAGAAGAAAGATGCTGCAGCTGACCAAATAACTAACTTCATGTACTTTGCGTATAACTTTCCAGCAGGCTGGATACAAAAAGCTTTTGGAGAGGGTACGTCACTGGCTAATCATATAGAGGCTAAATGGCAGAACCTCAACAAGAGAAATGGTCATGGTGGAACTGCGAATGTATTTAATCTATTCATGGAGCTGTCAGAGGGCAATAGAGAGACTTTATGTACGTGGGTAGCAGAGAACTATAGTTATAAGCTTTAGCACACGCTGTTCGACTAACTGGAATGGTTGTAAGCAAGGTTCGATTCCTTCTCCAGTATCAATGCCAATATTGGCAGATATTTAAAACTACAATTATGAAGAAAATTTTAATGTTTGTGATGTGTATGCTTATAGCTACACCCACGTTAACGAGCTGTGCATCATCACGAGGATGCAAGACCTCTAAAGCCAAAAAAAAATGGGCAAAGAACAACTACTGGAAGTCTAACAAAAAACACAAGAAATCAAAATGGGGAAGATAGATAAATTCAATCAAGTATGGGAAGATGTCATGAGCATCGCAACCGAAGAAGAAATGCGATTAGTGTGCAACATCAATGGCACAAGTATAGAGTCATTAGAGTCTATTATTTATGTGCGTACAACCTACAGGAGTTATGACCAGTGGATGGAAATGGAAGGATGTGAAGAGCCAAAATCAAATGTGATTGCTGGAGTAGATTTCAGTGATAGTATTAACCAGTTAAACAATCTTTTATGAGCATTTGGAATGACGAAATATTCACTTACAAAGTGGATGACATAGAGCTTGATGTATACTATGAGTATGCACACGCTGAACCTCAGACTCACGACTATTGTGGTAGTCCAGCTGAGATAAGTATTACATCTATCACGCACTGTGGAGTATGCATATGGGACATGATTTCACAAAATACAATTGATGATATTGAGCAAGCTATAACAGAGAGCAAAGAGTAAAATCCACAGATCCCTAAACACCCCTACCTCACTTCCAAAACGGAGTGGGGTTTTGGTGGTACAAGGCAATAATGCCATAACTTAAATTTAATACAATGAGCAGTTATCAAGAAACACAAAAAGACAGAGATTTCAACAGAATCACTGAATTAATGGGAGACTATTTAGAGTCTCAAAAGAAAGTAAAATCATTACGTAAAGACTTAAATGAAGTCAGAGCTGCAGTCAAAGGAATACTGGACTGGAGTCAAAGAATAGGTAGTGATGAGATTTATGAGCTGAATCAAATAGTGACTTTTATTAATCGTAGTGCAATCAAAAACAAGTAAGCTATGAAAGATAAAAAACCAAGACAGTATCGTTCAAGACAAGGACGTTCTGATAGAAAATACAGCGACAGCATGATTGCAATATTTATTGGAATCTTAGGAGTAGTAATATCATTAATAATATTCAAATTAACTTAAATAAATAGACATGGGATACAGTACAGATTTTAGAGGCAGTTTAAATTTTGATAAACCATTAACAAAGGACATGGTTGAGACATACGAAAAGTTTGCTAATCAGCGACACGAGGATGGCTACCAGCCAAACGGAAAGCCATCAATATGGCTGCAGTGGGAGATTATAGAGCAGAACGGAGAATATCGCTTAGAATGGGATGGTGGAGAAAAATTCTACGAGTACGTAAAGTGGTTAGAGTACGTAATCAAGTACATCTTCAAAGGATGGGGATTGAAACTGACTGGAGAGATTGAATGGAGAGGAGAAGAGTGGGGAGACACAGGTACTATTGTTGTAGAGGACAATAATATTACAGTGATGCTACCAGCAGAATAATTAAAGAATAGCATGGTGCTTGGGAGGTTCGATTCCTCCCTATTCACGACATAAGTCACATAACTTAAATTAAATAAAAATGGCAAACAATTGTTGGAATTACGTAACGTTTAATGGAAACGCTGCTGCATTAAAAAAACTAAGAAACAAGTTCAAGGAGTATGATAAAACCAATTACTTCGTAGAGTTTGGAGACTTCGTACTGGACAAGGGTAAGATTGGAGTTACTCAAGAGGAGCTTGCAAAAAAGTATAAAGATTTTTACCACTACGGAACACGCTGGTGGGACTTCGACTTAGATGATTATCCATGTGATGATGAGGAAACTTTCACTGTTGCTGGAGACAGTGCATGGAGTCCACCAGTAACATTAGTTGAAGAGATATGTAAGCACTACAGCTTGACAGCTGAGATGGAATATGAAGAGTGTGGAGAGGATTTTGCTGGTACAGTTAAATTCAATCATACTGGAACAGTAGAACATCAAGAAATGACTTATCATGAGTACAGATACCATGATTGTGTTCATTCTTGGATGGAAAATCTGCAATACAATTTCGAGGATGAAACCGACAGAGAGGAGTTAGAACACGCTATGAAAGAGCATGATTATGCAGAGGAAAGACACATAAAAGAATTCATAGATATGGTGTTAGAAACTAATTCTGTTGTTAATTCGTAACAAGCGTTTTTTGGGTACGGCATCATATCTTTTTAGGTATGGTGTCATATCTTTTTCCAAAAACATAGTGGAGTTATAACATATTTATAGTACCTTTACAAACCAAGTATAATTAAAATTTAATCAAATTATGAGCATATTACAAAAACTTTTCGAGTCGTTTGACCCAAGCGACCCTATCACAAGAAACAACGCTATCCACATGGCTATGTGTCACAATATAATAAACAATGTTGATGACGAAGAAAACACAATCGATGTTGAGCATGAAGAAGTAGAAGATGATTACCCACTGGGAATATAGTTAGCCATTAATCTGAATTGTAGTTGATTCAAGCAATCGCCTCCATGTTTACGCATGGGGGTTTTTGTGGTACAAAACATAACGAAAATGGATATAAACAAAAAATACTGGACCACCACCAGCTCTGACCAAGGGAAGGTTGAAACGCCATCGTACTACGATGGTAAAAATAATTACAAAGCTATAGACGTAGTGACCAATTTTGATTTAAATTACAACCTTGGAACTGCATGTACTTATATCTTGAGAGCATACAAAAAGCACGAGTCTCCAAACGAGGATATTCAGAAAGCTATAGATCACTTAAATTTTGAATTAAACAAACTAAAAAACCAATAGATGAAGAGAGACATATTTGATGTTTATGCTACAGCAATAGCTAAAAAATTTCATATCACATTAGATGATATGTTTACAAAAAACAGAAGACGAGACATTGTAGATGCAAGGCAGCTGCTTTATTATTTATGTATGGAGAGACCTATTAGAGTTTCCTACATAAAAAGATTTATGGAAGAGAACGGACATGCCGTGACGCACTCCAATATTCTTTACAGCTACAAGAAAGCTAAAGAGTTGATTGATGGGGATGCTGACTTTCAAAACTTTATAACAGAAATATTAAAAAAGTAAAATGTACAGTCTTAAAGAAATATTACATCAAGCATCTGAACAGAATCAGGCAGTTATAAGTGACCAGCCTGTAGGTTTTAATGTTATAAAAAGAGGTGTGAAGATTCAAAAATTTAGTGACCGAATCGAAATACTAAATACTGGTAAAGGAGGTTCGTATTATAAAGAGTGTACACCAATAGAATATTCTTATTTCTATGAAAATGGTTGGAACGTGGGCTGTGTAAAATTAGGCATATCAAACTGTCTGCACAAGCTGGACCTTATTGAAACAAAAATCAAGAATGAAGTGAACACACGGAAAAACGATAAGCATATTAAGAACTTAAAAAATAGAAGAGAAGTAGCTTTGAATAAGTATGCAGAGCTGCAGTTAAAATTAAAATCAATTATTAATTAAATTAAAATCAAATGAGTACAAAACAAAGTTATTTTGAAAAGCTTGTTGCAGTTAATGTAAAGAGCAAGGTAGAAAAAAAAGGTAACCTCGATTACCTATCATGGGCAAATGCGTGGGCATACCTAAAATTAGAGCATTCCGATGCACAAAGAAATGTATACGAATCTCCTGAGACTGGATTAAACTGGTTCACTGATGGCGTTACAGGATATGTAAAGGTTGGAATAGTAGTCAACAGTATTGAACATATTGATTATCTTCCAATTAAAGATTTCAGAAACAAGTCTATTACAGTTGACAAGATTACATCTATGGACGTTAACACAGCTATTCAAAGAGCAACAGCAAAAGCAATTGCTATGCATGGACTTGGATTAAGTTTGTATGCTGGAGAGGACCTATTAGAAACTACAGGACAGGATATTGCAAAAGCACCAGTAAAAGCCAGTGCCAGTGATAAAAAAACTGTAACTACATACGAGCTTAACATTGGAGATACAAACTGGAGCAAGGTGCTGACTTATGTTTCTAAAAACAAAGAGTTAGGATTGGCTACGATAGTAAAGAATCTTGAGACCAAGTATAAGATTAGTGCCAAGGTTAAGACTGAAATCAAAAAAAATATAAAGAATGACTAAAGCAGATATACTCAAGGCTCTTGAGGATGACAGCAAATACTATGGAGAGTTCGGACAACAATACCTGTCCAACTCTGATATAGGTAAGCTGCTCAAGAATCCTACGCAATTTAGAGTTAGCTCTGAATTTACAAAGCCCATGTTAGAGGGCAGATACTTCCATACTAAAATCTTAGAGCCACACAAGTTAGATGACTTTCAGGTTGTTGATGTAGCGTCACGTAACACTGTGCGTTATAAAGAGAAGGAAGCTGAAGTCGGAGAAATGCTTTTACTTAAAAAAGAGAAAGAGCATCTTGATTTCCTGTGTACTAAAATGACATCTAACATGGAGATGTGTGACCTCATCTATGAGGAAGGAAATCAGTTTGAAGTTCCTGAGATTCAAAAAATAATGAATTTAGATTGGAAAGGAAAAGCTGATATTATAAACAACGGCAGCGAGTTAATTATTGACATTAAAACAAGTTCTGATATTGATAAATTTATGTACAGTGCAAAGACTTATAATTATGACAGTCAAGCTTACATTTATCAGAGACTATTCAATAAGCCCCTTGTATTTTTTGTTATTGACAAGAGAACTGGAAGACTCGGTATTTTTGATTGTTCTTCTACTTTTTTAAGTGGTGGACAGGAAAAGGTAGAAAGAGCTGTTGAAGTTTACACTAAATTTTTTAGCAATGAATCAACTGAAGACATCAATGCGTACATACATAGACAGACTCTGTAGTCCGTTTAAGTTAACGCCAAAAGAAACTGTTATGTGGATAGAAGTTCCAATGTCCTGTGACAGCGTAGAGCAGAAAAATAAAATTATGTTATCTACATTAAACCATATGGAGCGAACAATTAAAATTAAATAAAATGAGTGAACAAAAAGACAAAATTTACGTAGGAAGTGGAAAATCAAAGTTCGATGGAGACCAAGTGGCTGTATCGGTATGTTTATCTGATCTTCCAAAAGAGTTTATTTTTGAGTACAATGACAAGAAATATGTTAAACTTATTGTACAAAAAAAGAGAGAGGTAGACCAGTATGGTAAGACACACTATGTGGCCATTGATACATTTAAGCCAGAACAAAAAGCTGAAGCTAAAGACGATGACCTTTTTTAAATTTACGGAGCGATAAGACGAAGGGGCTTTTGCCCCTTTTCTTTGCTTCAAACTGTGACGAATGTCACTTTTAAGGGGTTATACTGGACTCTATAATAAAAAAATTAAATCAACTATTACTTATCTATATTTTTAACATTATTATTAACATTATCAACATTAAATAATATAAATAGTTAAATATCAGTAAAATAGATAAAATTAAAACGACATTAAATCGACATAAAATGGACATTACAATATTTAAAGACATAAAACAGACATCTCAGCCCTTCTATAGAAACATAAATTTAATACTTACAAGAATACAGGACGGAGCTTCAAAAGATATAGTAAAAAAGATACGAGCAGAGAAAGACAAGGAAAATAGAAACATTCTCAAGCAAAAATTACCAGCAATTTGTTTCAGTGGCTTGTTTTCTAAAAGAGCTGACAATGCGTTAAAGGAACACAGTGGATTTATCTGCTTAGATTTTGATGGTTACAAATCAAACAGAGATTTGCTGCAAGAAAAAGAGAGACTATCAAAAGATAAATATGTGTACTCTGTATTTATTTCTCCAAGTGGAAATGGATTAAAGGCACTGGTAAAAATACCACCTATTCAAGACAATCATAAAAGCTACTTTTTAAGCCTTCAAAATTACTTTGATAGCGAATACTTTGACAAGACCTGTAAAAATGTCTCACGTGTCTGCTATGAGTCTTATGACCCACTAATTCATATCAATGCACAATCAAGTTTATGGGATAAAATTGAAGAGCAAGAGTATGTAGAAATAAATAAGCACTCAGATATACCAACCATCCCTTTGACAGATGAGAACAAGATAGTAGATATACTTGTAAAGTGGTGGACCAAAAAGTTTCCTATGAATGAAGGGGAGAGAAACAACAACGCTTATGTTTTGGCTGCAGCTTTCAATGATTTTGGAATTTATCAGTCTTTAGCTGAGTCACAGCTAATGAACTACAGAACAAAAACATTTACAATATCAGAGATTAAAAGAACTATAGACAGTGCATACTCACAGAAGCATAATCACGGAACTAAGTACTACGAAGACGAGGACAAGGTTAACAATGTGAGAATGAAGCTAAAACGTGGTGTGTCAAAAAAAGATATCAGAGTTGAGCTTGAGAACTCTGATGTAGAACCAACGACAATAGAGAATGTCATATCAAGATTAGACCAAGAAAATGCAAACAATCAGTTTTGGACTAAAAACGATAAGGGTGTTATAAAAATAGTACACATTCTTTTTAAACAATTTTTAGAAGAAAATGGATTCTTTAAATTTAATCCTGAAGGAAGTAAAAATTACGTGTTTGTAAAAGTGACAAACAACTTAATAGACCATACTTCAGAAAAAGAAATAAAAGATTTTATTCTTAATTATTTGCTGGAGGTGGATGACCTGTCAGTTTATAATTATTTTGCTGAACACACACGTTATTTTAGAGAGGAGTTTCTTACTTTACTATCTTCAATAGATGTGTACTTTATAGAGGACAACAAAGATACTGCATACTTGTACTATAAAAACGGAGCTGTCAAAGTCAAGCATGACTCTGTAACAAGGATTGATTATTTAGACTTGGGAGGATACGTTTGGAGTGATCATGTTATTGACAGAAATTTTCAACTATGTGATGGAGATGGATGTGACTACCAGCAGTTCATTACTAACATATGTGGTCAGGATGAAAGCAGAATAAAATCTATGAAATCTACAATAGGTTATCTTCTACACCAGTGGAAGAATCTTTCCTACTGTCCAGCTGTCATTTTAAACGATGAGGTTATATCAGACAACCCTGAAGGAGGAACAGGTAAAGGATTGTTTATGAATGCACTGAGCCACATGAAGAAATTAGTGTTTATAGATGGTAAGTCTTTTAATTTTGAGAAAAGCTTTGCTTATCAGACTGTTAGCGTTGACACACAGGTTTTATGTTTTGATGATGTTAAAAAGCACTTTGATTTTGAAAGATTGTTTAGTGTTATAACAGAGGGATTGGTGTTGGAGAAAAAGAACAAAGATGCTATAAAGATACCATTTAGTAAGTCTCCTAAAATTGCTATCACAACTAACTACGCTATCAAAGGCCAAGGTTCATCTTTTGCCAGGAGAAAGTGGGAGCTGGAGTTAGCACAATACTACACTAAAGATTTAACACCATTAAAAGAATTTGGTAAGCTTATGTTTGGAGAGTGGGATGATGAAGAGTGGTGTAAGTTTGATAACTACATGATTGGATGCCTACAACAATACATGATGCATGGACTGATTAAATCAAAGTTTGTAAACTTAAAAATCAGACAGCTATCAGCTGCAACCTGTCATGAGTTTTTAGAGTGGTGTGGATTGATTGGAACTAACAACATAAATGAAAAGTTAGCAAAAGGTTACAAGGTTTATAAAAATGATTTGTATTTAGATTTTGTAGAAGACAATCCTGATTTTGCTCCTAAATCTAAAATGACTGTATCAAGAACTAAGTTTAACAAATGGTTGGAAGCATACTCAATGTATAAGTATGACTGTAAGCCTGAAGCTGATAGAGATTCTGTAGGTAGATGGTTACGTTTTAGAACAAAACATGAGTTAGAAACTAACGGTAATTTTGATTTTTAATATGGAGTTTAGAGACTATCAAACATCAATAATAAATAAAGCCAAACCTTTGTTGCAAAAACATAAATTTGTTTATCTTGCGATGGAGGTACGAACTGGTAAAACTCTCACGAGCTTGGGTGTAAGTGCGCTTTTGCCAGTATCGAACCTCTTGTTTATTACCAAGAAAAAAGCCATAAGCAGTATTGAAAGTGATTATAAACTTCTTAATCCATCATACAGCATTACAGTTATAAATTACGAGTCATTACATAAAATAGACCAATTAGGTTGGGATATGGTAATATGTGATGAAGCTCATGGCATGGGTGCATTTCCAAAAAGAAACAAAAGGTCAAAACAAGTTCGTTCTTTGATCTTGGAAAACGACCCTTTTGTAATATTCCTGTCAGGAACACCAACACCTGAATCATTTAGTCAAATGTACCATCAGGTTTCTGTAGTTCGTAGGCATCCATTTAGTGATTATGTAAACTTTTATAAGTTTTCTAAACAATACGTAAACGTTAAGCAAAGAAAAATCAATTCTCTTTACATAAACGATTATTCTGATGGCCTACAAACTATTATAGACGAAATGAAACCATATACAATTTCATACACTCAAAAAGAAGCTGGGTTCAAAGTTAATACCAAAGAACATGTATTAGAGGTAGAGATGAATTCAAGGACCTATGACCTTACAGCTAAACTAAAAAAGCATTTAGTTATTGAAGGTAATAATGATGTTATATTGGCTGACACACCAGTAAAGCTCATGATGAAACTTCATCAAATGTATTCTGGTACTGTTAAATTTGAGTCTGGTAACTCTATGATATTAGATTTAAGTAAGGCACAGTTTATCCATGACAATTTTGCTGATGTACAAGTAGGAATATTCTATAAGTTTAAGGAAGAATTGAATGCACTAAAAGAAGTTTATGGTAAACAATTATGCACAGAGCTTGAAGAATTTAATAGTACAGATAAAACCATAGCTTTGCAAATAGTAAGTGGAAGAGAAGGTATATCTTTGAGGAAAGCTGCTTGCTTGGTGTATTACAATATTGATTTTAGCGCAACCAGTTACTGGCAGTCAAGAGATAGAATGACAACAAAAGACAGACTTGAAAGTGATGTCTATTGGATTTTTTCACGAGGTGGTATTGAAAAAGATATCTACAAAGCTGTAACTAAGAAAAAAGATTATACGCTAAGACATTTTAAAAGAGATCTATTGTCCCTATGAAGTTTATAAAATTTTTTTTAATTTGGTACAGTCAACAAATGGCGATACCTTTTTGGATAATTGGACACGTACATTTACATTTTGCCACCTGGCATGACCTATATGAATACGCTTTGTCTATATTTTTACACGTTATGGTTGCGGTTGGCTTTTGGATTGATTGGAAACAAAACGGACATGACGGAACAACAGATACAAAACAAACGAATAAAAGAACTCGAAGCTGAGGGTTATTATGTTATAAAACTCAAGCTTACAAATAAAAATGGTATTCCAGATTTAATTGCTTTACCTCCAAATTGTGACGTGCTTTTTTCAGAAATAAAAAAACCAAAAGGAGTTTTGTCAGAGCTACAAAAATATAGATTAAAAGAATTAGAAAAGCATGGGTTTAAAACCGAAGTATATAAAGGATAAAGGATATGAGGTTGAAGATGATTTTATTGATTCTTTATCTGAACTAAGTGATATAACTCTTAAAATACTTATATCTGACTATATAGACAACAACCTAAAAGAGTACCCTATAAATGAACTTACAACATACGTGGTTGGTGGGGTTGTAATACATAGAGATGAACCAGTATATTTTGCAATAGAAATTTTAAGGTCTGCTGGGGAGTTTCTTACACTAACTGATTTTCACATCATAGAATCTGATGAATACTTAGATTTAATAAATTTAAAATCATATATAAAATGAAATTATCTCTTAAAGAAAAAACAATAGAGGCCATAATCCTAAATGTAGAAGAAGTACTGGGACTGGACCCAAGGTTAAATACAAGAAAACGTGAGTATATATTTGCAAGAGCTGTTGTATACGATATTTTACGAAAACATTTACGAATGAGCTTAACTGATATAGCAAAAGTTTTCAACAAAAACCATGCAACTGTATTGCATAGTCTAAAACAACTTCCTTACATAATAAAATATGATCCTGACATACAGCTTTCATACAATAATATTGTCAATAATTGGCTTGAAAATGTTGAAAACTTTGACCCAATACTGGATTCTGATTTAAAAAACAGAATAAAATTTCTCGTAAATCAAAATAAAAAGTTAAATTTGGAGGTAAGTGACTTGAGGAAGGAAGTTAATCACTACACTGGTAAGTATAAAAAGTTCTATAAACTGGTCGCTGATATTGAACATAGAACAGGAAACAATTTTTCAGCTTTTGAACGAAAAATAAATACATATTTAAATGGATTATAGCGTAGAAGACATAGATAAAATTTTAAATTTTAAAACTTGGTCTGACAAAAAGAAAATTGATACCCTTTTATTTATAGACTGCTGTCTTTACACAAACATGGGTACAGAATCCACACAAACAGAACGACACGCAACTAAAGTCAAGTCAAGAAAACTTTATAGAGCCATTGGCAAAATAGATACAGCTGTAGGAAAACAAATACTTAATTCCTTAGATTAATGTCAAACCCTGTTTCTGCTGATGACATTCAAGCTATTACACATATTAACTATGTGACTAACAACTTGCATTCATTAACTGATAATATTTACGAAGACTTAATGGACAGGGATCACGAGGCGGCTAAAAAAAAAGCTAAAAATATTATACAGACTATGAGTGAACTAATAAAATCTCTGTCAGATGAAATCTAAAACAGATACAAGACCTTCTGTTATAAAAGAAATATTAAGACTCAAAAAATTACCTCAGTCTTCTAAAATTGTATTAAAGATACAGAAACTACAACAAAAGTTATGAATAAAGGAATAGCAATTGAATTGCAGGAGTTTTGTGAAACCATCGCTAACAGATACTCTAATGTTACAAGAGTAGGGAATGTAAATAATGAATCTTTTACAGTAGAAGAAATTATACCAACCTCAGACCATAGCGCATGTGTAAATTTTTCAAAAACAGGAGGTAAAGTAGCTGTTGCATTTTTCTACTACATAAATAAAGGAAGGTCAAAAGGCTGGAAATATTTTTTCCCAACAGATTCTCACGTAAATGGATTCCAAGCGTTTTTATATTATAAACTGGAAGCGGAGCGTAGAAATTTCTCTAAGAATTTTTAGCTTTACACTTAGCCCAATGTATTTCAGCACACTTCTCATAGTCTTCCTTGGACTCAAAATAATATCTAACTAAATCATACACATCATCATCCATTACAACCACAGCTCGTGTAGGGTCGAACACTAATTCAACTTCATCAAACTCTTCCAGCAACGTGCTAAAAGAGTCTTTGCCAGTTAAAATTCTATAGCTTTGCAGCATACAAAGGTGTTCGTTAAACGCCATACATTTTACTTATACATTTGATCAAGAAGCTCTTTTCTTAAACGTTTTTGTTCTGCTTTAGCTTCTTTTTGTAATTTAAGAAAATCCTCCAATGGTCCGTCCTCTTGAACGTCTGGATATAGTTCTGGAAAATATCTTTTTAGTTCAGCTTTTGTTAATTTAAGACCCTTACCTTTCTTACCTCCTCTTTGCTGATATTCAGAAAAATTAAAAAGTTTTAATATAAACTCACCCATAGATTTTGAGTCACCAATTTCAGAAAAGTTTTTCATAAACTTTCTTAATTGTGGTGCTGGTATACCTGTAAGGGCAATTGCTTCTGCCATGAATTTATTCATAGCTTCTTCTTTTTTTACACCTTTTGCTTTTTGCGCACGCATGTATAAATCTGCCAACTGTGATGTTTGCCCTAAAATTGGAATTGTTGATGGAGTTTTTGCCCAAGGCTTACCTAACGCAACATCTTTAAGGGTCTCGGCTACTTTTCCTATAATAAACAAAGCATTTAAGTTACCTAAAAGAGCGGCTATTCCTAAATCTTTTTTATCCTCATCATTCATCCCTCTTAAAAGACCTGGCAATCCAGCAGACACCCACTGAAAAACCACTGGCATCACCACATGATACACTGCTAAACTTCTTGCAGATTTACCTAAACTTTTCCAGTAATTTAATTCTCCATTATCTTTTATAACACCTTTACCCTGCTTACCGCCACTTTTAACAATTCTATACATGTTTCTTGCTGCAATAATTTCTCTACGGAAATATTGTTTTGGAGTTGTCAAGAACATATTAAAGGCTCTTATAAGCGCCCCTTTAGTTTGAAAGTAATCTTTATCTTGTAAATCAGATGACTGTTGAGTTCTTAATGTGTCAGCTTCAAACTTTTTTATTGCATGATCAATAACCTCTTGTTCTGAAGCTTCAGGGTTTTTCTTTTTAAATTCATTTTTATAGTATAAGTAATTTGGAACACCACCAACAAGTATAGCACCTTTATCCCCTGTCATTGTGGTCCACATTAAAATTTTACTAATCTTGTCTTGCTTTGCGTTTGTTAATCCAAAACGCTCTAAAAGACCACCATTCATTTTTTCAAACTTTTCATCAGCATATGTCTCTACAGCTCTTTTAATTGTTTGTCCGTACCTGTCCTGTAGAACAATTGAGTTGTCTAAAACTTCGTTTACTAATTTTTTTGCTTGAGTCGTACTCATGGCAGCATTTTTAACCCAATTTATATAACCAATGTCATTTCCATACGTGATGAAAGATGTCATTTGTTTTAGTATAAGTGTTGGGTTTAAACCTAAACGAGATAATAAAAATGTATTATTAAAGGTATTTATTACTTGTATTTGTCTTTGTGATTGTATTCCCTTGTTTGCTATTTTTTTAATAGAATCATCAATGTATGTGTAAATAGTAGAACCAAATTTTTCTTTAATGGTTTCTTTTATCATTGGTGATGAAAATATTTTATTTATATCTCTTATAGCAACACCATATGCAGCAAAATACTCCATGTCTTTGGTGTAATTAAGTAATGCGTCTACACCATCTACTTTTTCTATTGGATTAGTATTTTGAACTCTTACTTTAGTACTGGCAGAGCCAACGTTTGTAATCCATGATTGACTGTCGGCTAATAAATCTAAGGCTTCCATGTCGTTTTCGTTTTGGCGATACACACGACCAGCATAGTTTTGATTCCAAGGCATATCAGTCCTGTAAATTTTCTTGTAAGTATTGTTGTAGTGGTCATAAGAAGATGGGTAATAATCTTTTATCATCCACTCAGATAAGTCTTTTAATCTTTCATCTAATTTATCTGATATCTCTTGCTCTATTCTACTCTTAAATTCATTGTCAAACACTATATTTCCCTTTCTTGTAGGATTAAAAGTGTTTATCATGCTCCCTTCTAAAGAAGGATCTTGCATCTGTGAATAATAATAAAGCAATTGGTTTTGACTTAGGTTTACTGTGTTTTGATCAATCTCCTTTTGTATTGAATTAATTAAAGCTGTTCGTTCTCCTTTCTTTAAAGTTTTATTTTCTTGAGCTTCTTTTAATTGTCCTTGAAGTAAATCATCTTTGACCTTACTACGAACAATAGATTCAGTCATCTGAGAGTTTTTTCTGTTTATGTTAACCCATTTGTTGCCAAATAATTCTGTCATTTTATTAGAAAGACTTAATTGCTGTCCAATCATTCTTGACTTATAAACTCTTGAAGAAGAACGTATTTTTTTCTGTGTAAGTTCTTGAGTTGCTCCTTCAAATATTTCTCCTGGTTGTGTAGATATTCTGTCTATCAAACCTGTCATATCTTCTGCACTTCCAAATAACCCTTGCTCAATTTTAGTAGCTAAACTATTTAGTGAACCTTTGAATCTTTTTATAACACCCTCTACTTTTAAGCCACCTGATTCTTTAGCATCAAGTGAAACATCTTTTTTAATTTTTTGAAACTCTTCGTTTACCATAAACTCAGTAATTTCATTCTCAGGTATACCTTGGTCAATAAGTGATTGTTTTGCATCAATATCTATACCTGTCATATCCTTGTATACAGCTCTCTCATTCTCTCTGTATTGTATAGCGTCTTGTAGTAATTCGTACTCAAAATTAGCTTTCCCAGACTCTTCTATTTGTTTTAAGCTATTGATTACTGAGCTTAACTGAGTAGTTTTATTAGAGTCATTCATGTCTTGAGTAAAAGATGTGTTTATCTGCATAGCTAATGTAATTTCAGCCATCTGCTGCAAATCACTTTTACTAAATGTAGATTTAGTCTTACGACTTTTTTTATCTTTTTCGTCTACTATCTCTTCTGTAGAAACTTGGTTATATAACTTCAAAAGTTTTTCATTAGCTTCCATTATTTGATCGCCAGTTGACTTAGGGTTCACTACTAATTTATTGATACGATTTAACTTTTTACGAGTTTCATTATCAATTTTAACACCTTTAAATCTACCGCTTTGAATAGTGGTATAAGCTTTATCAAGCATCTTAAATAAAACACTCTCAAGTCTTTTGTTTGTTTTTGTAGTAACTATTTTAAAAACCTCATCTTTAACTGATTCAAAGTTTGTAGCGTTTACTCTATTCACTTTATCAATTAAATCAGTTATTTCTTTTTTAGTATATAAATCCCTTGGTAGTACTGTTCTTATGTAATTTCTTAAAGCTCTCTGAACACCTTTAAGGTTTCTTTCAGTGAACTTTATGTTTTTTATTCTTCTGTTTATTGCTGCAATACGTTTAGGATTAGCCTTTAATGGATCAGGAAGCAGTATGTTTAACATATCACGTTCCATAGCAAGCTGCTGGGATGTCTGTCTTTTGCCTTTTACCCCTACGCTTTTGTATCCTGGAAGCGACATAAAGTAATCTAAAACTTTCAAATTAATTTGTTCGTCAGTTAAAGGAACTTGTTTTGTCTTTCTGTTTTTTGCAACTCTGTCTTTAATTAAATTATTCTTTTCAACTAATTTTTTATAGTAAGTATCAACATCTTTCATTAATTTAAGACCAGCCAGAAAACCACCTTTTATGTCATTAAAACTTGTAGGGTATTCTCTAAACATGTAAGAATCAAAAGCTTCGCTTTCTAAAACTTTGAATGCAGCATTAATTTCTTTTGCACTATAAGCACTTGCTGTTTTACCATCAACCTTTCTTTTTCTTCTCTTTAAATAATCTTTTATAGCTGCATCTTCAAAACCTCCTTCTTCTCGGCCAGCTATTATAATTCTAAGCAAATCGTTTTCATTATCCATTGCCTGCTGACGTCCTTTTCGTGTAGGATTTTTTACAATACGTTTATTAGGACCAACAACAAACACTCCGCCTCCGCCCCCATAAGCTCCTTGTTTAGCTCTTTTAGCTACATATCCTGGACCAATTCTATTAAACTGACGTTGGATGTCTGACACCATAGCTTGAGCGCTATAGAACCCACTTGCTGGCATTCCAGTTTGATCTTTTACTTGCTGTTCAGTAGATTGCTCTCTACCTTGTCTTATTTCA
>Ga0228670_1000403_pt1 | contig 24874 bp, 26 predicted proteins | sample 85DmetaG_FD_182785 | JGI IMG/M metagenome (GOLD analysis project Ga0228670, IMG submission 182785) | Seawater microbial communities from Monterey Bay, California, United States - 85D | ecosystem: Environmental > Aquatic > Marine > Coastal | place: USA: California | collected 2016-10-13
ATGTATACCATTATATAGTTAATAAAAAACAGTTAAAAATAAAAAAAATATATTTTGTATCAAAAGATATAAAAGAAAATGTATCTAATTTATCATTGATTAATAGGCAATATGTATGATATAATCAGGAAACTTTTTCTAAGCATATTTGAGTATATAGATCTAAAATTTCAGAATATGAAAATAAATATAGATTACCAGGTATAGAGACAATATGAGAGCTAGGTAAGTTTCTTCCAGTAACTCAAAACATATCAATGAAGAATAGTAATCTACTTATACAGCCATTGTAGTATTTTAGAGATTCTTATAGAACAAAAGAAGCCCTAGAAAATGAACTGTAAAGAATTTATTGATAGTTCAAAAAGAATGAAATAGAGAAATGATAGGTTTGTGGAGGAGCTAGGGAATAAACAAGTGAAGTAATTTATTAGATAAAAAGGGAAAATATGCAAATAAAATGGTGTTACTGAATAGGGAAAAGAAATGATACATATGGAATTATAGAGATATATTATTGAAAACGTAAAAGATATAAACTTAAATCAATTAAATGAACTACAGATTTTTTTCATGTATGAAAATCTAAAAGAGAAGTGATCAAGGATTTAAAAAGAATTTTAGAGGAATGAAAAGCTAAAAATCAAGATAAGTTCACTCTCAATAATACTAAGTATTCATATTTCAAAAAAGATATTGGATTAATGATTCATGATTCTTCTAGTAGAAAAAGACCTATTATAGATATGGAATTATTTGATTAAAAAATAGTAATTATGAATACTAAGATTTCTACCATATAAAAAGCATACTTTTAGTATATACTATGAAAAATATATTATTTAATAGTATATAATATTGGCTATATGTTCATAAAATATTGATATATAATATAAAAAACATACTTTTAGTATGCTTTTTATTTGACAAATGATTGTAAAAAGAATATAATGTATACATATCTTATTTTTTTAAACATAAATATGCTCATTTATTTTTCTTTAATAGAATATGCATCTGAAAAAAATATAACAGAATTAGGTGCTCAGAAAAGATATAAAAATGGAAGGATTATAAAACTTGTATCAAAAGAGGGCAAGAAAATAGGGTATATAGATACCATTGATACACTCAATGTTGTAAACTCTAATTTGCAAAAAGCTCTAAGTTAGTATAATCACACTAACAACACACTTAAAGACTACTTATTTCATAATTATTATAATATGAAAACAATAATCAAAACTACACTACTCACCATTCTTGTAATATGTACTATTACACCACTTGCAAATATAACTCTTGCGATTTCTCCGGAGATGCAAAAAGCTATTGATGTTTCTAATAAAGTAGAAGCAAAGAAAAGGGTATATGATAATATAGTGCTTTCATATAAGGAGCAAATAGGTAAAATTACTAATTTATATATTTCTAAAAATAAAGAGGAACGTCTTATCGAATTATATAACGATATCTTGGATAAAGTAAGTGACCTAAGAAGTAATATGAAAAACTCAACAAGCATATATAAAGGAATTCTTATAGAAACACTTAATGAATTAGAGGACATTACAGGAGATGAAATAGTTATAGTAGAAAATTCTTATTATGCTAAACAAGATGCTGTTAAGTATGGCGATGATATAGAAATCGGAGAAACTCAAGAAGAAAAAGATGAAATTATTGAAGAAGTTGTTACAAGCTCTTCAGCATCGAATGTGGCTAATGTTCAACAGGAGTCTCAAAATAGAAAAACATTAGAGGCAAATGGTATCTCACATAAAGAAGCTACTGCTATAGCTTGAAAGACAGATTTATGAGATGGTTTTGAATTTTGTGCTAACTTTCCGGCTGAAGTATATACAAACAATGCTTTAAGACATTATACAGATGCTCAAAGTTCAGTAGCCGATGAGCATAAAGAGTTTATAGGTATATATTACAAGAATTATTATACAGATCCAGTTGCTCACAGAAGTGGTGCTAGAATATGACAATGTGTAAGACAAATGTACTTATACTACAAAAACCAATGACTTACTAAAAGTGATGTAGAAACTATCTATGAGAAATATTATGGAGAATATGTTCCATATACCACTCCTTTCTATTTAGAGGGGGTTCAACCTGAAGATATTGAAGAATATATAGAGAACCATCATAATTCTTAATAGCATTATATGAATGAGATAAAGAAGTTAGAAAATAGCTTAGTATTGTATAAAACCTCTGAATGACAAATAAGGGTATTAGTTCAGAGTGAGAATGTATGGATGACTCAGACTCAAATTTGAGAACTGTTTTGAAAGTCTCAAAAGACTATATCTGAGCATATAAATAATATATATTCTGAATGAGAAAAAAAAGAAAGCTTAACAATGCAGAAAACAAGTAATTCCGGCAAAACCGGAAATAGCTTTAATAAGCCAACTAATTATTATAACTTAGATGTAATATTTGCTGTTGGCTATAGAGTAAGAAACAGTGAGAAGGCTATTGGTTTCAGAAACTGGGCTACTTGAGTATTGAAGGAGTTTTCTTTAAGGGGGTTTGTGATGGACGATGAAAGGTTGGAAAATTGAAATACCATTAATGGAAAATTAGATTTTGATGATCTGTTAAAAAGAGTTAGAGAAATAAGGTTTTCTGAGAAACAAATCTATGAAAAAATAAAAGATCTTTTTAAGATTTCAAGTGATTATGATAGTAAAAACGAAATAACAAGAGAATTTTTTGCAAAAATACAAAATAAGTTTGTGTATGCAATTACTGGACATACTGCAGCAGAACTTATAGTGAATAGAGTAAATTCAGATAAACAAGCTCTTGGAATGCAAGGAGCTAAGAAAGAAATTATCACAAAAAAAGAGGCCACTACTTGAAAAAACTATCTACTTGAAAAAGAATTAAAACAATTATACCTTCTTTGTGAGCAATTCTTTTCCTTTGCAGAACTTCAGGTTTCCTTGGAAAGAGAAATAAAAATGCAAGATTGGAGTAATTACTTAGATGATATTTTGAAAATGAATAAGTTAGAAGTTTTATGAAATGCTTGAAAAATGAGTAAAAAACAAATGGAAAAAATAGTAGAGGAAGAAATTAAAAGATATCAAGAAAAGTGGTGAAGTTTGGATGTTTATATTGAAACGATACAAGAAGTTAGAGGTTTACAAGATTGAGAATAAAGAGTTTATAAGATTATAAAAGCATCATAACTATTGCGTTAATGAAAGATTTTGATAAAAATATTTTCTGGAATCCTGAACTAAAGTTTCTGGATGAAAACAAGTTTGATAATTACTATTTTCAGGAGTATTTTTTTCATATTTGTAATTATGCATCTGAAGAGGATATATATAGATTTTTTGATGCAAATCCAAAATTAAAGCAAAAATTTCTCATGGTATATGATTTCATTTTCAGAGATAAACATAAAAAAAGAATTACTTCGAAGCACTATGAAATATGAAATTGGATACTTCAGAATAATCCATATATACAAAAGAAGGATGAAATACTTTCAAAAGAAACACTCTATTCTCATAAGATTGCTGATGTTATGGAGTGAGCAATTCTTGAGAGAGAACTACAAAAGAATAAACATATAGGACCTAAGGTTGATACTATTATTTCTAGAAAAGATATTTCTCATTTTTGTAAAATACAGAATATTCAATGAAATAAGAGAGGGTTAAATATTAAATGAGACTTGGTTGAGGAGGAAAAAAGGTATGGAGTTGCTGTTGAATATTGCTATGGCTATTCTAATAAACTATATGTGTGAAATTATGAGTATGAAAATGAAGTGAATTTTTGTCCTTTTTGCTGATTTTCTTTAGATTGATAATACTTTTAATTTTTATCTATTTTCATATGAAACTATCTGATCTTGCATTGAAAAGAAAGTGTTTGTTTTGGGAAATAAGGGACGTGAAGAATTTAAGTGAAAATGCAATAGTAGAGAGGTTTTTAAATTATGGTACTCGGGGAGACTTCTTAGAAATATTAGAGATTATTTGATTTCAGAGATTTAAAGCAATTTTTTCTAAACAAATATCGTAAAGAAGAATAAATATACGACCTGTGAGGGTGCGTGTTTTTGAAATATATGTGAATAATTATAAATATAGAATTATAAATATGTAGTAATTTTATTCACTAAAGACAGTATATTTATATATCGAAAGTATGTGAGCCTTGAAGGTGAAAAGAGAAGGTTTGGAAGTGAAGTGTACGAAAAAATCGTACATCTGAAAATGTTAGCTTAAAAAAGAATGAAGTGAAGTGGCTACAAATTGTAGTCGTTTGAAATTGCCTTTTGGTATTTTCTTATTCAAAGATATTAAAATCTCAGTTTTTTATATCTTTGAGTGCTAGATTATATTCCTTTAAGATTTTGCTTTCTTCAGTTTTCCGATTTATTTTAATAATTAGAAAATATGGAAAATAAATTTAAAATAAAATGAGTTAAATTCTCAAATGAAGGGAATATATCAGTAAGGCTTTTTAATAATAAAAGTATTTCTATTCCTAGAAACTATACTAAAAAATTATCACAATCAAGTATAAGCGATATTAAGGAATATAGAATTTCACCAGATGGTTATGGTATACATTTTGAAAAAATAGATGAAGATATTATAATTAAGCCACTTGTATCTGATATAAAGTAATTTTTTAATTTTAGAAAATAAAAACAAGCTAATCTTTTAAAAAGAATTAGCTTGTTTTCTAAAAATTGATACCGAAGCTTATATGTTCGTGTAATGGGCTGAGTCCCTCAATCTTTTTTTAATATGAGGCCTGACCGGTACCTTGTAAACAAGTCCGAGAATTTGGGACGAACCCACCAAACCTCATGAGAATGATAATGTAATTTACTGTGAATGCAAAATTTTTAATAAATAATGCAAATATATTATATATAATATATTTGCATTATTTATTAAGTGATATATAATGTATTATAGTTAAATTTATATTACTAATAATATAAAATATGAATGGAATAGAATATATTAAAAATGCGATTAAGGAGTGAGGAGGTTATTTAATTGATAATAAAAATAAGATACAGGCGATTATTGATTTATTGGAGGATGATAGAAGTTTATGAGGGGAAGACAATAAAATTATAAAATATGCTAAAATTATATTAGATAATCTCTTTAATATGGAGAAAAAAAGAATATATAGAGGAATAGCTCTTTCATATATGAAAGAGAAAAATAATGATAAAATAGATAATTATGTGAACTCGAAAGAAGAAGCTTGATTATATGGGGAGGGACTAGTGTTAGAATATGAATATGACTATAAAGATTCTAACATTATAGAAGAGGCAATGAGAGTCAGAAAAGAAGATGTCAGAGAATATGATGAAAAAATAAGAATAAGAAATATTAACGGATATAGGTGGTATATGTGAAGTTGAATGTATCATTATCGTATAAAAAAAACTGGATTAAGACTTAAAAGAATACACTATGTATCAGATGATGTGATAGACAATATATCTAGTTTAGTAGAAGTAACTAGGTTGTATCTATGACTCTCTCAAAAAGATTTTGCTGATAAATTATGATTGAAACAATCAAAAATATCAGAATATGAAAACGGAAAAAGAGAGCTATCAGTAGATATGATTACAAGAATAGCATCATTATTAGATATAGAACAATCTATAAAATATAAAAATACTACCCTAAATATAAAACAATGATAGCAGTAAGAAAAGACCTAAAAGCAGTAAAGTCCTTTATTGGTCAGATTAGAGTTCACATTGAAAAGTTACGAATATACTCTAAGTGAGACCCATATGTTTGAGATAATTATGTGAAGGAGCTTTGAAATTTTAGAACCCAGTCTAGCAATATATTAAAAGACTTAAATGATCACTCTTCTGTATTAGAACTAAGGAGTGAACTAGAAGATGTTATGGCAGAGTTTGAAAGAGTTTATGAAGAATGTAAGAATAACAGGAATTTTTTCTAAAACTAGACCACATGTATCTCAAATTTGCATTTAATAAAAATGAGTATATAATATATAGAGAAGGTTTTATTTTATATCTTGCCTAAATGAACAAAAAAAGGAACTTTAGAAAAAGAGTACTCATATGAATCATTGTTTCAGCAATATTTTTTATTTGATGATATTTTGCATGGGCGAACTTTAGTGGGAGTTATTATTATTTTCCATATCTTTATGATCAGGACCAAAGTGTCCATCTTTCTATTACAGCATCAGGACCAAATAATTCTATGGACTATTATCCTGGTGGATATTGAGTTCTTGTTAAGGATGATAGTAGTGGCAGAAAGAAGCTTACGAGTTTTGAAATAAAGGATCCGGCTATAAAGAGTAGTGAAAGTTATTCTTCATCATCTATATGTGATTCAAATGGACAGCCTATTGGTTGTGTCACTATATTGTATGTATTCGAATGGAATAATGAAGCATGAAGAAAAATACAGTCAAAGATACCAGCTCATATATTTGCATGACAGTCTTGATATGTAGATGTTTTTGATATTATTCTTGATAATGCAAGATATTATAATAATCCAGAATGAGATGATGTTTTTCCAGAATGAACAACAAAAGAACTGGTAGTAAAACAATGAAATGATGAGCTTCTAGTGGTGAAAACTTATTTTTGAGATGATGAAGATTTTAATTGACTCTCTTTCCAAAAAGACATATCTAAAAAATTCGTATTCCGTACTCCTCAAGATGAAACTATCTATATATGAATTGCACATTCAGATAAAACACTCTGGTGATCAGACGATAAAGTACAACCAGGCGATATGTGGAAATTGCACTTTGCCACTATTCATGTTCAAGCAAATACACACGGAGAACTCACTTATAATGCTTGGGTGTGACCAGGAGATGATACAGTAAAACTCCTTACGGTTGATATGGATAATATAGCTTATGATTCTACTTCTACACCAGAACTTGTTCCATATATAGATGTAAATGTTATTAGAACTGATTCAAATGGAGACCAAAAACAAGTAAATAAGAATGGGGATTATGAAGATATCCCAGTGCATAGAATATCGCTTCAGCCAGAAGAATATACGAAAAACTTTAAAACAGTACCTGGAATAGATACGAGTAAAACAGACCATTCCATATGACCATCAGGTTCATTTCTGTGTAATCAGGGAACGATATGAACTCCAGGCTTTGAGAATTGTTATAACTCACAATCTCCAGAGTTTAAGTGAATCACACAACATACTATTAATATTCCATCACATACGAATTATCAAATAGTACAATTTAAACTTCATAATGCATCCACAGCCTTCTGAAATGCTTTTGCTGTTGCTTGAGATATAGATATGTTTTGACCTGATGTACCATTAGAACCTCTTTTAGATACTTTATGATGAGAAGTAACTGGAATTACAAGTGTAGAGGTAGATGATACAACAGCTGATGGAGAAAATGGTTATGATGATGACACGAAGGAAACAAAGAATGGTTATCTTCATACCTATAAAACAGAAGTATGTAATAACTCTGATAGTATAGTAAATAATGTCTTTGTTAAACCTGTGCTTCCAGAAAAAACTACTCTTGTAGGAGATGGAAGTGCTAATATAGAAGACTCTTCTTTGCTCTTCAATGGGTCTCTTCTTGATATTCCAATAGATGAGGATAAGAAGCTTCATATATCTACTTTCGGTTCTAACATTAATATGTGAATACTTCATAAGTGAGAGTGTAAGTTTATAACCTATCAAGCAATAGTAAATTCAACAGTAGTACAATGAGACAACTTAAAGGTTAAAAATGAATTTTCATATGACGGATGAACTACTCAATATACGAATGAAGTTACGAATCCAGTTGTTGCTATGCCATATGATGCTGAAATAGTCTTAGATGCTGAACCAACACCTTGATTTGATATTTATTTAAAGGATTATATTACTTATAAGTTCAAAGTTGATAATACAGGGCTTTCAGATATACCATCTGGGAGTGTATCTTGTGGTAGATATAGTGATACCACTGAAACAGAGTGTAGTGTATGAGACTGTTGAAGTAACTATGCCTTTACTGACTTTGAGTCCGGAACGGAACTTGCTGTTGAATATTCTGTACAAGTGAAAGACTGACAGGATCCTGGAACAAGAATAGAAGAACAGTGTATTTTAAGTTATGATACATGAACAGGGGAGACAGATACTAAGAATAGCAATATTGTATTTCATACTATTATTGACCAAAGCAATACTGTAAGTGGAGGGGACTTTAGTTTAGAGCTCTATTCGAGACCAAAACTTCTTAATTCACCTGATGGAGAACCAAGACCAGATGGATATGACCAATCTCCTATTAAATATACCTATAAATATACTGGTTCGAATCAAGATAATATGTATCCAGATTTATCAGATGAATGAACTTATACAGATTCAAGATGAAAATGTGATGATTTAGAGTGGCCGAATGTTCCAAACTCTCTCACATACAATATTTCTTCTACTTCAACTTCTGCGAGATCGAACATAAATCTTTCAAGTAATGCGATATCTTTTTCTCTTAATACGACCCTTCCAAGCTCTCAACCGAGAACAATTTTATCTCAATGAAGTTTATACCCTGGACACGCAGTTTCGTCCTCCGAAGCCAACACTTGGTATAAAAATGGAGGAACAAAAGTTGTTCCTTTAAGTTCAACAGAGCATAGAGCACTTGAAAATGGAACCGATGGAAGAATTGAGTCTACGATTTCAGGAACGACATATTTAGATACCTGGAAATATATTCCATATGATACCGATAAATGTCAGTATGAGAAAGAATGTACAAATGATGGTTGATGTGATTCAGACTCTCTTATAAGGTACAGAACATATACACTCTATCGTTGGGAGATGATTAATAGAGAAACACTTCAGTTCGATGCACAAGCATATAGGTTTGTTACTGTTTGAGGATCTTCAGCTTGGATTAAAACTTCAAACGGACATGTGCATACAAACAATGGACTTACAGAAGAAGGTACGACTGCGAATAGGTATGACTTATGAGAATCAGATGTATCAAATGTAGTATCAGCGCCGAAGCTCTATGCACCAGTTGGTTCTTTTCACGGTGATTATGTTGTTTCATCGAATACTTCTACCACGAACTTAAAGTCTAAAACAGGTTGGTATTTGTATAATAAACAAATAATAAAAGGACATGGATATGTGTATGATAGACTCACGAATGCAAGAGATTTTTATACTGATTTGATTGATAAACAAAAATTTTGAACAGTAGAAACTATGACAGATACTACAGTAAGTAGAATTGATATGGAGCTGAATCACATATATTATTATCCAAATAATCTTACTATAGAAAAATCTTGAGGAGATGTAATAGTGGCCTGAGAAAAATGAACGTTAGTGGTTTGAGGGGATTTATATATCAACTCAAATATGAAATACTCTATTGAAGAAAAAGGCTCAATAAAAGAACTGCCATATATTTGAATTATAGTGAAAGGAAGTATATACATAGATTGAGAGGTAACTGATTCGGTATGATCTTGGCATTGAGATGGTACATATCATACAGGGGAAAGTGTAAAAGCTCTAAGGCATTTGTGAAACTGGACTGGTACAGCCTTTGATTTCCAAAGAAAGGCTCCAGAATTTTATGAAAGAGATGTAAATGAACCATCAGAATGGATATATTTTGATGATAGGATCTATTTTACTACCCCACCAGGATTTGCTGAGTTGGATGATGGTGTATGGAGTTACAAGAATAATATCAATCAATTTACAGGAGAGGAGGTAGAATGGTAGTATTGTTGCGAATAATATCTTATTATGATAGAATTACATATGAACATAAATAACAAAATTCTTATGCAAATATTTAAAAATATTTTCCTTTTGTTTCTTATATACATTGCTACCATATGAGTATCTTTTGCTTGATGAGAAGAGCAAAGATGTATATCAAGTACCAATATTAATATAAAGAGCGAAACGGTACTCAAAAGGCTATCAGATGATGATAGGCTTCGTTTTGTGTATTGTTTAGTTGATGAATATGAATGAGAGAATGTAGAAAATGAAGAAGATATTATAGAAAGTGATGAACAATCTGTAGTTGATAGAGCATCTTCTGAAGAGAGAAAAATACTTCTTGCGAAAAGAAGTGTTCTTCAAAAAGAGAATAAAGATTTATGATATTGAGAAAGACAAACATTAGTTGAAATTAATACATGACTTGATTGTGGATGAAAACTAAGACCAGGAGAAAGTAATAACATTGTTACTTGTATTAAAGACCCAAGGAAGCAAGCATTTAAAATGTATCAGTTAGATGATAGTAAATTATGATGAGTAAAAAGATGGTTTAACAGTGTTATGGTTTCTATTGTAAATGGCATATTATTCGCATTTTCTGAATTTGTTTCTAATTCGGCTTTTGGGTATGCAAAATTTGATGAGCTTCCTAATATACCATATGAGAATATAGGAAGTATGTTTGATGTGACTACACTCTATGGTATGATCAACTCTTTTTCTCTCGCTATTTTATGATTTGTAATTTTATACTATTTCTTAAAAACAGGTACTGGGAGATGATGAGATGATTATAAGTTATTTGTAATGAAAGTACTTTTTGTTTTAGTCTTTGTCCTATTTTTTTCCTTTTTATATAAAGGGCTTCAGTCTTCTATAACTCTTTTTGAAACCTCCCTTATTGACTCTACTTCAAAGCTCACCTCACTTGACCAAACAAATGTTATTGATGGAATTCGTATGGATACATTTCAACTCGGAGCTCTTACTTCCGTTACTCTTTGGACTATAATCTTTTTTATACCCAATGTAATTGCTCTCTTATTCATATCTATTCTTATATATATGAGAGATATATTTCTCATAACTCTATTGAATGTATTCTTTTTATCAGCTGTTTGATTCTTATGAGGAACTCTTAAAAAAGGGAATGTATTTGAAGGAACCTCAGTATCTGCAAAACTTACTAAGTTTTCTGTATATGCAATGTTTTGGATGATTTCTCTTTTTATTACAGTAGTTAGTATTATATTTATATTCAAATTTATTACGGTTATTTGAGCTTCGATACCTTCTATTGAAACAGAAGGGGTAAGTCTGGTGGGAAATATTAACAACTTCTCAATAGATGCTTTTATATATTTACTTTTACTTATAGGGGTGATAATTTTCTGAAAGAAATTCCTTATTAAAGTAATATTTAATGGTGTATCAAATTTTTTAACAGACCTATTTTTTCCTGAAGCGAAATGAGTTGGTTGATATAATGACTTAGTAAGTGAGAGTAAAGACTGATACAATGAAGTAAAAATGTCTATAGAGGATCTCAAAGAAAACAACCCTATCTTTAAAGATGTAAAATCAAAGGTTGCACCAGTGATAGATAAAACTTCAGAGTTAGTGAAGAAAAATGAATATGTAAAAAGTACTACTGAGTTCTTGGATAAGAAACAACAGTGAATAAGAGATTCATTAAGGCCTATTAAAAATACAGCAAAGATAATTAGTTGAGTGGCTACTTGAGGTTTTATAACTGAAAGAAAAGATATTTGAAAGGTTATAAAGGCTTGAATTACAGCTACTACTGGAGTGTGAGCTACGTATTTAACTTCAACAGACGAATATTTTGACAAAGTGGAAGAAATAAATACAGAAATACAGAAACTTCAATCTGAAAGAGCACCTTTAGATGAAAAGGCGCTAAAGGATAAACCAAGAATAACTAAAATTGATACCTATATTAAAAAGTTAAAGAGAGATAAAAGAGATCTTGAGAAAGAAGCAAAGCATTCACTTAATAAGAATGACTATGAGAGAGTTAAAACAATTACTAGCAAGATTAATAAATTGAACAATAGGCTTGAAAAAATTGATGCTAAAGAAGGATCTTTGAGTAATAAGAATCAAACAAAAGAGATAGGGGAAAATATTAATAAGTTGAAGAAGGAAAAAGAAGAACTGGAAGCAAAATTAGATACCCAAGAGTCTTATGATAGACTAGAAGAAATAAAAGAAGATTTTCAAGAACTCCAATCTGAAAGAGCATCTTTAGATAATACATCAATGAAAAATAAACCAAAGATAAGAGAAATAGAAGCAAATATGAAAAAGTTAGAGAAAGATAAAGATAGTATTGAGAAAAAGTTAGAAGAAGTTTCTTTAGATTCTAAATCAGACGGAGAATGAATAAAAGAAGTAGATGATTGAGATATTAATATTCCTGATTCTCTTTTGAAAGATAAGAAAACAAATATTTCAAATAAAGATATAAAAGAAGAAAAAGAAATTACAGATAGTGAAGATATTTTAGATAAAGATATGAAAGAAAATAGAGAAAGTGTGTCTTCTGATAAAGAACAGGATTTTTTGAAAGAAGAAATAGAAGAGTTTAAAGATAAATATAATTCATATAAAGAGACTTATGATGAAAAAGTTTTTTGAAAGAACCCAATTTTCAAACATTTATATGAAAAAGAAATTAAAAGAGCCGGAGGAGAAGATTTTATAGACATTGAAATACTAAATTCTGATATCCAAGATACATTAAAATATTTGAATAAATAGCCATAAAATTCATATATAGTATTTTATAGAAAGAGCAATTATATATTGCTCTTTTTTATGCGAAAAACTTGCTTTATTTTAAATAATATGTTATACTAAATTTGCATTTTTAAAAACTGAATATATAATATGGAGGATTTAAAATATATATTAACACAAAAAGGGATGAAGAAAAAAATTTCATTTGTTCTAGTTCCATTATTTGTAATTTTAGGATTATTTATAATAAGAATCATTTATGCTTCAGGCATTCCTAGTCTTTCATCGGTATCATCTTCTCAAAGTTATATTAATAGTTCTAATGAAGGTAACTTTCCAATAACAGTATGAATTACGAGTCTTGAACCAGACCAAGACTATACAAGTACTTCAGTTGATACAACATTCAATATTTATTGAAATACTATATATGGAATGGAATTTTATCATTCTCAAACATCAATCAGAAAAATTGAAATACTTTGAACTACGGTGTGAAGTTGAAATTTTGATTTTAAAATATTCTGAACAGATGGTTCTGGAAATTTAAATACAGGTGATGTGATTACTACAAAAACATTCTCTTTCACAAATGGAATGAATCTAGAATTAGACTTATGAGAGGATATTTCAATACAAGCAAATCAAAAATATTATTTCATTCTTTCAAATCCAACAGGGAACTCTAGTAATAAATTAGTATTAGATGGAAACAATGGACAAATATTTTCATATCCAACAGAGACGTATTTTTGATACTCAGGTTGGACTAAAATGACAGAATTTACAGCACCATTATCAGGACAATTAGAACTTCAAATTGATATGAGGGCTCACAGAAACACAGCGAAAGTATCAGTAAGGCAAAATGGGTGAGAAATTCTACAGATTCAAAAAGTTTGAGCATATAATGGCGATCAGTTCGAAACTTTTACAGGCTCATTTTCAGTATCTTCAGGTTCATTGATAGAGTTTTATGGTACCCATTCAGCATATAATGCACAATGGAAGAATCTATTAGTAATTAAAGATAGTACTCAAGGGATATCTTCTACAACTTGAGAAGGGGGACTTACTGTGAACAATGATTCTATTTATTTTAATATATATTCTACACCATCAATAAAATATTCATTTGATGGAGTAAATTATATTAATGTTGATTGACTTATAACAACAAGAAACTTTACTGCCGGAGAAGATCTTCTTCAAAATGACGTTGTAAGAACAGGTACTTGAGTAATTGTGTGAGAAGATACGAGTAAAATATATAAAACAGATGCATCAAACTCAAATAAATTAAACTATATTTGAGTTGTTAAACAAAATACTTCATCAGGTGCTAGTGCTGAAGTAGAAACATCAGGAACAATATACTCTTTTTCTGGACTTACAAATGGAGAGAAACAGTATTTATCAAATACACCAGGACAATTCTCAACTACACCATGAACAAATAATACAGAGTTCTGAACAGCTTCTGGAAGTACGTGAATCACTATAAAAGAATGATACTATAATAACTCTGAGGCAAATTTCACAATAGACCTGTCCTGAGAATCTGATGGAAGTAAAAATATATATGCGAAGGCAAATGATGGTATAGATGACTCAGCCCCAGTATTACTTACTATCGAAAAGGATACTACAGCCCCAACATTATCAGAGATAACGCCAGTATCTACATATACAAATGACACAACACCAAGTTATACTTTTAACACTACTGAAACTGGTTCAATATCATACTCAGGTTCATGTAGTTCTGTCACAACAAGTGCAAACACATGAAACAATACTATTTCTTTTAACACTTTATCTGAATGAACTTATAGTGACTGTTCGTTACAAGTTACTGATACGAAAGGAAATATATCTACTTCTTTAAGTATTACTTCATTCACGGTTGATACTACAGCTCCAAGTGAACCAAATATTATATCAGCCTGACAAAATGCTTGGGATACAATAAGAATTAATGGTACATGTACTCCAGAAACCGGATTAAAACTTATAGTGAAAGATAATGCATCTCAAGTACATTCTGAAACATTATCGAGCCCTTGTACATTTGATTATACCTATACACTTACGAATCCACCATTAGAACACGATATTGAATACTATTTAGAAGATCTCGCTTGAAATAAGACTACTGTGAATACTTTTAAAGCGTATTCAGATTCTGTGTGATATTTAGTAACACCTGCGAATGGGAAAGATGTTGGAACACTTATATCTTTCTTTGGATATGCAACACCAAATACAAGTGTAAAAATTAAAGAAACAGGGTCAGGAACATATATTGCTTCAGGTACTACTGATAATAATGGTATATTCACTATGCAGACAGACACTTCACAAGCACTTGGATCATTAAGTGTGGATCTTGAAGTAAATGGTACTCCAAAAAATGATATTCGTACTATTAATGTAGTAGCAAACTCTGTTATTGTTCCGAGAATAGATGAAAGCTCTTTATCATCGAAGTATAGTTGAGTGAAAGATATCTACTCTTTCGAGACTCAAATTATATCTTTCCAAGCTATTTGAGAACCACTCTCGATGTATAAGGTATATTCATATACTGAAGTTTCAGGAAACAATGTTATTACTGAGATAGCGAGATGACAATTCTCTTGAGGAGGAACCTCAAGTGTTACTTCGAATGTAGCTCTACCAGGAGGGGAGAATAAAATAATAATTATTGATACCGTACATAATGTATCGAGCAATATAGTATATATGGTTATTGCAGATCCTTTTGGAACGGTTTATGATTCTCAAACGAAACAAGGAATTGCGTGAGCACAAATTACCTTCTGTAAAGAAGGGGAAACAACTCCAGCAACACTTCCTTTGCTTCATTGAGAGCCTCAACCAAATCCAGTAACAACTGATGCAAATGGGTACTATTTCTCATACGAAACGGTATGAGACAGATACTATATATGTAATATGGTTAAGGATGGGTATACTTTTCCTTCTACTGCCATTCCTTCAGGAACAGTGAATCTTGATAGTACACCAAATGTATGAAGTCACGGACAAGTATTTGAGATTATAGCAACACCTCTTCATATTGACATACCTCTTGATAAAGTAGTCCAATTAGAAGAAACAAGCCAAGGAACTTCTTGAAGATGAGGTGGTTACAGTGTATTAAGAGCAGACAAAACAGAGAGAAACTATTCAAGGATCTGAAATAGACAACTTATGGTTCTTGCAGAAGAAGGAACTCAAACAAAAACGAGAACATACCAAAGTAAATTCAACGGATGAGTGTATGCCGGTGGAATATATAGAGTTCTCTATGAACCCTTTGTAAACCGTACTATGAAAAGAGGAATTGAATTAACTCAGCCTATACATATACAGGTTACTGATTTAGATCTTACAAATTTTAATGCATATATCAGATATAGTGATGAAGAAGAGTATGTACTATTTACAGATTATGACCTAAATGGAAATACACTTTCCTTTTCTACGGAAAAAGGGTTTGAACTCAAGATAGAAAATAATGTTATATCTGAAGAATTTGTATTATTAGAAAAATTAAAAAGGTATGATGTTGTGTATTATAAACCACAAAATTTAGTAGAGTATCTAAAGTTTATTTCTGAAATGGATAATAAGTATTTAGAGAAATTAGAATCGTTGCCAGATAGTATTATTTTAGAAAAAATTCCTGTTATTCTTGGTAAGATTAGTTCTCTTAAAGGAGGAAAGCTTACTGAAGAATACAAGTATATATATAATTACTTAGGATGGTTATATAGTAAGAGATTTGATCAGTACGAAGCCGAAGAGACTGTTTATATTTCTAATTCTTTATAAAATGACACCAAAAACACTAGAGTGAGTGCTTATACAATTTGATGAAGAGTATTGAGAAATAAATGTTTTAGAAGGAGCTAGTATTATTGATGGGCATTTTGCAGATGATGACGGTAATGTTCCACTTACTGCTCCATCGGTATATGTGAAAGACAAAACCTGAAAAATAGTTGAGTTGACAGCTGATTATAATGATGAGATTCGAGGGGATTTTGTGGAATAGTTTTATTTTTTAAATATTGTTTTAGTTATGATTACTTTTAAATATTTGTGACATAATATTAAGTGAATAAGGCCATTTAAAAATAAAGCCGAAAGTGATAAAGTATTTTATGATAAACATATGACTTATCCTTATATTGATTGATATACCCATGCTAATTTTTATAAAGAAGCAGAAAAGAATTGATGTTATGAGTGTGAAATTTTTTATATAGATTGAAAGATATGAGTACCTTGAGAAAAAGGCTTTATGTTTCCTTGAGCAGATACATTGAGTGTTTAATTAAACTTGTATTTAATTTTATATTAATAAAATATCATGGAAAAGAGAAAAGAAAAAATAGATTGAGTTGAATATACAGTTACATATGTCGACTGAGTAGAAATAATGAGAGAAAGACACATTTCTCTTGAAGAAGAATAAAAAACAATTTGAAAAAACACTTATTCTCTTTATGCTATTTTTATAGAAGTTATTCATAACTCTTAAAAAATGGACCATACAAAACTACATGTATGACAAAAGCTTATCAAGTATCATAAGTTTCAAGAACAGACTTTAGAGGTTGAAATTGCGTATTTATGAAAAGAAAATTTTTATCCTATTGATACAAGCTATAGAGTGAGAATTGATTCCTGGGATTGAGAGAAGTTTGAGGATGATAATAATTACTATTACCTAATAGAGTAATTTAAATAATAAATATTTTTTATGTGATATAATAAAGAGGAAAAAGAAAATATTATTCATCAATCGGAAGTTGCTTTAGATGAGTATCATGAGGAAGATATTGCAGTTGAGTACTGTGAGAGGGAGGTAGAGTTTGAAAAAGCAAAAGAGAACTTGAAGGGTATATAAGACTATATATCCTTTTTTTGTTCTATAAAAAATTTTTCTCATTCATGTATATACTTAGAGTATTCTCATTCCCTTAAGTTTTTTGGGTAATATAGTATAGGGTCTTCTATTTTCTCAGTAGTGATTAGTTTTGGTTTTAGTTCTTTGTCTTCCCAGTTAGATAGTGATGTCTCTAGGTCCTTGCGTAGTTTTTCATCTGGTATGTGAGATATATGATTATGACTTTTTTTGCTAGCATTAAATAATTTTAATACTTGAGAATGTACTAGTTCATTTATTTCTGAATCATTAAGACCTCCTTTATAATACTTATTTATAAGAGATCCTTCTTGTTTGATATTTCCTTTATTGTTCACTATCTACCAAGTTACATATAATGATAAAATTATACCATACTTGATCGAACAATTCAATAATTTTTTGAGAATATTTTTTATAAGATATAAAAATGAGTAACTATATGTAATTCCATACTAGATAATATTTCTACCAAAAATACTTTCTAGTATATTAGCTATTAATCACATACCTACTAGTAGCAAAATAAACATTATTAATACTCATCATGGAGTTATTTTATATTTTTTAAACCAATTATCACATTCTTGATGTATTTTCTCAAATATTTGATTGGCCCACTCGAATATGGTACTGATTCATTTAAGGGTTCATCATAGTATTCACAGCACTATACTTATAACTATAATAATACCTATAATCCGTGCAAAGATATTTAATAGAAACATTATTAATGGCATATATATAAAATTAAAAATAAATAATTACTCACAAGCTTCTTTTAAAACCATATTTTCATTTTTTTGAATAGCTTTAATTATCCTATATCTAGAACACTCTTCTTCAGATATAGGATCTTTTTCATTCCAGGAATTAAATAATTCTTTTTTCCCTTCAGGAATAATTTCTTTTCCAGGATAAGTAATATTCATATACATATATATGCGAGCAATATCTCATTTAATGTTATCCCCAGGTTCTACTTCCTTATTTTCAATCTCTATATCACAAGAGCCAAATTCTCTCTCTTCTCCAGGTATGTCTGACATAAAGTAATTACTTCTTTGGGCATTTATGGATCATATTGAAGGAACCAGATTATACATATCAGATTCCATATACCTATATTCTTTATTCACCTTTGAAGCACACCTTCTTCAGTGATATGCTTTTCACTTAGAATCTATACACTCTTCATTTCCTATACTCCATTCCTGGAATGATTGTCAGAATGCGTGAGCCGGAACTATGTGTTCCCATTCTATTTTTTTACTTCTGGATTCATATTTACCATTATTTTTGAAACCACAGTCTCATGAATCTACTACTTTCTCTGTTGAATAATCACACCCACAATAGAATGTTTTTCTCGTAAGAGCATTTGTTGAAGTATTATATACACTACTTTCTAGATACTTTTTAGACTTCGTGAAAGAATTATTAAATGTATTCTTTACTCACAGCACTATTTCTTCCTGTATTTCCTTTCATTTATTTAAGAGCTCTTCCGTTTTTTTCTTTATACCCACGATAAGAAAATATGTATCTGTTCCAGGCTTTATTCTCTTTTCTATAATGCTTATTTGATTATAGAGCTTTTCTATGATTTGAGGTCTTTGTTGAAAAAGGATCTCAAGTTTTGTGTTTATTCGTTCAAGCTTTGATTCTATTTTATTATTGCTAGAATAAACAGAGCTTCAAATAAAAAGAAATAGTATAAGGCTACAGATGATTTTTTTCATATTTATGTATATTAAATTATAATAAAATTTATTGTGTCTTTATATACTCCGAAGCCATAAACCTGTGATATAATATATTTTTAATTTCTGAATTGCTTATGGGTTTCATTTTTCAAGTAATAACCTTCGATCATATAATACCCTCAATCTTGATCTAAAATAAACTTGTTCCATCTATTATCATACCAATTAATCATTCTAAAATTTAGTCTTTCACTCATTAATTTTTTATAGTATAGATCATAAGCTTTATCAATATAGTGATCCTTTGTCCTAAAAAAATCTATTTCAGGTTTATTCTTATTAGCCTCAAATCATTCATATAAGAACCTAGAAGCCTCTCTGATATTCTCTGTACTTCAGTGGTCTTTGAGGTAATAAAACCCCTCATAACTATCATACAACCAATTCCCCTCATTCTGTCTTGAATAACCAAATACTTCTATTAAATAATCGGTTTCTGCTGTTTTGTCTTTATATTTTTCAAATAACTTATCATATCAATATATTTTTCAAGCACTTTCAATAGACAGCCCCCACACTGTTCTATGGTTTGACTTAATCGTATAATCAATAACCTTTATATGATCATCTAGTGTTTTAAATGGTCTAAAGTGACTCGAGTATTTATCTCAAAACCTCTCAATCAGCTTTAAATATTTATCAGTATCTTCAATATATTCTTTCTTAGAGTCCATATATCAGTATGTAGAAGGGTGTTCTTCAAACCTGTACATAGGGTTTATTATCCACCATAATCAATGAAAAAGTATCGCTATAATTATGCTTCATACCCCTAACCTGAACTTTAAGGGGCCATTATTGCTATCTCTGATAATCTGAATAATAATCATACATGAAATTATAGAAGCAAACCCAAGTAACAAGCTACTGTCTTCCAAGTATGGCCTTACATATCCTCCATAATCAACCCACCATATTATTGGAAAACTAATATAGAGACCATAAAACTTTGTAGTTAAAAAATATGAAATTAATAATGCTATAAAAACAAATATTAGGTATGGAAAAGAAGAATTATCCTCACTCTTTTTAGGCATAGTTCAAGGGGGGGTTATAAAACATTAATAATAGAAACTTTTACTTTTAGTATTGTCTTTCTTATACTGATTATATTTCTATATTAAAAAAAGCAATTTTATGTATTCCGAAGCCATAAAACAATCATAATACTACCTAATAGGGAGTAGTTTTCTAAATATTTATTTTGACTTTTCCTTAGATTAGATATAATTCTAGTACAAGTTAATATTTAGGTGTAGTTGCCAAATATAAGACTCGGTTGGAGATTAATGGCTGTTCCTACTCTAACGACTTCTAGTGTAACTCTAGAATGAACAAACAAGTATACATTAAATAAAACTACTTATGGTATACTTGGGCTAATAATAAAAATAATGAAAAGCCTTGATTTATCCAGGTTTTTTATTTTTAATATTTTTATTCATCTCTATATGAAACAAATAAACTTTGAAAAGCTCTTTAATTACATAAAGCTTTTTACATTATTCTCAGTATTCACAGGTATACTATATCAATATATTTCTCTTAAATGAAATATAGCATTTTTCAGTTATTCAGAAGTAATAAATGATAGTATACTTGCAATACCAATAGTGATGACATATTTATTATCATTATATGGTTCGTATTACTATATAAACTTCTACATAAAGATAGAGAAGAGATACAAACTTAATAAAATCATATACTCTTTATTTGGTGTTGTTCTAAATTTAGGAGTAGCTCTATTTATGTATAAATATATCATTTTTCATTCAAGTATTAGTGGTATTAATAATATACTAGAATTATTTCTATTTCTTTTCTTTGGTATGGCATCATTAAATACTTTAATGCATATTACTACATTTGAAAGCATAAAAAACATTCAAAAGCTTTATATTATCCTTGGCGTTGGCATATATCTGATTACACTTTCTACCATTAATAAAGCCATATATGATAATTTTTGTTTTATAAGTGGGAATGAATTAATTAATGTAGACTACGTAAATGATACTTATGTGTTTACAGATAATTGAGCTATTCTTAGTATGAAAACAGTGGATGGTTTTCTGAGGAACAGTAGCTGTAAGTAGTATCTTCTATATAGTTGGAATTATCTGAAGAAAACATGGACTTTCACAAGTAAGTGATTATTATAATTAGGGTTATGTGAACTAATATAATCTTTTAATTTATTAAAAACAATAATATGAAGTTTAAAATCTGAGATAAAGTTAAATTTAAGAATATACCAAACTTATCACCTAATTCTATAACTTGATACGATCAACAAAGTGATAAATACTGGATTTGAAGTGAAAGTAATGGGGGTTGGTGGAAAGACACTGAATTGATATTGGAAGATAAAAAAATATCTTAATTCACAAAATGTAGTCTTACAAAATTTAATGAAATAAAAAAGAAATTCTTTCATTTATATTTGAAATAATAAAAAGTATATGGAAATAGATAAAGCTAAACAAGAAAAATGGAAGAATCTTTTACATGAATTTGAAAGAAAACATTGAGAAGTAAAAACAGAAGAGCAAAACCTTAAATGTATAGAATATATACAAAAAAGAATAGATTAAATAAACTTTTCAGCATTATTTTTAATATTTTTTCTTTTTCTGTGACGGAGAAAAGAAACTGTATTAATTGCTTATTAAAAACAAAAATGATATTATTATATAAATTTACTATATAAAATATATTTTATGGAACTTCCACCTGTAGAAGAAGCATTATTTGGGGAGCTACAAAATGCTTATCAATCAAATTCAGAGGATGCGTATATTCAAAAAACTTCAAAAAATCATTTAGTAAAAGTGATGGAGTATATGAAGAAGACGAATATAGATAAAGTAAATGATATACTGATTGAAAAAGTGAATACAGAAATTAAGAATATAGATCAAGAATCTGAGAACATGGAACCTCAAGTAAACAAACAATATACTTTTAGTAATAAATTAGGAAATGTAATATATGATGTGGATGTTCATGGGCTCATTGGATGAAATGGAAGAATCCCATGACCAGTATTTTGTAATATATTCCCTGATGACTGAAGTGAAAGAGATATAAGTAATACACTAAGAAGTAGAGGTGGAGAAAATCATATTTTTGTAAGAAGCAATGATGTTGATATCATATTAAATCTTATGATTGAGTCTATATTTTATAAATCTGGAAGAAAAGAAAAGCTTCTATATATACACGATACTTTAGTAGATAAGAGACATAGATGAAAAGGAGTATGAAGTAACTTAGAAGGTATCACACAAGATATTGCACGAATGAATAATTGTGATGCTATAATTGGCCTATTAGTCCCTGATGATAAAAAAAGTGAAGACATCATATATAAACAGAAGAAGAAAAATGATTATGAAATCATAGATGGTAATATGGTTAAAGTTCTTAGTGAAAATTGAAAAATAATCTTATCAGATATTAAGAAAATTTGAAAAACAAGATAAACTGAATATATATTTTTAAATAAATGATTATGAAAAAAATCTTAGCTAAAGATAGTGAAACAATAGTAGAGAATATATTTGACCTATTGCATGAAGAAAATGAAATACATAAGGTAACGGATATTTCAGGTTTGAAGGAATCATTACTAAAAGAGATATTTCAATTAGAGTATTCTATTAAAGATGAGGAAGTAGAATTTGAGGTATGTGTAGTTGATATTATATCTGAAATTATTAATTCATTTTGTAATAAGTCAGATCCAATTTTTTTTCATGAGCTATTAGCTACAAACCATAAGCAGAATGTTAGAATGTTTCAATGTTTAGAAAACAATTAAAAGAATAATTAGAATTTGTGACTAACTTCACATTTTCTTAAAAATTAAGATAATTTATCATACCGAAATGCAGAAAAGTGTAAAAACTTTTTTGCATTTTTTATTATTTTTTTCGTACCTCAAAAATAAACACTTCGTTTAAAAAAAGACAAAATAGTTTTGACTCTTTCCTTTGCATTCGGCATTTCAAAATTATCTTAATTTTTAAGAAAATGTTTATGAAATACGAACCCCAGTATGAGTTTGGCTAATTTTAAGTTTGTTTAAAAACTTACACAAAATTTTCAATGGTTAGAAAACCTTATCTTATTCCTGGAACTTGCAATAGAACGACAAGCAAATATATCCTGGTGGGTATAGCAACTTTATTATGTAACTTACGGACACTATGCCTCTAACAGAATATAATATTTTAGAAATAGAGTTTGATATATTTATTGAATGACTCTTTCAAAACCTAGAACTTATACACAATACTATACTATACCTTTCTTTATTAATAACAAAGATATAGAAAATATTTATAACTTAATAACAAATAAATTATGTACACACAAGATAAAAATCTTTCATCAATTTTAGATGAAACTATAAAGAAAATTGATACTACTATAAAACAAGAAGCAGAGAAACAAATCAGCGAACTTACTTTAAAGTACAGGAAAGAAACGGATTTAGTAAAACTAGAAAATAAGAAAAATGAACTTAATAATATGATAAGTGACCTTGAAATACAAATAGTAGATACAGAGGATGAAATTTGTGAAATAGAAAGAGAAATATCATCAAAAGAGAAGAAAATATCTTATAAAAAATTATCTGATAAAATGAAAAAGAACCTAGAAGCCTTTAATTTATCTTATTGAGCTAGTGACATAAGTGAGTTTAAGTATAAAGCTCTTCTAGAATTAGAAAAGAAACCTATATTACAAAACTATCTCTTGTTCAAAGAGATATGAGAGGATACGAGAAATATATTTAATCTTGCTGTAACTGATAAGGAAAGAAGAAATATAATAATAACCTTTCAGGATAAAAATTGGTCAGAACTAGGAATCAATTTACCAACTAAGTCTTTGTATAAGAACTTTAATATAGAGAATGGAGAAATTGTTTACAAAGCACTTCCTAGTGGAGATAAATAACATTTAATATAAAATATTATGAGAAATAATACGAGAAATAATTTAAGACTAGCTATAATAGATTATTTTAAAGGTGAATGATATAAGAGAGAAGAAATAAAAAATGAAATAGAAAGATACTTTGGTGATGTATGTGAGTATTCTGATACAATATACTCTTTATTTAATTCATTAAACGAAGAGGGGTTGATTCATTTTCATATGGATTATTTTAAAACAGACTATGAAGACCAAGAGGAAGTAAATATATATACGAGGGGGTATAAAGTAAGGATAGACTCATATTTTCCTGATTTAAAGGATATAGAAGATATGATAGAATATATTGAAAAAACTGAAAGGGAAGCTAAAAAAGTCATAAGAAGATTAGAAATGATAAGATTATAATACAATAATATCACTAATATCACTAAATAGGGGATAGTATCACATAAAAGAAGTGTTATTATCCCCTATATATAGGTAAAACTGACATAAATGTTCTAAAATGAGCGACAGCGAATGTTTTGTTCCAGGTACGAACGAAGTGAGATTTAAAAAGAGCGATAGCGATTTTTTCATTGCGAGGAACGAGCAATGTTGTGTGGAGTGTAACGACC
>Ga0228670_1000419_pt1 | contig 24327 bp, 18 predicted proteins | sample 85DmetaG_FD_182785 | JGI IMG/M metagenome (GOLD analysis project Ga0228670, IMG submission 182785) | Seawater microbial communities from Monterey Bay, California, United States - 85D | ecosystem: Environmental > Aquatic > Marine > Coastal | place: USA: California | collected 2016-10-13
TGAAAAACAAAAAAAAACAACCTAAAAGATTACTATTCCCATAGCGCGGTTCTGTTCAACGTCATTTTATTTGCCATTTATGTATATCTTTGAATTAACGGCAAATAAAATGCTGAAAATGTTGGCAAACATTAAAAAAACAGAACAATGAAATATGATATTAGAGTTGTTGCATTCATAGATATTTTAGGTTTCAAAAATGCAGTAGATAAGAGTTTAAAAGATGATAATGAGTTTAATCGTATTAAAACAGCACTGACTGACCTTAACGAATTCTTTATAACACCAAAGGATAAATACCAAATCGAGGCTGATAGAGCTTTGAATGCTGATACGCAAATTATTCAAGTTTCGGATAGCTTGGTTATTTCTCGTTTAATACAAGAGCAAGGTGGAATTCATTATATGTTATCAGACTGTGCTTTTGCAATCCATTTATTGATAGCGAATGGTTTTTTATGTAGAGGCTCAATTAAAGCAGGTTACTTGCACCATACAGAAACGACAATGTTTGGAGAAGCCTTTATTAGAGCTTATCAATCAGAATCAGAGGAGAAACTACCTGTAGTGAAATTTGAAAAAGAGTTATTTGATGTCGTTAAGCTATTTCCAGGACCAGCTAATAAAGGTTATGAAGATTGGGAAATCGATTTTATAAAAAAGAATTGTAAAAAATTAAATGATGACGAGTATTATCTAGACTATTTCACAGACTATGACGACTTAGTAGGTGGTGGAGAAGGAACTGCTTCAATTCACTATCAAAAACTGAGAGAAATCATAACAAAAGGACTTGAACTACCCGAAGTGTCAAGTGCTTATAAGAAATTTAAGTGGGCTTCTGAACAATTTGACTTAAGTGCTGAAAGATTCGCATTGGATAAAATAAATTAAACTCTATTTTCAACTATTAATTAAATGAGTACAAAATCCACATCCCCGAGTATATTTATATCCTATAGCTGGAGTCCGTTTTCCAATAAACTATGGGTTCTTGAACTTGCTGAGAGATTAACCCGGAATGGAGTTAATGTTATCATTGACGAATGGGACACTCATGAAGGACAGGACAAATACCAATTCATGGAACAAATGGTAAATGACCCTAAAGTAAATTTCGTCCTTTTAATTTGTAATAAAGACTATACTGAAAAAGCTAATTCCAAAAAGGGTGGAGTTGGAATAGAAAGTCAAATTGTATCAAACGAAATTTATCAGAATATTGACCAAGCCAAATTTATTCCAATTGTTAGGGATATTATCAATGGCAAGGCTTCCCTACCAACTTTTGTAAGTAATCGATTCTACATTGATTTGTCAGACTCTGAGCATTTTGAAGACAATTACGAACAACTGTTAAGACGGATATTTGGAAAGCCAAAGCACAAAAGACCACCAAAAGGTGAGCCTCCAACATATATCTCTGAGGATGAACCAGTTTTTCTAAAAACAGCTCATAAATTAATACCACTACGTAAGGCCATTATTGAGGACAAGCCTAATAAACTAGGATTTATAAATGACTATTTCGATAGCTTTCACGAAACATTAACGGACTTTATTCTTCCAAATAATATAGACCCGAACAACCCACCGATTGACGAAGTAATACTTGAAAAGCTCGAAATGTTACGTCCTCTGCGAGATGAGTACATTGAGTTTTTAGTGGCTTATGTGAAATATGCTAATGCAGACAAAGAACTACTTCTAGAATTTTTCGAAAAGGTTTATAATACAATCAATTTCAATATAAACGACTCCTATTACGACTACAATAATCATCTACAACTTTTTTTCAATGAACTTTTTCTTTACACAATAAGTATTTTATTGAAATACGAAAAGTTTGAGCAAGTTGGTTATCTAGTTAATGCTAACTATGCAATTGAGAAAGAACATCAACCAATCATATATGAAGGTGTGGGTTGGAATTTTAATAAACACAATCGGTTTATTGATGAATATAGAAAACAAAGACTTAATTCTAATCAGATTTCAATTTCATCAGACTTAATTAAAGAAAGAGCAACAAATAAAAACATATCTTTTGGAGACATCTTAGAGACAGACATTCTCTTGCATTACATTACGGCTCTCAACAGTGCAAATTCAAGGGAAATATGGTTCCCAAGATTGGCCATTTACGGAATGTCATTTAATGGTTCAAGAATTATTCAAAAAATGCAATCGGAACGCTTTTTCGAGAAGGTTAAAATGATTTTTAAAGTGAATTCTAAGGCTGAATTGTTTGAGAGAATTGAATCCCTAAACAAAGATATGTATAACGGATATCAGAGATTTTATTACCGCTTCCAAGAAATATTTACTGCGTTCAATAAAGAAAAAATATGCAGTGTAGAATAATAACGTTTGCCAACAATGTATAAAAATAATAGCCGAGATAGTAGTAAATTCAAGGGTTGTAGCCCGCTTCAACTTTCGTGTAACTTGATAGGAAAGTGCAACGCAATCGGCTACTATTCTTATACTAGCCGTTAGCTGCAACCATAAGTGAAAACCGAAACTGAATGTTTAACATATTAAAAAAAGACAATAGCTTGAATTCTTGTTGTAATTATATTTTAGAACTATCATATTTCAAACTGTTTAGTGAGAAATTTTTGGACAAACGATTGACTGATTTAGTTTTGATAAAATCATATTCAAAAACAATATATGACTATACTCATCATTTAAAATGTCCCAACTGTAAAAGAGAATTTATTTATATCCCAAGTCGAGAATATATTGGCTTAGCAAATAGTAATGATTTTGGAATTATTGAAAAATGGTATTCTACCAACAATGAGTTTAAAATATTAAATGAGGATAATTTCAATAAATTAAAAAATATTAAAAGCTATTTAGCAGACGATCAAGAACTGTTTAAAGCAAAAGAACATTGGATAGAGATACCATGTAAAGTAAGGTTAAAAAATGGCGACACAGTCGATTTCTGCACCTTATTTATTGTTGAGACAGTTCCCAAGTCAGGCCACTTTCCTTTATATGCAAATGAAAATTCGCAAATTATATTTCTATCTGATGTAGACAAAATAATGGAATCTGAATTTGCACTTGACTCCGACATTAGAACTAAAACTCATTTTTATCCTGACGAAACGATAAGAGATGCTGGATTCTATTATATTAAACACAAAAACGGGACAATTTATAAAGTAAATGATGTCGTAAATTTTTTAGAAATTAATGATTTTAAAGGAAGTGATTTTGAAAATATAAAAAAATCAGAAATTGAAGACCTCGATAAAGTTGTCTCACTAATGAATAATAATTTTAAAAGAAATTATCTTTTTGCATCCTGGACATTTGGTGACAACAGAACCTTGAAATTACTTAGAAGAAAGAATGGCAGTAGCTAACAGTACCTACAAGAAATTGGCGGTTCAGTGGTTAAATGAAGCTTGGTGCTTCGTATCAAGTTCAGTGGTGGCAGACAGTTTTCGTCTCCGAAATCGCCAACTTCTTGTAGCAGCAAAACGTTATAGCCAATTAAGACGACATAGTAATAATGACCAACCGTTTTCTATATATTAATTGAGCTTTGTATTCGATCATTTAAACAATTGAATTCTTTTTTCTATCATATTGATTGTATTTGCAGAAATATTTGCTTCGTTTGCGTATGACTTCCATTTTGAAGCGCATTCTCGAACCTGTTCAATGATTTCTTTACCGGTTTTTAATCCAAAATGATTTGCTAGATTAAGTAAATCTTTTGAAGTTGGTGCTTTACTTTCTCCCATTATCATCGTGCTATGATGTCCATGTGAAGAATTTGAAAAGGTAAGATCATAAGCTGGAGAGAAAGACCAATTTCCTTCTGCATTCATTAAAAAAGAAAAGTTTTTACTGTGATCATCACGATTATGAAACATGACATTGAAAACAGCTAGCCTAAATACTTTTTCGTAAGCAGAATATTGTTTTTCTAATTTAAAAGCACAGTCCATTAAATGACCGTAATCCATGTTACTAACCCTGAAATTATCATGCATTAATCCTGCTGCAGAATGCATATGTAATCTTGAATTTCCAATTCTATCAAATCTTTTTGTTGCAAAGTAATTTTTACCAGACTTACCAATAAATAATTTAGAATCAGACATTTCTATACCACATTCGAGCGCCATTTTATAGTATACATATTCAATATTTGCTATATCTGGAATATCGTTTGATGAAGGAAATTTAACTATCCAATGCTCAAAACCTGGCTTTAACGTAAGTTTATCATTTACTATCTTATTTGTATTAGGCTGATAACCTATGAATATTTTTGGACGCGCTCCTCCAGACGAACCTCCCATTTTAAATAAATCTTCGATATGTTCTGAGTCCACATCATTGATGATTTTAGTTGTTTCGGAGTAAATATCGTCCAAATCAAAAGAGGTGTTTTCTTGATAAGAAAAATGTTCTTCAGGTTCATATACTAATGCTCCCATTCCATTTTTACCAACATAAGCAAGTCGGTCTAAAAGTGTAATATTTGTAAGTGATTTTCCTTTAGCTAATAATGTACGATCTAATAGTAAACGTCCCCATCCATCTGGCAATGAATCATGAAACACTCCAAATATTCCTTCAAAAGGTTGACTATCCGCTTTAAGTACTTCGTTGGATAGTTTCATTTTAAAAGGTGAAATTTGTAATCCTTTTGATAAAAAATCAGAGTCGAATTTAAATAAATAATTCTTTTCATGTAACACCAATTCTCCAACAGGAAATTTTAAATCCTCTAATGCTATAGAGATCAATAACCTTTCTACACTCATGATTTGAATAGTTTATTTAGTATATCTTTCGATATCTCAGGCGGATTCAAAATGGATTCAAAATCGTTTAGTTTGCCTAAAAGATGTGCAATTTTCAGAAGAGATTCGAGAGATATTTGTCCCGATTGTTCAAAGCGTTTTATACTACCCAATGAAACACCACACCTTTCAGCGAGTTCTTTTTGGGAATATCCTTTGTCTTTTCTTAAAACACGTACTTTTTGTGCAAGTAGAAGAGCAATCTCAGAAGGTTGTTTATCAATTGAAAACATAATAGCTAATATATTAGTTAAAAATACTAATAATTAACAATAATAGCTAATATTTTAACCCTAACTAAATATTTATTTTAAAATCAACTAGCTCCAACTTGTACCTTCTTTACCATCTTTTACCACAATTCCAGCAGCTGCTAATCCATCACGAATTTTATCAGATGTAGTCCAGTCTTTGTTTTCTCTGGCATTTTTACGAATGTCCAATACTAAATCCATTACTGGAGCTAATTTTGAATCGGTATTTGCTTTTTGAAGTTCAAGTCCTAATACGTCTAATACAAATGAATTTATTTCTGTTGAAAGTGAATTTAAGTCCTCTTTAGAAATAGTCGCTTTTCCATCCGAAATAGAGTTAATGTATTTTACAGCTTCGAATATATTTGCAAGTAGAATTGGAGCGTTAAAATCATCGTTCATTGCAGTATAGAAGCTATTAATCAATGCTGAAACATCTTGAGATGAACTTTCAGAAACAGGTAATTTTTCTAATTTACTCACAGCTTCGGATAACCTTGAAAAGCCTTTTTCAGCGGCATTTAAGGAATCGGAAGATAAGTCGATGGTACTTCTATAATGTGCTTGCATCATTGCAAAACGCAAAACGTTTGGTGCATATGGTTTGTCAAAAACGTCTGTAGTTCCTTCTACTATTTCTTTTGGTAAAAAGTAATTCCCTAAAGATTTACTCATTTTCTGACCATTCACATTCAGCATGTTGGCATGCATCCAATATTTTGCAGGATTACAACCTAAAGCACCGCAATTTTGAGCAATTTCATCTTCGTGGTGTGGAAATTTTAAATCTAAACCACCACCATGAATGTCAAAGTGATCTCCTAGATATTTGGTACTCATAGCAGTACATTCGATGTGCCAACCAGGGTTACCATCTCCCCAAGGAGAACGCCAAATTTGCATATCGTCTGGGTTTGCTTTTTTCCAAAGTGCAAAATCTGCGAAGAATCTTTTTTCATCTTGTGCATTTAGCTCACGAGTTTCTTCTGCAAGTTCGTCTACTTTTCTTCCGCTTAGAATGCCGTATTCAAACTTTTCAGAATAAGCTTTTACATCAAAATACACAGAACCGTTAACTACATAGCCTAAACCATTTTCGAGGATTTTTTCAATCACTTCTATTTGTTCTTGAATGTGTCCAGTTGCAGTTGGCTCAATAGTAGGAGGCAACATGTTATAAATACGCTGTAATTCTTGAAATTTTACGTTGTACTTATAAACGATTTCTAAGGATTGAACGTGTTCTAAACGAGCTGCTTTTCCGATACTATCTACTGCTTCACCAGCACTGTTAGTAATGTGTCCAGCATCTGTAATGTTTCTCACGTATTTCACATCATAACCAGCCTTGAGCAAGTAACGATAAATCAAATCAAAGTTGATAAACGTACGCATGTTTCCCATGTGAGGTTCACTGTAAAGTGTAGGCCCACAAACATACATTCCTACTTTATCCTTATGGATTGGTTCAAATTTTTCTTTCTGACCTGACAGACTATTGTAGATTGTTAAATCCTTGTTTTTTGTACTCATCGTGCTTTTTAAGATGTGATAAACAAAGATAGTTTTTTCTTAGAAATTATGTTCGATTATAAGGTTCAGTTAATTTTCATCTTAGAAATAATTTTTATTATTGATTAAATTATACCAAATACATTTATACTTTTAGTCTAATTGATTATTGTATAATGCCGATATAGTTTGAAAATAGAACAATTTTATTGGTCTATATTGAAAACATAATCGGTATTAGCTTGTAACTCTTCTTCTTTTTTGTTAATTTCAAATAGAAATGTACTAACCATACTGAATTTCACAAGTTGTAATTACAATACGTTTGGCTTTTAATTGATTAAATTTTATTAACTTTTATTATTCCTCTGGCTAGAATTTTTTTTAAATAAATTTGAAATTAGTATACTAATTAGTTAACTTTGTGTTTTGGTAAAAGAAATAGTTTTTTTTGGAGATAATGTTCTTGATTTTTATAATGAGCAAACGATTAAAGTTCAGAATAAAATTGAATATGTTTTGGATTTGGTTCGTTATGAAGATAAAGTTCCAATCAAGTTTTTTAAAAAGTTAGAAAATACTGATGGAATTTATGAGGTAAGAGTTATAACATCACAAAGAAGTATTAGAATCCTTTGTTTTAAACAAGATGGAGCTTTAATAATCTTAACAAATGCTTTCATTAAGAAGACTCAGAAAACTCCTAAAAAACAAATTAAGCTTGCTGAAAAACTGAAGATTGAATACTTAAAACAAATTGAAGATGAAAAGCACTAAAACATTTGATGAACTTCTTAACGAAAAATATGGTAAAGAAGGCACTAAAGAGCGGGAGCAATATAATTCCGATTCACTAGCTTTTCGTTTAGGGGTAATGTTAAAAGAAGCACGTATTGAAGCTAATTTAACACAAGAAGAGTTGGCTACAAAAACGGGAACTAAAAAAAGTTATATTTCAAGAATTGAAAGAGGTTTAAGTGATATTCAAATTTCAACTTATCATAAACTAATTGAGATAGGTTTGGGGAAACACCTTAATATTTCAACTGGGTAGAGTAATCTTTAAGTTTGGTTTTAGCTTCTTTTATTCGATGTTTTATTTTTTAGAATTAATTTCCTTCCTTTTGTTAACCATAGAATAGGTCCTATTATTCCGATCATGGAAATTAGAATCCACTCTCCTTTCGAACCATTAAAGCTGTTTGAAAGAATCCGAATAATAGCTGTAAAACTTGTGATTATTGAACTGAAACCTATTAGTATTAGTAGCGTAATTAAAAATTGTTCCATTTACTTTGTTTGTATTTCTTCAACCTCCCACTCAGGGTTGTCAATATGTTTATTAACAAAAAGAGTAATGTCTTTATATTTTTTGTCTCCTTTTATAGTCAAAGTTATTACTGCATTTCCAATTTCACCATTTGAGTCTGATGTTTGTTCAATACTTCCTGTTTTAATTAATCCTAACCCTTTAATATTTCCAATTTCATTTTATAATATTAAATATTCGACTATAATCGAATAAAATCTAAAAATGTAATTAATTTCGATTATAGTCGAAATAATTAATATATTTACATAATATTTAGATTATGATAGAAAGAAAAAGATATATTGAAAAAATAATTCCGTTTATTGAAAAACCTATTATTAAAGTAATTACAGGTATTCGTCGTTGTGGGAAAAGTACTTTACTTAAGCAAATCATTCAATTATTAAAAAATAGAAATGTTACCAGTGAACAGATCATTCATATCAATATGGAGTTGATGGAATTTGATAGTTTAAAAAATTATAGAGATTTATATACTTATATTCGAGAAAGACAAACAAAAACTAACCTTAAGTATTATGTTTTTATAGACGAAGTTCAAGAAGTAGAGGATTGGGAAAAAGCAATCAACTCTTTACTTGCAGAAGAAAAAAGTGACATTTATATTTCTGGTTCGAATGCAAGACTTCTTTCATCTGAATTAGCAACTCTCCTATCAGGAAGGTATATCGAATTTAAAATTTACTCTTTAGTTTTCTCTGAATTTTTAGCATTTAGTCATAACTATGATTTTGATAATGAAAAGCAATTTAATCAGTTTTTAAAGCTTGGTGGTTTTCCTGGTTTGCATCACATGGAATTGGATGATACCGTAATTCGTCAATATTTACAATCTATTTATAATAGTGTATTACTAAAAGATGTCATTGTAAGAAATAATATAAGAGATGCTGCTATGTTGGATGTTATCAGTAAATACTTAATTGATAACAGTGGAAAAATTACAAGCGCAAAAAGTATAAGTGATTTTATGAAATCACAAAAAAGAAAGGTTTCTGTCGATACTGTTCTTAACTATATCCGTTTCAGTTGTGATGCTTTATTATTTGAAAAAGTAGAACGATATGACTTGAAAGGTAAGCGCTTGTTAGAAACATACGAAAAGTATTACATGTCTGACATTGGATTAAGATTTGCCACTTTGGGTTATACACCTGAGTCAATCTCAGCCCAATTGGAGAATATTGTTTATTTGGAATTAAAATCAAGAGATTATTCAATAACAATAGGTAAAATAGATGATTTGGAAATTGATTTTATTGCTTCTAAAGGAAATGAAAAAATATACATTCAAGTCTGCACGCAACTAACGAACAATAAAGTTATTGAACGCGAATACCGTTCATTAGAAATGGTAAAAGATAGTTTTCCAAAATATGTTTTATCACTAGATCAAGGTTTTGAGACTTCAAGAAATGGCATTAAGTGGATGAATATTGTTGACTTTTTATTGAGTGACTTAATTTAAAAAAAACCGATAGTTTAGATTCTATAAACTATCGGTTTGCTATTTAATATTTTAATGGTGACTAAGCATGTCAAGGTAACTGAGGCTCCAAGTTTATGCTGAGCATGTCAAGGTAGCTGAGGCTCTCGAAGCTACATCACTACATTCACTATCCTTCCCGGAACAACAATCACTTTCTTAGGCGTTTTTCCGTCTAAATATTTTTGAGATTCTGGTTTCTCCATCACGATTGCTTCTACTTCTTTTGGAGTCAGTGTCAACGGTAAATCTACTTTAAATCGCATTTTTCCATTAAATGATACGGGATAAGAGAAATTCGACTCTACTAATACGCTTTCATCGAATTGAGGGAATGTAGCATAACTAATTGTTCCGCTTTCGTTTCCTAGTTTCTCCCAAAGTTCTTCCGCAATGTGAGGAGCATAAGGAGAAAGTAAAATTACTAACTCTTGAAGTATCGCTTTGTTGTTGCATTTTTGTTCCGTCAATTCATTCACACAAATCATGAAGTTAGACACTCCTGTATTGAATGAAAAACGTTCTAAATCGTCGCTTAATTTCTTGATGGTTTTGTGTAAAGATTTCAAGGCATCTTTTGAAGGTGCAGTATCGGATAACTCTCCTTCAAACAAACGACAAAGTTTACGCAAGAAGTTATGTACACCATTAATTCCCTTAGTATCCCATGGTTTGAACTGCTCCAATGGACCTAAGAACATTTCGTACATACGTAAGGTATCTGCTCCAAATTTTTCTACTAAATCATCTGGTGTTTGTACGTTGAATTTAGATTTAGACATTTTTTCTACTTCATGTCCACAGATGTAATCTCCGTTTTCTTCTAGAATGAATTCAGCGTTTTTATATTCTTCTCTTGAATTTTTAAATGCTTCAATGTCTAATTTATCGTTATCTACTATTGAAATATCAACGTGAATTGGGATTGTTTTTTGTTCTTTTCTTTTAGAAGAAGTTACAAAAGTATTTGTTCCATCCACTCTATAAACAAAACTACTTCTTCCTAAAATCATTCCTTGATTGATCATTTTTTGGAACGGTTCATCAAAAGAAATAAATCCTTGATCGTATAAGAATTTTGTCCAGAAACGAGCGTATAATAAATGTCCAGTAGCGTGTTCAGAACCACCAATGTATAAATCTACATTTTTCCAGTAATCCGCTTTTTCTTTGCTTACAAATTCCCCTTCGTTTTTAGGGTCCATGTAACGTAAGAAATACCAAGAACTTCCAGCCCAACCTGGCATGGTGTTCAATTCGATAGGGAAAATAGTTTTGTTATCTGCTAAATCTGTAGCAACAACTTTATGGTTTTCGGTATCCCAAGCCCAAGTAGTTGCATTTCCTAAAGGTGGTTTTCCATCTTCTGTAGGTAAATATTTTTCCACTTCAGGTAAAATAATCGGCATGTCTTTCGTGTCGATCATTTTTGGTAAACCATCTTGGTAATAAACTGGGAAAGGTTCTCCCCAATAACGTTGTCTAGAAAAAACAGCGTCTCTTAATCTATAATTTGTTTTTCCTTCACCAATTCCTTTTTCTTCGATTTTAAAAATCGCTAATTTCATTGCTTTTTTCACTGGCATTCCAGAAAGGAAATCAGAGTTAGCAATCACACCAGATTTCTCAGTGTAAGCTGCTTCCGAAATATCAACGTTTTCAAAAATGTTTTTAATTTCAATTCCGAAATGTTTCGCAAAATCATAATCACGTTGATCACCACAAGGAACTGCCATTACAGCACCTGTTCCATAAGAAGCTAATACGTAATCTCCAATCCAAATTTGGATTTTTTCTCCTGAAAAAGGATGAATCGCGAAAGCACCTGTATTTTGACCACTTATATTTTTCACATCAGATTGACGGTCACGCTCTGATTTTAATGAAGCATTTTTCTTGTATTCGGCAACTTGTTCTGCAAATTCTGGAGTTGTAATTTGATCAACTAGAGGATGCTCAGGTGCTAACACCATAAACGAAACCCCAAAAATAGTATCAGGTCTTGTCGTAAAAACTTCAATTGTGTTATCTGAAACTATCGTGCTGTCTGAGGCTCTCGAAGACGCAATCTGGAAGTTAACTGAACACCCTACAGATTTACCAATCCAGTTACGTTGAATTTCTTTGATAGAATCTACCCAATCCAATCCGTCTAAGCCAGTCAACATACGTTCAGCATACGCTTTGATACGCATCGACCATTGGCGCATTAATTTTTGCTCAACTGGGTGACCACCACGTTCAGAAACACCATTTACGATTTCATCGTTAGCTAAAACTGTACCTAAAGCAGGACACCAGTTTACCCAAGAATCTGCTAAGAAAGCCAAACGGTAAGTTTGTAAAATTGCTTCTTTTTCTTCTTCGTTAGACCCTTTCCATTCTTCCGCAGTAAAAACCGTTTCGCAATCGTGACAAGCATTTACATTTGCATTACCTTCTTTCTCAAACGTTGCGATTAATTCCGAAATATGAACGGCTTTATCTTGTGTATTATCGTAATAGCAATCAAATAATTGCTTAAAAATCCATTGCGTCCATTTGTAATATTCAGGAGAAGAAGTACGCACCTCTCTGTCCCAGTCAAACGAGAACCCAATTTTATCCAATTGATCACGGTAGCGTTCTACATTTTCTGCAGTTGTAACAGCAGGATGTTGCCCCGTTTGAATGGCATATTGTTCAGCAGGTAAGCCAAAAGAATCGTACCCCATTGGGTGCAATACATTGAATCCTTGTAAACGTTTGTAACGCGCATAGATATCAGAGGCGATATAACCAAGTGGATGTCCAACGTGTAATCCAGCACCAGAAGGATAAGGAAACATATCTAATACATAATACTTAGGTTTAGAACTGTTTTCTTCTGCTTTAAACGTTTTTTTCTCTGCCCAAATTTTTCTCCATTTAGGTTCGATTTCACTAAAATTATATTCCATTATATCTATTGTTTGAGGATGCAAAGTTAAGGAATATTAATGTAAATAAGGGGTAATAAAGAGGACGCATTCTGTTCTTTTTTATCTATTTTTGGTAGTATGAAAAATCATTTCAGCTAATTAATAGTTTGAGATGAATATACTCAATAAATAGGGTTTTAGAGAATAAATAATAATCAGATAGAGCAATTTACCCTTGTTCTGTTACATAATTTGAAACATTTTACCATTGTTTTATTACAAAAGTTAAGTAGATTTACCCTTGTTTTGTTACAAATAAATAATAAATGTCTGAATATAAAAGATTTAACAGACTTCTTTTTGATAGGCTTATTGATTGGAAATCTAGTCCGTATAGGAAGCCTCTTATTTTAAGGGGAGCTCGTCAAGTTGGTAAGACCACATTGGTTAATCAATTTGCTGAATTGTATCCTCATAAAATATTCTTAAACCTTGAGTTAAAAAACGATAGAGAAATTTTTGAAACATCGGATGAAGTTGAGAAAATAGTTGAAATACTCCTCATTCGATCAGAAATTCCTTCAAATCAATTAGGACAAGTTTTACTCTTCATTGATGAAATTCAAGAGTCACCAAGTGCTATTGCATTGCTGCGTTACTTTTATGAGAAAATACCTCAATTACATGTCATCGCAGCAGGATCTTTACTAGAACAAGCAATCAAAAAAGTGAAGAGTTTCCCGGTTGGACGTGTTGAGTACCTTTATTTATTTTCTTTAAATTTTGAAGAATTTTTATCCGCTATAGGAAAAAAAGAATTGTTAAAAGTCTTTAGCCAAGTTCCTGTTAATGAAATAGCACATATTTTACTTTTAGATACATTTAATTTATATGCAATAATAGGTGGAATGCCAGAAGTAGTAAAGCGTTACTTAGATACAAATAGTATCAGTTCTTTAAGTCCTGTTTACAGTCAAATTTGGCAAACTTACCGAGAAGATGTCGAAAAATACTCTTCTAATCAAACTGAAGCGAATATCATTCGATACATCATGGAAGTTGCACATTTGTATCTTGACCAAAGAGTGAAATTTGAAAGATTTGGAAATTCAAATTATAAATCGAGAGAAGTAGGAGAAGCATTTAGAAAATTAGATCAAGCAAGGATCATTCAATTAATCTATCCAAGTACAGTTGTAGAAGCACCTATTCAGATGGATGTAAAGAAATCACCAAGAATTCAATTTTTAGATACTGGAATTATTAATAATGAATTGAAAATTCAGGGCGATTTATTAACCTTAACAGATTTAAGTAACGAGTACAAAGGAGCACTTATTCCACATTTATTAACACAAGAAATTATTTCTTTAAACCAATCAGCTTACCATAAACCAAACTTTTGGGTGAGGGAGAAAACTCAAGCTTCATCAGAAGTGGATTTAATTATTCAATACAAACAGCTGGTTATTCCGATAGAAATAAAATCGGGGAAATCAGGTAAACTGAAATCATTACACCAATTTATTGAGCAATCAAATCATACCTATGCAATTAGAATATATGGTGGGAAATTTTCAATAGAAGACCAAAAAACACAATTTGGTAAACCATTTAAATTGATGAATTTACCCTATTACTTAGGGACTAAAATTCACTTCTATGTTGATTATTTTTTGTCAAATTATTAACACATAACCTCAGGCTTTTAAAATAAACCAACAAAAAAAGCGGATGAAAAATCACCCGCTTAAACTTAAAATTAGTTTTGAATTATGCTACAACTGGTTGTTGACTTACATTTCTATAGGTAAAAACCGTACATATTTTTCTTCTAGCAAAACGTGCTTGAGAATCAGATTGACATAATTTTGAATAAACATCTTTAGAAACACCAAAGTATTCGTAACTGTTTCCATCTGAAAAATCTAAACGTAAAATTTGACCTTTCCATTCAAAATCAGTAATGATATTTTTAGAAATACTTTCTGTGTATGCTTCTTTATTATTTGCAGCCGTTTCAGGAGAAATACTAACCAAGAAATGGTAGGCTTCGATAATTTTTTTACTTTTTTCTTCAGCAGCTAATTTTCCTGCTTCATCATTAACAAATTTATCAGGATGAAACTCTTTCATAAATTTTCTGTAGATGGATTTCATCTCTGCTAATGTTGTACCTCTTTCTGTTCCAAGAAGCTTTCTGTATTCAACAATTCTTTTCATTCGTGCTAATGATTTGTTTTTAAAGGCTCAAAGATACAACCTTATTTTTAATAACCTTAATTCGATATGTAATTTATTAAAACCTTAACAATTGAGCTGAGGTTAATAGTCCAAATATTAATTTCAGACGCTTTTCTTCTTTTTTAACTTTTAAAGTAATTTAAATTACTTTTTCCCATCGTATATTTGCACCTTAATTTATTGAAATATGTTTCAAAAGTATAAGCACCATATTTTATTGCATCTTGTAATCTTCCTTTGGGGGTTCACAGGTATTTTAGGTAAACTGATTCATTTGGATTTTTACCATATAGTATGGAACCGAATGATGCTTGCTTCTGTTGGATTAATGATCGCAACGTTTATCATGAAACGATCGATTAAAATTAAGTCAAAAGAGCAATTGTTTCAATTAATCGGAATCGGAATCTTGGTTGCGCTCCATTGGCTTACCTTCTTTAAAGCCATTCAACTTTCTACTGCATCACTTGGGATTCTATGTCTTTCAACCGTGACCTTACACGTGACTTGGTTGGATCCTATTGTTCGTAAAAAACGATTTTCTAAAGTAGAATTTTTACTTGGCCTATTAGTTATTGGTGGAATATACATTGTTTCGAATGATTTTAATCCTAACGATTATGAAGCGCTTGCTTACGGGTTATCTTCCGCTGTTTTTGCAGCATTGTTTTCTGTTTTTAACGGCCATATAGTTCAAGAAACAGACTCTTACACCATGACGTTTTATGAGATTTTAACTGGTTTTCTTTTCATTACTGTCATCTTTATGTTTCAAGGAAAAGTAGATGCTACACTTTTTGAAATGACACTTTCCGACTTTTTATGGCTCTTATTTTTAGGTCTTGTTTGTACTGCTTTTGCTTTTATTGCTTCTATCAATGTGCTAAAACATTTAGGAACGTTTACGGTATCTTTAAGTATTAACCTAGAACCAGTTTATACCATAATATTAGCTATTTTCATTTTGAATGAAAACCAAGAGTTAGCGGGTTCTTTTTACCTTGGCGCAATTTTGATTGTTTTGGTGGTGGTTGCCAATCCGATTATTAAGCACTTTATGAAAAAGAGGAAAATGAGAATTATTTAGAATTTTCTAGCTTTAATTGTTTTAGTTCTAACGCAATAAATGCTGCGCAAAAGCCCCAGATTGGAACAGCTGCTTTATCGGTATCTAAGTAATTATTTAGAAAAGCATGAACAAAGTAAGTAACCAAAGCTAAAATCATAGCTAAAACCAAAATACGCATTTCTTTATTTCCATTTTCTGGCCAATTCAAATAAAGCATGATTCCTTTGTAAAAGATTGCTGCAACAATAAACAACATACTTAATAGTCCAAAAACTCCCATCTCAGAAAGTGGACCTAAGTATTCACTGTGTGCATTTCCAGCATCTCCAAAATTAGTGGAAATAATGGTTGTGTTTTCTGGCTCTTGAAAGCGAGCATACTCAAATGCATAAGTTCCTGGCCCAAATCCAAATACTGGTCGTTCTTCAAACATTTGTATTGCACACGACCAACGATTTAAGCGTTCTAAGTTAGAGGCATCTGTAGTCACATTCGTTGCACTTTGTAGTCTTTCCCCGAATTCTTCAGTCGTGTGTTCGGAAGTGTTTCGTGCCAACTCCATTTGAATAGCATCCCATGAGAAGAAAAGGATAGTCCCCAAAAACAAGGTAATGTAAATCAACCAGCTAAATTTAATTCTAAAATAGATCAATCCCAAAACCCCTAAAGCAGCAATAACACTCAACCAAGCAGCTCTAGTATAAGAGAAATAAAGTCCAACTAAATTCAATAATATAAAAGAGATCAATACTGCTTGAATTAAAGGTAAATGCTTTTTCGAAAAGTAAATTCCAATTAATACAGGTAAGTTAAATGCAACCATAGCACCATAAATGGTATGGTCTTTAAAAAATGGCCACATTACCCAATGTCCCTCTTTCTCTCCAAAGCTATAAGAAGCATGAATAACTAAGGTATATGCTATTGCAATCATCATTCCTATGGCATACAACCACATAAATCGTTTGATGTTTATTTCTTTTTGAAAGACAATCGAACCAAGAAATAACATTGGAATAATAAACCACAATCGAGCTAGTAAAAACTTAAAAGAAACCATGGGTAGAGAACTTGTAATGGAAGTAATAAAAGCCCAAAACAAATAAAAAGTGACCGCCCAAATAATAGGATTTTTCCAAACTCTTACATCGTAAATTCTTTTTTTGAGGTTAATCATTAAAAATAAGAGCATTAAACCAAAGAGTAGAGGTTCGGTAGGGATAAATAATCCAAAACTATTGGTGTATTCTTCAATGTTAACCGATAAAGGTGTTAGAAAAGCAATTGCTAAAAAAGCATATTCTGTATAGAAAATAGCAGCAAAGACAGCAATAAACCCAAAAGAAGCTAAAGTTAGAAAAGCCATGTCTATCCATATCAAATACATGGACAGAAAGACGTAAGCTAATCCGATTAAATAAATACTATTGGATTTCTTAAACAAAATTAGGCTTGTTGTTTCAGTTCTTTATAACGTTCGTTGATAAGCAATAAGAAAACCATAAATACAAACGAACCAATCGCTGCTAGTAGCACAATAATCATTCGTTTTGGCTTGTCTTTTTTATCAGCAACAACTGCTCTTTCAACAATAAATTTGTGGGTGAAATTAGAGTTAGCATCCGATTCCGCCTGTTCATATGCATCCATGAATTTTTCCAACTTAATGATTTTTTCATCACGCATTGTTTCTAAACCATCAAAAGTAGCACCGTATTTCAAGTTGACATCTATTTGAGTTCTTAAAAATGTTCTGTCTTCTTTCGTTTTAGCATCAATATAAGCCGTAAATAGGTTTGTTCTACCTTCCAAAGAAACAACTCCTTTATCTCCAAGAGAGTCAAGTTGAATCAATATGTTTTTTAAATCTTTTTCAAGTAATTCTTTTTTTCGAAGGTTAATTTCAAAAGCAGGAATCGTACGTTCAGCAACCATGTTATTTTTAACCGTATCGATGAGGTCAACAATTTTGTTTGCTATTTCTGCTGCTAATTCAGGCTTTTCGTCTAAAACATCAATTTGAATGGAACCATATTTTGTCCTCGTAAATTGGATATGTCCATCATACGCTTTCGCAAGTTTATAATTCTTGTTTGGATCATCTAGTTCGATTTCATAATGCTTCATTAAATCAAAACGCTGAATCACTTTATTTCTAATTCTAGAAGATTGCAAAATTTGTACTAATTGTTCCGCTTGATCTTCTTCACCAAAGTCCATAGAAGACGCTTTTGCATTTCGTTGTTCAGAAAAAGAAACCGTACTAGTAGCGGTAGGGAAAACGATAGCAGTAGAAAGGAACAAAGGTTTTAACAACAAAGAAATAACAACAGCTGCAACAATTGCAATAGACGTTGTGATCATTAATACTTTTCTTTTCTTCCAAATAAAAACGAGTAGGTTTTGTCTTTCTTGATTGATATCGATATGCTGTTCTTCCATTTTCCTCTAATAAATTGCATTCAAAATTAACGTAATATTTTGAAAAAGGCTAAATCGGGATTAATGTCGGCTTAAATAACCACACCAAAACGAAAAGAAGGATAAGATATTGTGTGATATTTTAATTGCTAATTGTTTTTACCATTGTTCAACCCCTTAAGGGTTGGGAACACTTTTGCGTCTCTTAGGCTCCGAATACATTCGGAGCCTAAGTATGTTAAATCCCTTCAGGATTTTAAGTTGGAAGAAGAACTTAAAAATTGGGAAAAGCTATTATTTAAGTTGTTTTAAGTTTCGAATAACGGGTGATTATTAATAATGGACTACTTTACCTACATTATCAGATGTATTTACCAAGCCAAAAGTACCTGAACTTCTCTAATAAACAACTTTGCTTACATTATCAAGCAAATTCATCTATCTCTAGCCAGCTAACTATCAAGCCTGAAGGGCTTAAACACTATTATGAACTGGAGCATCCAGTTTTTTTGTTAAGCAGCAACTACATAAACCAAAACCCTGAAGGGGTTTAATTTGAAAACTTTAAACTTTTTTTGTATCTTCAATACAGATAACTAATAAAACAACACTTAAAAAAAACCTAAAAAATGAGCACCTACACTCAAATCACCTACCAAATTGTATTTTGTACAAAATATCGTAAAAAGGTATTAACCTCACCCAATAGAAACGAACTTTTTAAATTCATTTGGGGAGTTTTAAAGAACAAAAAGTGCAAGTTATATCGAATAAATGGAGTAGAGGACCATATCCATATATTAACACATCTTCATCCCTCAGTATCTCTTTCAGATTTAGTAAAAGATATAAAAATATCGAGTTCCATATACATCAAGGAAAATTACCTATTCCCAGACTTTAAATGTTGGCAACCAGGATATGGTGCATTTACTTATGGCTTAAAAGATAGGGCACGTTTAATAGAATACGTAAAAAACCAAGAAGAACACCATAGAGTCAAAACCTCAAAAGACGAACTAAAGCAAACTTTATTGGAAAACGAAGTTTCTTTTGAAGAACAGTATTTGGATTAGGTTCAACCCTTTCAGGGTTGTGGAAATTAGAAATTCACTTAGGCTCCGAAAATATTCGGAGCCTAAGTATGTTGAATCCCTTCAGGATTTGAAGCTGGAAGAGGAACAAAAAACATTTTATCTGTTCGCTATTTTTTAATACCTCACCACCAAATCTGTAGAACTTAAACTTCACCAAAAAAGATCATCAAGTGTTTTTTTACCCAAATCTAACTTCTTAATAAGCCTGAAGCGCTTAAAATTCTCTAATAAAACAATTTTACTAATAGCATCAAGTGTATTTGTCTATACCTTTCATCACAAACCCTTAACAGTTAAATTTCCCCAAACAATAGACTACTTAATTTACATCCTCAAGTCTATTTACCTATCTGTTTCTACCTAACTCCCAAGCCTGAAGGGCTTAAACATTATTATGAACTGGAGCATCCAGTTTACTCCCCCCTCCTCATATTTCTCCATAAAAAACCTTTTCCTGTTGTACGACATTATTATCTGCCTTATATTTGTAAAAAACACTTTTTATGTCAAAACTTACTACACTCAATGAGTTTATAATGGATCGCCAGGACGATTTCGAATTCGCAACTGGTGAATTAACTCGTTTATTGAATGATATTGCTATTGCTTCTAAGATTGTTGCAAGAGATGTTAGACGAGCAGGTTTAGTAGATGCTATTCAAGGAGCTCAAGGAGAAGTAAATGTTCAAGGGGAAGACCAACAAAAATTAGACGTTGTTGCGGATAACCAGTTCATAAAAATGTTTGAGTCTGGAGGAGAAGTGTGTGGAATTGCATCTGAAGAGAATGACGATTTCGTAGCTTTTGAATCAACTGTTTCTAAAGATGGAAAATACGTTGTGTTATTTGATCCTTTAGATGGTTCTTCTAATATCGATGTAAATGTTTCTATCGGTACTATTTTTTCTATCTTCAGAAGAACAAGTAAAGTAGGAGAGTTAGCTACAATTGAAGATATGTTACAAACTGGTGCAGAGCAAGTTGCTGCTGGTTATGTAGTTTACGGTTCTTCAACTATGTTGGTTTATTCTACTGGTTGTGGTGTAAACGGATTTACATTAGATCCTTCAATTGGGGAGTTTTGTTTATCTCACCCAAACATGAAGATGCCTGAAACAGGTAGACAATATTCCATGAATGAAGGGAATATTAATATTTGTGAAAAAGGAATTCAAGATTTCATTGCACATTGCCAAGAATTTGATCCTGCTACCAACAGACCTTATTCAGGAAGATACATCGGTTCTTTAGTTGCTGATTTCCATAGAATTTTAATTAAAGGTGGTATTTATATTTACCCAGATACTAAAAATCATCCAGAAGGAAGATTACGTTTAATTTATGAATGTAACCCATTAGCGTTCTTAGCGGAACAAGCTGGAGGTTTGGCTACTACTGGTAGAAAAAGAATTTTAGACGTTAAACCAACTGAATTACACCAAAGAGTTCCTTATATCGTAGGTTCAAAATTGATGGTGGAACGTTTAGAAAGTTTAATCGAAGCTTCTAGCGCAGTGGCAAAATAAATTTACTCTTTCTCTTGAACCTTTCGCGTAAAAATGGATACAAAAGAATTAATTAAACGTTATTCTGAATTAACGGAGGTTGAAGCAACTGCAAACGAACTTCAAATTCTAGGTTCACGTATTCATTGGAGCGGTTTAATAGGTGGGAGTAAGGCTTTATTAAGTGCTGGATTGTGTCAGCAAGTGCCAGGAAATCATTTATTTATCTTAAACGATAAGGAAGAGGCTGCCTATTTTTTAAACGATTTAGAAAATCTTTTTCCAAACGATTCTAATGTCTTGTTTTACCCTGCTTCTTACAGGGTTCCTTACCAATTTGAAGAGTTAGAAAACGCTAATGTGGTCGCTAGAGCTCAGGTTTTAGAGAAGATTAATAACTCGAAGAATAATTGGGTGGTTACTTATCCGCAAGCGCTTTTTGAGAAAGTTCCTACGAAAGTTAATTTAAATTCGAATACGCTGAAAGTTCAAGTGGGTAAAACTTACTCTTTGGACTTCATGAACGAATTACTCCTCGAATACCATTTTGAAAGAGTAGATTTTGTTTACGAACCTGGTCAGTTTTCGATTAGAGGTGGAATCGTAGATGTTTTTTCTTACAGTAATGACGACCCTTTCAGAATTGAATTTTTTGGAGATGAAGTAGAAACCATTCGAACATTTGATGCTACGTCTCAATTATCGATAAACAAACACGATCATTTCAACATTTTACCAAATGTACAAGGTCGAATGGTGCAAACTAAAAATGGTTCTTTCTTAGAATTTATTACTTCTAATACGACGCTTTGGTTAACTTCTTTTGATGAGGTGGTTAATGTTTTGGATCGAGAGTATGAAAAGGCAATAAAACACCACGATGCTTACCAAGGAGTAATTCCTCCTGCTTTACCAAATGAATTATATGTACATTCTTCTGATTTTAAAAATGAAATAGAAGCGTTTTCCATTATTGAATGGGGACCAACTTTTCATTTCAAATCGGAATTAAAATATAAGTTTACGTTTCAGCCTCAACCAAGTTTTAACAAGAACTTTGAGTTGCTTCGTAAAGATTTAGTTGAACGTTCAAAGCTAGGGTTTACGAATTTAATTTTTTCGAATCAACCGAAACAAATTGATCGTTTAGACCAAATTTTTGAAGATATTGGTGGAGAAGTAGAATATTCTCCAATGCACTTTTCTTTACACGAAGGCTTTATCGATCCAGTAAATAAATTGGTTTGCTATACCGATCATCAATTATTTGAAAGGTACCATCGTTTTAGACTAAAAGAAGGATTCCAACAAGCAAAACAAGCATTAACCTTAAAAGAGATATACAACCTCCAAAAAGGAGATTATGTAACGCATATAGACCATGGAGTTGGGCAGTTTTCTGGTTTACAAACAATAGATGTAAATGGAAAACCGCAAGAAGCCATTCGTTTAATTTATAAAGATGGCGATGTACTTTACGTAGGAATTCACTCCTTACATCGTATTTCTAAGTTTAGCGGTAAAGATGGAATCTCTCCTAAGATGAATAAATTAGGAACGCAAACTTGGGCCACTTTAAAGAACAAGACCAAGAAGAAAATAAAAGAGTTAGCTTTCGACTTAATTCAGTTGTATGCTAAGCGTAAAAGTCAACCTGGTTTTGCTTTTTCTCCAGATTCTTACTTACAAAATGAGTTAGAGGCTTCGTTTATGTACGAAGATACTCCTGACCAATTGAAAACTACCCAAGCCATTAAGGAAGACATGGAATCTTCAACACCTATGGATCGTTTGATTTGTGGAGATGTAGGTTTTGGGAAAACAGAATTAGCGGTTAGAGCTGCTTTTAAAGCGGTAGCGGATAGTAAACAAGTTGCAATATTGGTTCCAACGACGATTCTATCCATGCAACATTTTAGAAGTTTTGCTGCTCGATTAAAAGATTTTCCGTGTAAAGTAGATTATATTAACCGTTTCAAATCGGCGAAACAAACGACAGAAACCTTGAAGAAGTTAGCTTCAGGAGAAGTAGATATATTAGTTGGAACCCATGCTGTCGTTTCAGAAAGAGTGAAGTTCAAAGACCTTGGTTTGATGATTATCGATGAAGAACAGAAGTTTGGAGTTTCGGTAAAAGACAAACTAAAAACAATGCGAGCAACGGTAGATACATTAACGTTAACCGCGACACCAATTCCTCGTACGCTTCAGTTTTCATTAATGGGAGCAAGGGATTTAAGTTTGATCAACACACCACCACCAAATAGACAACCTGTTTTAACGGAGATCATTCAGTTCAATGAAGAGCAAATAAGAGACGCTGTAGCTTACGAAATCAATCGTGGAGGACAAGTATTCTTTGTGAATAATCGCTTGGCTAATATTAAAGAAATTTCAGGAATGTTACAACGTTTATGTCCTGGAGTTAGAGTTGCTATCGGTCACGGACAAATGGATGGGAAAGAGTTAGAGAAAATCATGATGGACTTCATCAACCACGAATACGATGTTTTGTTGGCAACAACGATTATTGAGTCAGGTATTGATATTTCGAATGCAAATACTATTATTATCAACGATGCTCATAATTTTGGTTTGAGTGATTTACACCAATTAAGAGGTAGAGTAGGTAGATCGAATAAAAAAGGATTCTGTTACCTAGTTGCACCAAAATTTAACATTCTTACTTCTGAAGCGAGAAAACGTCTAGAAGCTTTAGTACAATTCTCTGATTTAGGAGCAGGGTTCAACATTGCGATGAAAGATTTAGATATTCGTGGTGCGGGAAATATGCTAGGAGGGGAGCAAAGTGGTTTCATTTCGGAAATAGGTTTTGAGATGTACCAAAAGATTTTGAACGAGGCAATGGAAGAGTTGCGTGAATCTGAATTCAAAGAAGTATTTGAAGAAAGAAATACAGATTCCATGACTTCATTCGTTCGAGAATGTGTTTTAGAAACAGATTTAGAAGTAAGAATACCAGATGATTACGTGAATAATGTAGCCGAACGTCTGAGTTTATACCAAGAAATGGATAACTTAGAAAATGAAGAGCAATTAGAAAAGTTCTCCAATCAGTTAATCGATCGTTTTGGACCATTACCAAGTGAAGTAAATGATTTAATACAATCTTTTCAACTTAGGTGGTTAGCTCAATCTTTAGGATTAGAAAAACTGGTATTGAAACAAAATAAAATGATTGGCTACTTCATTTCTAACCCACAATCAAAATTCTACGAAACCGATACTTTTACTAAGGTTTTAAGTTACATTCAACGCGCACCAAAAGGGTGTAAAATCAGTGAGAAAAACGATCGTTTACGTATTATTTACGACGATGTAAATGACATCAATAAAGCTTTTGATAAATTGAATGATATTTTATTGAAAGCATAATAGTTTCACCAATTAATGTCTTTTTTATAGTTAGTTTTTTAGCTTTTGAATTTTGTATTGTTAATTAGATTAAATTCGTACCAATATTGGCGCTTTGCCAGCAGGTAAAGCGTTTTCAAGTGGTACAGATATTTGATGAATTAATCGACAGTTATGTCGAACAAAAAGTTGGGGTTGCACAAAATTTTTTGACACCCGAATTTACAGAAGAATTAAGAAATCATTTAATCTTTTTGATTGATGAAAATAAATTAAAAAGAGCAAAAATTGGA
>Ga0228670_1000424_pt1 | contig 24231 bp, 31 predicted proteins | sample 85DmetaG_FD_182785 | JGI IMG/M metagenome (GOLD analysis project Ga0228670, IMG submission 182785) | Seawater microbial communities from Monterey Bay, California, United States - 85D | ecosystem: Environmental > Aquatic > Marine > Coastal | place: USA: California | collected 2016-10-13
TTTATAGGTAAATCAATAACCTATTACAACACAGATAATACTCAAATCAATAAGAACGAGCATATAGGAAGGCTAAGCGACCACTTGAAAGGCGGTCATGTAGGTTTGACTATGTTTAAAGACAATAACTTTGTAAGTTGCACTACTAACCGAATATTACAGCAATCAACTAAGATTAGATATTTAGAGGGGCATATAGAAAGAAAAAACTTAAATGACACTTGTGCGTTAGGAAACTCCTTTATGTCAAGATTTGGCATGTGGTCAACTTCACTTATCCTATCAAATGCTAATGTTTATGATAAATATAACGGAGTAACTACTAGAAAATCAGCACTACTTAAAGGGCTAGGTGCTGGATTATTTAGAGATAAGAATTATTATGGTCTTTATTGGTTCGACCGTAACAACGAGCTAGGCTTTAAAAATGCTTTTGGCTTAGTTTATAATAGATATTTCTAATGACTAAAATATTCAGTATTATATTATTATCAATTGTTTTATCTTGCGAAGTTTACGCGACTTCCTTTGGTGGTAAATATATACGCAACTATGATGGCGACACAATAACTCTTGATCTTGATTGCAAAATTGATTATTTCTGCAACAATAGATCTATCAGAATATACGGGATAGACACACCAGAAATAAGGACGAAAAACAAATGCGAAAAAAGAAAAGCCTTATTAGCAAAAATGTTTGTTAAAGATAAGCTATCTAATGCAACTGAAATAATCGCTAATGACTGCTTGCATGGCAAGTATCATAGAGAAATTTGCGAGATCATTTATGATGGTAATAATCTAGGTGAAGAACTGATGGACAGCGGTCTTGCTTATCCTTACTATGGTAAAACTAAGCAAAAAGTTAATTGGTGCGAATAATGTTCTGGAATAAATCAAATTTTAAGTTTTCAAGAAAATCAATGAAAGAACTGAATACTTGCCACCCTGAATTACAAAGACTATTTAAAGAAGTTATAAAACAATTTGATTGCTCTGTTATAGGTGGATATAGATCAAACGAGCAGCAAGAAGAATTTTATAGAAAAGGTTTTTCAAAGTTACGAGGTGGACAAAGTAAACATAATCATCATCCTAGCTTAGCTGTTGATGTTTGTCCTTACCCTATAGACTGGGAAAATAAGGAAAGATTTATTCTTTTTGCTGGTTATGTAAAAGGTGTTGCAAATAGCCTTGGTATTAAAATAAGATGGGGAGGAGACTGGGATTCTGATAATTTTATGAAAGATCAAACTTTCAATGATTTACCCCATTTCGAGCTTATAAAGTAGTTTTCTAGTAGTGGCAACCCTTGAAAATTAACTGAAATGAAAGATATTAAGAGTTTTTATTATTAAGGAAATCAACTACTTCAGAACACTTCTTTGTTTTTAAGCAAGATTTAGAAACAAAATCATCCCATTTTATTTTTCTGGTAATGTCATAAATCACCGACTGATTGAATAAGTAAAAGGTTTTATCTATTTTAAATAACATATATGCAAATCTTCCAGGGTAAGATAAAAACCAATGCAACTGGGTATTTCTTATATAGAGCTTCTTGTGAACAAAAGGTTTTGCTAGATACTTTAACTCTAAAAAGACATCATTCTTTTTACTATTAACTAGATGACAATCTGGGAATCCTGCTCCAATTCCAGAGGATTCCATTCGTTTGATATATCCTTTCCAGTTTCTTTTAAATGTTTTATATAAGTTAGACTCACTCATTTTCTAAGAATAAACTAGCAGGATCATTTAAAACAGTATCTGCAATATTCTTATTTCTTCTAAGATTAGATATTATTTTTGAATCTCCACTATATCTAGCTTGAAGATCAATATATAATATACTATCTAATCCTAATTTATCAGCAACCTCCTTTGTTCCCATCCTGTGATTACGATCCTCAGCTTGAAGTCTCTTTTCTAGTGAATCAGAGTTGGTATAAAATATAGCGGTTGTAGCTTGAGTTAATGTTAATCCTTTCAAAGGCTTTCCAACAAAATATTTAATCCTATCATCATTTTGGAATCTTTGCTTGTTGTCATCACGATCTTCTTTAGGTGTTTGTCCATCATATCTTACTGCCTCATCTCCTAACATTTCCATTATGTAATCGACATCTTTAGTGAATTTAGCCCAGATTATGACCTTTCCTTTTAATCTTTCCAGAACCTCTTTTAGTCTAATCAATCTAGGGTTCTTTTCTGGTGAAACTATTTCAACAAATTCTTTGTCATTCATATTAAGCAAATAGCCAGATGCAACCTGTTGTTTCTTTATTAATCGTGATAATATTTCAGGAATAAGAATAGGTTCTTTGTTTTTCTTACAATCCTCAATATAAGAAATGCCTTCTTCGTTAATCTCTTGGATCATTCTTATCTGATCATTAGTAAGATTGAAAACTTCTTTCTGATATACTTTCGGTGGAAGATCAAGACAATCTTTCTTTAATACTCTGTAGGTATATTTATCCATTTTTCTTTGAAGCTCCTCTATATTTTTAGTTCCTACTACCTTATCAAATTGTCTTACTAATGTTTCACCGTTCTTTTCGTAGGTTGTGGACATTCTTTTTAATTGGCAGTATCTAGCTTTAAAGGCATAGAAATTACTCATATTAAGTATCTTAGGAGATAGGAAGTTTAATTGGGTAAATAAGTTTTCAACCCCAGTAGTTACAGGAGTTCCTGTTAATATTCTTTTGTAATCTGGTCTATTACTAATTGATAGAAAAAACTTTGTTCTTCCAGCATCAGGATTTTTTATGCCTTGTGATTCATCAATAACCATTAGGCATCTGTTTTTAGCTAATATATCTAAAAGAATTTTCTGATTTTGTTTAGAAACAAAAGCCTCCATATTAAAGGAGAATACCCTCAGTTTCTTACTTTCATTAACCCTCTTTATCTTATCTAATTCTTTTTTTATTCTCTTTCCAACCCAACAAAAAGAATCGAAATCAACCGAGCAATGGTCAGGAACTTCATCTACTGTCCAGTTTGTATGAACTCCATTAGGGGCAATAATTACTAGAGCTTCGATCTGACCTTTTTGGTATAGATAAGAAGCATTGTCAATGGCTACTTTTGTTTTTCCACAGCCTTGCTCGAATAAAAATCCAAAGAACGGGGCATCCTTTGATTTATCAAAGCCTATAGCTTGATGCTTGAAAGGCTTTGTTTTAAATACCGATTTATAGTCTTTATATATTTTTTCTAAGTCCATTTTAGATTAAAATTTATTATAATATCTATTACCTTTCTCACGAATGATAAATAGATTTTTTTTAGCTCTACTGACTGCCACAAACCAAACACGATGTTCATCATCTGAATTTAATGAATCATGAGTGTTCTTGCTCATATCAGTAAAAAGTATTACATTGTCACACTCTCCACCTTTAGATTGATGTATAGTGCTTACTTTGATATTTGGTGTATCATTGAAACGATAACCATTCTCCAATAATGTTCTAAAATAATTGATAGTCTTTTCTGGTATTAAGTTTAACGCTTCAAACCAAGATTTCAAGACATTCTTAGGAATTTCATCCTTTTTATATTTTCTTAGGAAGGATGAATAGTTTTGAACTAACTGATAATCACTAGAAGATATTGAACCAGTTTTCTTAAAGTTCTCCCATAATAATATAGCTCTTGCTTCTTTGTTTTTAGTAGATGACTTGCCTAGTAATTCATATATAAGACCTTTTTCCTGTAGCTGTCTTACAATATCCTTTGTTTGAAATCTATTACGAACTAGGATCATATATTCTTGATCCTTATCGAAATCAATAAATTCAAATTCAGGTACTTTAATAACTTTACCATTATCATTTTCTGGTATTTTTTCTTTAGCTTTTCTATTTTTGATGTTACTTAAAACTCCTCTACTGACATTATATACCTGTAATGGTAGTCGATATGTTTTATCTAATATGGTTTCCTCATCTGCTTTAATATTTAATATAAAATTAACATCAGCACCAGCCCAATTATATATCGCTTGATCATCATCCCCAGCCAGGAAAACCTTTTCAGATTGGGATGACATTTCATCAATCACTTTCCATTGAAGAGGTGAAAGATCTTGAGCTTCATCAATGATGAAATATTTAACTCCAATTAAAGGGCCATGATTGTAAGACAATAACAAATCTGTGAAATCTACCTTCTTGTGTTTTAACTTATAATCTTCTAAGTTTTTCTGCCATTCTTGAACAAGATAAAAAGGACAATCTGGAAAATTACAATCTATCCATTGTTCCTTTGGTGAAACCATTCTTAGCCTAGATAAAGATTCTATGGTCATTATCTTGTCTCCTTGCTTGCTTCCAGCACCATCTTCGGCTGATTGAAAGGTACTAATTTCTAGACTCATTTCATTCGCAATCTTAATCAAATCTTTATTATCGAGAAGATTTTTGTTAGAGGCAAAAGAATAGCATAAGGCATGAAGAGTTTTAAAGTATTTAAAAACTTTCTCATTTGGAAATTTGGTTTTCATTCTTTCTATTATCTCTTCAATAGCTTTTTTGGTAAAACTTACGAAGCAGATTTCCTCAGCATTGACACCTTTCTTAAATAGCTTTTCCATTTCACTAATCAAGAAGGTCGTCTTTCCTGCCCCAGCAGTTCCAAAGATCTTATGGGTCTTTGTTGTTTTAAATAGATTATTTATCATCGAATATTGATTGAATTAAGTGTTTAATTACTGGTACTGTAAAACTATTTCCTAATCCTTTATAACCTTGAGTATTGCTAACCATTGACACATAATCATCAGGGAAGCCTTGAAGCCTGCAACATTCGGTAGGTGTCAACATTCTTGCTATATCACCTATCTTGTAAAGCCCTGTTTTCGCCCCTCTGCCTCCACCATTAGCAGATAAGCAAATTGATTTTCCATCTATTGAGTAAACTCGATCACCTTGACCGCCTTTGTTAAAATACCCTATTCTTACAGGTTTATTAAAAACTAACTGGCTTCTGCTCTTCTCAAAATAACTTTTTAAATTACCACCCTTGTAATAGTTAGCATCTAAGCAATATGATTTTAACCTATCAACAACACCTTCTTCAATAATGTCTTTCAAGTAAATCTTTTGATCTTCAGGTTGCTCAACTTTTACTTTCTTATATTCTCCATTAACCAATTTACCAACCCAATATAGTCTTTTTCTGCTTTGGGCAGTTAATAAACCACTATTAATCATTACAGGATCTATATTAAAAAGCTCCTTAGTAATTATTTCTTTACTTTCTTTACTCATACTAGCAACATTTTCTAGTATAAAATATTTAGGTTTTACTTCATTTAGTATTCTTAGATATTCATAAAATAGACTTGATCTATCGCCTTGTAATCCTTTTCTATTTTTCTTAGCTATTGATAAATCTTGACAGGGAGAGCCTCCTATTAATAAATCTAAATGGTTTTTTCGACCATTGGTTATTCCAGCTAAATCATTTAAAACTAAATTCCAATTATCTAACTCTCTCACATCTCCCAACTGAATTATATCTGGATGATTAACTTTAGCAATCTGTATAGCGTATTTATCAATCTCGCTTGCGTAATACTCGCAATCAATATTTAATTCTTTTAATGCTTGCCTTGCACCCGAAATTCCATCAAAGAGGGAAAGTAACTTAATTTTATTTGTCATTTTAAATTCTATTTTTAGCAATGTTAAAGTAATCCTTATCCAATTCTATACCAATAAATTTTCGGTTTAGATTTTTACAAGCAATTCCTGTTGTTCCACTTCCCATAAAAGGATCTAAAATAAGTTGATCTTCGTTAGTGTGTATTTTTATTATATTCTCCATAAGGCTTATGGGTTTTTGTTGTTTTAAATAGATTATTTATCATCGAATATTGATTGAATTAAATGTTTAATTACTGGAACTGTAAAGCTATTTCCTAATCCTTTATAGGCTTGAGTATTGCTAACAACCTTATTCCCATCTTGATCAACAAAGTAACCATCTGGAAATCCTTGTAATCTACAACATTCTATAGGTGTAAATTGCCTTACTACATAATCTTTTAATAACATACTATCCTTCTGAACTGTTGTTAAAGTATTGGCTTTTTCAGAATAGCTAGTCTCAAGTCTTTGCTCTGTTTTCGCACCCTTACAATCCTTTCTTTTTCCATCAACTATATTTCTACCTCTTTGCGCGCATGAATAAACAATTCCATTAGGTTGCCTAGCTCTTAAAGTATAAGCTTTACCAGAGTCACTAACAGAATTCCCCCATTTTTTAGAATTTCCTAATTGGGTTGCCATTATTTTACATTGCTTAATATCTTCAACAATATCTTTTAAATAAATGCCCTTATCTTCTGGATCTTCTATCTCGATCTTTTCTTCTAAAGAGCCTATAATATAAACCCTTTGTCTATTTTGAGCTGTCACTAATGCGGAATTTATAACTTTCGAATTTACAATATAGCCACAATCAACTAAGTCTTTTAATATGTTTTTAAATGTTTCACCTTTATCAATACTTAATAAACCTTTGACATTCTCAAGTAAAAAATATTTTGGTTTACAGTCTTTTAAAGCTCTAAAGACATCATAGATCAACTGACCCCTCTCATCTTCAATACCTTTTCTATTTCCTGCCATAGAATAAGATTGACAAGGAAATCCTGCCGATAGCAAATCTATATCTTTAAATTGCTTAAAATCACAACTCTTAACATCTCCAATCTGGACAATATCTGGGTGATTATGATTGGCAACTTTGATAGCATACTTATCAATCTCACTAGCATAATAATCACAGTCAATATTTAATTCTTTTAATGCCTGTCTCGCACCTGAAATTCCATCGAATAAACTTAATACTTTCATTTTATTTTATTTTATTAAAAATTCGTCTTATTATATAACTCCTAGCGATTGATATTATAGTAAAAATTATTGAAATTAATATAATATCAGAAGAACTAGGATATATTTTAAATATTGGGATTATTATCAAAAACCAAGAAACCCAGTTTATAAATAATCCCACCATAACATTAATTACTGCCTCTAGCAATGATCTTCTTTTAGATTGTATCATCATCTAAGAAAGAATCTGGTGCAGCGACATACCAAAGCCTAACGCTCTTACCTTTTATTTTAATCTGTTTGGATTTTCCTCCCATTTCACGAAGCCAAGACCATACAGAATCTTCTGGATGACGGAAGCCCCTATTTTTAAGATATTCAAAAAGTTTAGTTGATCTAAAATACATTAGATTTTCTTTCTTGTCATAAAAACAATGCCTTTTCAAAATATCATCCTTTTGATCACCAGGAGGAGAATCTAACAAGAAAGAATCTAAATAGGAATTAAACTGTCCTTGAGGAGAAGCATCCATTGGATTACTATATACTTCACATTTTGAAAGTAATCCAGTTAATGTATTATCCCAATCTTTTGCTTTTTGGGTTATCCATAACTGTCCTATGGCATCAAGTAGCTTCTTTTTAAATAAAGCCTGGCTCACTAACTCATCTGTAGTTAATTTAAACCTAACTCCTTGAGACTCTAAATACCAAGTGGCAGTTCCATCATAAGAAAGGTATTTTGTTAAGTTCTGTAGATCAAAAGCACTTGAGCCCATCCCTTGACAAATACCAAATTTCCTATTCTTACATTCTGTTTTATTACAGTATTGAACGATAGGGTATTCGTTACATTTATAAAAGTATTCTTTACCACTCTTTTTTACTGACCTGACAATAGATTCAACTTCACTAGCTTTCAAAGATGGCCTGATTAAAGTGCCATTAATTTCCATTAATTTCTCCTCAAAGTTATCACCATATTTTTTCTTACAGTAGATGGCAAAATTATATAGACCATTATTTCTACTACCATCATCAATACCTAAAGTAGCCAAAGCTTGCAAGCAAGGTGGGGAATCTTTGTAATCTTGATCATACTGATCCTCAATTTTGAAATCCTGTAAATGTTCTTTACCAATAGAGCAAACTTCAACATACTTAAAAAAATCATCTATTGACAATGGTTTAAATTCATGATCTATAGCATATCTAACTGTTTCTTTATAGTTAAAATATGGAACATTAATCCAACTTCCTTTATCTCCTTTACCAGCTCTTGATGTTTGTTTAGGGAATATTTCAGATGAGCCATATCCCAAAAGACTAGCCCATTCAGAAACCTTTTCTATCATTAATTTAGCACTAACATCTTCCTTAGCAAAGCAATATAGATGAACTCCTTTGCTTTTAGATTGGCAAGCAATTAAAGGTAATTGAAAGTCATTTATTTTCTTTTGTAATTCCTCAATGGTGTGAATTAAAGGGTTTTGGGGGTTCTTATGATCTAGATCAATAGCCGCAAATCTAACAGTATCTTGAAGTTTTAAAGGTATAATACCTAAGCTACTTCCATCACCAGATAGATGATTCTCAACAATATTGTCCTCAATGGGCAATGGGATAGTATCTCCTTTACCTTCTACTTTTCCTGATGATGACTCTATCAAATCTCGATGTTGACCATAAGCTAGCTCATAGCCATCGAATATCTTTAAAAATTTTTTAACTTTGTCTTTCATTTTTTGTGTAATGGTTAGTAGAGGGCAATTCGCCCTCTACCCTTGATTAGATAACTTCTTCTTCTTCTAAATCATCATAACTCACACTTTTATCTGAAAAAGATTCAGAGAAAGACTTGGCTTCCTTGTAAACGCTGTTTGCTAATTGACTCAGCTCTTCTTTGTTGTCACCTTTAGAAGGTAACTCAGCTAAACCAAATTCTCTAGCTATATCAAAGCCTATCCAAACATCTTCATCTTTAGAAACTGTCTTAGTTTTTAAAGAGAAAACAGAAGCATAAGGTGCTTGTCTGGTTAATTTAACTAAAGAGTTGTAGGCTTTAAGTTTGTAGTGTTGCTCTGAAATAATAGCTATCTCAAAAACATTAGCTTGAAGATCAATAATAATAGCACAAATTTCCTGCATCTTATTAATTTTACCGCCATTTGGAGTAAACCTTTTAAGTTTATCATCTGGTGCAATAGAATCATAAACTTTGGAATCAGTACCGAAGTTATTAACTAACTTACGATCTTTACTGAACTCTAAATAAACAACTCGTCTAGCACAAGGTACAAAAAGTAATTTGTCTTTAGCTTTAACGAACTTTTTAGTTAATGTATTTAAAATATCTCCAACTTCTAATCCTTCAATTTTCTTAGTTGGGTTTTTGTATTCTGATGTTTGAGCTTGAACAACCTTAATACGAGGCATTTCAAGATCATCAGCAGTAAGATCATCAACATACTCTTCGGAGTTAATAAGTTCTAATAATTCATTATTAATAGATTCTTCTTTTTTTACAATTTTAGTCATTTTATTTTTATTTTAAGTTATTTAATAGCTACTGTCGATCCATGCTGAACAGAGAAATCATCTAAAGGAGGAATGTTTCCTTTTTTTAATTCTAAATCTAGCGTAGATTTTAAAGTAGAAGGGTGAACTGATTCATCTCTAGTGAAAGAAATACCTTTCTCTTCCAAGAGAGTTGATAGCTCGTTGGCAATCTTATTACTATCTTTTGGTAAAGAAGCAATAATATTGTTTTTTATAATGTCATCCAGTTGGTTTTCTTGTAACCACTTTAAACATTTTTCTTTTTTATCAATAAGAGCTTGTCTTTTGTTAAAATCCTTTTCCTTATTTATTGCAGTTTGGGAAGGGATAGAAGCTTTAAAGTATTCTTTCAAAGTAACTGTCTTTCCATTCTTTAATTCTATCTTAGATCCTACAGTGAAACCAGCTTCATCTAAAGATTCTGCTAATTCTTGCTCTACTGCATATTTAACCTTATTAAGGTTTTTGGATTTTTCTTCTAATTGTTTTAGTTCTTCTACTACTTCACTAAGTTTAGTGGATAGTGTTTCGATTTGAGTTGATTGATTTTTGTCCATGTTTTTTTAGATTAATTATTAAAAATCGTCTTTCCGATCAGTCATACAATAATTATAAATCTTAAATTTCTAATTATCAAGATTTATTTTTTCTTTTATCTCATCTAGCGTTAATTTTCTAATATTTTGAACCTTAACGAAGCGAAATCCATCTGGTGAAACCCATACAGAACCAAGAATTAAATGATAACCATCTTCCTTATCCTCCTCAATTGGCTTGCCATGTTTTTCATAATTATTATGATCAATACGACAGAAGATCAAATCTTCATCACTACCCTCTAGGTAAAAATCTAAAAATGTTGTTTGGCCTTCTATTAGACCTGTTTTCCTTTTTTCTAATTGCTGTGGATCATTCATATCCTTTAACATAATTTTCTTTATCTTGCCAGCTAACCTAATTAAGTCATTAGTTTCATCTATATCCGAAATCTCATAAGGTTTTTGTCCAAAAAATAATGGCCAGTTGTCATAAATTAATTTTAAATCATCTCTCATTTCATAAATGTTATCAAAAGGTGTTTTGGCATACTCAACTAATTTATTTTGAGCTGGTGTAAGATTTTCTCCTTTCTTAATTTTAGAGATAATTTGTTTTGCTTTAGTTTTACCCACACCCTTAATGTTTGTATAGCCTCCGACCAATTTGTTGTCAGAAATACTCCACTCTATTTCTGACAAATGTTTATCAAAAGGAATATATTCAAAACCTTCATGGACGAGTTCTCTTAATATAGTTCTAACTTTATCAACTGACTCATCGTCCGTTCCATGAGCATTTCTTAAATTTGATACAGCAAACTGTAATGGAAAATTAGCTTTAAGAACCATGCACCAATAACTAAGATAAGAGTAAGCTACTGCGTGGGATTTGTTAAAGGCATAAGAACCCATATTAGTAATATCAGTCCAAATATACGCAGAAATATCCGATTCTATCCGATTCTCCAAACAACCCTTGATAAACTCTTCTTTCAGTTTGTTCATATATTCAGTACCTTTTGAGCCACCGATAGCCTTTCTGATCTCAGAAGTAGCTTCCCAAGAAAAATTACCTAATTCCCTAACGATCCTCATAACTTGCTCTTGATAAACAATTACACCATAGGTATCAGAAAGTATAGGTTCTAATAGAGGGTGTTTATATTTCTTGATTCCTTCATTATGTAATTTTATATAAGATCCAGAGTCAGCACCTGGTCTTGCTAGTGATGTAACAGCTACCATATCATCAAAAGATCTAACCTCTATATTCTTACAAATATCTTTTAGAGCCTTTCCACTAAATTGAAATATACCAGAGAACAAGCCATTATTTATCACATTAAAGACTTTCTTGTCATCAGTTGGGTAATTTAATAAATAATCTCTATCCTTTCCTACCATATCAAGGCAAGTTTGTATTTGAGACAAAACACTCAAACCTAAGCAATCCATCTTTAACAAATTAAGATCCTCAGTTCCTTTCTTATCAATTTGGCATCCTTCCATTGAGTCATCAACCGAACAGTAATTTGTCAAAGGCTTATCAGATACAATAATTGCTCCTGCGTGTTGTCCTGAATGTCTCGTATGACCTTCAATGAATTTTGAATATTCCAAATTAGGGTTTAATGAAAGATAATTCTTACCAACTTTAAGAGTTTCAAAAGTATCATTTAAGCACTTGTCAGATCTTTCATCTCCATCTGGCCTTTTAATAACTGATTTTTTAAGATCTTTCATCTCCCAAGGTGGTATAGATAATACTTTACCTACCTCTAACAGCACTGAATCTGGTTTGTATCTGGATATAGTTCCTAATTTAGCAACACAATCTTCTCCGTATTTATTTTTTAAGTAATCAAGAAGTATAGTTCTTTTTGTATCTTGGAAATCAATATCCAAATCTGGTGGATCTGATCTATGTGGTGATAGGAATCTATAGAATAATAAATCATAAGGTATAGGATCGACATCAGTTATTTCTAACAAGTAACATAACAAACTACCAGCACCAGAACCACGACCTGGACCAACTAGCATATGCTTTTTGGCAAACTTAACTAGATCATAAACAAGATAGAAGTAATCTTCAAAATTCTTTTCCTTAATTACAGAAAGCTCTAATTCTAACCTTTCTTTATATTTTTCATCAGCTAGATCAATACCTCTAATTTCTGCACCCTCAATACAAAGATCCATTAGGCTTCTTTCCTCTGTGTGTATTGGAAGCTCTGCTTTGTTTAGATCAAACTCTTCTATAGAGTCAGCTATATCTAAGCAATTTTTCAAAGCTTCTGTTTGTTGTTCTTCACTTAACTCATCCTTAGTGGCTGATTTCCACTCAAACTCATCTAATATATGAGTCATTTCATTATGTTTGCTTGATCCGAATTTCATACCTAATTTAACTGGATCAAATAAGATAGTTTCGTATAGCTTTTTTGAAGTAGCTTCATCGAACAAGTTATCAGAAACTGAAACTATTGGCTTGGATTGTTTGGAGAAATCATAGAATGATGATCTTGGGTGAAAACCATAATAGCAAGATTTGGAATTAATATATTCTTCTAATATATAATTTTCATATATAATAACTATATTCTCTGAAATATTTGATAGGTCTTTAAATTCTAATCTTGAAACCCCCCTATATTGTGTTTTAGATGATTTATAAACTAAATTATATAGCTCTTTTAGACCTTCAAGGTTCTTTGCTAGAAAGGTTATTGGGTATGTTGTTTGTTTTACTTTAAGGCTACAATCCTCAACAAAAAGTAATTCTACTCCTAATATAGGCTTCTTTACTTGTTTTCTACATTCTTTCCAAAAGGGTACATGTCCGAAAGTGTTGCCACGATCAGTTATAGCCAGTGCTTTTTCTTGTGATGAGATAATGTCTTTTGTTTTACCATAGGCAAAACGGAAGCTATACTCAGTTCTTATTTTTAAGTTTATCATTTTGTCTTTATAAAATTAAAATTTTTCTGCATCTTTTCCGTTCTTAATTCCTGCTTTTCTTATATTGTCCAGAATTGCGTTATCCTGTTTTTTTATATCAGCTATGAACATCTTTTTTCTGCTATTTCAAAATATTTCTCATCCATTTCAATACCTATGAACTTTCTGTTTGTGTTTTTACAAGCTACGCCAGTTGAACCGCTTCCCATAGTAAAATCTAAAACTGTTTCATTTTCATTAGTGTAGGTTTTGATTAGGTACTCCATTAAAGCTACTGGTTTTTGTGTTGGGTGCTTGTAATTTGTCTGCTTATCGCTTTTAAAAACTATGTTAGTTCTTGGATATCTGTCAGTATTCCCACCGAAAGGCAATTCTTTAGTAGCCTTGCCATACACTTCTGTTTTATTTTGCACACTCAACCTCCTTACTCCTGTATTCATTGGTTTATGTCCTTGTGTCTTTTGAGGGTTGTATGTGCATTGTTTTTTATAGAATAAAGATATTAATTCATTACTTCTTAAAGGTTGTTTTTTAGCGTTTAAATGACCTGTTGCTTGTGTTTTTTCCCATATCCAATCGTATTTATAATTCTTTATATTACTCATCCTTAAAGCTGAACTAAATGGCTCACTACCAAATAAAACTATTGCCCCATTAGGTTTTATAAGTTTGTTTAGTCGTTGCCACATTTCATCAAAAGGGATAATACTATCCCATTTACAAGCTGTTGTTCCATAAGGTGGATCAGTTATAATTGCATCAACTTTGATACCTTGAGAAATTAGACTGTCCATTACTTGAATACAATCTCCTTGAATTAGTTTTATATTAGATAAAGACATAAGCGGTTGTTGATAGGGGGTTTGTATTCTTTAATTAATGCGTACTTATCGCCTTCAGAATCAACTCCTAGTCTTTCTGCGAAGTAATAGGGTGATCCGCAAAACTCTTTAGTTTCTTTTATTTTTAAAAATTTGTTTATCATTTTGTGTTTTTTAATTTGCCTGAAAGTATAAGTCCTATTTTCAGGTAGATGAACTATTACCGATCGGTGACGTGACTTACGACCCATGTAATAGGGGGTTGCCTCAAATTCTGCCCTGACCAAAAATCATCTCATTTGTCCTTAATATAATTATAATGTTTATTTTTTTAAAATACAATGCTTAATCAAATACTTAATAAAATTTTCCTCAATTTCTTTAGTTGCTGACCAATTACTAACGAGTACGTTACTTAATTCCTGCGTAACTATCTGACGATGAATATTATTATTAGAGTACATTGGAGAAGGTAAGTCTCTCTTTAATAAATTATTTTTAGCTTGTTCAAATTTATCTTGCATGTTAGTTATTAATAGTTATTTTTACCTGCATTTACTAATCTAATAAATATATTATGGTTTTCGCCCCTTTAGTTTTTATAGTAAGTTTAGCAATAATAACAACCTTTATTTAATTATCTTTCTATTTTTTAGTTCGATATAACATTCGGTTAAGTATTCTACATCGACCATAGCTCTATGGGCTGATTTCATTTCCTTACCAAACAAAATATTATAAAGTTTTCCTAAATTCAATCTGTAACCATTAATAGAATGAGTTTTTGTTACTGTGCATATTTGGTTCGGAGGATAAGGGAATTGACACTCCTTTCCTAATCTTATTAGCTCGTATTTCAAAAGATTCATATCAAACTCAATGTTATGAGCTACTAGATACTTTTCGCCTAAAAAGAAATCAACTAACTGATCATATCTAGCAGAGAAAGGTTTTTCATTTACCAAGTCGCTATTGTACAATCCATGGGTTTTAGATGCACCTTGAGATATTATTCCTTTCGGCTTTACTTTAAATTCAAGACGATCAATTTCCTCTAAAGTTTCATCATCAATCTTGATTGCAGCAAATTCAATAATCTCTGGCTGTTTCTTTATATCAATTATTGAATTGACTGGTAGTCCTGTCGTTTCTGTATCAAATATTATTGTCATTTGTTTATCATTTTATTGATTTCTTTTAAATCCTTTAAAAAAGCTCTAACCGTAAGGAGAAATGAAAAGGTTAGAGTTCCCCTAATTAATATTGCGGAATAATCATATAGCCATAAAAAAGCTGCCATGTCCCAGTAAATTAAAGATATTAATGATGAAGCTATCATTATTGCAATAAATTGCAATAAGGTAATAACTACATAATATGTAATAAATGCTATTGTTTTCATTTTTTTAAATTCTTATTATTGAAGTAATTATATTAAATATTAGGACCAATCCATTTCCAATAATTGTTAATAGGAAGCTATAAATATTTGGTATATCCTTCTCGAATAAATATTCTAAATTAGAATCTGTCCAATTAGTTAATAATGTTATTATAGTTAATACAATCATGATTATTATCGTGATTGTTATTACAGTTTTTTTGTTTTTCATAATTTATTTAAGTTGGTTGCGGAGGTAGGATCCGCAATAGAATATTTAATATCATGTTCATATAAAAACATAAGACAACAAATAGCATGAAGAAGATGGTTTTTACCTGTTTCTTTATCAGATTGTTCCCCTTCTTTCCAAGACCAAATGTGTCTTTGAGCCGCATCGAAGTATCTTGCTTTTGAATCAGGAACATGAATCCAGTTATCTTTCTCATATTTCTTAGCTCCAAAAGTTAAAACTTCGGCTACACCTCGTAAAGCAAAAGGTGGTATTAATCCATATTGAGGTTTGTTTTTATCGTGTTTTGTGCCTTTCATTTTTATTACTTTATTGTCTTTTGTAAAATAGACCCTCAACAGAACACAAAAGACAAAGGAAAAAACTGTTGAGGGATAGTAACATTATAATATATTATTTATTATAAGTCAATGATCTGAATTGTTATCAAGTAAATAAAATAATTCTTCAATCTCACTATTTAAATTACAAATAGAATCATACTTAATTTTTTTATATTCTTTAAATTCCCCATCCTCCTCTATTAAAGAATTGATCAAACTTTCTGGATCATCAGTTTCATAAGCACAATAAATCTGAACTGGAATTGTTTGTGATTCTCTTGGGTCTTTTAGATTAAAATATAGATTATACATCCAAGACATTGACTCTTCCTCATTCTTGACAATTACATTATCTTCAAAATCTTCACTATCGAAAAAATATACTAACATATTACATTATAAATAATAGGACACCATTCCTTAATGATGTCTTTTATGGCTTTGGCATAGACTCTTATCTCATACTGAGCGTGATCATGATCCCTAAGATTAACAAATTTGATTAGGTTATTCAAGTCAACTGTTGCATAAAACTCCGTGTACATAGATTGAGGTAGGATCATTCTTGCCATTTCTCTTGAGACTCCATCGTTAATCAGTCTTTTATACTTTGAAAATGTAAATTGTGTTAAGTGTTTTATTGAAGAATTTATATCTTCGCTAACAAGATTCGTAAACTCAACATCACTACATTGCTTGTTTGATTTAGATTGTCCTCTCCATACTTCTGGAACATAAATTTCCTCTGGAACTTCTCTATATCTGGCAGAAACTTCGTTGAATTTCCAAGTCCTATGTCTAAACCATTGAGATCTAACAAATAATGGACATTTAACATGAAAAGTTATCATACAATGCTCAAGAGGAGAAGTATGACCATTGGTTATTAAATATTTAATTAGTTTCTCTTTCTTTTCTTGCGAGACTTCCTCTTGGTCTTTACCAAAAGAAACTTTAGCGGATTGGACGACTCTATCATCCGAACCCATCTTATCTACTACTGTTATAAATCCTTTATCTAGTATTTTCATTTTGTTTTAAACCAATTTTTAAAATTAATCTTTAACTCTTCACCTTTCTCGTGTAAATCATACTCATAATCTAACCAGTAAAAAATATCGTTAAGATTAGCAAATTTCAACTCTAAAACCTCCTTTAATAAATCTGGCTTAATAAACCATTCCTCATTAATAACTAATATTCCGCCTATATCTTCGCCTACCCAATAACCGCTGATTTGTTCTCCGTCATCTGATCCATCGCCCGCTAAAAATTCTGTAGCTTCTTCTTTGTTACAGTCTATGGGTTTTTTATTTTCATATTTCATAAACAATACATTGTCCCAGCCGCTTCTTTTTAATAATTCTTCAACAAGTCCGTTTGTTGCTGAATAATAGTTTTTTAGTGATTTGTCAGTCATATTTTAATTAATTCAGGGTTTTCGTAAATATTGCCAACTATCTCACATTCTGAAAGTTCAAATTCATAGCTATAGTAATTATTGCCTCTAAAGAAAAATTTGAATTGAAAATCCTCTTGGTCAAACGCTACTTCAAATAAATATTCTTGAGTTTCGTCTTTGTATCTTAACAAGTCTCCCTCATAAATTAATTTGTTATTTTTATCCCAATCGCCTATACATTGCATAATTATATCAACATCACCTATCTCTTTGTGTATATTGAAATATGTCATACAACCATCAGGGAATGTATCACTAGGTTTATCCCAAGCTCTAAATTTAAATCTATCTTTGTTCATTGTCTTTGTGTGTTTTTAATAAGACATAGTCGGAATCTTTTAAATTCAACAACTATGGCACGACTACGGAAGCCGTGTCTTAATATAATTATAATAGATCAATATTTAATTGTCAATAATTACTGGCAAGATTCACAATCTTCCTTATTACCAAAATCATTTACTGAATAGCTACGGCAATAATATAAAGACTTACAACCTAACTTCCAAGCTTTCCAATGGATCTCATGCAATTTTTCCTTAGAAATTCTTGGATCGACCAAAATGTCTAGTGACTGAGATTGGCAAATGAAAGGTTGTCTTTGAGCGGCTAACTCAATTAATTTAGTTTGATCTATTTGCTTCCAGGGCTTAAAGGCTTTGATCTCTTTAGCAGAAAATGGGAATCCGAACTGAGCATTAACTTTCCTAAGATCACCATCATTCTTTATTATTGATTGGACTATCTTGTCTTGATCTGTAATATTCCTGTCGTTTAAAAGCTTTTGAAATACTGGATTTATAACAGTATTTTTACCTTCCTTAGCCTTATCAAGATAAACTGTGCTATAAAAAGGCTCTATACCTTTAGATACTTGACCAGCAATTTTGCCAATAGTGGCTGTAGGGGCAATAGCAAAGATGTGACTGAATCGGCTTTTGATATTACATTCTTCCATGTCTGGGTTAGGGCCTCTATTTTCTGCCAAAACATTATCTGATTCCTTTGCTTTCAAATAAATGTTTGTAAAGATTTCCTTATTAATCTTTTTTGCTTCTTCACTTTCAATATCAATTAAGTGTGATTGAAGGTAAGAGTGAAAACCCATAACACCTAAACCAATCGACCTTTCTCTCATTGCTGAATATCTGGCTGTCTCAACTGTGTCTGGTGCATTATCAATAAAATGTTGAAGGACATTATCTAAAAATTCAACTACATCATCCATAAATTGTTGGTTATCTTTCCATTCATCATAGGTCAAAAGGTTTAATGACGATAGGCAACACACAGCGGTTCTTTTCTTATCCAGATGATCCTTTCCTGTTGCTAGGGTTATTTCGGAACAGTTTCCTGTTAATATTCCATTGAAAAGAACTGATCCTCTCTTTGGTTCAGTCAAACAATAGGTATCATCAATTCTTCCGTTATCTTCTATTGATCTGATTGAAACATAATGATCTGATTTTCTTTGTGGTTCTCTTGGAGTATATTTGAGTCTATCAAACCTTAACCCTAACTTATACAAAAGGAATAGATCGTTTGAATTAATTAAAATCCTGTTAGTCTCCTTACATTTATATAATTTATTGTTTCCTGATCCATCATTCATTGGCAAGTAAAATTCATCAGAATTTCTAGCAAGAGTTACTTTTGGATTACATCCTAAAGTTCTAAGCATTTTTTGAATATCCAACAAGAAGTCTTTATTAACAGAGCCTATTTGAAGAGATTGGTTATCTCCATTATTAGCAATAGTTCCATCTGAATCAGATATACCAGCAAGCCAATCAAGCCTAGATTCTATACTATGGTAATATTTAGGAACAAAAAACTTATCTAACACACAATAATAATTTGTATCAAAATATATCCTGTCCTGTTTTGGTTGGTGATTTTCTTTAATAACTGTTTTTAATTCAGATTTTATTCTTTTTAAAAGTTTCTTTTTCTCACCATAGAAGTAAAATCTTTTCTTTCCACTTTTTATCTTACAACCATCACCACTATAAAAACCATTGGAGTAAGCACATTCTAAGTCCTGTTCATCTTCGGTGATTATAGGAAGATCATTTTTTACAATCTTATCACCTAAAAGAAGCTCGTTGGTCTGTTTAACAACAACTTTCTTCCCCTCCTGAATGAACCATTTGTGATATTTGGTGCAATCTAATTGTTGGCCATCACTAGTTTTAACTGTTACTAACTCTTGATCTATTCCTGTTTGTCTAGGTGTAACCTCTGACCACTCAAAACCATTCCATATTTCTAAAGTTTTGTCTTGGGTGTCAACTATTCTTCTCCATCCTTTTTTAGTTAGGATTTCGGTTTCAGGAGCAACACAAAGATTGCTCATCTTAACCTTTAAACCCAGTTCCTTATAGGATTCTGGTGCTTCACGATTAACATTATCCTCAAACAGGAGATAAGGTTCGCCAGTTTCTAGCCTTGTAGTTAGGATTGATTGCCACAAAGAACGAGCATTGATGCCATGTTTAGTTTTTGATCCATCTTTTGGGCTGGTGAAGTACCATTTACGGTCATTCTCAACTGCTGACATGAATAGATCACTAATGATTATTCCCTGATGAGCAGATGGCATAGACAAAGCTTTCCTCTGATAGTTACCACCTTTAGTTCTTAGGTATAAAAACTCTTCGATCTCTGGGTGAGAAATATGTAAGTAAGCGGCCATCGAACCTCTTCGGCTTCCAGCTTGCATTACTGCATCAACAGCTTTGTAGTTTGATAAAACAAATGGGATAATTCCGCCTGACTCACCTTTCTCTGTTATAGATGATCCGACCTCTCTAATGTTTGAGAAATTAGTTCCAATGCCCCCTCCATAAGAAGTAAGCCACTCACTCTCAACTCTTGTTTCTATTATATCTTTAAGAGTGTCCTCTGACTCATTTAGAAAACAAGAGATTGGCATATTTTTATTTGATCCAGCATTAGATAGAACAGGAGTTGCAGGAACAAACCATCCAGAATTAAGGTATTTATTTATCTTGGATCTATGTTCTTCGTTAGAAGAAAACGCTGTCGATACACGATCAAATATTTCCTCTATTGATTGCTCTCCGTTCTTGTAGTAACCAGATTTAAGTATTGATTCTCTGATTGGGTTTTTATTTTTGTAGTAGGTCATTGTTTGAAATTAGAAGGTTTAATATTTTTCTCTTTACTAAATAAGGTTGGTTTTTCAAATAAAGACAGTGAAAATTCCATGAAATGTCATGGTCTATATTTAATAAATCTTTTAGAGTTCTGTAAGATACATTTTTTGAGTCAATTCCTATTTTCTTTAAAATAGCAGAAATTTCTCTTAGAACTTCATCTCTTGCTTCTTTTTCATTTTCTTCTATAATTTCATCAATTTTTTCTTTCTTTAAATCTAATGATTTTATATAGTCTGCCTCCTCTTTATAATTGTTAGGGTCAAAATACTCATAAAAGTAATAACTAAAATTACTACTAAAAAAGTCAACAAGGGAAGAAATTTTAGTTTGAAGAAATTCAGAAAGATTTTCTAAATAAAGATTGTATTGATAGTTGCTTAATTCACAATAATCAAATATATTTAAGGTTATGATTTTAATAATATCATCATCAAGACCTAAGAATTTTTCGTACTCTTCATCAAGTTTATTTCTTACTATATCAAAAGAATTATCAAATATATCTCTTTTGAAAAATCTAACTAAACTCCAAAGATAGGATGTATAATTATCAATAGTTAATTGAAATCCTGTAAAATGATCTATTTGTTTAGGTTTTGATCCAAGAAAAAATTCTTTCTGTATTCTTTTTTCCAGTTTTATTTTGGCTTGCAAAATAGGATCATTTAATGCTTCTTCAAACAATTTTAATATTTCTTCTTTACCATAACTAATATCGTCAAGTATAGTTATTTCAAGACTATCCTTAATGGTAAGAATTTGATGATTATAATTCTCTTGATGCTCATTAATAGATATTTTATGTCTAACTGGTATTTTAATATAACCTGATTCGATATACTCTACTAATTCTGAATTATAAGGAAAAGTTATTGTTTTGCTGTTAGGGTCTGTTATCCAAGTTATTTTGTAGGGCATAATTAAAAATTAAAAAGAGGTTAAAAGTTTATAAATTAATTTAGCATCTGGATTTCTCCAAGAAGTGGTGGCATATATTCTTACCTTATCCGAGTAATGGTAGTTATTTTCCTCTAAATGTTTCTTAGCTCCTTTTTCGGTAAAGAAAATGCCCTTAGTTACATATCTATAGCAAAATGGAGTCAATTCTGAGTCATAATAGTCTAAATTAAGTGATTCTAATTCCTTCAACTCTTCTTCATCGTCTTTAAAGTAGTCTCTTAACTCATCCATGATTTCCTCAATATCATCACCTTTAAATGGCTCATCGCAACCCTCATAATTATAGTAGTAAAAATCTGGGTTATCAATATCACTATTACAAGAAAAAGATTCTACATCCTGAATCTCAAAGAATACTAATGGTTCAGTTGCTCTATTATCTTGTGTTTTAAGTTCTTGAGATAGCTCTTTTAATCTTATTTTTTCTTCTTTAGTTAATTTTGTCATTGTCTTTAATATTCACAGTTATCCCAACTACCAGTTGTAGTGTTGTGGGCATAGTCAGTTACAACTCCTTCAAAGAAGTTTGAAATACCAATATTTAATATCTCGTCCATAAAAGGTAATGGGTTGGTTTTGATATTATACATAGGTTTAATTTTTAATTGACTCAATCTAATGTCAGCAATATATCTAATATATTGTTTGACCTTGTCTGAATCAATCGTCATAAATTTTCCCTCACAAGGAGCAAAAACATAATCTATAAAAGCATCCTCAAAATGGATGATAGCACCACATATAGAATAAAGTTCCTTTTTAAGATCTTCATCCCAGATGTCTGGGTTCTCTTCAACAAAAGTATGGAAGAGCTTTATTATTGATTCGACATGTAAAGCCTCATCCTTCAATGAATATTCAACAGTTTCAGCAACACCTTGCAGGATTCCTCCATTTATTCCTCTTGATGGCTCAAATAGTATAGCAAAAGATGAGTAGAGTTGCAACCCCTCTGTAAAAGCACCGAAGCAAGCCAGGTTCTTCATTATCTCTTTCTTATCTGTATTCAAAAGTATTGAATTAAGATCATTACAACCAATAATACGAGATGAAACTATCTTACTAACAATCTTCTGTAAGGAGTGTTTATTTAGGAAGTTGTTCTTATCTTCCATCTCTTTTATATCCTCATATTCAGTAAAGAAAGAGTTCATTCTCTCAGGACTCAAATTTAAAGTCTCAACTAGCCTTGCATAAGATTCAACATGAATGTTTTCACGATCAGCAAAAGAGGTTAGCATTGAATTAATATCCTGACTCTTAAAAATGATCATTAGATTATCTATATAATTACTACAAACTGATGTATCAGCTTGAGTAAAGAATTGTAGAATCCTCATAATGGTTTCTTGTTCCTGATTGGACAAATCATAAAATTCCCTTTTGGTTTTATTATGATTCATCTGCTCTACCTCCCAGTGCATTGAAATATGCTTTTCTCTCATCAATTTAGACCATTGATAATCAGAAATGGTTTGGTAATTTGTGTTTGGTTTTAATAAGCTCATCGGTTTAAATATTTCTTTATATCTTCAATAGAATTTATAGGATATTTTTTATCATCTATATAAATAGCACCGTTCCCACTAACTGGTGCATCCCACAGGTAATATGATGCTAATTCCCCTCCCAATATTTCATCTAAGAGATCAACAACAGAGTAAAAAGAATCCGAATCACAATATTCAACCCTAGGAGGGAAATCTTTTGATATTTTTGTTAATTTCTCGTTTATTTCATCATATTTATTTCTTTGTTTTTCGATGAGGGACAAAGTATCTAGTGCCTTTTTTTGTAATTTGTTCATAATTATTTTATTTAAAGTTCGAGTGTAAAGTCTAAACCATTAAGTATTTTTCTCAATGTTTTTATTTTAGGGTTTCTATGAGTATTTAAAATATCTAATAAAGCATTGCGATTCATTGAAATTTTAATCGAGAAAGATCGAAGGCTATAACCCTTATCTTTTATTTCTTTTTTAATAACTTTCATTATATGGTCTGAGTTTCCATCTTGAAGGAATAATTTGAATCCTTTTTCTAGTTCTTTTTTCATTTTAAGTTTTAATTAATTTTATTTAAAAGTTTATCTTTGTTTGTGGTATATAAATGTTGTACATTTATTTTTTTGTTGTCATCTCTTATTCCTCTTTTGTGACTGTGACAAAGGGTCTTGATCTTATATTTTCTAAAATCTTTTCAATCTCTGATTTTCCTCTAAAAGAATAAATACCAGTAATTACAAAGCCTGCAAAGGCAATAGACAAAATAATAAGTGAAATTATGTCAGATTTATCAAATATGCTTTTTTCAAAAAGTTTTGCGATTGTAGTTATTTCAGCTATGATATAACCTAAACAACCAAAGGCAACCATTTTTGATATAGGAGCATTTACTTTTATCTTTTCCCTGTTTTCTTTTTGTATTGTATTCAAAGTCTTAGTCTCTGGATTGTTAATTATTATAAACTTACTTTTTATTTTGTATTTCATTTCTGGTTCTATGTATTTTTTCATGGTTTATTTATTATCTAATTGATAAAACTTACCTCTCAACTCCTCCCATTTCTTCAACCTTCTATTCCATAACTTGCCCCAGAATGTTTTTGTACCTTTTTTTAATAGTATTTTTTTTATGTGGGATATTCTATTATCTATTTCTTTAATCATAGTTATTTATTGTGGGGAGTTTGTTAATTCTCCCCTCTTTTATTATGGTATTTGATGCACTTTTTCTTCTCTTTCTTGATCTATCTCATTTAACCAATTTTCTATCTCTGTTTTTAATTCATCTATTTCTTTTTGCGCTTCTTCTTCTGATAAATAATAATTATAAGTTAAGTTAGCTTCCCTCATTTTATATCCTTGTTCTTTGTATTTAACTAAGGGAAATATGGTTTTGTCATAAAAATCATTGAAATTAGTTTTTATAA
>Ga0228670_1000440_pt1 | contig 23737 bp, 20 predicted proteins | sample 85DmetaG_FD_182785 | JGI IMG/M metagenome (GOLD analysis project Ga0228670, IMG submission 182785) | Seawater microbial communities from Monterey Bay, California, United States - 85D | ecosystem: Environmental > Aquatic > Marine > Coastal | place: USA: California | collected 2016-10-13
GCACACATCCAAAATGTGTGCAGCAAGAAATTTACTGTAAATAAAATCAGATTATTAAAATTTTTAAAGTATTTCAAAAAAGTATCTACTTTAAAAATTCAAAACAGTTTTTAATAATCATCACTATTACTATAATCATCACTATCACTGTTAATATAAAATGGGCAATCATCAGTTTTAGGTTCACTGTAATATCTTGAAGTATAGTAATCAGATTTAGTATGTCTATGTTTATCGTGTTTTAGTGTTTTTGAATTAGTATATTTACCACCACGTACATTTGAATATCCGTATTTATGGATGTATTTATCAGTTTGTTCTTGTTCTTTTTTGTCAGAAAAAAATCCAGGTACTTTATCAACAATTTTAGCACTAACTGGTTTAAATTTTTTAGTTACTTGTGATCCATTACCTGAAAAGTGTTCAGTCATTCTACGATAAACATTGTTTGTTTTCCCTATGTATTTTTTCCCATTTTCAAGATTTAATTTATAAATAGCAGTTGGAGTATTTATATCAGAAGATTCTGTATATTTTGTTTTATACATTGGCGCACCGGTTCTGGCATATGCTTGCGGGTTTCTTATGTAAGCTCCGTTTTGAGTATAATATGTAGGCATTTTATAATAAGTATTCTAATTTTTAAAGTACTTAAAAAGTATCTACTTTAAAAATTCAAAACTGTTCAGATTTTTCTTCTAAAAAGTTTTCCCCGTAGTACAAGTTTACCATATTTACATTATAATTAGTAGTTTTAGGAATACTTTCAATAACATGAATAAATAGTCCCGGAGCAATAGCATCAAACTCCTGTATAAAAGTAGCTTCTATTAGTACTCGATCATAATCAAATTGATTATATAAATATTCAGTCAAGTTTAATATATTTTTCTGGAAATTTAAAACTTGTGAAGGGTCTCTTAATTGACCTGTGCTTGGGTCTATCTGTTCTTTGATACGATTTACAAAAATCTGTATTTCTGATCTCTGTCTTTCATCTATTGCTTCTACCATTCTTAATCTTATTACTTCACTATTGATTACATCATTATACTCAGCCATATTTAATTGGGAAACATATTCCTCTGTATCCTGTTTTATTGTAGTCTGTAATTGATTGATTACAGCCTGAATAAGAGAAATTGTATCAGCAGCTGGCTTTAAATAAGGATAACTAGACATTTTTAGTTTATGGACTGGTCTACTCGCCAAAGTTTTTGAGCCTTCTCCGTATTCGACTTCTGGAAGAATATAGTTATTAAAATTAGTAGTAAAATTGGGGCTACCTTCAGGAAGGCCTTCACCTGTATAGAAATTATTAATAGGTATCGTTCCTATTATTCTAAGTTTTTCTTCAACTCCAGGAGTATGTTTACTTCCAACTGTAATAAATTCAGGATATGAATATTCAATTTGATTAGAAAAAGGTTCTTGTGCTATGACAGATATTCTATTTTTTACATCTTCCTCAAAATATTTTGTATAACTTTTAGGTAAACTTTTTTCACCTCTTCCCATAACTTTAACTTTATCACCTTTCAAAAAATCTTGTTCTATACTATCTACAGAATCAAAAAATATGAGCCCATCTACTGGATACCCTAATTTATTTAAGATACGTATTACAGTTTTTACAATATGATATTCACAACAAGCGCTAAATAAACCTCTCTGAGTACCACCTTCCTTAATAATAGTTCCTAATATAAAACAAAGATATGTCATATCTATATATCTACACTCTTTAATTAACTCAACAACAGCAACTTGAGTTAAATTACTTCCAACTATGTTCCAATTTCCTCTACCATTACAATTCATAAATGTTAGACCTTTTCCTCCCCATGGGTTACGTTCGTTAATAGTTCTACAAAATTGTGTTCCAGCTGGCATAACTTTAATGTAATTTTGTTGTATACAAAATATGCATAACGCTTTCAAGGTTGTTATCTTAAATCTATCTATAGTCGCTCTTTGTTGTGATGGGGGTAATTTTTTAATTTCAAACCTATCCTCATTTCTTGGTCTAAATACACTTGCTATATTAACAATAAGTTGTTTTTCCGTTACTAACGTACTAGATTCAGCTAATTGACTTATAGTTAGACATAAACTTCTACCTGCATTAATATAAATTGAAACGTTCGCTTCTGGATCTTTGATTAATTGTTTAGTTTGCTCCCAAATATCTTCAAGTGTTGCATTATTAGCTATCGTATCAGTAAAAATATCCTCTGTATCGTTTTTAATTATGACAATTTCATTAGGAAAGTTTTCTTCGGATGGCTTTAGATCACCAGGGACAGTAGAATTGAATCTTAAATTATTGATAGCATTATCATCATTCCCAACTATTTCTTCATGAATAATCTCAGGTTTATTTAAAGGATTCTGACCTTGTTGAATTTGTTGATTTAATTTTTCATAATAAGAATTGGATCTAAGATTTAGATGATACATAAGAGATAAGTTTCTTAATATGTAGGTACCTACATATTCATTTAACGGAGAATACGCATAAGCAATTGTCAATTTGGGGGGTAAAATAAAAAAATCATTTGACAAAGTACAAGCGTGTGAATTTATTAATATAGTATAACTATTTCCCGATTCCATTTATTATTACAAATTATAAAATAAGTATTGAAATATTTATTAGAAACTCATAAATATATCTAAACAGTTATTATACTACTACAAAATGAATATACCAGAAAATTTATATAAAAAACTATTGTTATGTAACTTAAATAATATTAATCTATGCGAAGAAATTGGAATGGAAAAAATTAATGATCAAATACAATTATATAAAAATTTAACCGATAGTCATACTAACTATTTGACTGAGTCACCAGAATTAAGTGATTGGTATAATGATGGATATACATATCCAAATGTTAATTCATGTATGCAAACAGTACTAGATTTAATTAAAAAATATAAACCAAAAATTGTACTAGAAGCTGGCGCTGGATCAGGAAAATTATCTAAATATGTTTATGATATTTTAGATAAAGATGTAGAATTAATTTGTGTAGAAAATAATAAAGATTATTATCAGCAAATGCAAACCAATTTTACTTTACAACTATATGAACCGAAAATACATGTGAATGCCCAAACAATTCTAAGTTCTATACATAATATTGAATCAATAAAAGATAAATCAGTAGAAATGGTTTTTACACATACTGTATTAATGCATTTGCCTTTTACAGCTGCTGTAGAAGTTATAAATGAACTAGCAAGAATTTCATCTAAATACGTATTACATAAGGAAAATCTCAATGATATAGTCTCCAATGTCTATCCACGAAATGTCTATCCTGAATGTAATAAACTAATGATAGATTATAAAAAAATTTATAATGAACTTGGATTTAAAACAGTCTTTTATCAAGAGACTATATTAAGTGATGGAAATACAGGTATTACTTATTTAGGCGAAAGAGTATAAAATTCAAAACAATTTTTAATTGCCCAATATATGGTTTACAGCCTTCATAAACATTGTACGTTTGCCACCAAAAGGTGGAAAACCTTTTTTGACTTCTTCCACGTTACCATATTTAACTGCTTCTTCGGCTAAACCCCAAATTTTTTCACCTACAAGCGCTCTTATACCTACTTCCTCTACAGTTGGGGGATTGTATTCCTGTTCAAAAAAAGCCTTGTCGGCAGCTACTTTGGCTAAAACTTTTTCGTAGGTTTCTTCTTTATTTAGACCTTTTTGTATTATATTTTGCATATTTCTTTCAATTTCATTAACATCGGTAATTATTTCAGGCTTATTAACTGTACCCATAAGATCTGTTGTTTCTGTTTCATTTATGTTTTTCCAAAACACATATTCTGAATTAGCTCCTTCAATATAAACAACTTTATTTAAAGGTAAACCTATTTTTCCTAATATTTCTAAAGATTTTAAAACTCCATTTGCGGCAATTATCTGATTCTCAACTATCCCAGTAGCAATAGGTGCATAAATTCTGATTTCTAATATTTCAGCATCATCTACCAAATCTATCATTTGATTAAAAAAGTTAAAGACGACTTCGTCGCCTTCTTTTGTTCTTAAAGATTCAAAATGACCACGGATTAACCTGCCATTACTCAAAACAAAAGTTATAGTAATACAACCTCCACACATTCCACTTGCTATAGTAGTTCCATCTTCGGGGAATTCTTCATATATTTTAATATCAAATATATTCTTATTACCTTTTATGGGTTCATTATATTTATGGCCTACTTCTTCACAGGTTGTGTCCTTATATTCTATAATCTCTCCTAATTCTATACCATCATTTATAGTACCTGGAGTTATTTTTAATTTTAATCCATTAGAAGTAAGAGGAAAAGTTTTATCGTAAATTAATTTAAGTTCTGTGTATGTACCACACCAATAGTCACTACTATCTTCAATACTTATTAAATAAACTGCTTGTTGTTCTTCTTCATCATCCATTTTATATATAGTAAATTAAATTACTATATAAAATATTTTTTTTAGATTATTATAATGCTATTTTCATTTATTAGTTAAATACTAATTCTAAGTACTTTTTTAAGTATCTACTTAAAAAATCACAGTTTTTTGTTCTCAAAAATTATTACAAAGATCTCTTAATGTATCTTCAGTCCAACTACCGCGATCATTTAACATATAACTATACTTTAATTCATCTAAGATATCACAGTTGGAATATGCGCCAACAATAGCACAAGCCATTGCTGCTACTGTATCAGTATCTCCTCCTCCTTCAATAGCCATTTTTATACAGTCCATCACAGAATGTGGATTTTCCAGAAAACAAGCTAAAGCGTAAATGCTGCTTTGTAAGGCACCAGGAGAAATTACGTCTTCCCATTCAATTTCATTATATGTTTTTCCTATTTCTAAACAATAGTTATGTGTTTCCTGTTTTTGGATTTTTTCGGGTAGTAGTTTAATTAATGAAGCAATATCTTCATCTAAGTATTTTGCAAGACTATTAATAAATGTTGTTTGGTTCGATTTAATATCATATTTACAAGACAATTTAATACATACCGCTAATCTACAAGCTTGAGCGATTAAAATACTAGATTGTATACATGTTCTGTTATTGTGTGTAATAATAGCTTGTTGAGTTGCAATTTCTGTAACTTTATCGGGATCATTGTAGAAAATTACACCAACCGGTGCAACTCTCATACAAGCTCCATTTCCTTTACCGGTTTTATTTGATGCTTTATTCCATTTAATACCTCTCCCAATATTTTTCATAGAGTTTAATGTAGTATTACCATAACCTACAATCTGATTGTTTGTCATTACAGGTATATTTGACTCAACTAAACCAGCATTAATAAATAGTGACAATAATCTAATAGAATAATCTTCCGGGTTAAACTGTTTTAAATTTTTATAAATACTCAGAATTAGTTCTCTAGCACACTGTGTGTCATCTGTATATTGTCCAAATTTAAAATTATAATCATTTTTAATGTATCTAGGTTTGTCTTGGTCTTGGAACTGTACACCATACATTGATAATACTTCTTTTTCAAGAATATTTTTTAAAAATAAATTACAATCATTTCTATTACAACCTTCTACCATAAAACCAATAGCATCTCCATAAGCCATGGAGATTAAACTATTAAAAAGTGTATTTTTTATTGTAATACAACTTGTCATAGAATATATCACATTGTATTCTTCAAAATATTGTCTTAGATATTCAACAAAGTTAATATATTGTTTTGTTGAGGAATTAAAATGGTCTGGTGGAATGTTTTCTGTTATTATTCTAGAATATTCTGGGATCATAATACTAATGATTTTATTAGTATTTAGCAATATTTTGGATATTTCTATAACATAATTTTCAAATGTCTGATTATATTTTTTTAGTATAAAATTATATAACAAAATACTCAATAATTTAGGTGTATCCAGATCTTTGATTCTATCATAATAGATATGTATTAAAACTTCCAGTACTTTATTTTCATCTTTATTCTCAGTAAGTGTCGATATAGCATATTCAAACTCTAAGTATATTGATTTATCTTTTATAATTTTTTGCACGATTTGGTTGGTAAACTGAGAATACATTTTTTTTTAATTAAAAAAAAAGTTTTAAATATAAAACAAATTTATTTTAAATGGAAGATTTAACAGAAGATGAAAGAAATAGACTTAAATTAGGGTTAACAGTTCCTAGTAACTTAAGACAACCTTTTGATCTTGGACAAGCAGTAAGGTCATTAAATAGTCAAGGAGCAGTAAGAGGATTTCAATATAATCTTTTTCAATTAGCAGAATATTATAATGATGGAATATTTAACATTATGAAATTACCAAAAGGGGTAAGTCTTTACCATGGCTCATATAATTTAGCTAATTATTTAGTATTTATGCCACTTGGTAGGACTTATTTTGATACTTTATATGCAAATGGACCTTCTTTACAGAACTTACTTGATAATGGAATAGTGTTTCAAAAAAGTGAAAAATTTTGGGAAGAAATTTCTAGCTATGGAAATCCAGCTCCTGCTTGGCTAAGTTTTCTTTCAACAGCAAATCTATATAGCATGGACAGAGCTGGAGAACTAGGCCGCCCTGTTGATTGTAATGACAATAAAGTGGTTGATTTGGGAGGTGAAAATCTAGAAGTTAAAAAATGTGTATTAGCATTTGAAACAATGCGGGAAATTAAGACAGTTTTACTAGAAGACGTTCTAAACATTACAAAGATATTACAATATATAGAGATTTTAACAGTGGCTCAATGGGCTGAATTAGTGGGAGTATTAAATCCAACAGAAGTAGCTAGACCTAATGCTTTGAGAATCAGAGATCGGGCTAGTTTTAGACGGGGTATATCACTTATGCTTTTCGGACCAGTTAGTACAGATAATCTTCCGAACGCATTAACTCAAAGAATTAACTTTGACGACCTTGCTGTTAGACCTCTTGCAACTAAAATTGATAAATTTGGTACAAATTTTGAATTTTACAATAGACATACTAACGCTACTGTAGATTTTACCAGGATATCTATGTTTGAATATGATATTACTACTTCAGTAGCTCTATGTTGGTTAATTAATACAGTAGTAAGACATAATGCTTATGATGGTATGGGTAATTCATGGGCTTACAAAATGGAAGCAGCAAATAATCTCGCATATAAGGCTGCACTAGGGTTAGACCTACCCCCACCTGCAGATGAGGTTATGACTGATGCTGAGCGTCAGCGTCGGATTGCAGCTTCTGAAATTGCTAATTTGCATCATCCTGAATTTTTCTTTTGTAATGCTTCAGCCTGTTTGAAGCGTAACTATAAAAATCCTGTTGATTGGCAATATCAAAATTATATAAATTATCCACCTTTGACACGAAACCATTTTAAGAGTATTGATAAAGCAGTTTTTAATTATAAAACTTATAAAGGTGATTTAATAGATATTAGTGTTTGGTCTGGGTTGATTACCGAAGCATTATTAAGACCATATAGAGCAAAATTTACAAATGTACCTCCTGTACAAATGGCAATTATTACACATTTAGCAGATATTCTTCGTACCGGTAATAGAGATGTACAAATTTGTACATTAGCTTCTTTTTTTATAACTGATAAACTTAAGTATTATTATTGTTCTGATGATAATTGTGTTCTTCCTTTAAATGCACAGAACTTAGGGATAATAGATTATAATTTAAATACAAGTGATAGTATTTCTATAGATTTATTTGAAGAAATCCGTGCAAATTCAATAGCGAATGTGGGACTAGAGCGTGCAAATTATCATAAATTAATAACTGTTATAAATATGGCAATGATTATTTTGAAAGGAGAAAATGATACTGCTGAAAAATTACTTGGATTATTTTATATGACTATATATCAATTGGGAACAGATAAGGATTCGTATAATCGTAAAGATTATGTAGACCCGTATAAACTTTTGGTAAGAATGGCTTCATTAGTAGCAATCTCTTTTATTTTACAAAGATTAGGACCTATGGTTTTAAAGGTTGATAGGTTATCCAATTTTGAATCTGAGTTTTTTTCATTTTTGAAGAATAGATCTCAAAGATATCCAGGAAAACCAGAAGCCCATACTATTGCAGCTCTAGTAACGATTTGTGATATAGTAGCAGGATTAGTGGCAGATGTCAGTGCATTAACTGATACTTTCCCACAAGATATGTTAGACAAAGCAATTCAAGACAACGATAATTTGTTTAACAACACAATGTTCTGTGATACACTTTATCAGTTTCATAATGGGAACCAAGCAGCTTATAGAGGAGATAGACGATGGGTTGCCCGAGCAATAAAAGCCAACAGGGATGCAGTTGTAACAAGAGTAAATGCAGGTGAACCAGGTGACCAAGCTACTGTTAAGCTAGGGGACGTGTTTGATAATATGCCTGATAATTTTTGGAAAGTACTTACATTAGCTGAATATTATTGTCCATTAATGTCGCATTTAGAATTATCCTTGAAGAAAAATTATAAAGCTTTTACAAGCTTTAGACTTAGTCAGGTGTTACAACGTCAAGAAGATTATACAGGAATTATACATACTGTTTTGGATCTTACAAAACCTGTTTATGAAATAATCTTCAAGGAGTATGTATCGCACGGTTATCCTATATTAATAACCAACCCACCAAGGTTAAATCATAATATATTAAATTTATTACGAAGTTTATATTTTACTAATATATTTTTAGAAGAAAGTTCTTTCGCAGAGAATAAAAGTTTAGAGCCCATAGATATTTTCTGTATCCAACTATGTTCATTCCTAAAAAGTTCTGGTAGATTAAACGAAGATGGTGGTGAAGTAAATTTACATAGGTTTAGTGTTGCAACACTTAGGAGAATATTTCAAATTCCTAATGATAATCTTATCGCTGATGAAGCTATAGAATTTGAATTAAATCCTCTCAGAATTGTAACCATGTGTATTGGTAAAACAATTTTAGAGTCAATTGTGACCACAGAAATACATACAAGTAGATATTATAATTACTTTATTCTTGCACTCGGAATTGCTCCCTCCGATCCCGGTGTTGATCAATTTAATCCAGAATTTCAAGAATTTACACGCTTAATTAGTTTGGGACACTATTTAGATCATTGTAGACCAACAACTGGATTTTCCCAATTAGATACAGAAGATGCTGGTAATGGGAGGGGTCCGCTGTGGTTAAAACAATTATTAGACGAAAATAAGCTTACACGTACTTGGCTTGATACTAAAAAAATGTTTCATAAGTATCAAATTCAGGAGCTTGAAAAAAGTGGGTTTGAGAGGAGTGGAAATGCTATCCCACCTATAACAGAATCAAATCAGTATAGATGCGGTTTTACATTTCGATCATATCAACAAAAACTCGTGGGGACTGCCGCACCAGCCGATCCAAATATATTTGTGTTGACTGATAGATTTATGCAGTTATCAAATAATTTTTCCTTTGCATGGGAAACATTAGTTGTTGATAATTAACTTATTAATTATTGAATTTTTAAAGTAGATATCTACTTTAAAAACTAAAACAGTTTTTTAATCATCATCCATTTTTATTAATCAAGAAATATATTTAAATTTGATCTACTTTATTTATTATAATAATAAATAATGATAGAGTACTTACTTATATTTGTTTCCTTATTAATAGGAATTGTTATTTGTCTTTGTTTTAAATATAAAGAAAATTATAAAAATAATATACCTATCGATGCAGTTGTTACATGGGTAAATTCTACCGATCCTAATTGGATAAAGTCTTATGAATATCATTCTGGAAAAACTTTTGTAACAAGTGATAGATGGACCCCGGTTAGTGTTTCTAATGACCCAGAGGCTGAGCTTTCTGTTTGTTTAGAAATGATTAGAAAAAATATGCCATGGATTCGAAATACCTATGTGGTAACTGCATATCCACAATATCCAAAATGTATTAAAAACGAAATAGTAGTATATCATCATGAAATAGGACTTGAAGAAGTGTTTAATTCACATGCTATTGAATCTTCTTTACACAAAATAAATGGATTATCAGAAAATTTTGTATATTTTAATGATGACATCTATGTTAGAAAACCTTTAAAACCTTCCGCTTTTATTGATAATTCGGGAAAGCCATTATTACATTTCTATGATAAAACACAAAGAGATGGTGATGATTGGGAAAAATATCTTTATGACATATCTACTAAATTAAATTTAGATAGTATAATTCCATTACATGTGCCTCATTCTTTAACAATTTCAATGTTAGAATTAGTAGAATACACATTTCCCGAAGAGTGGGAGCATACTAGAAAATGTAAATTTAGATATAATGATGAGATATCTCCAATTTATGTTGCTATGTGTTTATCTCTATATAACCAATCATCGATTAAAGCTAATGAAGAATTAGATCATCTTTATCTTTTACAATTACCTATCAAAGATTCAATAGATTGGAAACTTGCTAAAAATAAAGAAGTTATATGTATTAATGATTTAGATGGTAATAGATCCGATCTTATTGATTTAATATACTAATCCCATTATTCTTAATTAAAAAATACTTTTTTAATAATAAAAAGTTAATGAATTATCTAAAAAAAGCGAGTATTAATGTAAAAGATCCTCTAAATCTTTTAAGGAGACTTAGTAGCGAGGAGTCAATAATATATGATATGGTTAATAGTTATTCAAATCAAACCTTAAGGCCAATAGTAAAACGAGACTTTACTAATAATCATTTTAATAAGCAAGTTATGAGTGATTTAGGAAATTTAGGTTTATTGGGTATGACAAGTTTAGAAATTCCGGCATCTTATAAATCTTATGGATTAGCTTGTAATATATTAGAAGGAGTAGATAGTTCCTATAGATCTATGTTAAGTGTACAATCATCTTTGGTAATTTATCCAATTATTAAATATGGAAGCAACTCAGTAAAGTCCAAATATATCGATGATTTAAGATCTGGTAAGTATATAGGCTCATTTTGCCTTACAGAGCCCAATGCTGGTTCAGATCCAAGTTCAATGAAAACTACGGCAATAAAAGATGGCAATAATTATATAATAAATGGGACTAAAACTTGGATTACACACGCTCCGCACGCTCAAGTCTTTATAGTTTGGTGTAAATTAGAAAATGAAATAGCTGGTTTTGTTTTAGATAAAAGTATGAAAGGTATTACAGCTACCCCGATAAGTAATAAACTATCTATGCAGGCTTCATCAACGGGTGAAGTAAATTTTAATGACGTCAAAGTTGACGAAAATAATCGTTTAATGGTAAATGGTCTAAGAGGACCTCTATCATGTCTCAATCAGGCTAGATTCGGTATTTCGTGGGGGGTATTAGGAGCTGCGTCCGATTGTGTTCAACAAGCACTGGAATATTCAGACCAAAGGGTAATATTCGATAAACCTTTAAGTAGATTCCAAATTCCTCAAATTAAATTAGCAGATTGTGTATCAAATATATCTTATGGCTTAGCAGCGGCTCATTGTGTAGCAGATAATAAACAGAATAATATTGATAGTCATTATATGATATCTATATTAAAAAGACAAAATTGTCAAACAGCATTGAAAGTTAGTTCAATTTGTAGAGACATATTAGGAGCAAATGGTATTACTAATGATTATTCTCCTCTTAGACATTTACTAAATCTACAGAGTGTAAGTACATACGAAGGTACATCTGATATCCATGGTCTCATTATTGGAAAAGAGCTTACAGGAGTGGGTGCTTTTACTTAATAAAAAAGTTTAATTTTTTATTATAATAATAAAAAATGGCATTTCGTTATACAAATGCATTATAAATATTAGATTTTATTAATTAAATAAAAATATAAAAAAGTAGACAGCGAAACTGCTCCGATTATCATTATAATTATACCATCCATTTATTAATATAATTAAATAAATAAGATTAAAAAAACTCATACCAATTAAGGTATGAGTTTTATTAGCATGAATGTTTAATTTATAAGCTTCCTTAATTGATTTGAGTTTAATCAATGTTTATATTTACAATCTCCACCTTTGCTACAAACTCCTTTAATAAAATATTTACAGATTTTTTGTCTAGGTCTTGGTTTTTTCTTATTTACAACCAATTCAAATCCATCATCATTTTGTAAATTCATTTTTATAAAGTGTCGTGAATCAGAATTAAACATCTCCAAATTGGTCCCTAGGAGTTCACGAACAGAAAACCATTTGACAGACCTTACTTCCTGTAAGTCTTGAGGATTGGGTGTAATCATTGCATCAAAATTATGTAAAAAGTAAATAGTGGTACTTGTCTTAAAACCAATTTGGTTATTTAATTTTACATCTATACCAGTTTCTTCATAACATTCTCTTCGTGCGCAACTTAAATGATCTTCAGAATATTCTAGATGACCTTTTGGGAAACCCCATTTTCCAGCTTCATCTCCTAAGACCATTAAATAGAAATCTGTTTTAGTTTCTTCGCATTTAAACTTTCCTAAAATTCCTGCTCTATCTGTAGAAGACATTTTTCAAGTTATCTATTATTTTATATAATTCCATACTCTTAATTCAATTTTATTTAGCCCATTCTGCTTTTTCTTCAGAAGACAACCCTTTCCATTGAACTGCCAATGCTTTCGTAACTTCTACTGTTGTAAACTGGGGGTTAGATTGGATAACAATTGGTCTGTTTTCTTTACAGAAGTTTAGATAAGGTTGAGGTTTCTTAACACTTGTTTTTTTGGTCGTAGGTTCAGGTTTCTTAACACTTGTTTTTTTGGTCGTGGGTTCAGGTTTACGTCGTTGTTTACGTTCTGGTACCGGTTCTGGCTTAGGAACTTGTACAGAATCTTCTACGTCAAACGCATCTTCATCGATTTCATCGTTTAAATTTGTATCTATAACTTGTGTATCTTCGTCATCTGAAATCTCTTTAATTTTAATGACACGTTTTACTGTTTCTTTCTCATCTGTCTGTGTGGTTGGTACATGTTCTGCTAATTCTTTTTCATACCTTAATTTATCCTGTCTATTCATTTCGTTGAATCTTTCTAATTCTGATTTGTATTCATCTTCATCTTTGTATTCATTCCACAATTCTCCAATCATTTTTGTAATTTCTTGTGATGTAGCACCTGGGTTTTCTTCTTTAATTTCGGCTCTCTTCTCGACACAGAAAAATATATATGCAGAGCGTGCTTTTTTTGGGCCATCATTTTTCTTTTTCGAACTCTTTTTCTTCTTATTATTTAGTGCTTCTATTTCATTGTCATCTAAAGGAACATATGATTCCATCTCATTTAAGTATCTTACTTTGTCTTTAGCTGCCATTTCGGTATATTTTTGATGATTCTCTACATCCACATCATCATTAGAATCCTTTAGTTCTCTCCAACAACGTCCCAATTCTTTCATTACTTCTGCAGGTGTAGGCTCTCCATCCATATTTTCCTTTATTTCTGCTCTGTTTTCAGTACAGAAATAAATGTAAGCAGATCTACCTCGTTTTGGTTTATTCGGATCTTTACCAGATGTTTTTCCGGAGGTTTTCTTTGTTTTAGACATTTTTTCTATATCTGGTTCTTTTTCCATCCAGAGTTCGGTAAGTTCAGAACAGTCATTTTCTATAAGAAACTTTGCGACGTACTCCATGATTTTTGTAACGTTGGTTGGCATCGTTTGATTTTACGTTGAAAAAACAGGTTTATTTTCAATTTTTTTTTGATTTATGGGTAAACGTGTCTCGTTTGAAATACGGCTTAATTTATGTTGATTTACAATTTAAAATTATATATTCAAACTAAAAATGAATAAATATCTAGTAGTAACAGGTTTTTTTAATATTAATAGAGATAAATGGGAAAGCATATATCAACGTCAATTAAGTAAATATTTTGAAAATGCTAAACGTATATTAAGTACACCAGAAGATATGGTAATCTTTACTAGCAAAGATAATATTGAATTTATTTCAGAAAATAGAAATAAAAGTTATTTTACTCATTTGGTAATTACTAATTATGAGGATTTGAAATATTATAAATATGAAGATCGTATTAAAAATATAATGTTGTCAGAAAGTTTTAAGAAATTGATAACCCATGATGTATGTAAAGTTCCAGAATTTAACAATCCAGAATATCTAGTAGTTATTTGGTCAAAAATTAATTTAATAAAACGGGCAATTGAAATGTTTCCTGATTATACGCATTTTGGGTGGATTGATTTTGGTTTACATCCTCATATTATACCAGAAGATTATCCACCTTTCTACCCTAAAGGAATTATATCTGATTTAATTAAAATACATTGTAGATCTTTACCTCTGGAAACAGATTCAGAAATTAATAATTTTATGATAAAATCCAATGATAGACTATGTGCTGGTAGTATTACAGGTCATAAAGATAATATAATAATATTTGAATATTTACTCGATCGTCAAATTTCTAAACTTTTAGATAACAATATAGTACATTGTGAACAGTCAATATTTACTTTGATATACTTAGAACACAAAGGATTGTTTGATTTATCTTTCGGTGATTGTTGGGATGGAATATTAAGAAATTACTACAGAAATTGTTATTATTATTTTGGATCATTTGGTTTTTTTAATGCTTACGTTATAGGATTCTTAGAAAAAATAAAAGGAGGAATAGAAATTTTAACTTTGTACGATTATGCTCAAATTATTGAAAACGAATTTCCAGGAAAATTTAAACTATACTACACCGACTCTCTATTTAGTCTGAATAGGATATGTTATGGTTTACATGATGTGACAAATGAATTAGATAATTTGAACTTTTATAATATGCAAAATGTTAAAGTTGAAATTAAACTAAAAGATTATACCCAAATTCATCACGAAGTAATAAAAATATTTGGAATTCATGCAGAACCGTATTTAGATATTAATAATAAGTTCCCTTATCTATCTAAACCTTTAAAATCTAAAAATAGTATACAAGAATTAAATAAACCTATTATTACTTTATTTCCACGATTTAGAAATAGAGAAGATAGTTTATTTAGAAATGCTAATAAAGATAAATATAACAACTTTTGTAAGATTATTAAGGAAAAATATCCGTCATCATTACTAGTTAAAGTAGGCTCTAAACATGAAACTATTAATATAGATTGCGATATTGTAGTCGATGATATTGTAGAATCTATTGAATACTTAAAAAAGTCTGATTTATTAATTACACCAAATTCTGGATATTTCTACTTTGCCAAAAATTGCGGGTGTACTAATATATGTGTATTTCAGGAGGGTATTTCTTATGATTACTTAACTATGTATAATATATTTAATAATAAAGCAACCTTCTATAATACAGAAGAACTTGTTATATCTGAAATTTTGAAGTTGGAAAATAAATTCCAGAATAAGACAACTAAGTGTTCTTGAAAAAGATTAATAATATGAATAATCATATTATTAAGATAGATATTTAAAAAAATGACATTAATTTAGCCCACACCAATTATGGTGTGGGCATGAAATTTATTATAATCTATTTCTATTATTAGTTATTAAATAACATATTTGAGCTACATATCAATAATTTCAATCCTCACGGATTTATTACCGGCTTTCAATGCCATCTCAAGAGCTTGTGCTGCCATATCTTTTGGAACTTGAAGAACAAGAGGTGGTGGAGGAACTTGAACCATCGTAGGAAGAACCGGATAAAGCTTTGGCATTGGAGGAGGAGGCATATTTACAATTGGAGGTGGAGGTGGTACAATGTTTGTTTGTACATTTCGTTGCTCCATGGGTGGAGGTACAATGTTTGTTTGTACATTTCGTTGCTCCATAGGTGGAGCATGAGTAACTCCCGTCTTGGGTAGTGACTTGGCTACAACTCCTGTACGATTCTTACACTCTTCGAGAGTCTCTGAAGGGTGTAAGTAAGAACAAATCTTACCAATAGCATTTGTCACCTTTCCACCAGAAACAATCACATGTCTGCAATCATCTCCGTATGCACAATCCAGAATTTGAAGTTCGTCGACATGGTGTGCGTAATGACAATTGTCTCCAAACGTACACCCAAGGTTCTTACACATCTTTGTCTTCTTCAAGTCCTCTGGTTTCCTCTTTGTGTCTATCTTCTTCTTTGCTTCGTCGATTCTTTCTTGTTTAGCCAGATTGTCTGTATTGATTTCTTCGTAGCTCTTTGGACCCATAGTGAAAGTATTCTTCACCTTCTTGGGTTTCTTGTTTTTCAACTTCTTCCCACTCTGGGAATTAGCGGTTTGTTCTTGGAACAAATAGTTATCGATGGAAAAGCTTGTTGACATGTTTGATTTCTGACATCAAATGTTTGTATAAAATCTCAATTTTATTTTGAATTATCTTATTAATATATAATATTTGGAGTATTAGGGGGCCACCCCTTGTCTTCAATATACCATTCAATATCTAGATAATGAATGGTATAACAGTTGAACATGGGTATTATAGATACAATATCATTCATTAGTATTTTATGATTATTATGAGTGGCTTTTACTATTTTATTGAACATCATTATTTTGTTAATAACAATGGCATTGATTTCTTTATTAACCAGTGACAACATGTTCTGATTTATGTATTTATCATTAAAAATAGTAGAAATTAAATCTGTATCAATCATTAAAAGCTCCATATTTGTAAATTAGTTGTTAAATCTTTAGTCCAATTATAGTATTACACAACATTGCTCATTACTCTCTAGTTCAATCTCTCTGGTGGTTCTATACTTCCTAATACTATCTTTAGTAACAGTCATTGATTTTTTTATTATCATCTTTTGTGAAAGTCATTTAATAATATAGGTTAACGTCTTTAAAATAGTATCTGACATTAAAATTGCCCATACCAATTAAGGTATGGGCAATAAATAATATATTTTTCTTTTTAATATAAATAATGAAAGATAAAAATTTATCAGTCGAATTAATAAAATATATTATATCTATTGGATAGACGGAAGACCAAGTGTAGAAGATTCAATCAGTTAAATAGTCCTTCCTAATAATAGGTTGTGCCATTTCTCAGCATTTGACCATCCACTTTCCTTAAATGAAATAAGCCTCGTACTAACTACATTAACAAAATTATCGTAAACCAGTAAATTAGTAGAATCATCATATTTGGAACCAGCTAGCACCCAGTACATTATTTTTTCTATTTTTTCTATTTTTAAATTTTTATTGTGTGAACTTATATGTTGTACATCAGATATCAATTCTTGTATCTTATCTATTACGTATTTACGTGGATCGAGCTGGATACCTAACTCTTTAATCAGAGCTGTCACAATTTCAGTTTTGTAGAACGTCGACTTAGAGCGTGTATTATATGGTTTGACGATATTGTCCGTCTTACAAACCGGGCAAATTTTCGATGATAACTTGGATTGATATTCTTTCCAACATTTTGGATGTGCATAACAAGAACACACGAAGCAAACTTTTCTCGAACAGCTTTGGAGACATATAAAGCACGTTTCTGGCATTTTCTATCTTCTATCTAATAAAGATATAAGATAAAATCAATTTTAATTATTTTACGACGTTAATTTACAGTTTTATCACGAATACTTTGTAATGAATACCTTAGTGACATTAATTAAGCCCATACCAATTAAGGTATGGGCAAAATATTATTAATAATTATTATTTAGTGTATGACATCCTATTAACTCACATTAATCATACCACCAGCTGCTCGTGCCATCTCAGTAGCTTGAGCTAGCTGATGAGATGGCACTTTGATGATAGGCTTTGTCAAGTGTTGCCCTGTCCTAGTCAGATAGTCCTGAACAGTTTCGTCGTGACAATACATACAGATTCTTCTACTTCTTGGGTTATTAGATATCTCCTTGTTGTAGTTAATTACAATACATCTACAGTTCCGCCCCCTGTTACAAGTCTGTGGTACCAGCTCCGATTCTGAATGAGCCCACCAACATCTAGAACCGTAAGTACACGCCGTTCCATTCTTACAGAACCTGCTTTTTCTTGGTGGTCGTTGCCTTTCCACTGGAAAACCCTTATCGTATGAAACTTTTGGCTTAGGTATTGGAACTGTAACTACATTCCTGCTAGGACGTCCCATCTCATCGTCATTGAAGGCCTCATATATATTATTTTTAGAAATATTTTTGAGCCTACTAATCCTATCAGCCTCTTTTTGTTGATGTATTGCCTTAGCGCTAGGTAGACTAGGGAACTCTTGCTTGTCCTTGTAATCTTGCTTCTGCGAAGGCTGTTTCCATACATTTTTTACCGGAGTTGTTTTTGTTACCTCAGTAACTGGTGTTACTTTGGTTTCCACCGGTTCATCATCCATAAGTTCTTCCCAACTTGAAATCTCGGATGGTTTTTCAGTAGGTTTTTCCTTAATAGGAAGTTCCTTGGTTGCCGTATTGTTTGTAGCAGCAAGCTGCTCTTCCCAATCGTCGTCCCAGTAGTTAACAGTTGTCATTTCTGATTTTGAGATGAAAATTTAATTTGAGATTTCAAATTTTATTTATAAAGTATTGAAATCTCAAATTAAATAATAGAATTAAAAAAGCCCATACCAATTAAGGTATGGGCTTTAGACTATATTATAATATACTATTATATAAATTATTTTGTTTTACTACTTAGGACGAGCATCCGCAAGAGACATAACTGCCTCCTTGAATGCTCTCAATTCTCGGAGTTCCTCGTATGCTATAGCTCTAGTCCTTCTTGCATCGTCCAGTTGTTCTTTAAGACGAATGTTCTCTGCACGTAATGATAAATTCTCGTCAGACAATCTCTCTTCTTCGTCATCACTGCTTTCGCATGTTGTGGACATTTCTAATTTGAAATTAGAATTTGTTATATTTTTTCAATTTTGTTTTGACTTTTAAGCGTAGTGACTGTTCAGTCCAAAATAGCATCCCCCCTTGCTCTCATTCGCCCGTTTCGAGTGTTTTTATAAGATTTAAACATGCATCAATATTTTGGTATAACAAAGTACCTCTTAAATTAATAGTGTTGGTACTAATATCACTGCTCTTTTCGCGTAGTAAATTAGCAAACCCGCTCTCTTCCCGTCTCGCGACCTCTCCATATCTCAAAAAATAATGACCTAATGCTCTTAAATGAGCGTTTCCTACTACAACAACAAAATTGTCAAATCTACCTGTTGTATTATATATTTGATATAATATACCAATATCTAATATAGCCTGTTGAATAATTACCATATTTGGACGCGCTAAGCGTAGTGCATCAAATCTTTTTGGTGTCTCTCCTAAATTTCCTTGCTGTTCCCATTGAATAATAATTACTCGATCATCATCAGGAATTTTTTTCTTGATATTTATACCTATATCTCTATAAATACCGAGTATCATATTATCAAATATATTTTTCTTTTCATTTATAAAGTCTCTAAAAACCTGTGGAAATTTATCGGAGGTAGAACTTGTTAGCATGAAATTAAAAAAAGCTCCAATGTTATTTCTGATAGTAAGAAATTGAGCAGCATTCATTGTATGAAATTTATCTGCGTCACCGTATACCAAATCTATATATAAATCCCAAAGTGAAGGATCAGCAGCAAATATTTTCATTCTATCATCGCTATTCAATGTGGAAATTCCTCCTGCCGCACTCGAAGCAAATGTGTCACTTCCTCCTGCTGCCCTCTCGGCAAATGCTTTTAAGTTTATAGAACGGGAACTAGACCAAGGAAGTTTATCTGGTAATTCTAATATAATCAAAGTTTTCGCTATAGTAGCAGGATCTTTAATATTGTTATAAACATAATCAACTTGGCTAAGAGTTAGTGCTCCAGGTGGAACTTGACTATGAACGTTATGGTATTCACCTAATATTGTTACTAATCTAATTCCATCATAAAATTGCGCATAACTACCAGTATGGTTTAAATATACATCTTTATCTACTTCCACACATACAGAATTACTCATTTATATTATAATATTTTAATTAATTATAAAATAAAATTTGTAGATATCAGTGTAATTTTTTTGATTAAAAAAGCCCATACCAATTAAGGTATGGGCTTTTCTTTAATATATAGTATTTATTCTAATTATTATCTATTTATACAATAGTTGATTACCATCCTTGTTCCCCCAAAACATAATTCGTCTCTCTTGTTCAGTCTTTGGCTTTGGTGGGTTAGACGCCGTTGTATTTCCATTGGTAGATGATGGGTACATGATGGCTTTAGGTTATCTCAAGTTCTAAGAACTCAATTTTATTTTTTTTATAGTTAATAAATGACATCTTATCATGGTGGTAAACAACGCTTAGGAAAACAACTAGCTGAAATAATAGTAGATACTTCTTTAGATATAGCAGAAGAAGAAGACTTTGATATAATAGGGTATTGCGAACCTTTTTGTGGTATGTTAGGTGTATATAGACACGTACCAGAGTTCTTTGAAGAAGAAGGTTATGAATATTTGACATATCTAGCTGGTGATACTAATAAATCAGTAATTAAAATGTGGGAAGAGTCACAAAAGGGCTGGAAGCCCCCAATATCCTGCTCAGAAAAAAAATATAATGAATTAAAAAATGCGCCTGATTCAGCTCTGAAAGGATTTATAGGACACCAATGTAGTTTTGGTGGGCAATTTTTCAATGGCTATTCTAAAAAATACGATAGGTCTAAAAGTCCTAGTAAAGCTTCACAAAGAGTAGTAGATATATCTAGTGATCTTTTAGATGTAAAATTTTATAACGGGGATTACAATCAATTTTCTAGTTTACGAAATTTTGTTATATATTGCGACCCTCCATATGAAAATACGATTTCTAGATATAATGATACTTTTGACAGCAGTAAATTTTTTAGTTGGTGTCAAAAGATGAGTGAGCATAATATCATATATATTAGTGAATATAAAGCTCCAAGAGGATTTAACTGCATATACAAATCTAAAAGAGTTAATAAAAGCTGTGATGGACGAACTAAATGTACTAATCATGAAAAATTGTTTTTAATTTAACTATATTAATTGAAATTATAAAATGAACTTACAATTCGTAGATAGTCCTATATATAAACACGCTAAATCAGTTACTGTCAATAAAATCTACACTGATTCTTATATGGAAGAAAACTCTAATACTTTCTTTAATTGTGATAATATAAAAATTTTTGATAATGACATTGATATTAAAGACATAAATGGGAGCTTGTTAATGAAATTCAGAAAAAATATTTTAAGTGATAATGATGTTAATCTTTTATATGATAATATGAAAACAGCTGCTCCTAAAAGTGGCGGAAGAGCTGAAGCATCGGGTATAATTGGTAATCCTTATAAAACACAAGTTTCTAAAAATGGTAAAATATTAAGATTATTGAAAAAAAAGGTTAGAAGTGGGATTACAGGTTATTATGATAATAAATCAATGTTTGGTACAGGAAATATAGATCCATGTAGAGCTACTGCTTTCACTGGAAATAATATTTTAAAGTTTGAAAGATGTGTTCCAATATTACAAAAAATTGACATGTTTCATAAAATATATTGTCCATTACATCATACTTTACAACAACATGCTGCTAACGAGATAGACAGTAAGTATGTTATAACTGGAACTTGTTATACCACTGTTACTGTTAATAAAAATTTTAGAACAGCCTTACATAAAGACAAGGGTGATTACAGTGATGGTATAGGAATCTTAACAGTAATTCAAAAAGGTGATTCAAATGGCGGTTATACACTACTTCCTCAATATGGGATAGGGGTAAATTGTAGATCTCGAGATTTACTATTTATGGATGTACATCAATGGCATTGTAATTCTGAAATTTTTGGAGATGGTGTTCGTCTATCTTTTGTATTATACCTTAGAGATAAAATGAGATCTGTATGTCCAAGATCATTTAAAAGTTGATACTACATTAAAAAAGCCCATACCAATTAAGGTATGGGCTTTAAGTTAAAAACTTTTTTAAAAACTAATATAAATGAGTTATATTAAAACTAAATTATCTATAGAAGATAAGGAAATTCTAGATGATATATACGATGAATTAGAGGAAATCACTTTACCATTATCTTACAGAAAAGGAGGAAAAAAGGATACTCAAGGTCATAGAGTACGAACTGGAGCATGTTCTCAAAAGCAAGCTAGGCAAGCCTGCTTTGGTAATACAAATTTTCAAGGGAAAAAACAGGTTAGTTCATTAACTAAAAAATATCCATACATGATGGATCTTTTTGATGAATTCATTGATAATCATTTTCCTGAATTTGAGTATGATAGTGTATATGTAAATAAAAATGTAAAGTGTAAAAAGCATTTAGACTCAAGTAATGTTGGAGAGTCATTATTAGTTGGTCTGGGAGAATATACAGGGGGAGAAAGTATACTCTATATTAATAATAAAGAAAGAAAATTCAATATAAAAAACTATTCTTTAATATTTAATGGTTCGGAAATAGAGCATAAATCTTTACCTTTTCATGGTACTAGATATAGTTTGGTATTTTTTAGTACCTAATTATTTTTTCAACCTAAAGACTAGATTATTATCTTTTTTACATTCTACAAATCCAGTTTTTGACAATCTTTTCATTGCTTTGTGATGACCATCTTTACAAGAATATCCACATGAACCTGTTAAATTATACCAGGTGTTATGATCACGCCATTCCCCATTGTCTTGATGCTTCAACATGTATTTCAATTGATCAACTTGTTGAAGTCCTTCAAGTTCTGAACTGTGATCATCTTTATCTCTATCCTCTTCTTTATCCTCTTCCTTGATATCTCCGTGTATCATCTCCTTGTCCTTGTCAATCTGAAACTCTTTCTCAATACCACTGATGCTTAGTTTCACATTAGTAAGCCTTTCTCCCATTGTCACCATCTGCTTCATGTCACCAAACTCTGTTTTGGGATTCTCATAAGCTGTCTTCACCAGTTCACTTGTAGCATTGGTACAGTCGATGGCCTTGTAGAAGGTTTTCTTCTCTGCAAAGACACGTTGTGGAAAGACCAACTCCTTCTTGGTAAGACCACATAACCGACCCATCCTCTGAACAATGAGAGATGCCTCACTACTATCCGTCCATCCATAGATGAGCACACCAATGTACATATCCCAATCTACTGATGTAACTCTAAACGCCCTGCTGCACATCTGTCCTCCCATCATGTACACTACCTTTGCTTCCTCATCCTTGAGCTCTTGTAAAGCTAATTTCAACTTGGTGAAATCCCTTGTATGCTCGCCGTTTTCATATACTTTAGTACCTGTTTGGTCGAATGTAATGACTGGAACTGATATACCATCAACTACTTGCTTTGATATTGCTTTAGCAATATCGGCATTCTCTTTATTTGTATTGCTGTGAAAATGACAAAGCGTAAGTGGAAGACCATTATCGTTATACTCCAAATGCCAGCGATATTTGATTGCTCTCTTTAGAGTCAAAGTTCCATTTTCTATTGCATCGTCAACTTTCCTACCAATCTTCAATGGATCGTATCTTGTAGCATTGTGAAGAGAGCGATAAACTCTGTCATCACCTTCTACCTCATTACGAAAAGCAAACTTGGAAGGAATAGCAGTTACTTTCTCATGATCCTCAATCAGAGATGATACATCCAGGATGGTTGCACTGATAAAGTATTTCCTGATTGCTCCGCTCAGCAGCAACTTAAGGTCAGTGTTAATTTGACTA
>Ga0228670_1000441_pt1 | contig 23692 bp, 51 predicted proteins | sample 85DmetaG_FD_182785 | JGI IMG/M metagenome (GOLD analysis project Ga0228670, IMG submission 182785) | Seawater microbial communities from Monterey Bay, California, United States - 85D | ecosystem: Environmental > Aquatic > Marine > Coastal | place: USA: California | collected 2016-10-13
CGCCTTGATCTTCACCGTCATCACTTGCTACTCTTACAACACAATAACCAATTTCACCTTTAGCAAAATCACCGCCATTGGCATCAATAAGAGCATGACTGTATATTTGATACTTTAGTCTTAACTCGCCAGCGTTACTTGATCCGTCTCTAAAGCCGCCCACTAATGCATACTCATCACCACTGTATTGTGTAAGTCCAAAACCATCTGGACCATGTAAAGTCATCGCTGGCATTTCATCTAATGCGCCTTCGTTCTTACGACAATCGGGAACTGTCTTACCAAACATTTTCTTTGTGCCGTGGCTCTTATAGCCTTTCCAACACTTTTCAAAAAGTTTGCTATCTATATCTGAAATCTTCATTTCTTTGAATTGCCCCAATTAGAAGCGCCAACTTTACGACACTTAACTAATGCACCTGATGCATAAGCTGATGGCCATACTTTGTAGCGTGATTTAACTTTACGATAGCAAGCATCTTTTTCGCCTGCCGCTTCATCGAACTGTGCTTCTGTCATCATTTCTGTTGACTCTTTTACTTTGTTCTTTCCTGATAATCGGTCGCCGGCTTTTTTTGCTCTAGCCGCCTTGTCCATATGGTCATGATAGAAATCTGACTTCATTTGTCCAATTTCCTCAGGCGTTTTTCCGCTTGTGTCTATTCCTGACTTATCGAAATTTGCAAGGTCTGATTTTTTATATTGTTTGTTGAGTTTTCTTTTCATCAACTGTTTACCAACACCTCCAAATGGACCTTCATTCACACTGTGTTTCTTGCCGCATGATTCACATACATCTTTACCACAGTCGCATCCGCATTCACATGTATCTGTTGCTTCAAACATACGTGATGGAATCTTTTCTTTTGCAATTTTCTTTGCGTACTGTAAATCTTCTTTGTCTACAGGACCTTCAAAGCCGTATGACTTATCAAAGATATGCTCCCAGCCATTGCCATCATTTTTGATATATGATATTGCTGTATCTGGGTAGCGTACAATTCCGTACTTAGTTTCGTCTGCTTCTTTAACCTCTTTCTTTTTGTTTTTATACTTCAAGAAATCATAATCATCTGGGCCAGTTGTCTTGCCTGTTGGAGCAGGACCTTTGTCTTTATTAAGTTCTTTGTTTCTTAACTCTTTAGCAAACGACGGACGTAAACCGCCTTCTTCAACTTCATCACGCTCGTCTTTCATCCCGGAATAGTCTTTGTCATAGTTTTGGAATTCGTCATATGATAGATAAATGTCAGTATCCGGATCATAATACTTACCTTCTTTTGGATCGTAATAAACAACTTTGCCACTTAGTGTAGTGAATGGACCTTCAAGTCCACTACGTGCTACATACTTAGGATCCATTGGAGGCATAACTTTATAACCTTCATTAATTTCTTGTCCATCCATATGGTCTGCAACCGCTTGAAGATAATCTTCTGCCATTGTAAGTTTAGATGCTACCCAACCTTCAAGACCCTCTTCTTCTGATTTGTCTTGTAATTGCTTTGCAATACGTGTTGAACTTTTTACTGCACTTAGTAGTTGTGACCTAGCCATTGATACTTCATGGTCTGTGTGCGCCATATCTTCTGTATCATTTTCTATTATTTTTGATGCACTTTCAATTAGTGCTTTCCATTTTCTGATGTCTGACATTGTTATAAATTCCTTGAAATTAACTATTGACTTATATCTATTTATCATTTATAATAGAGTTATATATGATAATGGAGATCCTCATGACCCACGAATTCGATTTTAATTTTGCAAATAGAGAACAATTCTATTCTATTGTGCGTCTTCTGAATAAAGAATGCGGTAAGGGAAACTGGACTATTAGAGGTAAAGTTCTTAAATCGTTGAAGCAATTAGAAAAGTATACGATGTATCCAACGACACGACCAACTATAAAGAAAAGGGTTGTAGTCCCTGCCGAAATGATGTATGTTGAAGCTATGATTCGTTTTGTATATACTGAAGAGGAGAAGCAATGACAATTAAACGTGTAGGTTTTGCATGTAAGTTCATGCACAGTGATCAAACGCTAAAGCCTAAAGCATTAAAAGAAGTGCAAGGTCCCCTTAACTATCGCGGTACTACTATCAAGTGGTTGCGTGAAAATCAATCTGAAGCACAAGAACGTGTCTACGATATCGTTGAACATAATCTTGCCGCTACTGAGCGTCAAATCGACTATGTTTCGTCATTGCCGATAGAGCAACGTATGCTTCGTATTGGCAGTGACATGCTACCTGCATATACTCATGCAGACTATGGTTACTATACTAAGTCTAACTTTATTACAGACACAATCGCTACTAAGCTAAGTAACATCGGTGACAAAGCACGTGCCAATGGTGTTCGCTTGTCTATGCATCCTGGGCAGTTCACAGTACTTGCATCAGACCGCCCTGATGTAGTAGAAAATTCAATTGAGGAGTTTGAATATCATGCAGATATCGCACGTCACATGGGGTATGGTAGAGAGTTCCAAGACTTCAAAATCAATGTACACATCTCCGGTGCGCAAGGTCCAGCCGGTATCAAAGCAATCCTTCCACGATTGTCTAAAGAAGCACGTAATACAATCACAATCGAAAACGAAGAAAACAAATGGGGTCTCAACGAAACGCTCGAACTTGCAGACGACCTCGCACTCGTACTTGACATACACCATCACTGGTGCCGTGAAGGTGAATACATACAGCCCACCGACGATAGATTTAAACGTGTAGTCGATAGTTGGCGTGGTGTTCGTCCAGCAATGCATTACAGCGTTTCACGTGAGGACTATCTAGTGGATCATTGTCCTAATACTTTACCTGACATGAAGTCTTTGCTTGAACATGGATACAAGAAAGGTAAGCTACGTGCGCACAGCGATTACATGTGGAACAATGCAGTCAATGAATGGGCTGGTAGCTTCCGTGAACATGCTGACATCATGGTCGAGTCAAAGTGTAAAAATCTAGCAAGCATACCATTCGAGGAGGCAACACGATAAATGTTTACAATTGAAACAGATTATGATTTAACTAAAGTTACAGTAATGGATCAGTCTAATCAAGTTGATGATTTTATCTTGCGTTTTGCTGAAGAGGGAATATATCTTAGTCAATGGGACGAACATGAGAGGCGAGACAAAACTATATACTTGACAAATAAGATGTTTAATGATATGATACTCGCATTCAATAGCACAGATGGGACATTTATATCATCATGAGTGTTATGCATTGCTGTGATAAGTTAGATGTTACACATAGTACATTTATTGTATCCGATAATGGTTTTGAATTTAATGTTAGTGTATGTTACTGTAAGAGTTGTGGCAGTAAGAAAGCAGTAGGATCTGGAGTGAGTGATGGACGAAAAAAAGCTGAATGAATTAATGTCAATAACTGCCGAAGAATGTGCTGAACTTACACAAGTATGTATGAAGATTGTACGCTTTGGTTTTAATAACGAATATAAAGATAAACGCCCGTGGTTGATTGAGGAAGCTGGTGATGTTCTATGTATGCTAAACTTCATGGTAGAAAATGAATTAGTAACATGGGAAGAACTAGAAGAACGTGCTGAATACAAAAGAAATAAACTAATGAAGTGGAGCAAACTCAATGCTTAAAGCAAAGAATGTAGATTATCGTGTAACACGAAATGCAGAAGATGTAAACTTACAAGATGATGATTTTGCATTTGTATTCAATGCGAACGGAGATATCCGGGCTGTACATCTAAGTGCTGACTTAGCTGATACAGATCCTCTTCCATATGCGGTTGATAAAATGATACAACTAGTTACTGACCTTCAACTAATTACAAAATTAGAACGGACGTATCACTAATGACATTTTCACCAGGAGTTTTGGTACCCATATCAGGTTCACGTAATATATTACAGACAACTGGTAATCACGACCCATTGGCTCTTGTTTGTTATTGGGCAAAGATTAATTTGGGAGAAACAATATACGGTATATCTGAAGGTAGCTGGAGTCCTGAAGTTTGGACTATGTGTAGATTTTTAGACAAAGCAACAATGAATAGTCTTACTGAATATCAAACAGTATTAGAACAGCTTGAACTAGACTTCCCTCCTGATCTTAACATTGATATCTTTACTCCAGATGAAGAGAGTATCGAAGAAGCTAATGCAATAAGAGAATACTATCATTTAAAAATGTCTAAACGTGCATTTATGAACGAAGCACCGTTGTCCTCTTTTTATCAACGACTACTTGATTTTTTCGAATTGAAAGATGGTAAGATAGATTATTTAGATTTTGGTCTTGTAGCTAAATTGCCAACATTATATAAAGAAGACTTAGAATATGATTGGTTAAAAGAAAACAGCAATCCAATAGGTCCTGAAGTAAGAGATTATATACACTATCCAGAACTAGATACGTTTAGTAATTTGAAATTTGTAAAAAGAACGATATCAAGAAACAAAGCGCACAAGCATTATTCATATTGGTTTTGGGATAAAGATAAACATTTATATGTTATTAAAGTAGATCAACGTAATGTACTACTTGGATTTATAAATCATACAGTAAAAAATAGTGATATAACAATACGTGGAACATCACACTTAGGAATTCTTCATCCTAATAGTGATTTCAGTGTGTATGTAATAGATAAACATTTTGAATTAGAGTAGAAAAATGAAAGTTAATATCGGAAAGTATCCTAATCATAGATTTTATCATAACTGGTTATACAACTGGTTTGGGTACTCGCCTAAACAAAGAACACGTATAAAGATTCACAACTACGATACATGGAGTATGGACTGCACACTTGCTCATATCATTTTGCCTATGCTTGTGCAGTTGAAAGCTACAAAGCATGGCTATCCAGCAGACTTGACAGAACAAGAATGGGATGATATACTAGATGAAATGATCTGGGCATTCGAACAAAAGTGCCGTGACGATTGGATGGAAGATTACGATTACAACAAATGGGACAGAGAAGGTGCAAAAGCGCACCAAGAACGAATGTCAAATGGCTTCAGGTTATTTGGCAGATATTATGAGAATTTATGGGATTAAATGATAGACACGATATACAAATTTTGGGGAATAAAAGATGAACATATTTTCAGTGATGAATTCACCGGGTATGAAGACCTTTATCCGGAGTTTGACAAGTACACTAAAGAGACCTATGATTTGGATCCTGAGGGGACTATTGATAGCGTTTTTAACCTTTATCGTAATCGAAATCTTGTTCCTATTACATACTATACAGAAGAGGGCCTTGGAGCCGCCTGTAGAGCCTTTCGTTTTAAGTCCTGTAACAGTGTGCAGTCTGGACGAATTGGACTCGGAAACAATCAAGGACAAACTATCAACAGATTTGTCTTTACCAACATGCAAACAGCAGAACCAAAAGGAAGAGGATCTAATTCGTTAAGAGATAGATTTTTTCATGACACTAAACTAAAACGTGCTATTCGTATTTGTTTTGAGTTTAGAGAAGGAAACAAATTAGTCTATCCTTCTGCAATGCGTAGAGCATTAGAACTAGTTACAGGTGAGAACGTAACAAACTTCAAAGCACAGAATGCAAAAGCTATTGTAGAATATCTGTGTCCAGACATTTGGGGGAGAGTATACGATTACAGTTGTGGGTATGGTGGTAGACTTCTTGGTATCACAAGTAGTAACATGAACTACACCTACATTGGAACTGATCCTAATACAGAAACATTCGCATACTTGAAATATCTAAATGAAATAATCGGAAGCAATGCAGAGATATATTGCGAAACATCGCAAGACTTTCAACCAGAAGATATTGATTGTGCATTCAGTTCCCCTCCATACTTCAACTTAGAAAAGTATTCAGATGAAGACACGCAATGTATGAATCAATTTGAAACATTAGATGATTGGTTCGAAGGGTATGTTGAACCAACTATGCTTAACATACACAAGGGATTGCGTGACTGCGGAGTATTTGCAACAAACATAGCTGACTATAAAGCAACAGGTGGCGAGTATAAAGTTGTCGATAGATGGATTGAAACCGCAGAACGTATAGGTTTTGAGCATAGTGAAACAATTAAGATGATGCTCAACACAAGACCTGGAGTAGGCAATGATAAACTAGCTGGAAGAGAAAAGTGGGAAGGTGTATATGTCTTTGAAAAGAAATGATTAAACGTTCCCGCCCTGATGAAATAAAGAATCAGATAGATGAAATTTCCCTTGCAGAGAGTGATCCTTATATGGATGGATATGTAAAATGGGCTTGCAAAAGGGAACTTTATATGATATACTGGTACTTAGAAAAGAAACTTAGTAAGTGCGGTACATACGTAGGAGAAGAAGAATTTATTAAAGACCACGATATTGACAAGATGTGGGACATATTGAAAGATGATTAGTAATGAGTAAAAAAACATGTAGTTCACTTTTATGCAGTAACCAATGCGATAAGAAGTATCGATATTGTTATGATTGTGCTAAAAGTAAAGGTCTTATTGGCGGCGGGTTCAACTGGTTTGGTTGGATTATATTATTTTTAATTGTAATGGCATTCTTCGGATGAAAAAATTACAACAACTATTAGAACGTATATTTAGAATTGATAATTCACAATCAATAAAATATCTGTCCGGTAAAAATAAGGATAAGGAAATGGAATACACAGTATGGGTAGGCGGAGTGGAAGTCAACGATACTTGGTTGACACACGATGATGCGATGAAATTATGCGAACAATACAGAGAACAGGGATACACAGATGTTCAGTTAGATTCTCGTAATATTAGAATAGCAGTAAAATGATTAGATGGTATGATTACATAGCCGCATTTTTCGCAGCAGATTTCTTATGGGGCAATATTCAAGTAGCATTGTTTAGTGGTAATTGGCTATCAATGTTGTTTGGTGCCGTAGGTGCTTATAGTGTTATGTATATATGGGACAACATTTATACCCCATTTAGGATGAGGCAAGAAGCAAACAAATAAATAAATGCATGAAAGATCCGCTTGCATTTAGAAGAAAATATGAACCGAAGATTATTGAACTAACTAAGCAAGCTGACAAGTTTAGTAGAGAATTTATTGAAACCAATGATCATAATGCACTAAACAAATATAGATACTATGTGAATGAAATAATAAAATTAAAGAACTACATAGTAGAACAAGAAAGTAAAGAGGACAATATATGATATTAGTTATCGGTTGTGGTTTCGTAGGTGATGCAGTTGCATCTAGCTTAGAATCACAAGGGCGTGATGTTACTCGCATTGACCCAAAGTATAATGACAATAAGATAGAAGATTACAAAGATGCACTAGGTGCAGTTGTATGTGTCCCTACTCCGACTGTGAACGGTGTCTGCGATGATAGTATAGTACAACAGGTAATCGCTGAACTTGGAGATATGCGTATTATGCTTAAATGTACAGTACCGCCTGACATGCTAAAACAATATCCAAGTAATGTCGTTTATAATCCTGAATTCTTAAAAGCAAAATCAGCAAAAGAAGACTTTGAGAAACAAGAAACATTTATTCTCGGTGGTAGCAAACAGTTAGATTGTTATTTTTGGGAGCAACAATTCTCATATCTTCCGAATGTGAATTTCAAATACACCGATAGAAAAACAGCAAGTATGGTCAAGTATATGCATAATTGTTGGTTAGCAACAAAGGTTGCATTCTTTCATGAAGTAATGTATAATACAAATAAGAATTACAATCATGAAGACATGGTATCGATTCTCAGTACATTTGAGCGTATCGGACCATCGCATATGAATTTAAATGATGAAGGAAAGTTGGGCTTTGGCGGACACTGTTTCCCAAAAGATACAGAAGCATTTCTTGATTATACAAATAGTGAGATTCTTAGACAAGTAATTGAAACGAACAAAAAATTAGGTGACCTTTGACAACACATGCAACGATTGATATCGAAACGCTAGATATTACACCAGACGCAGTAGTACTTACTATTGGCGGTGTTAAGTTTGACCCATTTACAAAAGAAGCACCGTATTCTGACTTGTATATTCGTATGGATGCTGATCAACAAATGGAAGCTGGGCGTACAGTAAGTGAAGACACTCTTAAATGGTGGAATACGCAGCCACAAGAAATTCAAGACGAAGCGTTTGATACTGAAGGAAGAACATCAGTAGAAGATACATTTACGCAGTTGAATAAATGGCTAGTCGGAGTTGACAAGCTATGGTGCCAAGGTCCAGTGTTTGATATCTGTATCTTAGAGAATATGTATCGTCAATATGATAAACATTTTAATTGGGTATTCTGGAACATCAGAGATAGTCGTACCCTATTTGGTCTAATGCCTGAGGATCCTCGTAAGAAGTTTAAATTTGCGGCACACAATGCATTAGAAGATAGTAGAGTACAAAGTATTTGTATTCAGGAAGTTTATAGTGAATTACAGTTGACCCGATGATTATTGGAACTAACTTTGAATTTTGTTTGTCTGACATATTGTTAGGCAATGTATCATATAAAGATATATACGTTATCATATGTAACGGCAATGTAGACTTTAGTGATATGGGCCAAGTTACAAATTGGTGGGATAGACAAATGGATCCTTGGACTCAACATCTATCTAGAGGAAAAAACTCATTAAATTTGCATGATTTTGAAGATGTATATCAACATATATTAGTATTAATAGATGAAGGTAAACTAGTATTCAGAGGTGAGGTGCTACCTACAAAAATTGTTGACTTGCTCTATAAGTCCAATGGAGAACATTGGTTTGAATTAAATCTCAGAGAAAAAGACATGGAACCAGCAGTTAAACTTGCTTGGGATCATTATAGGATGTTAGCAGGATTATGTAAATGAAAGTAGGACTTAGTTTTTCTCGTTGCTTGCGGGATATTATAGAAGACAAAGTAAAATACGATGATATTCTTGTGATAGTATCACGTACAAATCTCGATCCTTATAATGATAAGCATTGGGATAGTATATGGGAAGGTTATACCCGTGGTGGTTACTCACATCCTGAATGGGCTAATCACAAAGATAAAAGCGACGATTTTCGTAAACTAGCCGCTAGACTATATGATAATGGTAAGCTACATCAGCCTAGAAAATTCAAACTAGGTAATCCAGTCAGACTTCCATACTATTGGTTAGACTTAGTTGTCCCAGTAGAAGACTTAGAAGAACTGCCAGCAGTCAAAGCAATATGGGAACAATATCAAATAGTTGCAGGATTATGTTTATAGTATAAATATCTTTAAAAGGAATATTAACTATGACTGATTTACTAGTACACAAACATATTATATTGCGAATAGAAGCTAACAATCCCCCAAATGAACAAGAACTACGTGACTGGATGGTATCACTTGTCGATAAGATAGACATGAAAATACTTGCTGGTCCTATATCTGCTGATATTAAAGATGTTGAAGGTAACTGTGGCCCAACATGTGCAGTTGTTATTGAAACATCACATATGGCTTGTCATGTTTGGAACGAGCCAGATCCCGCTCTCATACAATTAGATGTGTATACATGTGGACCTTTTGATCCTAACGCTGTCATTGAACATATACAAGTATGGGATCCAACTAAAGTAGAATACAAATACTTAGATAGAGAACACGAACTAAAAGAAATTGATATTAATACTTGACACTCTAATTTCAGTATGCTATAATAACGGCACACTACGAAATAGGAGATACAAATGTCAATGCACTTAATGGGTCCGTATATGACCACAACAAAGTACAACAGTAAAAAATCTAATCGTAAGAAGACTGCAAAGCAATTGAAGGCTGAAGCAGAACACGATAAGTTTTTGCGTAAACAAGGTGTACACCCAGAGCAACTTGCTGCGAAGAAGAAACGACAGGCTCTAAATTCAATCCCAGACTATAAAGCAAACAAACCTGACGTAGAACTTAGCAATAAAATTGCTAGTCATGGTCCAGCACGTCAGAGTAATACTTACAGCGGTGAACGTCAACTACTTGGCATTGCTACAATGCACAAGTCAAATATGGTGCCAGTGTTCGCTGATCGTAAAGAAGACGCTAAAGATATTTCGAGTATGCGCCGATGATGTATGCAATTAAAATTAATCTTAGTGAAGATGATTGGATTTATGTCACTGAGGATAATGGTGGTAACTGTTGGGACTTGACAGTCAAAACGTTTGATGATATAAAAGATGCAGAACGATTCGCTGAAGTTTTTACAATAGAAGGCAGAGAAAGTAATGTCAGAGTTGTCGAATACACTAGATAACGTAGCTGCAAAGAAGTTTGCTGAAAATATAAACATGATGGTGCCATGGTATCTCATGGCATCATATGCATATTACAAAGATGATAATCCAATATTCTCAGATCATTTCTTTGATGAAATGGGAAAAACAATGCTAAGTGTATGGGACGACATTGAACACTTTCATAAAGAACTTATTAACGTAGATGATTTATCAGCAGGATCATATTTAGGAAAATATCCAGAACGTGTTAAAGGTGGCTTGCAATCAGTAAGACAAGAATACTTTACAAAATCCGGGAAGGTGAAAGTAAAATATGCAAAAGAATAAAAAACAGAAACGTATCTACGGTATCGGTGTGGACATAGTTGAAGTTGCTCGTATGGAAGAAAAGATTTCAAACGATAATTTTGCAAAAAAGCTCTTGACTTCTAGTGAATATAATGTATATATAAGCATAGAAACTATTACAGAACGTGCGAGATTCGCTTCTAAATGTTGGGCAGTGAAAGAAGCATTTGTCAAAGCATTGGGTACTGGATTTACTGGAGATTTTCAATGGGGAGATATTGCATATATGTCACCGGGTAATCAACGTCCAAGTATACTTCTTTCAGAAAGAGCGCATTATAATAGTTTGATGAAAAATAAAACACTCCACTTATCAGTAAGTGATGAAAAAATGAACGTAATAGCATTTGTAACAATCGAAGAGGACGAGTAAAGTATGGCAGATATAGTGAACATTGAAGACTTTAGAAAGTCTAAAGAAGATATACTTGCAAATATAGATATGGATAAACTTATGCGGTTGTACGATGATGTAATGAGTAGTGGTAATATCCATGATACAATTGAACAGGCGACTATTGATTTCACTCGTAATATTATTACACAAATGTATGAAATAGACATTGATCCTGCAGAAGAAAAAATCGCTGATGATATGGTATTCCTCACTATGTTATTCACATCAGTAATAGAAGAACACTTTACTGGTAGATATGATGCAAGTGATGGTGAAGAAAATACAATATATAGAATTATAAAAGATATGAAAGAGGTAAAGAACTAATGACACTTATGGCATTTAATATTAACAACTCTGATAAATATACCGATAGCGACAAGGGTCAGGAAATAAATCAATCAATGGACATTATAACTCAAGAAGGGCGTGATAGCGTAGTAGAGCGTATCACAGAGCTAACTAGCCGAAAATCAGAAATTTCTGAACGTATCTCGGCGGCAAGAGAACAGGGTGGCATTGAAGAAAATGAAGAGTTGCACATGGCTCTTGAAGAAATGCAACGCAATGATGTTGAGATTGACAGATTATCTTCTCTTATCTCAAAAGCTACATTACTACAGCCTTTAGTATCAGGTTCATATGATAAAGTTAAGCCTGGCGTAACTGTTAAACTTGAGAATTTTAATATTGATAAGATTGTTGAATATACTATTCTAGGTGAAGTTGAAAGTGATCCGAACAAAGGCATTATCAGTTTTAAGTCACCTCTTGGCATTGAACTTATGAACGCCAAAGTTGGTGATGAAATCGAACTGGACCGTGGCACAACTACTATTGAATACGAAGTATTAGATATTTTTGTAAAATAGTTCTTGACAATCTAAACGAATCATAATATAGTATACTTACAAACGAAACAATAGAGCAGGTTATGTAATGAAGTTATCTACAGTATTTGGCAGTATTTTAAATTCTGCAATTGTAGCTAGTATGGTAATGGTTGGTGTATCAGCAAAAGCTGAAACGCTCGTTATGTTAGCAGATGATGATATCACTATTAGTCAATCACTGACATTTAATGAAGATCAATTCCCAGAAGTAAATTGTATGGCATTAAATATCTATTATGAAACACGCAGTAGTAATCTTGCAGATATGTATGCAGTTGCAGATGTAGTTCTTAATCGTGTAGGAGATACCCGTTATCCAAATTCAATCTGTAATGTTGTCAAAGAAGGCAAACAATATTCAGATGGTCGTATGAAGCGTAACAAGTGTCAATTTAGCTGGTATTGTGATGGCAAGTCAGATGTGCCACGTGACCGTGAAAGCTGGAAGAAAGCACAAAGTGTTGCATGGGATATGGTACGATGGAATAGCTATCGTGGTATCACTGAAGGATCTACGCACTATCATACAACTTATGTAAACCCACGTTGGAATAAATCTCGCAAGGGTTGGTCAATTACACGTGTGGGCCGTATTGGTGCGCATATCTTTTATCGCTGGAACTAAAATAGTTCTTGACAGATAACACCGAAATGTGTATAATCTATATATTAACTTAAACTGAAACTTGTCATAAAAGGAAAAAATAATGGCAAATCAACAAAACACTCGAAATGCTCCCAATAAGGGCTTTAAGGGTAAACGCGGTCCTCGCAAAATGTCTCCTTCAATGGAAGAGGCAATTAAACTTGTGAAGCCGCTTCGTGGTCGAAATAAAGTATTCGGCATGATGTCCACTAACGATAGAGGTACTGTTACCGAAGTCGGTGTATATAATGGCAATACTAAACGCTATGCGTTGTATCGTTCAGAACTTGTAGATGCAGAGATTATCTCTGAGTTCAAAGAAATCATGGGGTCAAACTCTCAATAAATTAACTGACTCTCATGTACCCGGGCGGAGACCCTAGCCGGCTAGACTTCGCCCGGGAAGCTATTAAATTAAACTATAGGTGTAAAATGAAATATTTCTTACTAGAACCTACTTATAAAAAGTCAACAGTTGAAAAGACTTTCTTTCGTAGAGAACTTGAACCATTAACTGGTAATCCAGAAGATGCTGGTAAATGGGCATATGTAACTAAAGAACTTGGATGGCGATGGGGATCTTTTCTTATCTCTGTACCTGAAACAGAAGAAGAAGTTCTGGAATTTGTAAAAAGTTCAGGATATGATGATGTTCTTTCTTGGGCAATCGATCATGGAGAAAGTATTACACAAGGTGATGAAGAAGTTCTGCCACCAAACTTTAGTCTATATAACTATCTAGTACCTTCAGAAGATGCAGAGTATGTAGATGTTACAGAAGATTATCCAGAAGCAGAAATGTATGAATGTTGGGATGGTTGCTGGGAAGATTGGGAAGTTTCTAGTACTGGCACAACTCCAGATGTAGATATTGAGGAAATCGAAGAAGCATTTAATGAAGACTATGAAGAAGGTGTCGAAGAGCTAGGTTGGACCTTTGTTGATATGGCTTTCGAATTACATTGTAATCCAAAGATTACTCCGTGTGATGAAAATGGACAAGTGTTCGAAACAGAAGAACAGGAAGAACTAGATGCAGTATGATCCTGAATGTGAACTTCTCTGTATTGATACAAATAAAACATCAGTTGCAGAAGTAGATAGGTTCTCAGAAGGATCATACGTTCAATGCTTTATTGGCGGCATGTCTATTAATCTACAGTATAATAAACAATATAAAAAATATATTGGAAGTGCTGCAGGACTAGAGTTTTCAACAGACGGTCCGAAAATTTATTAATTAGGAAAAACAATGCGTATCGAAAACGAAGTATTACTAGATTACAGTGATGTGTTAATTCGTCCAAAGCGAAGTACACTAGGGTCTCGTAAAGATGTAGACTTGAAGAGACAGTTTGCATTTCGCAATTACAAACCATATGTAGATACTAATGTATTACCAGATGGGTATCCGTTAGTTTATAAGCAAGAACATTATAATGGTATCCCAATTATGGCAAGTAACATGGATGGCGTTGGTACATTTGAACAAGCTGACGTATTAGCAAATATTGGAATGTTTACTTGTCTCGTAAAAACATATAGCGCAGATGAAATTGCTGATTACTTTTCTACTCTTTCAATCCGTACAGATCATGTTGCTGTGAGTATTGGTATTACTGCGGCAGATGAAATGAAGTTTCATAATGTCTATGACACAGTAGGTAGTAATATCAAGTATGTATGCATTGATGTTGCTAATGGTTATAGTGAACGATTTGTTGACTACGTGAAGACATTCCGTGAAAACTATCCAGAAATCGTAATCATCGCAGGTAATGTAGTTACCGCAGATCAAACACAGGAGTTAATTCTTAATGGAGCTGATATTGTTAAAGTGGGCATTGGTCCCGGGTCTGTTTGCACTACTAGGATTCAAACTGGTGTGGGATACCCGCAACTATCTGCGGTCATCGAATGCGCTGATGCAGCACACGGACTTGGCGGTCACATTATTGCTGACGGTGGGTGTAATTGCCCTGGAGATGTCGCTAAAGCCTTTGCAGGTGGAGCAGATTTTGTTATGCTTGGTGGTATGCTTGCTGGGCACGATGAAGGCGGCGGTGACGTAATTACCAAATTTTATAAAACAAATGAATTAGTACGTGAAGATGTCGGAGATCAAACAAAAGAAACTAATCATATTGAAGAGAAAAAGTTTGTAGCATTCTATGGAATGAGTAGTGATGCTGCGAATACAAAACACTTCGGTGGTCTTAAAAACTATCGTAGTAGTGAGGGACGTGAAGTTCTTGTCCCATATCGTGGTGCAGTAGCAAATACGATTCAGAATATTCTAGGAGGAATTCGATCAACTTGCACATATGTTGGTGCTAATCAATTAAAACAGTTGACAAAGTGTACAACATTTGTTAGAGTAAATAACCAGTTCAATCGTACTTATGAAAGTACAACAACGAAAGTGTAAATATTATGAATTTTCCAACACCAATAACCATCTTCTTTTTCACTGCTTGGCTAGTAACAGTCGTATATGTATTCAGTCCTACATCAGTAGGCGAATGGCAAGCACAACGAGACATGGCGTATGATAGCACATTTCTAAAAAGCATGAATGAAGATATTATGGAATTACAGTGAAATTAATTCGCTACACAACATATCCTAAGGTCAAGTTTCCACACTGTTGTATTGTAAGTTATGACGGTGATGGGAAAGACTTTAGAAAAGAAATAGTGTCTCAGTATAAACAGGGACACTTTTCCTGTACTATAGAGAGATATACAAGTACTGCTATCTTGCACTTTAGAGAAGAAGAGGATGCGGCACACTTTTTAATGAGGATTAATTAATGAAGATAGGATTTACATGCAGTTCATTTGACTTGTTACACGCAGGTCATGTTCTCATGCTAGAAGAAGCAAAACAACAATGTGATTATTTAATTGTAGCACTACAAACAGATCCCACAATTGACAGAGCAACAAAGAATGCTCCAGTACAAAGTGTTGTAGAACGTTACATACAATTGCGTGGCAGTAAGTATGTTGATGAAATTATTCCATACTCTACAGAAAGTGACTTAATTGATATTCTCAGTGGCATGCATATTGACATTCGTATTCTAGGAGTAGAATATAGAGACAAAGATTTTACAGGAAGCGCCATTTGTAAAAATAGAGATATTGAAATCTATTTTAATGAACGTGACCATAGATTTAGCACAAGTGATTTACGAAAACGAACTTGTGATGCAGAAAAGAAAAAGAAATAATGCCAATACAAAAAGAAACCGTACTAGAAGTTGAACACTTCACAGATAGATTATTCCGTATTAAAACAACTCGTTCACCTAATATCAAGTTTCGTGATGGTGAATTTCTAATGATTGGGATTGAAGTTGATGGGAAACCTTTGCTCCGAGCGTATTCTGTTGCTTCTCCCAATTATGAAGATTACTTAGAATTCTTTTCAATCAAAGTACAAGACGGTCCATTAACATCACGCTTACAGCACATTAAAGTAGGAGATGAATTCTTAGTCAACTCTAAAGCTGTAGGCACACTCGTAATGGACAATGTTAAACCGGGACGCAATCTATATCTAATGGCGACTGGTACTGGTGTTGCTCCTTTCATGTCTATTGTTCGTTCATTAGACTTTTATGACAACTTTGATAATATTATTCTTATGTGGGGAACACGTGAAGTTGCTGAATTGGCATACAAAGATTTCCTTGAAGGTCTTAATGATCATGAGATTTGGGGAGAGATAACACAAGGTAAGTTTATTTTCTACCCAACAGTCACACGTGAGGATTATGTCACTCAGGGACGCATTACGGACGCCCTATATACAGGCAAGGTTCAAACAGAACTAAATATCGATAAGTTTGATAAAGAACTTGACCGTGTTATGATTTGTGGAAGCAATGAAATGAACATGGAACTAAGAAAATATTTTATAGATGAACTTGGTTGCACAGAGGGAAATGCCAATGAGCAAGGCGAGTTCGTATTAGAGAAAGCATTTGTAGGTTAATGACTTCTAAAGAACTAGTATATGTATCCTATTGGGGAGGCTGTAGTGGTGATTTTTTGTCTCTCTTAATTAAATCTGGCGACTCTAAAATTAGAGACATAACGATTAATAATGACATATTTACTATTTCGTATAAAAATGGTAAAAGTTTTTTAATGGGATATGATGTCACTGGCGCAGTCAAAGGCGGCTGGAAGCTATCATCTACCATTAGTAATGCATATAGACTACATTGGCAAGAAGACAAATTCAATAACTTTTTGTCTAGTATTGGAACAGATAAAACAGTAGAACATATACTAAATGTATTTGAAAAAGAACCAGAAATAAATAACTATGATTTTGATATAGTATCAGGTCATGAAGTAACTGCTTTCTCTGATGTGTTTGAAACAGATGTTAGTGAATTCAAAACATTTTGTGACTTAAATAAGTTTGATACAGTAATTCTCATAACTATAGATAGTGAAAAATCTAAAAAGATTACTTGGATTAATTCATGTTTTAAAAATAATAATTTTAATTTATCTGATATTAATTTTGATTACTTACCGATACCTGCTTACAATAAATATACAGAATATATGAAATTATCTGGATATACAACAATCGATGTAGATATTATATACGACAAAATAGAATTAAAAAAGTTTATACAAGAGAATGTTAAAACTAAATGGAACGATACCCACTATGATATGATATACGATTCATACATGGAGAAGCAGAAAGGATTATTAGAGTTATTATGAAAGCAGAAGTATACACAAAAAATAGTTGCCCATTTTGTGTTCAAGCAAAATTGTTATTGAACATGAAGGGTGTAGAAATAGTAGAACATAATTTTCAAACAGACCCAAGCAAGAGAGAAGAGTTATTTGAAAAAGCGGCAGCGATCAATGTAGTACCGAGAACTGCACCACAGATTTGGTTAGATGATGAATACATCGGAGGGTTTGATCAGTTGAAAGCGTACTATGACAAACAAGGCTGATTACACTTTTTTAGTAGGAGCTCCCGGTTCTCGTTGGAGTGGTGTAGGACAAATCATTACTGAGAATTATGATTATAACACGGAAGACGAAACGTCATGGAGACTATATAAACATGGTGACTTTACTGGACATAAAGGTGCATACTTTGGTCCAAGTATGGAACTAGGACATAACTTTCATAGATTAGAAAGTACATATGGTAAAGATGTAGATGCATTCTTGCGTGAGTGTGACAAAGCATGGGACGGACGTGGTACTGGCACAAAGATGATCAAGTGCCATCAGTTTGCATACAACTTAGGTTGGTTGCGTAGAAATGTTTCTAATGCTAATATCTTACTAGTTAGGCGTGGGAATCAAGAATGCTTTGACTGGTGGAAACAAGCAGGCGGTTGGGATATCACATATCCAGAATATAAGTGGTACATCGATGATAATCATATGCAACACTACATTGAAGCAGAGAATAAACTAGCAACAGAATTTGTAGCAAGACGTGCTGATTGGGAAACATTTAATGAACGTTGGTTAAGTCTTACATTCGGACCGCACAATGTAAAACTAGATCCTGAAAAATATGCAGATGTACAAGTAGCACTAGTAACTTTATAAAACGTAGTATGTTTCACCAAAGATATCAACTGGTGTTTTATTTTTTATATTAGACAGTTTAATTTCATTCTCGCTAATAAAAGAAATCATATCTTCGTCAGGTTCATTTGCAAAACTAGCACATAATGCACCTTTGCTCCAAATATCACAAGGGAACATATTAACTGCATTTAATACGGAACAATCTTTTATTTGTAGGATTGTCTTAGTATTAAAATCAAAATTAGATATACTAGAATCACATATCAAATCTAGCTCATCTTTGTACTTTAGGAATTTAACCATGTCTGTAACCATTCATAACATTGCAACAGATATTGTAGAACGCAATAGAGCGTATAAACATTATGTTGAATATGCTGATATTTATCAGGATAAAAACAGACACTTGTATGATAAATTATGGGACAGATTAGATGAATATTCTATGTTTCTCATTGCATACGAAGATGATATTCCCTTAGGTATGGGAGGAGTTAATACATTTTATTGGAAACAAAGCGGAGTTGCAAGAGTAATGGACCGTGCGTTCCAATTCAAAAGAACTAGTAGCTTTAAGAATAGAGTTACAAGTCATATACTAAAACCTCAAATTGATTGGTGTAATGCCAATGGCGTACATACTATATTCATGTGTATGGAAGAACGCAGACGTTTAGAATTTTATCAACGTTATTATCTTGATAAGATTGATTATGATTTTGAACTTCAGCCACATTTATATAATGTATGTAGACAAACAGAATATATAAACTGTGACGATTCATGTTGGCAGCCCATCACCGTATGTTATTTGTCAGACGATAGAAGTTTTATTCTTCCCCATAAATAACATATAGGAGATAGAACATGGAGTTATCAGAATTATTGAGTCTAACAGAGTTCCCATGTGTTAGATACCCACCATTTTCAAAAACTCTACGATGCTATGAAACATGTAATACAGAACCATTTAAACCATATGCAGACGGTATTGAAAAATACATTACTAATGCAGTAGATTTAAAATTAGAACCTGGTAAATCGCTCAGTGATTACATGGAAGTTATAGAATATGTAAATGGTCTATCACTAAAGCTACATACAGAAGACAACAAACTATTTAAGTTACATTTATCAAACAACATGGGGTTAGATGGTGAAATCTACCCCATTGACAATGAGTTTGAGGTTCTTTTCTTTGATGTATTAGAAGTATTTAACAGCAAACAACCATTTATACTTGAATTTCAATACAAAACTGAAAATACAAAACATGTTTATATTCCTTTTCTACAAAGATTAGTATCATATTTAACGGACAATGACAATATAATAGTTTCAATTTGTATAGGCGAAGAAATATCTGATGATTTTACTTTTCTAAATAATACAGACTTTATGAATTACGTTTCTAATCTACTATAAGATAAATACTCACATAATTGAGGAGAAAGGTTATGGAACTATCAGAATTAAGTATGAATGTAACTGACATGTTATTACCTTGGATTGCAATTCTCGTATCGTTAGTGATTACTATATGGTTTAAAGACTTTGCTACTAATATTGCTAAAGGACTTTCATTTAAACGTAAGCCAGGATTTGAACCGGGAGACAGTGTATTTCTTGATGGTGAAAGAGCATTAATCATTAGTATAGGTATACAAGAAACTGTATTTGAAATACAACGTGACGGCAACACTGTCTGGAGATACGTGCCAAATGCAAGAACAGATATAATAAAATTAGAAAAAATAATCAAAGAATAGACTTGACAAATCAATCTAAATATATTATATTAATGACATAGTAGAGATTTGAGAGGAAATAACATGTTCGACATGCAAACGATTATACAATCAATAGGTATTAACCCAGGATGGATTGGGGTAGTACTAGGAATTATTTTATTTTTGATGGGACGACATTCAGGATTACAAACAGGCGTGTCACGTGGTGGTACTGCAATGATTGATATGCTAGAAGACAATGGCTTTTTAAAAGTCAAGTCTCGCAGAACAGATGAAGCAGGAAACGCAATCGTTGAATACTCTAAGGTAGATGAATAATGCAATTAATACAGATAGTATATCATCCACGTGTAGAAGATACAGTGGTAGTTGCAACGTTTTCTGATATTGAGGAAGCACAGGAATATATGGCTGAAATTAAAGCAACTAATCCCAAAGCTGCTAAACATCATGAACTAGTTATTTCTGAAATAACAACACAAACTGAATGGCTTTGGTCTGACAGTGGAATAGAGCAAGGACTATAATGAATAAAGATTATGTAAAACCATTCACTGATGTATTTAAATTTTATCTATTTAAACACCGTGAACGTGCAAAACTAACTATAATGATTAATGAAACTTTTGGTGTCACCTATCTATGGGACCAAGATCAGTTTGAAGAAATGATTACTGGTTGGGAAGATGAATGGACTGGTAAAGCTAGAGGATCTGATATCTTTGTTGGACCCAAGAAAGGCGAAGGATCTGAAAGATTTGTTCGCTTTAGTAGCTCTGCACAGTTTGGATGTGAACATAGATTTACATACAATCAAATGGAACAACTGCACACAGAATACTTTCATCAAAAAAATAATAAGATGCCTTGGGACAAATGAGAAAGTCTCGCTATAATTTAAGCGATAAAGAATTTGCAGAGAAACAAGAAAACAAACGCAAGTTAATGGACACGAAAGAAAAGGTTGTTTTAACAGAAGAGTTTCATGGTTATTGTGATAATACAGATCACCCATTATTCTCAATAAAAGTAACACTTGACAAACCATGGGCGGCATGTTACTATTGTAGTAAGCTATGGGTATTAGAAGGAAATAAAGATGGCAAAAAAAGATGAAAGAATTGAACATGCGGCTTGGGGACTAGACGATGCAGTACCAAGCACTATCAATCAAGCTATGGATAGTCGTAAGCGTCTATTTAAAAAAATCACACGCAGACTAGATAGACTCACATTCCTTGTACTTGTATCTACAGTTGCACAAGTAGCATTAATCTATACAATCTATACACAACTCTGAGGTAACTATGAGCGGACAAAGACGCTTCCTTAAAATGTGGGCGAGAACAGTCGGTATGCCAATCGGTATCACTGATGATGATAAGCCTGAATTTCTCCCTATTACACAAGCAGATGTTAAACGTGCTTTATGGTTCAGAACCTTCTGGATTGTCTTGCATATTGTTACGTGTTGTGCTATTATAGCAGGGAACGGAAAGACATTAGGAGTTTGGTAAATGAGTAAAATACAAGATTGGGTAGAAGAGTTTGATATCTTTGATGATGTGATGGATCAATATGCATTACTCATTGACTTAGCAAAAGAACCTACAACACTCCCACCCGAGTTACGTTCTGATGAACGTTTAGTAAGTGGATGCATCAGTAGTATTTGGATTGATGTAGGTAAGGTTGACAATAAGACTAAAATCTATTATGATAGTGATGCGATGATTACTAAAGGTGTTACACATGTAATTTGTAATTGCTTTGATGATTTGCCTATTGACGATGCAAAGCAAATTAAGAAGACAGATTTTGAGACACTTAATCTTGAAGGTATTCTTAGCGCAAACAGACGCAATGGACTTGCTAGTCTAATTGATACGCTACAAACAAAGATTGCAACACTATGAAACCAAATAAAAAATTTGAATTAAACATACGTGACATTGAAATTATAGAAGACGCACTAAGAGCTAAAGCAGGTCGTAGAGGACTAGCTGTAGCTATGGGTGAAACTAGCGAACATGTAAAACAAGAAATGCATGAGATACAAGAACTATTAGGTAGAATACATAATCAGAAGAATTGGTATAGACCTAAAGATAAATTTGTGAGTGGATAATAATGAAAGAATTATGGGTAGAAAAATATCGTCCGAGTAACGTAGCTGACTATGTTTTTCGAGACAATAAACAGAAAAAACAAGTAAGTTCCTGGGTTGATAGCGGTGCTATTCCACACTTACTGTTCTCCGGAGCGGCTGGCACGGGTAAGACGACACTTGCAAAAGTGTTGCTAAATGAACTAGGAGTTGACGGTGGTGATGTTATGATGGTTAACGCATCTAACGAGAACAACGTTGACACAATGCGTACCAAGATTAATGGGTTTGCTAGTTCCCTTCCGTTCTCTGGAGATTTTAAATATGTTCTGCTAGACGAAGCAGACTATCTATCACCAAACGCACAAGCAATTCTGCGTAACATGATGGAAACATTCTCTACTACATGTCGCTTCATTCTGACATGTAACTATCCAAATAAGGTAATCCCTGCTATTCACTCACGTTGTCAGGGATATCATATTGAGAAACTTGATACAGAAGAGTTTACAGCACGTGTTGCTACTATTGCAATCACTGAAGGTATTGACGTAGAACTAGAAACACTTGACATCTATGTACGCTCAACATATCCAGACTTGCGTAAGTGTATCAACATGGTACAACAGAACGTAGTAGATGGTAAACTACAAGCTCCCGGAGAAGGTGAGAGTGGTGAGAGTGATTGGATCTTAGAATACGTAGCACTATTTCAATTGGGTAAGATTTCAGAAGCACGTAAGATGATTGTATCTAAAGCACGTGCTGAAGAATATGAGGGAGTGTTTCGCAAACTGTATGAGAATTTAGATTGGTTCGGTGAAGACGATATCACACAAGGACGTGCGCTAATTTGTATCCGTGATGGTCTTGTTAATCATGCATTAGTATCAGATCCAGAAATTAACTTGAGTGCGACACTGCTAGAACTTCAACATATTGCGGGGTGATATGGAAGACTATGAACCTAAGAACGTTATCAGACATGAAGAATATGACAATTATCTATTAGACTTACATCGTACAATTGCCAACTTTGCAGAAGACAGAGACCCACCAAGTCCATTCAGAGGACTAATAGAAGAAGGTGACAATATACGCATCGTAGTGAATGATACAAATGATTTAAGATTTTGTATTGAACACTTTCAAAAGCGTATCTTAGATGGAGAACTAGAACACGTAATCATCGGTGACCCACATACTATAGGATATAGCATTGATGCGATAGAACGTATGACTTCAGATTTAGAAATCAGTGCTGATTGGAGCAGAGATAAAGACTGGATTATTATAAAGCTAAATACAGTTGATAAGAAAATTGTTATAGAAAACAGAAAAATAAGAGTAGAGAAATAAATGGCAAAAAAAGCATACATCGTATTACAGCATTCATTTGTTCCAGCACCAGGGCAAAATACTTCAATGAAAAACTTTGGCAATGAAGGTCAATGGCAGATGGTTGAAAACATCTATTTTGTAACACGTATTCGTAAACGTTGGTGGCAAGAAGCGACTACTATTATTAATATTTCTGATGGTACTATAGAAACAAATAGAAGTGAAACCCGTGACTATAAAGAAATCATGCAACACGTAATGATTAAATATCCAGAACATTATAACAACTTTGTTACTGAATGTAAGGATAGTGGCATTATCAAAAAAGGTGCATAATGGGCCAACTAGCACGTAACG
>Ga0228670_1000442_pt1 | contig 23671 bp, 20 predicted proteins | sample 85DmetaG_FD_182785 | JGI IMG/M metagenome (GOLD analysis project Ga0228670, IMG submission 182785) | Seawater microbial communities from Monterey Bay, California, United States - 85D | ecosystem: Environmental > Aquatic > Marine > Coastal | place: USA: California | collected 2016-10-13
AGCGCCAAGTGCAGACCTTACTATTTGGAGATAGACAAATGAAAAAAGCTCAATCAGGTTTTACTCTTATCGAACTTATGATCGTTGTAGCCATTATTGGTATTTTGGCTTCAGTGGCTCTTCCTGCTTATCAAGATTATTCAATCAAAGCCAAAGTAGGTGCGGCTATTTCCTCTAGCTCATCTCTTAAGACTGCGGTTGGCTTATGTGCCCAAGAAAATGGCGGTGTGCTTACCTCATGTGACACTGGCTCATCAGGTGTCCCTGCATTCAACGCAACCAAAGAAGTAGCTTCTGCTACTGTTACTAATGGTGTTATTGCTCTTACCCTTGAAGATGGGATAGGCGCTGGTGTTGATGACTTAGTTATCACATTTACACCAACAGTAGGTACTAGCTCAATTACTTGGACGAATACTACTACGGTAACTAATGCTGCTGCATTAGCTTTAATCACCAGCACTAACATTTAAAGAAGGTTTATGTTACTTCCTATGAATAAAGAAACCGCGGCCATTGCTGCGGTTTTTTTACTCTAGATGACTGCATCTATTGGTCCAACAATCGCATAGATAAATCCACTGCCCGAATATGCTTGGTTAAACTTCCCGAAGAAATATAGTTTACCGCCGAGCTAATATATTGCTGCACAGTCTCAGCAGTAATATTGCCAGACACCTCAATTCTGGTATCGCCAAAATCAATAGCCGCCAGAGTGGCAATATCTGCAGGCGAAAAATTATCCAGCATCACCACATCAGCTTTGGCGCCCAGAGCCTGATGCAACTCATCAACCGACTCCACCTCGACCTCGACTAATTTATCCGCGGCAATGGTGCGCGCCTGAGCTACGGCCTCGGCAATACCGCCACAGGCAGCAATATGATTCTCTTTAATTAAAAATGCGTCGTACAGACCAATGCGGTGGTTGTGACAACCGCCCACAGTCACCGCATATTTTTGCGCCAGTCGCAGACCGGGAATGGTTTTTCTGGTATCGAGAATTTTGACATCGCTACCCGCGGCAAGATCGGCGTATTCCCGCGCCAGGGTGGCCGTAGCCGAAAGGGTCTGCAAAAAATTGAGTGCGGCGCGCTCACCGGTGAGCAATATTCTGGCATTGCCCTCAAGGGTAAATAGCCGTTGCTCGGGGCTAACCAGATCGCCCTCATTGATATGCCATTCAATCTGGGTTGCGGGATCCAGCTGCCTAAATACCTCATCGACCCAGGCGCGACCGCAGATCACTGCAGTCTCTCTAGAAATCACCGCAGCCCTGGCCTGTTTGTCCGCCGGTATCAGCATAGCTGTGATATCGCCAGTGCCAATATCTTCTTGCAGGGCGCGGGCGACAGTGGCAGGAATATCCGCGGCAGTGGCTTCAGGTAGTTGATATTGGGTCATGGAATGCTCTCAATATTGTCTCTGGGTAGCGCTGTAAATAGCCTCAGCTTTTAAACGCGCGGAAGTATAACCCAATAATGAGTTTGGATTTTGCCAGTTGATCTGTTTCAATGCACCTAGGAGTTTTTAAACTTTAATGCTCAGAATCACGAGTGGTTAAAGTTGGTTTAGCCAAAGAGTTGGCAGGGTTAATGATTAAGGGATTACATCTTAGTAAAAAAGAGCCTATCAGCTCGCTGCGGCAATCTTGTCGCCGGCACCTCGAATCTGTCTTTAGTCGCTTCTTTGACTTAGCCTCCAGCACCCTACTCAATATGGCCGACAGGGCCGAAACCAATCGTCTGCAAACCCTTTATCTGGATGCCCAGAGGCTGGTGCGTACAGGTAGATCAGCTATAGAGTCGCTGGTGCTAGAGCGCACCATGGACAGTTTTTCGATGCTTGACTCAGATTTATCAGCGGATACTGGCGCCGTCACCCACAACTCGGTTGGCCACAACACCCCCTATAACCATCTGGAGCTGCTGGGCAATGAAGATCTAGAGGTGATGATTGCTCTGGATAATGGCACCACCAAGGCGCTGGAAACCTTTAAACAGCCGCTCTACCTACTGCAGCGCCGGTTTCAAGCCTTGACCGGTTGTGATTTGGGCTCTACTCAACCAGTGCCCATGTCACCGGATGCATTGCTGGAGTGCTTTTCCGAGTCAATCTGCCACGATCTGATTGCGGTGGAGATACAGGTGGTGCTGATTAATCTATTTAACCAGGTCTGTTTTGATCAGAGCTATGGCCAGTTGCTGGATCAGGTCAATCAGGACCTTGAAACTGCCGGTGTATTGCCGGTGCCAGAAGATCGTCCCGACGGCCAGACTGGCCCGCTACCACTGGCAGAGTCTAAAGCTGTATATACAGGTAACACTAATATTGGCTCTGATAGTCGTGCCATGGATACCAGTAACACTGATGGCAGTCTTGAGCAGCGTCAGGCTGTGGTGGGCAAGTTAACAGCAAGGCGACCAGTGCCCGGGTTGTCTCCTGCGCCTCTGGCAGAGGACTCTTCTCAGCAGTCTCCCGAGGTTTCGCTAAAGCCAGCACCTAAACCATCAAGCAATGAATTGGAGCCGGTCCCCCACAGCAGAATTCAGACCGAACTACTGGCGCGAATATCGAGGATTTTAAACAGTACTGACCAGTCCTTTGATCATGGCGATCAAGCCTGTATCAGCAGGCAACAGGTTTATGCCGAGATCGATAAGCGGATCAGCCTTATGCTTCAAGAGCCTGAGCGAGACTGTGAAATCGCGGGTCAGCACTGTCAAAAGCTGGAGCAGATGCTAAATAGACCAGGTGGCGAGGGCAAGCCTGGTCTGCACGGCAATGACAGCAGTATTTTTAAATTAGTGGGCAGTGTCTTTACTCAATTTAGCCAGGTCAGTGGCCTGGCCCCCGAGGCACAACAGCTAATAAATCGCTGTGAGCTGCCCCTGCTAAAGTTGGCGCTTGATAAGCCAATATTGTTAGAGCAGGAAAACCATCCCATACGCAGACTATTTAATGAGATGGCTAAATATGCCATCGGCCTTGAGTCTGGCAACTGCGGTGAAAACCTTATTTATCGCAAGATGCTAAGCCTGTCTGAAAAAATGCTCTCCGAGTCCTTTGATGATGAGCAAATTCCCCAGATGCTGAGCGACTTTATATCAGCCATAGATACAGAGACCCGCCAGAGCAATGTGCAGGCTCAGCGTCAACTGGAGCAGGTGGCCGCCGCGGAAAAAATCAACTGGGCCTACACCAGGGTAGAAAAAGAAATTAGCCAGCGCCTGCTGGGTCACAGGGTGCCGGTGGCCATATTAAATTTTGTTGAGCAGCACTGGTGCAAGCTATTGCATATTGCCCATCTGCGCAGCGGAGAGGGCAGTGGCGACTGGCAGCGTGGGTTGCAGATTTTGGATCAATTGCTGGCAATCGAGAGCATACCCCTGGAGCACCGTGATATGGACGCTGTGGCTCAGGTGCTTGAAGATATTGATGGTCAATTACAGCATATAGCCATAGATACAGTGCAGCGCGCTGATCAGATGGAGCGACTGCGGTTTATTCTTGATCCTGTGCTGCCAGATAATGTTACTCCATTAAAACCCGAGGGCCGCTTGGACCCGCAGAAAACCAGCGATCAGATTAAACGCATTGTTATAGAGACACTGCAGCCTGAGATGCCCGGCGAAAACATAGCCAGGGCGGTCAGTAGTCTGGAGCAACTGGACTCTGGGGATCAGGATAGCCTAGCGGCAGTGCAAAAGGGTTGCTGGATTGAATTATGCGATGATATAAAGTCTCCCAGGCGTGGCAAGCTGGCCGGTATTGTCGGCCCCTCGTGGAAATATGTGTTTGTTAACAACAAAGGCAAGCTGGTAGCCGCGTTAAATCGCGCGCGGCTGGCTGAGCAGATAAGAGTAGGTGAGGCCAGGCTGTTGGATAATGCGGGTTTATTTGACAAAGCTATCAGAGCAGCCATAAACGATATCAAAGAGTTATCCGTCGCCAGTTAGGGGCCGTTAGCATAGGATCCAAAATGAAGATTGCCCAGGGTTGGCTGAGTACCGGCACACAGCTAGTCTCGCCCAATACAGATCAGCGGCCTGACCCGGCCGATGTCAGTTTGCTGGTGGTGCATAATATTAGTCTGCCACCAGAGCAGTTTGGTGGCCCTTACATAGGTCAGCTGTTCTCCAATTGCCTGGACCCCAATCAGCACCCGTACTTTGCAGATATCGCTGATCTTAAAGTCTCTTCACATCTGTTGATTGATCGTCAGGGCCAGATTACCCAGTTTGTGCCCTTTAGCCAGAGAGCCTGGCATGCAGGTGTCTCTGAGTTTGAGGGGCGCAGTAACTGCAATGATTTTTCCATAGGTATTGAAATGGAAGGCGCGGACAATATTGCTTACACTGACAGCCAGTACGATGTGCTAACTGCCGTTACTCAGGTGCTACTGGAGGCCTATCCATTAATTACCCCCAGCCGTATTGTAGGCCATATGGATATTGCCCCAGGGCGAAAAACCGACCCCGGCCCAGCCTTTGACTGGGCCCGTTATAAAAGCGCGCTAAATTAGCGCTGGGATTACCATGAATTTTTTGACTGTGCTACTCGCCATTATCCTGCTGGAAGCCTATTCTGAGCTTGGCTTTGTGCAGCGCGATGGCTGGTTGCGGCAATGGCATGCTGCGCTGGGTAGGCTGGGGCTGAGCACTGGGTCTTCGGTAATCGGGCTGGCGCTGTTTTTAGCGCTGCCTCTGCTGGCGCTGGTGCTGCTGTTATCCAGTCTTGCCGAGCAGGGTTTGGGGCTGTTTGTTTTCCTCCTCGAGCTGGCAGCACTGTTGTATGCCCTGGGGCGAGGTAATCTGGATACCCAGATAGCGCTGCTCAGCTCGGACTTGCAGCGCGATGATCTGCAGGCCGCTTTCCACGATGCTGCCTTGTTTAATACCGCCTACAGAGAGGGCTCCGCCGAATCAGCCGAGGATCTAAAAAACGAAATATTTGCCGCACTGCCGTACCGCATCTTTGAGCGCTCCTTTGTGGTGATTTTTTGGTTCTTTTTGTTGGGTGCACCTGCAGCACTGGCCTACCGTTTGTTGGCCCTGCACGGAGATCTGGGATTGGACAGCGACGACCGTCGCGCAGTCAAATGGCTGTGGCTTATGGAATGGCTACCGGTGCGTCTGCTCGGTATTACCCTGGGCTTGGTGGGCAATTTCTCTCAGGCGGCGGGCTCAACTCGTCAGCTAGTGTTTTCCCGCAGCATTGGCACAGGAGAGTTTTTGCGCCAGGCCGTCAAAGGCGCCCTTCAGGAAGAGGGAGCTTCATTGAGACTGAGCTCTCAGGCCATCCAAGATGTAGTCTCTCTGCTTGGCCGAGCCATGACCGCCTGGCTGGTGGTTATAGCTATACTGGTGATTCTGAGTTAACCGTAGCTGATTTTTGCTCATTCCAAGGTGCCACTTTAAGCAGCAGTAACATGCCCGGAACAGCCAGCAATGTGCACAGATAAAAGAAGTTTTCCCAGCCTACAGTCTCGACAATAACCCCGGTTACTGAGCTTGCCAATGTGCGTGGCACAGCTGTCAGCGCCGTAAATAGCGCAAGTTGAGTGGCGGCAAAGGCCGGATTGGTGACGCGAAATATAAAGGCGATAAAGGCAGCAGTGCCCAGGCCAACACCCAGGTATTCAAAACCAATTACCAGAGCCAGCAGCCAGAGTCCCTCACCCACCCGTGCCATGACAGCAAAACCCAGAATAGAAATAATCTGCACCGCCCCAAATAGCCACAGGGCGCGATTGATCCCTATTTTGACCATAAGAATGCCACCCAGCATGCCACCCACAATCATCGGCACCAGCGCGGCAAATTTTGCCACCGAGCCTATCTCGGTTTTGCTAAAGCCCATGTCCAGATAGAAGGGGGTTGCCAGCGCCGTTCCCATGCTATCGCCAAGTTTATACATGAAAATAAACAGCAGAATAAGACCCGCCTGTTTGACTCCCTGGCGGGAGATAAACTCCCTAAATGGCTCGGTGACTGAGCTGGCTAAGGTGGTGGGGTGCTGTGCTGATCTCTGAGGTTCCTGGATGCTCAGGGTCAGTGCAATACCAATCAGCATAAAGGCACCAGTGATTACAAATACGGTTTCCCAGGGCAGAATATCAGACAGAATTAAGGACAGAGAGCCAGGTACCAGGCCGGCCAGTCTGTAGGCATTGACATGAATCGAGTTGCCCAGACCCAGCTCAGTATCAGGCAGGATTTGCCGCCTGTAGGCGTCCAGCACTATATCCTGAGTGGCACTTAAAAAAGCAATGCCCAGACAGAGCCAGGCTATGGGCCACAGCTGACTCTCGGGGTCTAAAAAGCCCAGTGCTGCAATGCTTATAAACAGGGCAATCTGTGTGCCCAGCATCCAGCTGCGGCGCAGCCCCGGGCTGTAGGCGAACAGCCATAGCTGATAGCGATCGAGAAACGGTGACCAGATAAACTTCCAGGTGTAGGGCAAACCAATCAGGGCAAAGAAACCGATTTCTGCCAGCCCGACACCCTCAGAGCGCAGCCAGGCCGGAACCAGAGAATACAACAAATACAGTGGCATGCCCGAGGCAAAGCCGGTAAAAATACAGATCAGCATGCGCCGGTTTAGCAGCGCTTCGCGTATGCCTGGTGAATTCATTTAATCCTCTGTTGGTCTAGGGCCGCCAGCGATATATTGCAAGACTGATACGACTGCCATCGACCCTAACATTCTCTTGTTGTAAGCGCGCTATTTGTTTTTTGCCACTGTGGCTATCCGCCGGCAGGCTTATTTTGCCTGCCGCATTAATCACTCGATGCCAGGGCAGGCTACTATCGCTGGGCAAATCTCGCAGCGTTCGGCCAACCAGCCGTGCAGCTCTGGGTATGCCTGCCAGCTCGGCAACCTGTCCGTAGGTGACCACCCGGCCCGGGGGTATGGCTGCTAAAACAGCGTAGATCCTCTGCTCCGGGTCAATATTATTCATAGGCCAAGACTACGCTATTCCCACAGATGTTGAAATAGTGAAAATTACCCCAATACTACATGCAGGGTTACTCAGAGGTGTGCCATGCGTTTTCTATTTTTGCTGTTTATTGTTATGCCAGTGGTCGAGATGTGGCTGCTGATTGAAGTTGGTTCGGAAATAGGCGCACTGTATACCATAGGGCTGGTTTTGCTGACCGCCATTATTGGCGTCAGGCTATTGCGCCAGCAGGGCTTTGACACTCTGTGGCGCGGTCAGAAAAAGCTTGAAGAGGGCCAGTTGCCAGCACAGGAGATTGGCGAGGGTATTGTATTGGCTATTTCAGGTGCTCTGCTGCTGACCCCAGGGTTTATTACTGATGCCATTGGTTTTGCCGGGCTGCTTCCGCCATTGAGGAGTTTATTTGTCAGCCAGTTGCTCAACAATATGGTGATTGCCGGTAGCCAGGGCAGTAGCTTTCGGGCAGGCCAGACTGGGGCCAGATCTCAGTCCGACGATATTATTGAGGGCGAGTCCTGGGATAACAGCGAAGCTGTGGAGAATCAAAACCCACAAAAAAAGAACGATTTAAGCTAAATAAATTTGGCGGGGCCTTGAAAACGATTTTCCCTGCCTCCATATGGATAAACAATTGCGGAAACATTCTATTCGCAAGTGACTTTCGAATATTGAATATTGATTAATTGGAGAGACAAACTATGAAAATTCGCCCCTTACATGATCGAGTGATCGTGCGTCGCGAGGAAGAAGAGCAGAAGACAGCAGGTGGAATCTTGCTGCCAGGTTCTGCACAAGAAAAGCCCAATCAGGGTGAAGTTGTTGCCGTGGGCAATGGCCGAGTCTTAGATAATGGCGAAGTTCGCCCTATCGATGTAAAAGTTGGTGATGTTGTTGTGTTCGGTCAATACGCCGGCAACGACAAAATCGATGTCGATGGCGAAGAGCTGATTATTCTCAGCGAGAGCGATATTAAGGCAGTAGTTGAAGCCTAAGACTAAATTTTAAGTGAATTTTTGTAACTGATTTGGAAGGAAAAGAATCATGGCAGCTAAAGAAGTAAAGTTTGGCGACAACGCTCGCCAGGGCATGTTAGAGGGTGTAAACGTTCTAGCCAATGCCGTTAAAGTAACTCTGGGTCCCAAGGGCCGCAACGTCGTACTAGACAAATCATTTGGCGCACCAACAGTCACCAAAGACGGTGTTTCTGTTGCCAAAGAAATCGAGCTCAAAGACAAGTTCGAAAATATGGGCGCTCAGATGGTTAAAGAAGTAGCCTCTAAAGCCTCTGATGATGCCGGCGACGGTACCACCACAGCTACAGTGCTGGCACAAACTATTGTTAACGAAGGGCTGAAGTCGGTTGCTGCCGGCATGAACCCAATGGATTTAAAGCGCGGTATCGATAAAGCTGTGATTGCAGCTGTGACCGAGATCGCTGCGATTGCTAAACCCTGTGCCGACAGCAAGGAGATTGCTCAGGTAGGTACTATTTCTGCCAACAGCGATGCTCATGTGGGTGACATTATTGCCGATGCTATGGCCAAGGTGGGTAAAGAAGGTGTAATTACCGTTGAAGAGGGCTCAGGCCTGGAAAATGAACTGGATATCGTAGAAGGCATGCAGTTTGATCGCGGTTACCTGTCTCCTTACTTCATCAATAACCAGGACAGCATGAGCACCGAGCAAGAGAGCCCACTGATTCTTTTGGCCGACAAGAAAATCTCCAATATCCGTGAGCTGTTGCCACTGTTGGAAGCTGTTGCCAAAGCGGGCAAGCCTCTGCTGATTATTGCCGAAGATGTTGAAGGTGAAGCACTGGCTACTCTGGTGGTTAACAACCTGCGTGGCATTGTTAAGGTTGCTGCCTGTAAGGCGCCTGGCTTTGGTGATCGTCGCAAGGCGATGCTTGAAGATATTGCTATCCTCACCGGCGGTACCGTGATCAGCGAAGAAGTTGGTCTGGACCTGGAGAGCGCTACTATCGAGCACCTGGGAACAGCCAAGCGTGTCAGCATGACCAAAGAAGCCACTACACTGGTTGATGGTGCTGGTGAAGCTGCTGCAATCGAAGCTCGCGTTAAGCAGATTCGTGCCCAGATTGAAGACACGAGCTCCGACTACGATCGCGAAAAACTGCAAGAGCGCGTAGCCAAACTGGCTGGCGGTGTTGCGGTAATCAAAGTTGGCGCTACCACTGAAATCGAAATGAAAGAAAAGAAAGCCCGTGTTGAAGATGCACTGCATGCAACTCGCGCTGCGGTTGAAGAGGGTGTTGTACCAGGGGGCGGTGTTGCTCTGATCCGTGTACTGCAGAAAATTGAATCTGTGGTTGGCGATAACGACGACCAGACTGTAGGCGTGGGCATTGCCCGTCGCGCCATGGAAGCACCTCTGCGTCAGATCGTTGAAAATGCCGGCGAAGAAGGTTCAGTGGTAGTGGACAAGGTTAAGAATGGCGAAGGTAACTTTGGTTACAACGCCGGCTCTGGTGAATACGGCGATATGATCGATATGGGTATTCTGGATCCTGCCAAAGTAACCCGCACTGCACTGCAGGCAGCGGCTTCAATTGCTGGCTTAATGATCACCACAGAAGCTATGGTTTCTGATGCAGCTGACGAAGGTGCTGCTCCAGCAATGCCTGATATGGGCGGCATGGGTGGAATGGGCGGCATGGGCGGCATGATGTAAGCCTCCAGCGCTTTCCAGCATTAAAAAAACCCCGCAAATCAGTTTGCGGGGTTTTTTTTGCCTTTTAGACCGGAAAAATGCCGTCTCTGTAGCTCCGAAGGTTGCTATTTAGCTGGGATTGCAGAACAATTGATGGGTTTAAAAACCTATGTCCCATCGGGGTAAAATCTAAGAGGAGTTGTCATGACTATTGAGTTTATTAATTTTCTAGCCCGTTGGGGCCACGTGCTGTTCGGTATTGTCTGGATCGGCATGCTTTACTACTTTAACTTTGTTCAGGGCGGCTACTTTAAAGAAGCCTCCGCTGAGGGCCTGGCTGATGCCAAGGCCAAGCTGGCTCCCAGCGCTCTGTGGTGGTTCCGTTGGGGTGCTATGTTCACCTTTATCACTGGTCTCTACCTGCTGCACAGCATCTCTCATCTGCTCAACAACTATATTATTATCGGCGCAGCGATGGGTACCCTAATGGCAGCTAATGTATGGATGGTTATATGGCCTGCACAGCGCATTGCTCTGGGCATCGAGGAGGGTGGTGACAAAGCGGCAGCCGGAGCCAAGGCTCTGTTGGCGTCCCGTACTAATACTCTGTTCTCGGCGCCCATGCTTTTCGGCATGCTAGCTGGTCCTCACGTCGCAACCAACGGCTACGGCACGGAAATTGGCGGCACCGGTTTGACTGTGATGCTGGTGATTATTTTGGCGCTTGAAGTCAATGCACTCAAAGGTAAACAGGGCCCAATGACAACGGTAAACGGCGTGATTGGTTCTAGCCTGGCACTGACTGCTGTTATGGTTGCTGTGCTCAATCTGCTATAAGCGGTTTAGCGAGATTAAAAACCGGTGCTGTTTGTTCAGCGCCGGTTTTTTTATGCCTGTTTGATACAGGCTATACGAAGAGGTATAAAATTAACGTTTCCGGGATGCTCCGCCGCCTCTATGGGCGTATAATCTCCCGCCAATGCCAATGACCTGTCAGGGAATCGTGATTATGGAAAAGAACCGCATTAAACCGATTGTCGCTGAGCGCGACGATATGATCGGCCGCTCACCATCGGCCTCCAAGTCCGATGGTGCTGACAGTAATGGGACTGCTGGGCAGGCTGCTGGTATGTCGGGCCTGTGGAAATTTCTGGTGTTGGTGGCATTCTTTGGTTTGGGCGGAGCCGCAGGCCTGGGTTGGATGCAGTATCAGGACTTATCCGCCAAACACAGCTCTCTATTGCAGCGCTTTGAGTTGCTGGAGTCACGATTAAGCAGCACTGATGAGTCGGTTACCCAGTCTGGTGCCGCTATGCAGGTCAATATTGCCAAGCAGGGCGAGGAGCTTAAAAAGCACTGGAGTGAAATCAGAAAGCTCTGGGGTGTGACCAATGATATTAACAAAGGCAAAATAGAGAAAAATAAAAAAGACATCTCTTTTTTGGCCAGCAAGCGCAATAGCCTTGAAGACGCTGTAGCAAAAGATGGTAAAAAACTAGCTACACTGAGCGCCAACTATCTGGGTATGGCAGCAGATGTAGAAGCGGTTGCCGAGAGTATGCGCAACCATAGCGATGGGCTCAATCGCGTCAATAACAGTCTGGGGCTGATCAATCAGCGAATAAAAAATAATGCCGAGGGCATTGAGTCTATGGAAGCCTTCCGCCGCCAGATCAACCAGAAAATTTATGCCCTGGAGCAGCGCAGTGTCGCTACTCTCAATCAGACAGGATCGAATCAATAAAAACCATGACTACTATTCGTCAACAAGATGTTATTCAAAGTGTTGCAGATGCTCTGCAGTATATTTCTTACTATCACCCGGCCGATTTTATCAAAGCAGTAAAAGAAGCCTACGATCGCGAGGAGTCTAAATCTGCCAAAGATGCCATGGCACAGATATTGATCAACTCGCGCATGTGCGCCATGGGCCACAGGCCGATCTGTCAGGACACAGGTATTGTGACCGTCTTTGTGAAAGTGGGTATGGACGTGCGCTGGGATGCCGATATGAGTCTCACCGACATGATCAATCAGGGAGTGCGCGAGGCTTACACTCACCCGGATAATATACTCCGCGCGTCCATACTGGATGATCCGGATGGCGCACGCAAAAATACCGGCGACAATACGCCCGCGGTTATTCATTACGAAGTGGTTCCCGGAGACAAAGTTGAGATTGATGTGGCCGCTAAAGGTGGTGGTTCCGAGGCCAAGTCAAAGTTTGCTATGCTCAACCCATCAGACTCTGTGGTGGACTGGGTGCTCAATGTGGTCCCCACCATGGGCGCCGGTTGGTGCCCGCCGGGCATTCTGGGGATTGGTTTGGGCGGTACCGCAGAAAAAGCCATGCTGATGGCCAAAGAGGCCCTGCTAGAGCATATAGATATCCAGGAGCTGCAGGCCAAAGGTGCGGAAAACCGCAACGAAGAACTGCGTCTGAAGCTGTTTGACAAGGTCAATGCACTGGGCATAGGTGCTCAGGGTCTGGGCGGTTTAACCACAGTACTGGATATTAAAATTAAAGATTATCCCTCCCATGCAGCTAACAAAGCCGTGGCTATTATCCCCAACTGTGCGGCAACTCGCCATGTGCATTTCGAGCTGGACGGCACTGGTCCGGCCCAGCTTGAGGCGCCCAATCTTGACGACTGGCCGGATATTACTTGGGAGACAGACGACAGCGTACGCCGGGTTAATCTGGATACCGTCACCCAGCAAGAGATAGAACAGTGGAAGCCAGGTGATACTCTGCTGCTGTCCGGAAAAATGCTCACTGGTCGCGATGCGGCCCATAAGAAAATGACCGATATATTGGCCCGTGGCGAGCAGCTACCCGTCGACCTGACCGGGCGTTTTATCTATTACGTGGGCCCTGTAGACCCCATTGGTGACGAAGCTGTAGGTCCCGCAGGTCCTACCACAGCGACCAGAATGGACAAGTTTACTCGCACCATGCTCGAAGAGACCGGCCTGATGGGTATGATCGGCAAGGCCGAGCGTGGCCAGGCCGGTATAGATGCCATCAGAGACAACAACGCGGTATACCTTATCGCAGTGGGCGGTGCAGCCTATCTGGTCTCCAAAGCCATTACTCATGCCGAGGTAATTGCTTTTCCGGAGCTGGGTATGGAGGCCATCTATGAGTTTGAAGTTAATGAGATGCCAGTCACTGTCGCCGTGGATACCAGCGGCGAATCAGTGCATCGCATAGGCCCGGAAATCTGGCAGGCCAAAATCGAAGAGAAGGCGCTAAAGTTTGACTAGACTTGGGCTAACCTGGCAGCCAGTTTATAGTGCCAGTCTTAATAACCGTAAGCAGCTGCTTACATTCAGCCCCTGTGGCACAACATAAATGAAAGGAAAACAAAATGAACAGCGTTAAATCAGTCATTGCAGGACTGGCTATTATTGCATCTGGTGCAGCCGTATCGGACAGCTGGTATCTCGGAGAAGCAGTAAGTCACTACGTCCTTGATGATCAGCGCGCCCTCGAGGGAGATATCGAAGGTACTCAGGCGGGTCTGCAGGTAGGTAAATTCATCACTGACAATATGGCTGTAGAGCTGGGTTATGGTACCAATGTGGGCCATGATAACTTTGATGTTCTCACCCTGAGCACAGTTATCTGGATGGGCGACAGTGCGGCTAACTGGCGCCCCTATGCCATGCTTGGGTTTAACCAGTACGACTTTACGGATACTAGTAATCTGGCGGCCGATCACGACGATAACTCCCGTCAGATACTGTTTGGTCTCGGCGTGAGCACCATGATTGCTGATGAGGTTCAGTTCCGCGCCGATCTGCGAGGTATGGGCGGTCATGATGAGACGGGCGAAGATGTCGGCCTGCAGCTATCTATCAACCATATGTTTGGGCAGAAATCTGCGCCTGTAGCTAAAGCGGCGCCGGCGCCAGCGCCAGCACCTGTGGTAGAGGAAGCGCCTGAAGTGCGTACCATTACTATTCGCTTAAATGTCGAATTTGAATTTAACAAAGATACGGTCAAGGCAGTTTATGGTGACCAGCTGGAAGCTATTGCCGCCGCTATGCGCGTCCATGAAGATATTGAGTTAGTGCTTGAAGGCCACACTGATAGCCGTGGCTCAGACAGCTACAATGCCGATCTGTCCAACCGTCGTGCCATAGCAGTAAAACGTAAAATAGCTGAGGACTATGGTATTGCCAGTGATCGAATCTCTGCAGTGGGCTACGGCGAAAGCCGCCCCATAGCGACCAATGATACAGATGAGGGCCGTGCCCGAAATCGTCGTGTTGTTGGCGAGATGACTTTCTCTGAAGTGGCTGCAGACTAATCAGGCGGCAACTTATTGCAGAGCAACAAAGAAAATTAAAACGGCGCCTCTCAGGCGCCGTTTTACTATCCAACAAAAGGACTGCTCATGGGTAATACATTTTATTGGCACGATTATGAGACCTTTGGGGTTGATCCGTCCAAAGATCGGCCATCGCAGTTTGCTGGCCTGCGCACAGATGAAAATCTCAATCCCATTGGCGAGCCTCTGGTGATTTACTGTCAGCCACAAAAGGATATTCTACCGGCTCCCATGGCCTGCCTGGTGACCGGCATCACCCCTCAGCACGCCATGGAGCAGGGTCTGCCCGAGCCGGAATTTATGGCTCAGATACATGCCCAGTTGGCTATGCCGGGCACCTGCGGAGTCGGCTATAACAGCATTCGCTTTGACGATGAGGTGACCAGATACAGCCTCTACCGGAACTTCTATGATCCCTACGAGCGAGAGTGGAAAAATGGCAACTCACGCTGGGATATTATCGACATGCTGCGCCTGTGCAGGGCCCTGCGCCCCGAGGGTATAAACTGGCCAGACCATGAGCCAGGCCGGCCCAGTTTTAAACTGGAAGATCTCACCAAAGCTAATGGTATTGCCCACGAGGCGGCTCATGATGCCCTGAGCGATGTAACTGCGACCATTGCCATGGCTAAACTAGTCAAAGAAAAGCAGCCTCGTCTGTTTGATTATGTACTCAATCACCGCAGTAAAAAAGCTATTGCCGAGACCCTGAATACCCAGCAGCGCAAACCGTTTTTTCATATCTCTGGCATGCTGTCCAGAGAGCATATGTACGGTGCCATTATGATGCCTCTGGCGTCACACCCGACCAATAGCAATGGGGTTGTCTGTGTAGATCTATCGGCAGATCCCGAGCCATTAATTAGTCTGGATGCCGAGGAGATACGCCGGCGTGTCTTTACCCCGGCTGAAGAGCTGGAAAATAAAAACCAGCGCATCCCCCTCAAGGTGGTGCATGTTAACAAGGTGCCAGTAGTGACCACCCATAAACTGGTCGACGAGGCAGCTGCGCAGCGACTGGCTATTGATGTAGCCACCTGCGAGCGGCACTGGCAGCGTTTAAATCAGCTTGATCTCAAAGCCAAGCTGCATCTAGTGTTTGCTGAGCAGGACTTTGCGCCCAAGCCCGAGGCAGAGCAGCAACTCTACAGTGGCTTTCTGCCTAATCAGGATAAGCCCCTGCTCAGCGAGGTGCGTCGCGCTAGCCTGGATGACTTTAAGCAGCACAGCTTTCATTTTGCCGACGCTCGGTACAATCAATTACTGTTTAGCTATCGTGCCCGCTACTTTGCTGACTCCCTCACTGAGGAGGAGCATAAGACCTGGCATGAGAGCTGCAAATGGCGCTTAAGCGACGAAAGTGCCGGGTATTTGACGATTGATCAGCAGGCCAGTGAAATTAGTCAATTAATGGCTGATACCGGTCTGAGCGAGGAAAAACGGGCAGTTTTGGCTGCACTTCAGCAGTGGACTGACCAGATAGCGACGGAATTTGGCCTGACAAGCTAGAGTGAAACGCCTAAACAGGCTAAAATCCGCCAAATCAATTTGCCCTGGGGTGACCGCTTGAACTTTACCGGCGCGCATATTCTCTCAATTAACCAGTTCCAGCGTCAGGATGTCGAGCGAGTATTCGCCGTGGCAGACCAGATGCGACCCTATGCACTGCGTAAAAAAGTAACTCGCGTGCTGGAGGGGGCCATTCTTGGCAATATGTTTTTTGAAGCCAGCACCAGAACCAGAGTTAGCTTTGGCTCGGCCTTTAACCTGCTTGGGGGGGAGGTTCGTGAGACTGCCGGTTTTGAGAGCTCAGCGCTTGTTAAAGGTGAGTCTCTGCAGGACACCGCTCGGGTGCTGTCCGGGTTCAGCGACGTTATCTGCATGCGCCACCCGCAAGAGGGTTCGGTGGCAGACTTTGCTTCAGCCAGCCGTGTACCAGTCATGAATGGCGGCGACGGAGCCAACGAACACCCCACCCAGGCGCTGCTTGACCTCTACACCATACGCAGTGAGCTAGAAGCCAAGGGCCGTACCATCGATGGCTTAAAAATTGCCATGATTGGTGATTTGCGCCACGGTCGCACCGTGCACAGTCTCAGCAAGCTGCTCTCGGTCTACGATAATATTGAAGTGGTTTTAGTCTCGCCCAAAGAGCTTTGCCTCCCTGAGCCGATTATTGACGCTATGCGCAGCGCAGGTGTGGCGGTTAGAGAGTCCCATGAACTGACTGGCGGTATCAGTGATGTGGATATTGTTTACTCCACCAGAATTCAGGAGGAGCGCTTCTCCAGCAAGGAAGAGGCGGATCTATATCGTGGCAAGTTTAGGCTCAATCAGGCCATCTATACAGAATTCTGCCAGCCCAATACGGTGATTATGCACCCTCTGCCCAGAGACTCGCGGGCCGATGCCAATGAGCTGGATATAGATCTAGACAGCAATCCCAATCTGGCTATATTCCGCCAAACAGACAATGGCGTGCTGGTGCGCATGGCGCTATTTGCCCTGGTGCTGGACGTGGCTCATCTAGTGGATGACTACGCCTGTGATGTGCGCTGGTACAACTCACGTCAGAGTTAATTATTATTAGAACAACCAAGCCGGCAACTCTATGACAGAATTTGATGATATTCGCCCCTATAACGACTCCGAGGTTCCGGCTGTTATAGCGCGGCTGGTAGGCGACACAGAGTTTTTAGATTTACTGCTGTCACGCAGACTGCCGCTGCTGAGCAAGCTGCCCCTGTTTAAAGTTATAGCCCGGCCCTGGTTAAAAAACAGCCTGAGCAAGTTGGCTTCAGGAGTGCGCACGGTTGAGGACTTTCAGTCACATATGTCGACAGCGCTACTGGATGCCCTGGGGCGCACCACAGATGGCTACAGTTTTACCGGCGCTGAAAAGCTGGATGTGAACAAAGCATATTTGTTTATGAGTAATCACCGGGATATTGCGCTGGATCCGGCGATGATTAACCTGGGTCTTATTCTTGAAAAACGCAGTACGGTGCGCATTGCCATTGGCGACAACCTGCTGCGCAAGCCTTACGCCTCAGACCTGATGCGGGTTAACCGCAGCTTTATCGTTAAGCGCTCGGTGACTGGTCGTCGCGACAAGCTCGAAGCCCTGAAAACTCTGTCGCGTTATATTCGGCATAGTATCACTGGCGATGGCGTCTCCTGCTGGATTGCCCAGGCCGAGGGTCGCGCTAAAGACGGCAACGATTGTACTGAGACCGCACTGTTAAAAATGCTTGCCCTGTCTAAAGACAAGGAGCAGAGCTTTGCTGCTGCCATTGGCGATATCAATCTTATACCAGTGTCTATTGCCTATGAGTACGACCCCTGCGCTGGCGATAAGGCTCGAGAGTTATACGCCGCGCAGCAGGGGCTGACCTATGTAAAGGATGAATTTGAAGACCTGGAGACCATCCTCAAAGGCCTGGTGGAGTACAAGGGCCGTATACAGGTTAACTTTGGCGAGCCTATTGCCACTGGCTTTGACTCTGCCGACCAGTTGGCCGCCGAGATCGACCGTCAAATACAGGCCAACTATCAGCTTTTCCCCAGTAATATTCTGGCCTGGCAAATGCAGGGCAATAAGGATAGCGCCACCCTTGAAACCCTCAAACGGCAGTGGCCAGACGAAGACTGGTCGGAAGCGCAGCTAAGGCTTGAATCACAGTTAGCCACAATACCCAGCATCCATCGCCAGATAGCAATTGACGCCTATGCTGCCCCGGTAAATAATCAGTTGGCCCAGCATAGCCCATCACAGGGAAATTGATCATTGTTAGACACTGATGTCAGAGACTGCATTCAGCAGGGCTACAGACAGTTTTTAAAATCCCGAGATCTCAGCCCCAGGTTGGGCCAAAAACAGATGATTGGCGCAATAGCCAATGCCCTTAGCGATGATGATGCAGACAAACGCCTGGCCGTAATCGAAGCCGGAACAGGCACGGGTAAAACCGTAGGCTATCTTATGGCTGCACTGCCCATAGCTCGCGCTCTTAAAAAAACCGTAGTAGTGGCTACCGGTACCATAGCGCTGCAAGAGCAGCTGATTCATAAAGACCTCCCCGAGCTGATGGAGAGCTGCGACTGGGACTACAGCTGCGCTCTGGTTAAAGGCCGCGGTCGCTATGCCTGCAATCTGCGCATGGAGCAGATAATCGACTCGGTAAAATCAAAAGATGCCGGGTTATTTTTGTTTGAAGATGAGCAGCAATTTAATCCCAACGCAGAGACCGAAGAGCTATATCGGGAAATGGCGCTGGCCCTGGAAGAGGGCACCTGGGATGGGGAGCGAGACTCCTGGGAGACCCGAGTCACTGAGGTCGAATGGCGCGCCCTCACCGTAGACCGCCGCCAGTGCACCGGACGCCGCTGCCGCTTTGTCAATCAGTGCCCATTTTTTAATGCCCGCAATAATCTGGACGAGAGCGAAGTGATTGTGGCCAACCATGATCTGGTGATGGCCGATTTGGCTCTGGGAGGCGGTGCCATATTGCCTGCTCCAGAGGACTGCATCTATATATTTGATGAAGGACACCGCCTGGGCGATACGGCGGTTCGCCATTTTGGTGCCGAATGTCGCATCAATAGCACACTCAGCTGGCTGGAGCGGCTGCCCAAGCAGATCAAAGGGCAAACCCCAATATTTGCCAAAGATAGTGCACTGTCAGACCAGCTGCCGCGCATTGAAAAAGAAGCGGGCAAAATTACCGAACTCCTGGCCAGTACCTATCCACTACTTAAACAGTATGTGGACCAGTCAGACCATGCCGAGGGCCGCTACCGCTTTGCCCATGGCGATGTAGGTGAAGCCATTCGTGATCTGGCCTCACAGATTACCCTGCGCACCAGTGGCTGGTTAGGGCGCCTCGAGGTATTGGAAGATACATTGAGCGAAGCCTTGAGTGACAAGCAATACCCTGTGCCTCTGCCCGATATAGAGCTGTTTTATCAGCAGGCGGGCAACTGGCTGGGCCGCGCAGAAAAATTATTGGCCCTGTGGGACAGACTGCACAAAGAGCTAAAACAAAACGAGATGCCCATGGCCTGCTGGCTGAGGCTAGACGAAGGCGGTGGTGGCAATGTGGATATCAGTATTAATGCCAGCCCCATTCAGGCTGCAGAGATACTGCGCCAGCAACTCTGGGGCAGCTGCTATGCTGCAGTGGTGACCTCGGCGACCCTGCGCTCACTGGGTAATTTTAATAGCTTGCAGCGCGAGATTGGTATGCCCAGCAGTGCCAGTTACCTCTCTGTTGCTGGTGCCTTTGACTATGCCAAAGCTGCTGTGGTGCGAGTGCCCAGCGATGCCGTGGAAGGCAATAGCGTGGATGAGCACAGCCGCTATATTATTGATAACTTTGATTCTCTGGTCGAAGAGAGGGCGGGTACTCTGCTGTTGTTTTCTTCCAAACGACAGATGGAGCAGGTCTATGACGAGCTGTCTCGCGACCTGCATAAACTTATTCTGATTCAGGGTCAGTACTCCAACCGCGAGATGGTGCGCCTGCATAAAGAGCGCGTAGACCAGGGTCGCACCAGTATTTTAATGGGTCTGGCCAGCTTTGCTGAGGGAGTGGATCTGCCCGGTAACTACTGTAAGCATGTGGTGATTGCCAAGCTGCCCTTTGCGGTGCCAGATGATCCTTTGCAAGAAGCACTGGCCGAATGGATTGAAGATAATGGCGGCAACTCCTTTTTTGATATTTCCCTGCCTATAGCTTCTCTGCGACTGATACAGGCCTGTGGTCGTCTGTTGCGCACAGAAACAGATATGGGCACTGTAACCATTCTCGATAAGCGTCTGGTGACCAAGCGTTACGGCACCCAGCTAATTAATGCACTGCCGCCATTTCGCCGCGAGATTGGTTGATGCAGGTCTATCAGGAGTTGGCTGATTTACTGGCCCATGTAAGCGCTGGGTTGCAGTCTATGGGCCTGTGGCAGACGCAGCCACCAGCGGCAGAAGCCCTAGCCAGCACTGAGCCCTTTGCGGTGGATAAGTTATCCTTTAATCAGTGGTTGCAGTTTATTTTTGTGCCGCGAATGCAGCAGATAATAGCCAGTCAGTCGCCTCTGCCAGAGAGCTGCAGCATTGCACCTATGGGCGAAGAATTTTTTAGTCAGCAGCAAAATCTGCACCCACAAAAAAGCGCGGCCATGCTTGAGCATTTGGCCGCGCTTGATCGACTGATTACCCACAATTAGCTTTTGGCTTTTTTGGGCTTCTTGGTATAGGTTTTTTTCTTCTTAATTGGGCTGCTGCCATCGGTGGCCTTACCCTTGGCAAAGCCTTTTTTGTCTTTGGCAAATTTGCCCCCGGCGGGCTTTTTCTTGCCGAAGTCTCTCTTCTTGGCCGGTCGCTGACTGTCTGCCGTGCGTTTCTCATCCACATCTCGACTCAGGGTTTTCTTGATTCGCGGCTGACGCGGCTCGCTGTGCTCAGAGGCCTGTTTTGAGGGCGTGGCATTGGGATTAAACACACTGAGGCGCATAGGCTTGGCGCAGACCCGAACCTTCTTTAGGTGCTTTAGCAGATCATCGGGCATGCCCTCGGGCAGATCGACGGTGCTGTAGTCATCATGGAGTTTAATTGAGCCGATAAAGCGGCTGCTAATATCAGCCTCATTGGCGATAGCGCCGACAATATTGGATGGGGTGATGCCATCGTTATTGCCCACTTCCAGGCGGTAGGTGACCATGGCGATATTATTGCCATTTTCATCGCGCAGGCCGGGGTCTCGTGGCGAGCTGTCCTCTCGCCTCGGGCGATCATCCCGTCGCGGACGATCATCGCGCTTAGAGCGCTCTTCACGACGACTCTCTTTGCGATCGCGATTATTTTCTCGGGGCGCCACAATATTGTCCAGCTTGGGAAACAGTGGGCGTTCTTTTTGATTTTCATAGGTCAGAGCGGCGGCAATATCTGCCATATCCAGCTCATTTTCATCGGCAAACCTAGTGATCAAATCACGGAATTTATCCAGACGTGGTGTTTCCAAGGTCTTCACCAGCTGGTCAGTAAAGTGCTGAATGCGCTGGTTGCTGACCTGCTCGTTGCTTGGCATGGTCAGAGGTGTAATAGATTGGCGTGTCGACTTCTCAATCGAACGCAGCAAACGAGTCTCTTTAGGCGTGATAAACAAAATTGCCTTGCCGTCACGGCCAGCGCGACCGGTTCGACCAATACGGTGCACATAGGACTCGTTGTCGTAGGGGATATCAAAGTTAATCACATGGCTGATGCGCTCGACATCCAGACCCCGGGCGGCAACGTCTGTGGCCACAACCACATCGATCTGACCTTTCTTTAAACGGTTGATAGTGCGCTCACGCAGTGCCTGACTCAAATCGCCATTAAGTGCCGCAGAGGAAAAACCCCGGGCTTCAAGTCGCTCGGCAATATCTACCGTTGAAGACTTGGTGCGCACAAAAATAATCATGCCATCGAAGGATTCAACTTCCAGTACCCGGGTCAGGGCATCCATTTTCTGGTGGGCCTTAACCGTCACATACTGTTGCTCAATACGCTCAACGGTTTTGGTTTTAGCCTCAATGCTAACCCGTTCTGCATCGCCGAGATATTTCTCGGCAACACGGCGAATCTGGTTGGGCATGGTGGCAGAGAATAGTGCGCGCTGACATTGCGGTGGAGTCTGCGACAGAATAGTCTCAACATCGTCAATAAAACCCATGCGTAGCATCTCATCGGCTTCATCCAAAATCAGCCCTTTGATCTGGCTGAGATCAAGGCTGCGACGACGCAAATGATCCAGCATACGACCAGGAGTACCTACCACAACCTGCACACCACGCTTGAGGCTACGCAGCTGGCCACCAATATCAGCGCCGCCATAAATCGGCAGTACATTAAAGCCCTTCATATACTTGGCGTAGCTCTGAAACGCCTCAGCCACCTGAATGGCCAGCTCACGGGTAGGTGTCAGCACCAGAATCTGCGGTGACTTCTGCTTTTCATCCACTTTGCTCAAAAATGGCAGTGCAAAGGCGGCAGTCTTACCAGTACCTGTCTGAGCCGTACCCAGCAGATTTTTGCCGTCCAGCAGAATAGGAATACTCTGGGCTTGAACAGGGGAGGGTTGCTCGTAACCCAGCTGCTTAACAGCCTTGAGAACGGGAGCAGAAAGACTTAATGATTCGAAGTCAGGGGATGACATTAATATACCTGTGGCTTGGGGTGATTAGACCCCTAAATGAGAGGCCGCGGAGTATACGCGTAAGTGGTTAATTTTTATAGTGGTTTTGGGGTTATTTTTGTTGGCAAAACAGGTAACAAGAGCCTTCGCTAGCTATGGGCTAAAGGTCCGGTTGCTTTGAATGGCCTGCCTATGTCGACTGGGTTACGGCTCTAGGTCGATATATAAAGACAAGCAGTTATGATTACCCTGATAAATAATCCCTATAAGTGCTCAATCACTATGCATCACCATTCAGATGGGTTTAAATAATCCTCGAATAAAACGGCATTAAAAATGCCAATTCCTCAATCTTCAGGATACTCCCATGAGTGAACTCTACCTTGTCCGCCACGCCCAAGCCTCTTTCGGTGCGGCCAACTATGATCAGTTATCAGATCTTGGCCACCGGCAGTCCCGCTGGTTGGGCGATCATCTGGGGATGCGTGGTATGGCATTCGATCAGCTGGTAGTAGGAGATATGGTGCGTCACCATGAAACCATGAATGGTATCTGTGCGGGTATGGGCGTCGATGGCACAGATCGTCTGGTTATACCCGGGCTCAATGAATATAACTTTGTTGCCATGACCGAGTCCTACACTCAGGCCAATGGCGATGATCCTTTGATTAAGGCCATCGCCGACAATCCCGACGATAAACGGCATCACTTCCGGCTACTGCGCAAAGTGCTGACCCTATGGACCCAGGACAGGGTAGAGAATGTGCCCGAGACCTGGGCAGAGTTTAAAGGCAGGGTGCTGGATGCCCAGCAGCAGATTATGGCGATGTCCAACAGTGGTAATCGTATTTTGGCGATTGGCTCTGGCGGCTCCATAAGTACCTTTGTGGGGCTGGTGCTGGGGATTCCGGATGAGAATATCTTTGATCTAAACCTGCAGTATAAGAATACGGCGATCAGTCATTTTTTCTTTAATGAACATAAGATGAATTTGACGGGGTTTAATGGGATACCCCATTTGGATACCAATGAAATGGAGCGGTATGTGACCTATGGTTAGGCCGTCCATACCTTGGTATTAATACATTTTGGCTGTTTAGTTGAAGAACCTCAGAGTCTCATTTTTCCTAGTTGCTCGGACGAGCAGACGTTAAACTATCTCACAGCAAATAAACACAACAGGAATTAATAACTAACAATTAAGGAGTCAAAGAGTGACTACAGAATTTGATATGAGCGGCAAAGTCGCCATGGTAACTGGCGCATCCAGTGGTTTTGGGGTGCATTTTGCGAAGATTATGGCGGCTCGTGGTGCCAAGGTTGTGGTAGCAGCCCGCCGTGTTGAGCGGCTTGAGGCGCTGGTGGCGGAGATTAAGGCCGATGGCGGTGAGGCTGTGGCGGTGGCTATGGATGTCACTGATTCTGCGTCTATTATCACGGCCTTTGATCAGGCGGAGGCGGCGTTTGGTACTGTGACTATGCTGGCTAACAATGCCGGTGTGGCGGATGTGCGCAGTGCCCTGAAGATT
>Ga0228670_1000450_pt1 | contig 23423 bp, 39 predicted proteins | sample 85DmetaG_FD_182785 | JGI IMG/M metagenome (GOLD analysis project Ga0228670, IMG submission 182785) | Seawater microbial communities from Monterey Bay, California, United States - 85D | ecosystem: Environmental > Aquatic > Marine > Coastal | place: USA: California | collected 2016-10-13
GGAACAGTGATTATAAGTCTGCTTCTTCTGTTGAGCGAATTGAAGCATTTATTGCTTTGGGTAGGAAAGATCCTGTCCAATATGAAGACGAAAGTGGTGAAGTTGATTACCTAGTAGCAGAAGCACACGTAAAACAGATACTTGCTGATCATGTTGCTTAATAAAACAAGAAACGGTTATCAGGTAGCTATTTATATGCTATTCACAATAATTTTAAAATATAGTAGTACGTAATGAGCACTGAAAGATCAAACAACGGAAACACCCAATTAAACTCGGAAAGATCCGGCCACAACCAAAGGGTTAGTAGGTACGTTATGTTGGGAAAAACCAAAAAGGTAATTTGGGACGCTTCCAGAAGGAACCGCACCATTTAAATTTAAGAGAGAAAAATAACTAACTCGTAAGAGTAGTAAACCAAATATCAATGCAGAGATATCCTTGGTACGCTGACAATGTTCGGGAGTTGTTTAGTTATACGGGGGATTAGCTCAGCTGGCTAGAGCGCTTGCCTTGCACGCAAGAGGTCATCGGTTCGACTCCGATATTCTCCACAGTAAAAATTGTTATAAATAAACTTAATGAAGATATTATTCTGTTTACCAGGTCGTACATTTTCAAATAATTTTTTAACCAGTTGGAGTAACTTACTTCAGTACTTACCCAAGTACGGTATTACCCCTATTCTATCAAACGCTTATAGTCCACTTCTTTATTATGTGAGAAATCAATGTTTAGGAGGAGCTTCTATAAGAGGCAAAAATCAAAAACCTTTCGACGGAAAAGTAGATTATGATTACATAATGTGGATAGACTCAGATATGGTATTTACAGTTGATGACTTTATTAGGTTACTTAACATGAATAAGGATATTGCATCTGGAATTTATAAAACTCAAAACAACTTAAACTACGCAACAGTAGAGAATTGGGACAAAAGCTACTATGCTAAAAATGGTAGTTTTGAATTCCTTGATGATAAGTTAATAGCCGGAAGAAAAGATCCCTTTAAAGTAGAGTATACAGGGTTTGGATGGATATTAATAAAGAAAGGAGTTTTTGAATCTTTAGAATACCCCTGGTTCCAACCTATATGGGAAGAATTTAAAGTTGGAGATACAACCTTTAAAGAGTTCACTATGGAAGATGTAGCTTTCTGTAGAACAATAACAAAAAAAGGATATGATATTTACGTCGATCCTAAATTAATAATAGGACATGAGAAAATGTTGGTTCTTAAATAAAAATTTCTTATATTAATATAACAAATAAACTATAGTGTCACAGCACCACTTTAAAAACACGAATATGAATAAATTAGGAAAAAAGGTTATGAATGAACTCTATAATAGAGAAGATAGAGAGAACTTCGAAGGAATCAAGATCAATGATCATAAGATTCCAGATCCAAAATTACACCAACAAATTAGCTTCATCAAATCAGGTATCCGTATTTTAGGGTATGCTGCATTGTGGTGGAGTATAGATATTGCTGCTATTTTGCTTATACTATCAGAAATAGTAGGAATAGGAGAAGAATTAGTTTAAAAAATAAGTTATGGGAAAATTTCAATCAACAAAAGTATTTGACGGATACTCTACTGTGTTTCGTCAATGGAAAGCAACAACTACACACTGCTCTAAATTACACGGATATGGAGTATCATTTAAACTCTGGTTTGAAGGTGAATTAGATGAAAGAAACTGGGTATGGGACTTCGGAGGTATGAAAAGAGCAAAAGGAACTATCGATGGTATGTCTCCAAAAGCATGGATGGATTATATGTTTGACCATACTTTTATAGTAGCAGAAGACGATCCGTATAAAGAATCATTTATGAAAATGGATGAAGCAGGAGTGGCACAAGTAAGGGTAATACCAGCAACTGGTGCTGAGAGCTTTGCAAAATTTATATTAGAAAAAGTAGCTCCCTTTATAAGTGAAGAAACTGAAGGTAGAGTTAAAGTAACAAAAGTAGAATTTAGAGAACATAGTAAAAATACAGCATCATATGTCGCATAAACAATTAAAAAGAATAGAAGATTACGATAAGAATTTACCTATCGTAGAAATTTATACAGCAGTACAGTCTGAAGGATCTAGAGCAGGGTATCCAACAGTAGTGATTAGAACAACAGGATGTACACATAGATGTTACTTCGGTGAAGGAGGATGGTGTGATAGCTGGTATACAAGTATACATCCGGAAAAAGGACATTTTAACTTTAAAGACATTATTGCAATGTATGAGAAAAATCCTCATATAAAAGAGATGATGTTAACTGGAGGTTCCCCTACTATGCATCCAGCTCTAGTAAATGAATTAACACATTTTGCACATGAAAATAATATTTTTATTACTATCGAAACTGAAGGATCTCATTTCCTCCCCACTGACTATCCTATTAATTTGCTATCTATCTCTCCTAAGTTTAGCAATTCTGTTCCAGTCGTTGGAGTAGAAACACCTCAAGGTGCTATTACAGATGAAAGAATGGTAAAAAGACATAATAAGTTTAGACTTAATTATGATGCAATTAAACAATCAATAGCATACCATTCAGATTATCATATCAAACCAGTATGGGATGGTAAAGATCAAAACGCATTAGCTGAAATAATGGATTGTATAGCTCAGCTAGATGTTAAATCTGAAAAAGTATGGTTTATGCCTGCTGGAGATTCTAGAGAAGCATTATTTAAATCTTATCCTATATTATTTGATTGGGTTAGAGATAATGGGTATAGAATGACTTGGAGACCACATATTATAGCCTTTGAAGATCAAAGAGAAGTGTAATGACTAAAGACGAAGCTTTAGAGGTATTAGAAGAGGTAGCAGAAAACGTAAATACTTGCTGTGCTATAACAATGGAACCAGATGAAGTATTAGTATTAATAGATAAACTAAAAAGTTATATAGAAAATGAATGAATCACAATTTATAGAATGGTTACGAGGCTTTGCAGAAGGAGTACACCACTATAATATCACCCCTAAACAATGGGACCACTTAAAAGAGAAGCTACAATCAGTAGGTAGTAAATCTACAGCAAATTACTCTACTGGTAACTGGGTAATGAATAACACATGGGAGTAAAAAAAGTATTTCTAACATGGGATGATATTAATAGACTCTTAGATATCATACATGAAAAAAGCAAAGGAGAGATAGACATGGTAACAGGTATTCCTAGAGGAGGAACTATTTTAGCTATAATGTATTCACATAGGTTTGATATTCCTTATTTTGAGTATAGAAGTGATCACTATCCTAGGTTATTAATTATTGACGATATCGCTGATAGCGGTAAAACAATATTAAAATGGAGAGATGAAATGTCTAACCCAAAGTTTGCTACTTTACATTATAAAACATCTTCAAAAGCAAAACCAGAATATTACGCAGAAGAAATCGACGATAATTTTGGCTGGGTAGTATACCCTTGGGAAAAAGAAAATGCAAAACCTATTCAAGATTATTTGGATAATTAAAATAAAAATCGTATATTGTATTAACAAATGAGTCGTAGAACCTCAATAAAACAAATTAAATATTATGCCTAAAAAGTTTATAGACGGAACAGAATTAGTAAAAGCAGGATATGCAAATGGTATATCAAGTCAGTTAGCTGCAAAGCAAGAATTAGAAGGACCTGAAGCAAGGTTAACCGAGCATGAAAAGAAAGTAATTATAGAAAGAGCAGCAAATGCTTATGCAGACTTCTTAACTGCTTTAGGTTGTGATTATAAAGAAGATCCTAACTCTTCAGATACTCCATTCAGAGTAGCTAAAGCTTATGTAAATGATTTATGGGCAGGAAGGTATAATCCTCTAGATAGAATTACCGCATTCCCATCAGACGGATACGATGGTATTGTACAGGAAAGTAATATACCTGTAACCTCTATGTGCTCACATCACCATCAAGCTATTAGCGGTACAGTAAGTATTGCTTATATAGCCTCTGAAGACGGTAAAGTAGTAGGGCTATCTAAGTTAAATAGAATTGTAGAGCAATTCGGTAGAAGAGGAGCTATACAAGAGCAGTTAACTGTAGCAATACATAACGCAGTAGATAAGATATGTGAAGGCAATTTAGGAGTAGCAGTTCAGATTAACGCAACTCACGCATGTGTATCATGTAGAGGAGTTAAACATAGAGGAGCTTCAATGCAAACAGCTAAGTTAACAGGAGCATTTTTAAATGAAGATTCTGCAAAAGCAGAGTTTTATAAAAATATAGAATTAGCAAGTATATGCAAGCATTAGAAGTAGATATTAGACCTTGGGGTAGATATGAAGTACTATTAGATAGTTCTTTTACAAAAGTTAAACTTATAACAGTGGAACCAAACCAAAGACTATCGTATCAATCTCATAAAAAACGAGAAGAAAACTGGACAGTAGTTGATGGTGATCTAACTGTAGAACTAGACTCAGTAGTCCTAACTCTACCAGTCGGACATTCAATACATATCCCACTAGGTGCTAAGCATAGAGCAATTAATAAAACTTCTAAAGCAGTGCAATTTATAGAAGTACAGACAGGTACCTACTTCGGCGAAGATGATATAATTAGGTATGAAGATGACTATGAAAGAGCAGATTGGAATGAAGACCATGATGGTCATATGGTAGATAATGACGACATTTGGAATTAACAAGTAACTAAATAAATAAATTATGACAAACTATTGGCAAGTAACTACTCAATTTGAAAGAGAAAATGATAGAGGTAGAGTACAAAAAGTAAAAGAGATATACTTAGTAGATGCAATGACAGGAACCGAAGCAGAAGCTAAAACGTATAAGATGTTAGAAGAGTTAAGTGAGACTAATTTTAAGATTATTAGCCTTGCAGAATCAAGAATTATAAAAGTATACTAATATGGAAGGAAAACAATTATCCTTATTTGAAGAAGAGAAGTATGAAGTACCATCATCTCCTTCAGTGCCCTTTGTAGATGAAGTAGAGATATTTAATAATACTTTTGGTAAACCAAATAATTATGAACCAACAATACCATCAAAGAAAGAGTGGCAGTTCGTTTACGACTTCATACTCGAAGAACTTGAAGAATATAGAGAAGCTTGCGAAAACGGAGACATTGTGGAAGTTTTGGATGCTTTGTGCGACATTGCTTATGTTTCCCTTGGGAACGGTACTATGTTACACGGCCTTAAGGATAAGATATGGCCAGCATATAACGAAGTACAAGCTAGTAATATGTCAAAAGCTTGTAAAACTGAAGAAGAAGCCATACAGAGTGTCAGCCAACGAAGTAAGGAACAAGGTGAGGCCTGTCATTTTGAAAAAATTGAGGAGGGCAGGTTTATTGTCTATAGAACAAGGGATAGAAAAGTAATGAAGAGTATAGGATACTTTAGACCTAACCTAAAAAAATTCTTTTAATATGGCAATCAATCTAGACGAAAACGCTTTCTTTGATTTTGAAAGTAAACTGCAGGTAGTTCCACTATCTGTAGCTAAAAAAGCAGTAGAAGAAGCAATCGAGGCTGCTCAAATAAAACAGTTAGACGCAGCAATAGCTACTCTTTCAGAAGAGTTAACCAGCTTACAACCAGACTTAAGTCAATTAGACGATTCAAATTTAGATAGTAAAATATGATAAAAATAGCACACGAAAGTCCTAAAGGAGTATTTGAAGAAGTTCAAAAACTTACTGATTATGATTATGCTTTAGTTCATTTATTTGAGGAAGATGAAGAATACCTCAATCAATTTAAAAGAGCTAGAGACAAAGGTAGAGAGATTATATTAGATAACTCTATTTTTGAATTAGAAGAAGCTTTTGATGCTGTGAAGTTTGATAAATGGGTAAAAGACTTTAGACCTTCATGGTATATTGTTCCTGATGCTTTAGAAGACGCTACTAAAACTTGCGATCAAATGGAAGATTGGAATAATAAAGGTCTTGGGTACGAAGGAAGTGGTAAGATAGGAGTAGTACAAGGTAAGACTTATGATGAAATAGTAGATTGCTACAACTATATGAATAAATCAGCAGATGTAGATATGATAGCTATATCATTTGATTATTCGTATTACAGCAATTCTGTACCTCATGCTAACAAGTACGTTAGTTGGATGCTAGGACGTGTTAAGTTACTAGGAGATTTACTTAAAGACGGGGTTATTAATAAGAATAAGAAGCATCATCTATTAGGTTGTGGATTACCTCAAGAATTTAGTTTTTATAAGCATTCTGACTATGATTGGATATATTCATTAGATACCTCTAATCCCGTAGTTCACGGTATAAAAGGAATAACTTATAGTTCAGATGGGCTATGGTCTAAAGAAAGACAGAAACTATTTGAACTAATAAACTCAGATATTAATATTGAGCAATTAGGTACGATTAAAAATAATATTCAAAAATTTAAATGGTATACGAATGGCAACTAAACCTTGGATAGCCTTCTTTAGTCAGACTGGTGGTGAGATAGCTGATTTAGCTAAGTCACTTGGTAAATGGCCTGATAGGATTTATACTAACGAGAGACCTGATAGACTTAGAGAGATAGATTCTAGAATAGTAGAAAATGGTTTTTTTACTTTAAATAATAAACCTACTTTAGAGGATTATGAAGAAATATTAGTATACTTTCCGGAAGCAATAATTACACTACATGGTTGGTTACGTATTATGCCGAAAGAAGTATGTGAAAAGTTCTCTATCTTTAACGGACATCCAGGTCTAATAACTGAATACCCAGAACTTAAAGGAAAAGATCCACAGATTAGAGCATTTGAAGGTAAATACCCAGTTATGGGATGTGTACTGCATAAAGTAGATGCAGGTGTAGACGAAGGTAAAATACTAGCAGAGGAAAGATTTAATGCTTTTAATATATCAGAAGAAGAAATGTGGGGAATATTTAAAGACAGATCGCTATATATGTGGACTATATTTTTAAAGAAAGCGTTTAAATTTTAACATATGATGGATAGTAGAATAAAAGAAATTCTTCTTAAAGAAGAGAACAGACAATCTAATACGATTGAACTAATTGCAAGTGAGAACTTTGCATCTGATGCCGTTATGGAATTAGCTGGTTCAATCTTCACCAACAAATATGCTGAAGGATACCCTAATAAACGATATTATAATGGATGTGAACATATGGATGAGATTGAGAATCTTGCAATAGAGGAACTTAAAAAGTTATACAATTGTAACTTTGCTAATGTACAACCTCATTGTGGAGCAAATGCTAATACGGCAGTATTTCAAGCATTTCTAAAACCAGGTGATACAATACTTGGAATGGATTTAGCTAGTGGTGGACATTTATCACATGGAAGTAAACCTAACATATCAGGTAAAGTTTATGATGCACATTCTTATGGAGTAGATGATAATGGTTATTTAAATTATGATGATATAAGAAATATAGCATTAGAAGTTAAACCTAAGATGTTGATAGCTGGTGCAAGTGCTTATTCAAGAGTAATCGATTGGAAGAAATTTAGAGAAATAGCTGATGAAGTTGGTTCAATACTATTAGTAGATATGGCTCACTACTCAGGTCTTATTGCTGGTGGAGAATATCCAAACCCAATTGAGTATGCTGATGTGGTAACTTCAACAACTCATAAAACTTTAAGAGGACCAAGAGGTGGTATTATTATTTGGAATAACTCAGATTATACAAAGAAAATAAATGGAGCAATATTTCCAGGTACACAAGGTGGACCACTAATGCATATAATAGCTGCAAAAGCACAATGTTTTATAGAGGCAAATACACCAGAGTTTAAAGAGTATTGTATTAAGGTGAAGGAAAATGCAAAACATATGTGTGATATATTCTTTGAAAACAATATACCTATGTTAACTGATGGAACTGATTCTCATTTAGTTTTAATTGATTTATCAGATAAAAAACATAGTGGAAGAGTAATTGCAGATAAGTTAGAAGAGAATGGTATTACTGTAAATAAGAATGGAATACCCAATGACCCAAGAAGTTTTGTAGAAACAAGTGGTATCCGAATCGGAACTGCTGCTGAAACAACAAAAGGTCATAAGAAATTTTGGTTCAGAGAATTAGCATTACAAATAAGTAAAATAATAAATGAGTAGTCTAGTTGGAAATTAGTAATATTTTTCTTATATTAAATAAAAGGGTTTTATGATAAAAAGAATAGCATTAGTAGGGGCAAGTAGTACAGGTAAGACTACTGTATATGAATTACTAAAAAATAAATTACCTAAATATGAATTCGTAAACGAATCTACTAGAACTGTAGGTAGTTATGGATTTCCGATTAACGAAGAAGGTACTGATGCTACTCAGTTAGCTATTAGTAGTTTTCATTTAGAGGCTTTACTTCAACCTTATAACTTAGTATTAGATAGATGTTATATGGATGTAATAGTTTATTCTAAGTTTATGAAGAATATAAATGTTAGTACCTATAACTATATAGAAGATACTTGGAATAGAGTAAAAGGCGAATATACTCATTATATATACTTCCCTATTGAATTTGATTCTGTAGATGACGGAGTAAGAAGTATTAGTGAGGAATGGAGAAAAGAAGTAGATGATGAGTTTAAAGCAGTATTAGAGGGTGTACGTCAACCTTATTTAACTATAACTGGTTCTCCTATGCAAAGAGTAGATCAAATAATGGAATTTATAAATTAAAATTATGAGATATATTATATTATTACTTTTTACCGTTACGTCATTTGCTCAAATTGTAGATAATGGTATCTATACTGTGGAGTATAGTGAGGAATATGAACAACCATTATGGGTTGAATATTCAGTTAAATGCCCTAATGGGAAAGCATCACGTCAGGGAATGGATTTTTGGATACCGAAAGATATCAAAACTTCAGATAATGAAGATTATAGAAATAATATATACGATAAAGGTCATCTAGCACCAGCAGCAGCCTTTAGTTGTGATAAAGAAACGTTATATAAGACCTTTTCATATATTAATTCTGCTTTACAGCATGAAGGATTGAATAGAGGTCAATGGAGCAAACTAGAGTCTTTTGAAAGAGACGCAGCAAACTTTTTTGGAAAAGAAGTGAAAGTAAGAGTAGAAGTCCTATTTGAAGGGAAACTAACAGTACTACCTACTGGTGCTACTGTCCCTTCAGGATTTCGAAAGACCATTACAATAGGGGATGTAACTAAAGTTTTTGTATTCCCTAATGTAGATACAAAAGGAACAAAGTGGATTGACTATATTAATAAATAAAAAAACATGGCAGAAGTAAAAAATTATCAAGCAGTAGTAGACATAGCGTCTAAACATTTAGGAAAAGTAGGAGGAGACGGGTATAAAGATACTTACGCTCCTGAACTACTGGTTAAGGTACCAAGGTACTTAAATAGAGAAGGTTATGGATTAACCGATAAAAGTTTTGTAGGGGTAGACACCTGGAACTGTTACGAAGTATCAGCAATTACAACTAAAGGTCAGCCTGTAGCCGGAATGTTAAAAATAGTATGTCCTTCAGATTCAGAGTTTCACGTAGAGTCTAAATCAATCAAGTTATATTTAAATTCTTTTAATATGACCAGATTAGGAGATTGCTCTGCAGATTGTATGGCTGTAATAGAAGCAAAGGTTAAAGAAGACCTAGATAAATTATTAGAAACAAGTACGACTGTAAGTTTTTATAGTGATATAGACGACGGTAAAGCATTATCATTTGAAGGGTATCAAGATCTAGCAGATGTAGCAGATTTAGATTTAATAGATTTTACTGCATTTTCATCTGATGCTTCTCAATTGGAAACTGAAACTGTAGTTGAAGAAGCTAAAGAAATTAAATTAAAGTCAAACCTACTAAGATCTAATTGTAGAGTTACTAACCAACCAGACTGGGGAGATGTTTTTATTAGAATGAATGGAAAAAATATACCTTCTCCTGAGTCAATAGCTAAGTATATAGTTTCTCATAGAACAGTAAGTCATTTTCATGAAGAGATATGTGAAATGGTGTTTAAACATTTAATGGATGCTTACCAACCAGATGATTTAATGGTATCGTGTTTGTATACTAGACGAGGTGGTTTAGATATTAACCCTATTAGAGCTACACATTCTAGATTTATTCCAGATTTCTTTACACATACTGATTATAGAATAGAAAAAACATTAAGACAGTAATGCAAAAAGAAATAGTAGAGCATAACGAACTAATAGCAGAAAGAACCCCTCCAGGAGATAAATGGGAACTAGTCATTGATAAGGAAACCCTTATTGATGGCTTAGTACCTACCCTTACCCAATATATGCGTAAAACTAAATTTAAAGGTCACTATAGATTAGAACCTTTGAATGGAAAGTTATTCGCTATTAAAACAGAAGAGATTACCATCCCAGAACCAGAACCAGAAAAGTTTGATCTTTACGGAGAATATTAAGTAAAAAGTTGGTTCGTATTGTTATATTTCGTATATTAAGGTATATTAATAAAACAATAAAGGTTATGATGAGTACAGAAAGTTTATACATTGCAGAGCAAGAGTATTCCAAGTTTCAAGAGATTGTAAATACAAAAGAATACCTCACACAAGAGGAGTATGACTTTTGTTTTGCATATGATAAAACCATAAAAGAAGATATGTTCTATATTGGTGATTATAGTAAGTTAGGTGATTTCTTAAACCTAAAAGTATACAGTGAACAAGAACATCATGAATATACTCAGATGGTAGAAAGAGGATTTTAATAATATAATATGAAACACCCAGGATATTCAAAAGCAAAAAATCAATACGCTCAAAGAGCTACAACAAAATTAACACCGTCTTCTAAGTTAGCTTTGAAAGAAGAGATGAAAAGGTTTAACGAAAGACTAAAAAAACTAGTAAAGTAATGATACCAAAAAACTTTAAGTATTTAGATTCTTTTGTTCTTCCAAGAGAGATAGAACAGAGTTCAAGAGCTTTAACAGAGCATATCACAGAAAAAAATAGATATAAGTACTTTTTAAAATTAAAAGTTAGAAGAGATACAAAAAACCGTATCACTATGAACCCAGAAGACTTTCCTATGCAAAGGTTAATTTATCTTATTGTATACAAAGCACCTTCCGGAACCCAACAGTTCTTTAAAGTAGGATGTTCACAGAAATGCTATCAGAGGATAGGGAGAAACTACCCACAAGGATCAGGAGCAAATACAGGATGGTTATCACCAGCAATGCATGAATTTCTGAAGGAGTTTAATGGAGAGTTTGAAATCTATGCAAGAGCATTTGATGAAAAGATTACTCAAATGGATGATGATATAGAAGTAGACTATACTCCTAGACTGGATACAATTGAAAAAATGTATCAAGATAAATTAAATATTAAAGATGGAAAAAAAGCAGTTCAAGAATTTTTTAATCTGAATAATTTTTCTTATATTATTAAATAAATAAAACGGTTATATATGCAATTAGAAAAAAAGTATTATACGGTTCAAGATGAAGAGACCTTAAAATTACTTCATCAACATATCTTAGACTCAGATGTTATAGCAGTCGATACTGAAACTACCGGACTTAATCCTCGTAAGAACAAGATTATTGGATGGTCAGTATCAGGAGACGAAGGTGTAGGTTTTTACTTACCTACTCTAGTATTCGATTATGAAAAAGACGATCTAGTATTGCAGGAGATAAATGGAAAATCTACTGAGGTTATTTCTAAGAACTTACTTAAATTATTGATAGGTAAAAAATTAGTATTCCATAATGCTTCCTTTGATGTTCAGTTTATAAAGAACTACTTTGGAGTAGATTTACTACCTAGTGTTTATGTGGATACTGGACTATTAGTTCATACCGTTTACGAAGAAGGAGCTTTTGGATTTGGTAATCCTTTTGGATTAAAGTCTATTGCTATAATGAATCAAAAAGAATTAGGATTAGATGTAGAAGAAGCAGCTAATAAAGAACAAATAGAACTTAAAGAATCAATAAAAAATAATGGAGGCTCAACAACTAAAGCGTTATATGAAATATTTAAAGCTGATCTGGATATTCTTAGTAAATATGCTTCTGCTGATACCGACCTTACTTTACGTATATGTAATTTATACTTGGGGAAACTTAAAGAAGAAGGTCTTGAAAAATTCTTCTTCGAGGATGAAGTAATGCCTATCTATCGAGAAGTTACTGTACCTATGGAAGCTTGTGGAGTTGATTTAGATGTAGAGTTAATAGAAAAAGTACATAGTGAAATAATTGTAGATCAGAAAAAAAATAAAGAGATAGTAATGAAGTCTCTATTAGACATACCTGAAGTAAAAGAATGGATAATGGATACTGCATTTAAAGAGTACCCTCCTTCTCATAAAGGTAATTGGGCTCAAAGGCTAGCTCAACGTTACTCTCTTAATTTACCTAAATCTGAGAAGACCGGCAAGTACTCTATAACTCAGAAGAACGTAGATGCTTTAGAAAATTCTCCTGCTAAGACGTACTTAACCGAAGGTAATATAGAAGTACTAGATGAAATCGAAGTAGCTAGAATATCCATGACAATGTGGAAAGAATCAAACGATGGAGATTATATTAATATTCAGTCAAAAAAGCAATTAGGAGAAATAGTATTTAAGTATATGGGGATTACTCCTAAAGTAGCAGGAGCCAATACTAAGTCTGGAAGAGCTAAGTTTGATATGGATATGATTAAAGACTTATCCAAAGATTATCCATGGGCAGAAAACTTACGAGTATATAATAGATTGCTTAAAATTAAATCTACTTATGTAGATAGATTTAGAGACCGTCAAGAGGATGGAAGGTACTACTTTTACTTTAAGCAGAATGGAACTGTATCCGGTCGTTATGGATCTGATGCTCAGCAACTACCTAAACCTCTAGAAGAAGGAGAAGAAGCTCCTATCATTATGAAGTATGTAAACGTAGTAAGAAAGTTTCTTATTGCCGGAAATGGTAGAAAGGTAATTGATGCCGATTACGAATCTTTAGAACCTCATTGCTTTGCCTCAGTAACTGGTGATAAAGCTCTTCAAGAGATCTTTAATAAGAATTGGGACTTCTATTCAACAGTTGCTATAAAGACTGAAAAACTTGATGAAGATAAATCTAGATTCCCTAACGGAGTATCGGCAGATAAAAGTGCTCCTAACTACCTCAAGAAGTTAGATGCACCTGCTCGTAATAAAGCTAAAGCATACTCACTAGGTATTGCATACGGTATGGAAGCATATGCTCTTAAAATGACTTTAGGAGTAGATCAAAAAACTGCTGAACGATTAGTGCAAGGATACTTAGATGGATTTCCCCAGCTTAAAGAATGGAGAGAGAACTCTAGATTACAAGTTAAAGCTCATGGTTATATAAAAAACTATGTAGGACGAGTAAGGCATTTACCTAAAGTTCAAAAGACTTATATTAAGTTTCAAGATAAAATGATGGATTGGAGATTTAGAAAAGAGTTAGAGAGAACATACGGTAAAGATATAGTACTGAAAGCTTATAGAGATTATCGTAATGGATTAAATAACTGTCTTAACTTCCAATTGCAGTCATTAGCAGCAGCAGTAGTAAATAGAGCAGCTTTAAAGATTAATCAAAAAGCTAAAGAGTTAAATATAGATGCTATCTGCCAAGCACAGGTTCATGATCAATTGATTGTTAATATTGCAGAAAAAGACGCAGCGATGTTTGCTCCTTACGTACAAGAGATAATGGAAAACACTACTAAACTACCTGGTGTGACCTTAAAAGCACCTCCAGAGATAGCTAATAATTGGGCAGAAGGTCATTAAAATGAATTTAACCTATATTTATATAAAATGAAAGATCAACTTGAGAGCGATTTTTTATTATACTAACCGACGATCTTAGGACGTCACAAATTTAAAATGATATGAGTACATTAGAATTATTGAACAACAACCCTTTTGACATACTTGTCAGAAACTTTTTACAATCCCAAGGACATTTCCGTCCTTTAGAAGAATCCAAAGTCCCACATCCTGTTGATATTTACGAAGCACCTAACGGTATTGGTATAGATATTGCTTGTACAGGAATTGATAAAGAGGATATTGAGATTCAAATCCAAGGAAACATTCTTAGAGTAATTTACGATAAACCTAAAACAGAACTCGATAGTAAGTTTTACCATAGAGGTATTGCTAAACGAGCATTTAATTTAGGTTGGAAAATCGATAGTAAGTTCCAATTAAATAAAGCAGAAGCTTCGTTTGAAAACGGTTTACTTAGAATCGCAATTCCATTTAGCAAAGGTTCAGAGTTAAAAACTTTGAAAATAAAATAGGTTTTTTTTAGCTCTCAAGTTTGATCTTATCATTTTTATTCTTATATTAATATAAATAAACAAAGTTATATATGTCAAAAACACTAACACCGTTCAATGATAGAGTTATTATTAAACCTATCGAAGAAGATGAACAAATGTACGGGAATATAGTTATTCCGGATTTAGGAAAAGAAAGACCAGAGATGGGACAAGTAATTGCTACCGGTCCTGGCCGTCAAACAGAATTCGGTCAATTTATTAGAGTCAATGCTAAAGTAGGGGATATAGTCCTTATACCAAAAATTGGATCTATTAGAATAGACTTTGAAGGAGATGAATACTTCATTACAGCAGATAAAGAAATTTTAGCATCAATTAAACCAGAAACCAATGAGTAAAAAATTAGTTTTTTCAAAAGAGGCTAGAAATAAACTAGCAGACGGAGTAGATAAATTAGCAGAGGCAGTAACAGCAACATTAGGACCATCAGGAAGAAATGTAATTATCGAACAAGATCAAGGTAATCCTATCTCAACTAAAGATGGAGTAACAGTTGCAAAAGCAATTGAACTTAAAGACAAAGTTGAAAATATAGGAGCACAAATAGTTAAACAAGCTGCAATTAAGACAGCAGACCAAGCAGGAGATGGTACTACAACATCTACTTTATTAGCTCAAGCTATACTATCAGAAGGTATTGATAGAATGCAAAAAGGCGATAATGCAGTCGATATTAAAAGAGGTATTGATTCAGCAGTAAAAGATGTAGTAGAATTTATAAGAAAAGAATCTAAAGATATCACGGATGAAGAACAGCTCAAGCAAGTAGCTACGATATCTGCCAATAACGACACAGAAGTAGGTGAGTTAATTTCCACAGCCATGGATAAAGTAGGCAGAGACGGTGTAGTCACGATTGAGGAATCCCGAACAGGAGAAACCTACCTTGAAACGGTAGAAGGAATGCAATTTAGCAGAGGTTATAAGTCTCCATATTTTGTTACGGACAATTCATCAATGCAAGCTGTTCTTCAATCTCCGTTGATATTAATTACTGATAAAAGATTGAGTCAAGTTAAGGAGATACTTCCTATCTTAGAAGCATGTTCAACTCAAAATAAGAGTCTTCTTATCATTGCAGATGAAATTGGAGGAGAGGCACTCTCTACCTTAGTAGTCAATAAGATGAGGGGGAATCTATCTGTAGTAGCAGTTAATGCTCCTGAATTTGGAGACAGAAAGAAAGCTGTATTAGAAGATATAGCAGTACTTACTGGAGCAACTGTTGTATCAACAGAAAGAGGAATGAGACTGGATAAATTTAAGACAGAATGGTTAGGTGAAGCTAAAAAAGTAACAGTATCAAAAGACTCAACTACTATTATCGATGCTAAAGGATCTATTGAATCTATTACAGAGAGAGTAGAAGAGATTAAAACTCAAATAGATGATAGTAAATCTCCTTATGAGATCGAAACACTTCAAGATAGACTTGCAAGATTTATTGGAGGTGTAGCAATTGTGTTTGTCGGAGGACATACAGAAGTTGAAATGAAAGAAAAGAAAGATAGAGTTGACGACGCACTTCATGCAACAAAAGCTGCATTAGAAGAAGGTATATTACCTGGAGGAGGAGTAGCTCTATTAAACTCTGCAATGATGTTAGTAGACAAAATTGGAGACATTACTCAAGATTATCAAACTGGATACGACATTGTTATCTCAGCTATTGAAAGACCATTCTTTAAGATCCTATTGAATGCTGGATTTACTTCAGATCATATTGGTGAAATTGAATTAAGAATAAAAGAAGAAGGAGACTTTTGGTCAGGTTATAATCCTAGAGATGAAAAATATGTAAATATGTTCGCATCTGGTATTATTGATCCAACTAAAGTAACCCGACTAGCTCTAGAGAACGCTGCATCTGTTGCTAGTACAATGTTAATAACTGAAGCAGTAATATCAAATCGTAAAGAGAAGGACAAAACAAATGGAATCGATCCTTCTATGATGATGTAAATTTAAAATTATGAATAAACAAGAATTATTTGAACAAATTGCAGACCAGTTTGCAACGTTACAGGAGAACCATGAGGGTTCAACAAAAGCTTCACAAGCAAGAGCTCGTAAAGCAGCAGGAGAGATTAAGAAATTAATCACACCTTATAAGAAAGCGAACATGGACGCAACGAGGTAGGGGGGCGTTTCTCTCAACCGACGAAGTCGCCACGCGCGAATTTAGAAGGCCCTTCCGGAAACGGAGGGGTTTTTTATTGGAAATATATGGCAATATAGTTGCATATGAACTTAATTATTCATATATTGTAGTAAGTTAGTTAAGGTAAGTAGGTCGGTAAGGAGTAGTCCGGCGTAAAGTACCCCAAGAGCTTAAAAGAAATTTCCGGTAACCTTAAATGCATCCGGTTGCAGTACACTACTTAACAACATGAGCCCGGCAGACGTGCCGGGTTTTTTTATTGGTAAATTCTTGCTTATATGAATAATATTTCGTATATTGTAGTATAAATCTAAAGATAAGTTATGAGCGATTCAATCAAAAAGTATAATGAGTTAGTAAGCGAAGGAAAAATCGTGCCGAAGCAAGATATAGAACGCGGACCTTTACAGCTAACAGAGCAACAGAAAGCACAGGCATATAGATTACTAACTGAATACGATGAAGTCGTAATAAAGTATGCTTTTAATAAACTAATGTTTGGATAATTGCCAAAAATTTCTTATATTATAGTATATGCAAGTAAACTTACCTCATACTCCGAAATGGTCTAAGACCTGGATAGAAAAAAAACTTAAAGAGAACTACTATAAGAAGCCTTATGATAGATTTATGTGGTGGAGAGGGTATACTCCTAAAAATAAACCTTTGACTGCTCGTCATACTTTTAAAGATAGAGTGCTTAATGGAGACTTTGAACCTGGACCTTACCTTATGGAAGTTGAATTAGTGCATCATACTATAAATGAAAAGTATATTCAGAATACTACCAAGTCAGGAGATATAGATCATGGTAAATATCATCAAGAGACTTCGATCGATAGAGCTAGGAAAAAAAGGTTGATAGAAGACCATGAAAAAGAAGAAGCTAGAAAGTTAATGGACCTAAGAAATCAGTTCGTTAAAGAGTTTCTTATTACTAAAGAAGAATATGATACCGAAGTTATAGAAACTTCTGGAAATATTACTGATTTCTATTTTGAGATAGAAGATAAATATGGGAAAAGAACTAGGAGACTAGGGAAGGTTTCGTAATAGTACTCTATTTATATATAGATATATATTAAACAATTAATTAATTAAAAACAGATTATGACAACAATCACAGTTATTTTAGTAGTCTTACTAGTTGTAGTAGGAGTTACTATCTACCTTGTTAAGCAGGGTAAGATTAAAGATGCAGATGGAGACTACATTCCAGATGTAATTGAAGAAGCAGTCGAAGATGTAAAGGAATTTGCAGATGATGTAAAAGAGACAGCTAAAGAAGTAAAGAAGAGAGCAAAAGCAGTTAAGAAAGAATTAGCAGATGTTATCGAAGAAGCTAAAGATGTAAAAGACGCCCTTAAAGGTAAAATTACAAAAAGTAAGCTTAGAGGTATGACTAAGAAGCAATTACTTGACCATGCAAAAGATGATTTAGGAGAAAAACTAGACTCAGGTCTTAGTAAAACAAACCTTATAAATCAAATATACTCAATTCACCATTCTAAATAATGCATCAAAACCCAAATGTCGACATCAAACAAACAACAGGAGTTACTTGCGACGAGTGTGGAGGATCCTACTTTGATCAAGGACTCGTCCTTAGAAAAGCATCAGGACTCCTTACTGGAACAGGACAAACAACTTACATACCAATCCCAGTCTTTAACTGTAGAAATTGCGGACACTGCAACGTCGAGTTTCTACCAAAGGAGATCAAAGATCTTGGGTAAGTTTTATTCCGGAATCCAGGGTGAGATTTATGATTAAATTAGCGGAGCATTTTGCTCCGTTTTTTTTTGTTCCGGTTTCTAGTTGTATTTATATTAAATGAGTTACAGGTAATTTAGTTACATTATGAAAAAATTTAAATCAATTTGTATGAAATTTGGTAACATATTTAAAGACAATAATGATATCAACGAGAAATCAGTCGTTGGTTTTGCTGCATTCGCAGTAATGGTAGTATTTGCTTCAGCAGATATTATAACAGGATTTATAGGTAGAGACCTAGTAATACAGGAATTTATTTATGACTCTTTCTTATTTATTACACTAGGCTGTTTCGGTATCGCAGAAGCAGGGAAGATCTTTGGCGGTAAAAAAGGAGAGTAATACTCCTCAGTTATATTAAAATAGTTCCCCTAACAATAGTTTCTTATAAGCGTTACCTTTTAAAGGTTATAGTAATTTTTTAAATAAAGAATTTGAAAATTGCTACTTTTAACGTAATAAAAATATTCGTTATTTGTATCTTGTTACTGCTTCCAACAGGTTCTAACAAAGAGGTACAGATAGACGGCCAGGATCTTATTATGGTCGGCGAAGTCACCAATGAAATCAGAATGGGCAAGTTTGCAGGTAATAGAAACCTGGCGATGGGTGTCCGAAATATACTCGAAGAATTAATATTAGACTTAGACTACGATCTATCAGACCAGGCAGATAAGAAGTTAAATGTTAGATTAGTCTTTTTTGATATAAAGAATATAGGTTCATCGGTAGCGGTGTTCCATAAAGATGTATCACTAACGCAAATTATTGCGATTGGTGAATTAGAAGTCAATGGGAAGGTTAGAAAACGTACTACTCAAAAAGGTACAAGCAAGACTATTTCTACCAGTACCCTTGTAGTTACAGAAGACGGAACATTTAATCAACAAACAGCAAGCATAGCTTTAAAAAAGGTATGTGAAAAAATTATTAAAAACTTATTATGAGAAAATTACTCTTATTACTATTATTGATACCTATGATAACTGTAGGTCAAGATCTAAAATTAGATCACAGTTATACCGATACAGCACCCTTTGCAGTAGGTGATACTATTACCGTTAAGTTTAACACACTTAGTGACAGTGATGTAGATGTTTATTTTATGTTATTTGATTATCAATATAATAATAAACTTCTAGAAAAAATAGATCATACTTTTAAATTACCTGACAACACATCTGCTAGTAAAAACTTGACTCATTGGGATGGATACTCTTTTAATGTATTAACAGAATTTGCAGGAGTTGCTCAAGCAGCATCAGATTTAGACTTTCAATATACAGAAGGATGGCTAAACCGTGGTAATGGATCGTACAGTACAAGTAATGACTGGTCAGTAGAGAGAATAACTATACAAGAAGCTAGCACAGCAATCTCTCATGGAGAAACTTTATTAGAAGTTCGATTTAAAGTAAAAGACCGACAAGGAACTGGGTACGATGATTATACCGAACTAACTAGGTTGTCATGGATGAAATCAACAGACAATACTTCAACAGCAGATAATAACTTATACGACGTAGGAGTAGGACCTTCTGGTATTAATTTAAATATAGAAAACCAAGGAAGCGTAACAGGTGTAAATGCAGGAACAGTAACACTTAAACTTAACTCAGAAGCAAAAGCAGATTATGCTACAGATTTTACTTATAATATCTATGCAGCAGATGGAGTTAATGGTAAAACAGGAAATGTTCTTCTTTCTGGTAATGTAGATGCAAATGGAGAGATGATATTTGCTGGAGGAGATTTGACGATAGGGCAGAGTTATTATTTAGAGTTAAAAGTAAGTGATAACGCAGAATGGTTAGATGATGTTATTACAGTAACAGACGTATATATAATATTCCAACAAGCAATCGCAGCATCAACCGGAGGTACTGGACCAGGAGCAGGAAGTAGCAATACATTCGATTATAGTATTCAATACCTATTAGGAGAATTAACGAACAGTGGTAACATAGACTTTGATGATTCGTACCAAGCATTAGGGCATATACAAGGAGTAGAGAGTTTAAGCGAATGGTTTACATCAGCTACAAACGGCTCAAAAAATGTATCAGGCCGTATAGAACAATTAGGAGTTTCCACAAATGATTACTACTTTGGTCAAGATTATATCTTTACACCAACAGATGATGTTAAGACTTTTGACTACGGGCATGCATTAATTGGGGATGTAGATTTTTCACATTCATATACTCCTACAGCGGAATCATCTGCTTTATCTACATCATCAGCTAGAATGTCACTTACTGCTAAAGCACTACAGACACCTACTACTGCTAATCTAGATATTACTACTGAATTAATAGAAGGGAAAGTTCATTTATCTATAAACTTAGAAGAAGAGGATTTAATTGGAGCACAGTTTAGTGTTAAGTATGATGATTCTATTCTTACCTTAGACAATGCTATATTTGATACAGGTAATGAAATGACAAACTTTGCTAACCATAGAGAGCAAGATGCTATTGTGAGTGTAGGTTCATTAGACCAATCAGCAGAAGTTACTATAAAAACAGGAATAGCATATAAATTAATATTTACCCCTAACGAGGAATTAAATAACACATCAGGCCTAATAACATTTAGTTTCACTGAAGCTGTTAAGCAAGATGGTTCAAAAGTAATTTTTAACATACAATAAAATAAAACATGAAAAAATTAATTATAAGTTTAGTATTACTAACTCTATTAGGGTGTGTAAGAGATGAGGATCTAATGGTAGAACCTATTCAAGAAGTACCTGAAGCATTAACAATAGATGAACTAGTAGGTATCAAATTAGAAAATAACATAGTTACTGAAAGAGTAGCAATGAATGTTAAACTACCAGAAGACGGTGTATACAGAATTAAGATAAGACACAGTATGACTAACGATTTAATATCACAAGAAAGAATAACAGGAACAGAAGGAGATAACATACTTAAAGTATACGTAAATACTTTAGATAAAAGCGGGTATAAATTAGAATTAACCAGTGAGTTTCATACCGTGATAGGTAGAACTTCTTTTACAGTAAACTAATATAACAATGTCAGAAGAAAAACAAGAGGGATTTTTTAGTCAAATTAAAAATCAAATAATAACAACAGTAGGAATAGTCATTACTGCTGGAGGAGGATTACTAGTTACTAATATGGAAGCTATCTTCTCTCCTGCAGAGGAAGTTGTAATACAGGAAGTTATACAAGACTCTATTAAAAACAAACAACCTAACATAATAATCAACCTTCCAGAGCAACAGGTTAAAGAAAAGATTATAGTTAGAACTAAAGCACCTGTCAAGAAGAAAGAAGTAGAAGAAACATTGGACTGGTAAAATTAGATATAATGAAAGAAAAATTTAAGATTTGGTGGAAAGAATATGGTCAGATAGTAGGCTTTGTAAGTATTGTAACTTATTTAAATGTTTACTTCCTTTGCTTAGGTAACGCTATGCAATCAAATAAATTATTAGCTATAGGTTGGCTAGTAAGTTTTTTTAGTCTGTGTGGATGGTATGCTTGGCAATCAAAAATACATGGCTGGAGACTTCCAAAAGATATAAAGAACACTCATTAATAATAAAATATGAACATTATAATACGTCTTTTATTACTCAAAGAACAAATGCATCCTCATAAGTTAATGAACTTATTACTTAAAGTATGGGCAGGAGCATTACTGTTGTTAGCTATTGTAGGATTAGTTGGGGTCATAATACATATGATCGCTAACCCTAGCTCAGTAACTAACGCTACTTTTGGTATATTTGACCACATTTAAAAACTATGAAAAATATAATAATTGTATTGTTAATGCTCTCGGTATACTCTTTTTCTTACGGGCAAACTATCGGTAAGATCAAAGCAGAAACTTATCAAGCTGAGTTTGAAAAAAAGAAATCAATTGATGATGTATCTGATTACTACGGAGACATGATACCAATTGCATTATTAAAAATCTCCGCATCGGATGAAGTCTACGAAATGTGGCCTGAGTTAAAAGATGCTAGAATTGGTTTAGGAGTAACAAATATGGTAATAGAATACTTAGACTGGACAAATCGTTTTGAATTTGTTGAAGAGAAATCTGCAATAAAGGATAGAATGAAAACACAATGGGTAGCTTCGAGAAAAGGAATATCTCAGAATGAAGTTTACGGCGTTGGTAAGATTATGTTAGCTAAGTATTTTGTCACTATAGAGATTTACGACTTTTCAGTCTCTGAAGATGAAGTATTATCTTTAAGTACAGGTTCTAAACAAACACAAACTACTAGACTAGGTTTACAAGTAAGATTCACAGATGCAGAAAGAGGAACATACTTTGTAGGTTCAGGATTAGGAGAAGCTAATACAGTTAAAACACAAGAAGGACTTCTAGGCTTAGATGTTGATGAAATAAAATTTAGACAATCTGCTATTGGAGTTACTACCAGAAAAGCATTAGAAACAGCATCAGCAAGAATAGTTGCAAGAATGATTAGAAAGAGAATATTTGATAACTAATGAATGAGAAAAAAACTTTGCATATTCTTTCTTCTGCTCTTGGCAAACATATCGTATGGGCAAGTTTTTACTCAAACATTCGTAGATAGATGTACAGGAGAAGTCCAGATAGTTACCGCTAACTTCAGCACAGGATCAGCAGTTGTAGCTTTCTATAACGAAGCTAAACTATTTACATACCAACAATACATTAACGGAGAATTACAGCAATGGCTACAGCAAAAATATGCATGGTGGGCAGCCTTATCTCCTTGCTCTTCAGCTACATCTCAAGCACAGAATGCACAGAATGCTGCAAACAATGCTACAAGCGGTTCATCCTCTAGTAGTAGTTCATCCTCTAGTAGTAGTTCATCTTCAAGTAGTAGTTCCGGAAGCGATAATAGCGGCAGCGGTAGTTCTGATAGTGGCAGCAATGGTTCTGATAGTGGTGGAGGTTCGGATGGATCAGATAATAGCGGAGGAGACTCTGGAGGAGACTCTGGAGGAGATGGTAGTGGTGAAGGTTCTGGTGAAGGTTCTGGAGAAGGTAGTGGCGAAGGAGAAGGTTCCGGTGAAGGTGAAGGAAGCGGTGAAGGTGAAGGTGAAGGAAGTGGCGAAGGTGAAGGTGAAGGTGAAGGTTCTGGAGAAGGAGAG